>Ga0209382_10009937_pt1 | contig 11893 bp, 8 predicted proteins | sample SoiMetdeltSBSDD5_FD_187599 | JGI IMG/M metagenome (GOLD analysis project Ga0209382, IMG submission 187599) | Bulk soil microbial communities from a Populus tree surrounding site in Tennessee, USA - Soil MetaG P. deltoides SBSDD5 (SPAdes) (version 2) | ecosystem: Environmental > Terrestrial >... | reverse complement strand
CCGACCCAAATGTAAGCCGATAACTCATACAAACAGGTTGTTGTATAATTTGCGATTTTCCTGAACGTCCGCGAGGAGCTTTTATATGAATAAAACTGAAGTTGCCCAGTCCCATATACCATTGACAGTGCTTTCCGAAGATGAGCAATTGTTCCGCGATTCGTGCCGCTCGTTTGCTGAAGAACGCATTAAACCCCTCGTCCACAAAATGGATGAGGAAGCAAAGCTCGAACACTCGCTGATTCCGGAACTGTTCGATCTCGGCCTGATGGGAATTCATGTTCCGGAGCAGTTTGGCGGGGCCGAGGGCAGTTTCTTCATGTCGGTGCTTGCCGTGGAAGAGATCTCGCGAGTCGACGCGTCGTTCGGTGTGTTTGTGGACGTTCAGAATACGCTGGTGAACAACGCCATCATGCGCTGGGCGACTGATGACCAGAAGCGGCGATACCTGTCCCGCCTGGCCAAAGACACGGTCGGCGCCTACGCGTTGTCCGAAGCCGGTTCCGGAAGCGACGCGTTTGCGCTGGCATGCCGCGCCGTGGATGACGGTGACCACTTTATCCTGAACGGCCGAAGCTTTGGATCACCAACGCTGTCGAGGCGGGAGTGTTCATCGTTTTCGCGACGCTCAATCCCGCGGACGGATACAAGGGCATTACCGCCTTCATCGTCGACCGCGACTTTCCGGGATTCACGGTCGGCAAGAAAGAGGACAAACTGGGCATTCGCGCTTCAAGCACTTGCGAACTGATTCTCGAGGATTGCCGAGTCCCGAAAAGCAACGTTCTCGGTGAAATCGGCAAGGGCTACAAGATTGCTATAGAGACTCTGAATGAAGGCCGAATCGGCATCGGCGCGCAAATGGTTGGAATTGCCCAGGGCAGCTGGGAATGCGGTGCGGCATACGCCAAGGAACGCAAAGCTTTTGGGAAACCAATTGCTGATTTTCAAGGTATTCAGTTCCAGTTGGCGGAGACGGCGACACAAGTCGAAGCGGCTCGGTTGATGGTTTACAATGCCGCTCGTCTAAAAGATGCCGGAAAGGATTTCCTCAAAGAAGCCGCTATGGCCAAATACTTTTCGTCAATGGTGGCCGAACATGTGACATCGTTGGTCGTGGAAATCTACGGTGGGTACGGCTATACAAAGGATTACCCGGCGGAAAAATACTTTCGTGATTCGAAGATTGGAAAGATCTACGAAGGCACGTCCAACATGCAGCTTCAAACGATTGCTAAATACTTGTTGCGATGAGATCCATGCGTGTTCTTTATCATGACAATTGCTTCGACGGCGTTTCGTCGGCGGCCGTTTTCTCACGTTTTTATAAAGGACACGTGGATGCGGGAGCCGAGATCGAATACGAAGGGCTCACCCACAAAGCCGGCCAGAGTATTGGGCCCAATCAGTTCGGGCCCGCGGAAAACGCGATCGTCGATTTCAAGTACAGCTCCTCGGAAAAGCTGACCTGGTGGTTCGACCATCATGAGAGCGCATTCCTTTCACCTCAGGATGAATCCCATTTCCGTCACGATCACAGTGGCCGCAAATTCCACGATCCGAGTTTTAAATCGTGTACGAAGTTCATCGCCCACATCACAAAGAGTGTCTTTGGGATGGATTTCCCCGATCTCGAAGAACTGATCTATTGGGCCGATATCATCGACGGCGCTCAGTTCGTCAGCGCTCAAAGTGCGGTTGAATTGAAAGAACCGGCAATGCGGCTGATGCTGGTCATCGAAGCGTCTCACGATCCTGATCTGATTCACCGGATCATTGGTTACCTGCAATCGAAAACGCTCGCTCAAGTGATGGAACAACCGGATGTGAAATCCACGTTCGAGGGTTTGTACAAACATCACCTCGAATCGATCGACATCATGAAACAGGCCGCGCATTTCAAGGATGGCGTCATCGAGTTCGATGTGAGCGATCACGATCTTGACGGTTACAACAAGTTCATTCCGTATTACCTCTTTCCGGAAAGCGTGTATTGCGTCGGCGTCAGTCAATCGCCGGTTCGCGCGAAGGTTTCCGTGGGGACTAATCCGTGGTCACCGCGTGAGCGCATGCACAATCTGGCCAAGCTCTGCGAGCAGTATGGCGGTGGAGGCCACGCTGTCGTTGCCGCCATTTCATTCAAGCCGGACGAACTGGATCAGGCCCGTGCGGCGGCAAGAGAAATCGCCGGCAAGCTTCAGCGCGATTTGAGGCAGTGATCAGCGAAGCCGATTACGACTTTCTACAAACGGTCTGGAACCGGCGCCCTTTCTTCACCTATGTCTTCTTCGCAATAAACATCCTCGTATTTGTGCTGATGACCCTGGCGGGCGGCACAACTAACGAATCGACTTTGTTGGCGTTCGGTGTGAAGTCCAACGTCATGATCGATCGTGGCGAGTATTGGCGATTTATTACACCGATCTTCATCCACATCGGGCTGCTTCACCTTTTCTTCAACTCGTACGCATTGTGGATTGTCGGCCCTCAAGTGGAAAGACTTTACGGCGGAGCGCGGTTCGTTTTGCTTTATGTTTTAACGGGCGTTGCTGGTGTCTTCGGGAGTTATGTGTACAGGCCGGACGGTTTGTCCGCGGGCGCTTCAGGTGCGATTTTCGGATTGTTCGGGGTCCTGCTGGTTTTCGGAATTCGGCATCGCCACCAGATTCCACCCTTCTTCCGCCGTACGGTTGGAACGGGCGTACTGCCGGTCATCCTGATCAATCTGGTGATCGGTTATACGATTCCGCAGATCGACAATTCGGCTCACGTCTCGGGACTACTCGCCGGAATGGCGCTTGCCGCGGTCATCGCATTCGAACGTCCGGGCACAAAAACGCCGCCGCTTTTCACGGCAATTCAATGGATATTGATCGCGATTATCGGCGTGAGTTGCATTGAAGTGGTCAGACACTACGACGGTCCGCGGCTCAGCATTGGGAACGTGGCTCGATCGTTTCGTTCGGGCAACAATGACTTCAGTGGCACGGTCAATCGTTCGCAGGAGGCCTTTGACGATTCGCTCAGCGCTTTGCGCTCAGGCGATAAGGACGAGATTGCCAGGGCCACCCAAGAGGTCACGAACGCTATCGACCAGTTGCAAGACATGCCAACACTGGCTACGCGTCCCGACGAATTGATGGCGCAAGTTCTGGTTGTGATGCAAGATCAATATGCGCTCTTGAAAGACGTGGAACGCACGGGGGCAGTCACCCTCATGCATGCACGGCGCGCCTCGGAAAACACCAAACGCTATCGCGAATTGATGGATTCTTTTTTCGAATGGGTCCAATCCGATGGTAAGACCTACGGGATTCAGTTGCGACAGCCCCATTGATTTGTGAAATAATCGAAATCTCATCATGCTTGACGCGGAAGTACTTCAAAGAATCAGCAAAGAAGTCGGTGCTTCGCCCGCACGTGTCGAATCCACTCTCAAATTGCTCGAAGAGGGAGCGACGGTTCCTTTCATCGCGCGGTATCGCAAAGAGGTCACTGGGAACCTTGACGAGGTCAAGATCCGCGATATCGACGAGAAGCGCCAGTATTACAAGGAACTCGACGAACGGCGGGAAACGATCCTGGCCACGATTGAAAAGCAAGGCCAGCTGACCGACGAGCTCAAGCAGAAGATTCTCACCACCTTCACGAAGAGCGGCCTCGAAGACATTTACCTTCCGTTCAAGCCAAAGCGAAAGAGCAAAGCCAGGCTCGCGATCGAGCGCGGCCTGCAGCCGCTAGCTGAGTACATCTGGGAACAATCGGGAACCGAGGATGTGGAAACGCGCGCGCAGGAGTTCGTGAACCTCGAGAAAAACGTCAACTCGCTGGACGAGGCAATCGAAGGGGCTTTACATATCCTTGCCGAGCGCGTCGCGGAGAATCCTGAATACAGAAATCGCCTTCGTGATGAGCTGTCGGCGCACGGAATGGTCCGGGCTACGGTTATTAAAGGTAAGGAATCCGAGAAGACCAAGTATGAGATGTATTACAAGTTCGAAGAACTTGTTCCGAAGATTCCATCTCATCGTGTACTTGCCATCCGGCGCGGCACCCGCGAAAACGTTCTGACCTATACGGTCGACATCGAGAAAGAAAAGCTGATCGAAGGAATTGGCGCGCAGGTCATTAAGGATCGTAGCTCGATTTTCGCGACACACCTTGAACGAGGCGTGCGTGACGGCTTCGAACGATTGCTCGAGCCTTCAATTCAGAATGAATTGAAATCAGGGTTGCGCGATCGCGCCGAAGCGGAAGCCATCAAGGTTTTCGAAGAAAACCTCAGGACGCTTTTGCTGGCGCCTCCTGCCGGCCCGATCGGCGTGATCGGCATGGATCCCGGCCTGCGGACAGGCTGCAAAGTGGCGGTCGTTGACGAGACGGGAAAGTTTCTCGAGAACCAGACCATCTATCCAACCGAGCCGAAGAAAGACGTTGAGGGTGCCGAGAAAATCCTCATCGAGCAAATCGAAAAACATAATGTTCGCGGCATTGCGATCGGCAACGGCACGGCGTCGCGTGAGACCGAATCTTTCGTGCGGTCGGTTTTGGAAAAAAATCAGAAGGACATATTCACGATCGTCGTCAATGAGTCCGGCGCTTCCGTTTATTCGGCGTCCAAACGGGCGAGAGAAGAGTTTCCCGGCCTCGATGTGACGGTGCGCGGCGCGATCTCTATCGCGCGAAGATTGCAGGATCCACTGGCAGAGCTGGTGAAGATCGATCCCAAGTCTATCGGTGTAGGCCAATATCAGCACGACGTCGATCAAAAGAAACTCAAGCACAGCCTGGAAGCAGCGGTCGAATCGTGCGTCAACAGAGTTGGCGTGGACCTGAACACCGCATCAACGGATCTGCTGAAGTACGTATCGGGAATCGGCGACAAGTTGGCCCAGGCGATCATCGGGTTTCGCGATCAAAACGGCGTCTTCAAGTCACGGTCGCAATTGCGTGACATCGAAGGATTCGGCGACAAAACTTTCGAGCAGGCTGCCGGTTTTTTGAGAATCAAGGACGGAGAAAACGCCCTGGATCGGACGGCAGTGCATCCGGAGTCGTACCCCATCGTGGAACGAATGGCGGCGTCGCTCGGAGTCACGGTCGGTGACTTGATCGAGAACTCCGAAAAAGTCGGCGCTCTGGATTTGAAGGCATTCGAGGCTGAAGCCGGACGATACACCGTGCAGGACATCCGCGAGGAACTGCTGAAGCCGGGACGCGATCCAAGAGACAAGTTCGTTGTTCCGAAGTTCCGCGACGATGTGAAAGAAATCGGTGACTTGACTGATGGTATGGAGCTGGAAGGGACGGTCACCAACGTCACGAATTTCGGCGCATTCGTCGATCTTGGCGTTCATCAGGACGGTCTCGTCCACATTTCGGAGTTGTCGCACAAGTTCGTACAGGACGCCCGTCAGGCAGTAAAAGTCGGCGATATCGTGAAGGTGAAGGTGATCGGCGTGGACGCCGGAATGAAGCGCATCAGCCTTTCGATGAAAGCCCTGCAGCCGAAACCGCCGCGCCGTCCGCGTCGAAAGAAGCACGTGCAGAAGCCGGCCGTCGCCGTACAACAGGCGGCAGCTGCTGGTGCCGGTGCGCCAGAGATGCTCGAAGGCCCTCCAGCGCTACCCAAGCCTCGACCGCCGCAGCCGCCGCGTCCACCGCGGCCAGACCGTAAACCGGACGGCAGGCAAGCCAGAGCCGATCGTCCGCCGAGTCCGGATCGTCCGAAACCTCCGAAGCCCCTGGCACAGCCGCGGCCACCCAAAGAGACAGTTCCGGCGCCTCCACAAACCATGGAAGAGAAAATCCGTCTCCTGCAGGAAAAATTCAGCTCCGCAAGATAATGCGCGAGTAAGCGAGATTGGTCTCGGGCGAGCAAAGCTCCCCTCCTGGAACAGGAGGGGAAGCCGCGAGCGATTGTTTTTGATCGCGAGCGGCGGGGTGGTCGCTCACACGGTACGATCGTCGATTGACCACCCCGTCTGCGCCAGCAAGGAACGGGGCCATTTTCTTTTATGGCGCAGCCACCCCTCCTGTTTCAGGAGGGGACGTCCGCTCGCGCAAACGTTGCGTGTGACCCACGCGTGCCGCACTCCCTTGATTGCGACTGGTGCAGACGGTATGCTGACCGACCGAGCGCTGAATGAACTTCCTTGAGGCCATCCTAATTGCTCTGGCATCCCTGCGCGCCAATCGATTGAGATCTGCGCTGACGTTGCTCGGGATCGTCATCGGTGTGACCACCGTCATCACCGTTGTGTCCTTCATTTCCGGCCTCAATAACTACGTCGAAACCAAGATCTTCAACCTCGGCCCCGACGTGTTCATTGTCAGCCGCGCTTCGCAGGTGATCACTTCGATCGACGACTTTCTGGAGTCGCAAAAACGCAAGATCGTCACACTCGACGATATGGAAGCGATTCGAGAGGGGTGCGCGAGTTGCAAATCCGTCGGCGCAATGATCCAGTCCGGCGGCCAGGTGAAATATGGCCGCGATTTCCTCAATGACGCGGCGATCATGGGCTACACGCAGGAAATGATGGCATTGCGCGGCATGGATCTGGGCGGTGGCCGCGGCATCACCGACTACGATGTGGAACATGCGCGCAACATTTGCGTCATCGGCACTGACCTTGCGGAGATCTTGTTTCCCTTCACCGATCCGATCGGAAAGACTCTGCAGGTAGCGGATGAGGAATTTGAAATCATCGGTATCGGCGTCAAGCAGGGCAGCACACTCGGAACGTCGCTCGACCGATGGGTCGCGATTCCGATCACACAGCACCTGAAGATGTTCGGCTCGCGGCGCTCCATCAGTGTGTATGCCAGAGCCGCCAGTGAGACGCGGCTGACCGAAGCGGAGGACCAGGCGCGGCTCGTGATGCGCACACGGCACCACGTGCCGTATGGCGCGAAGGACGACTTCTCGATAGCCGGCAATCAAACATTCCTCGATCTGTGGGCGAACATCAGCCGGGCCTTCTTTGCCGTGACGATCGGCATCGCGTCGATTTCACTCATCGTCGGCGGAATTGTCGTGATGAACATCATGCTGGTGTCCGTCACCGAACGAACGCGCGAAATTGGAGTACGCAAAGCGCTGGGCGCACGGCGGCACGACATCATGGTTCAATTCCTGATCGAGTCAGCAACATTGTCGCTGGTCGGAGGTCTGGTGGGAATCACGCTTGGATCGGCGATCGCGCTTACCGTCGCATCTTTCACGCCGCTTCCCGCTGTCATCAAATGGTGGGCCGTTGCTCTGGCGATTTTCGTCTCCACGGCTGTCGGGCTGTTCTTTGGGATCTATCCTGCCAACAAGGCCGCAAACCTCGATCCGATCGTGGCGTTACGTTATGAATGAGACCTTCGCGCTGGCGCTCGACTCCCTTATCAAGAACAAGCTGAGGTCGCTACTCACGATTCTCGGGATCGTGATCGGTGTGACGACCGTGATCGGAATGTCGTCAATCATCAGCGGGCTCAACAGCGCGATCGTGTCGCAGATCGAGAGCATTGGCTCGAACGTGATTTTCATCGGCAAGTTCGGCCCGATGGTTGGCCGAATGTCGCCCGAGGTGTTAAATCGGAAAGATCTGACCATTGAGGACGCCGAAGCGATCAAGGAACTTCCGCTCGTGCAGGCAGTCGCTCCTTTGCTGCAGCGAAATCAATTTGCAACGTCGGCAAGGCAGTATGTGATCAAGTACAAGGATCGGACGGCACGGAACACCATCATGCAAGGCGTCACGCCGAGTTTCAGGCAGGTCCTTAATTTGTCACTGAAGTCCGGCCGCTGGATCAACGAGCCGGACGACAAGCACCGATCAAACGTTGTGGTTCTTGGGTCGGGTACAGCCGACACACTATTTCCATCGGGCATTGAAGCGATGGACAAAGAGGTAGAACTCGAAGGCAAAACCTTCCGCGTGATCGGCGTCCTCGAAAAGCGCAAGGACGCGTTAACGGCTGGCGACAATCCAAACGACAATCTCGTTGCGATTCCGATCGGAACTTTCATCAAGATGCATCCCGAAAGCAAAAACGTTCAAATTGCTGCGCGACCGGTCTCACAGGAAGCTATGGCGCGAGCGATTGACCAGATTGAGAATTTATTGCGGCAGCGTCGCGGCGTTCCTCCGAACAAAGACAGCGACTTCGCGATCTTCACACAGGATGCGATCACCGACATCTGGAATCAGATTTCGAGCGGCATCTTCACGGTGATGCTTGCGATCTCATCTGTTGCGCTCGTTGTGGGAGGCGTCGGAGTGATGAACATCATGCTCGTTTCCGTGACCGAACGAACGCGCGAGATCGGGGTTCGCAAAGCGATTGGCGCGCGTCAGAAAGACATCATGCGGCAGTTCCTGCTGGAGGCCATGGTGCTTACCGCGGTCGGCGGGTTGCTTGGAATTCTCGTTGGCGGGGGAGTAACTGTACTAATTCGAACGATCGCACCGTTCCTGCCGGCGCACATGTCGATCTTCTGGACTGCCGTCGGGTTTTCCGTGTCCGTTGGAACTGGTCTGGTCTTTGGACTTTATCCCGCCTACCGCGCTGCCATTCTGGATCCTATCGAGGCTCTTCGCTACGAGTGAAGATTGAGTTGGACTTCCGATTCAATCTGAATTATTGATGTGGCTCTCAAACCGCAATAATCAACGATTGGAAGGAGACGACTATGCGTAAGGTGCTTTTGGCAGCAGGTTTTGTTCTACTCGCAGCAGCTGTGGTTTCAGCGCAGAACCACACCATTATTGCTCTCGGCCACAACGACTTCAGTGTCAATGAAATCGATACGGCAACCGGCAAGATCATCCAGAAGTTCACTGCGCTGAATCAACCGCACGAAGCGGCAATCACGCCCGACGGCAAAACGATTTTCGCTTCGATACCTCAGGCGGGTCACGTCGTCATCCTCGGACCGACGCTAGAGGAAAAAGGCAAAATCGAAAGCAACTTCTTCCATGGACGTACTCCGCAACCTGCCGGTGCGCGAGGAGCGCGGGGCGGTGAAGGTGGTGAGCGCGGCGCAGGGCAACGCGGTGGGCAGCGTGGCGGCGAAGGCGGTCAGCGCGGTCCGGCACGCCAGGGCGTATCTGCAGAGGACAGCTCGTCACCTCACGGCATGGGTCTGAATACGAACGGCAGCAAGCTCTATATCGGCGTTGAGAATGCGGACATTCCAGGTGTCGTGGTTTACGACACGAAGAGCAACAAAGTCCTGAAGAAGATCGACCTGGTATTGCGCGGCGGACATTACCTGCAGGTGCAGCCGGGTACGGACAAGGTCTACTACCCGCACCGCAACGATAATCGCGTGATCGTGATCGACGGCAAGACCGACACGATCAAGAAGATCATCGACGTTGCCGGCGGACCGGTCGGCGTCGATTTCGCGCCCAACGGCGAAGTCTGGATTCACGGCGACGGCAATAACGGAGTCGAGGGGACTGTCACAGTCATCGATAGCAAGACCGATGCGGTCACGAAGACGATCCAAACGCCTGGCAAGGGCGCCGGCCGCATGGCTGTTTCCTCGAACGGCAAATGGGCAGCTTCGACGCATTCCGGGACAATGGACGTCGCGATCATCGATGCCGAGAAGAAGGAAGTGGTCGCCAGCGTGAACATCGGTGGCGGTCCGGGCTTCCCGATCTTCTCGCCCGATAACTCCAAGCTCTACGTCATGGTGTCGAGCACGAGCAAGGTAAACGTCATCGACCTGAGCACGATGAAGGTTGTTAACGAATGGGCTGCCGGCCAAAGCACATTTGGCGGCGGTCTTCGTTACCCGAACGGACGGCCAACTCAGAAGTAAGAATTCACCGCAGAGATGGGGAAATTGGGGTCAGACGTATCTGGCACCTATTTTCATAAGCTCGATAATTTGAAAAATAGGTGCCAGATACGTCTGACCCCAATTTCCCCATCTCTGCGGTGGACGCGATACAATCTCTACGTATGACGAAAGAGGAATACTTCGAGCAGGCAGTAAACGCATTCGGTGACGATAAGCTGGACGAAGCAATCGAGATGTACAAGAGAGCCCTGGAGATCGATCCTCGGTACCAGGACGCTTTACACGGTCTCGGAATGGCGCTTAACAACCGCGGCCGTTTCGAGGAAGCCATCGAAACCGCGAAGAGGTTAGTGGAAATCGACCCCGACGACATTCTCGCCCATACGAGTCTCTCGATGTTCTATCAGGCGATGGGAAAGATCGAGGAGGCTGAAAAAGAGGGCAATGTTGCCCGAATTCTCGACTGGAAGCAGCAACTCCGGAAAGACCCCAAGTAGCCGATTCAAAAAAAATTACGGCGCCTCGTAATTCTTTTTCACTCTGTTTTGGCCTCAGGTTAGGATCCTAACCTGAATTCCAGCCAGCGCTTGAGGCTGAAACACGATGCGTGGAGTCAATGTCAGTTGTAGCCGTAGCACCTGAACAACTCGTCCAGTTCCTCAAGAACGTCAAACTGTTCACTGAACTCAGCCAAGAAAGTCTCCTCAAGCTCGGTTCGTGTTTAAAACTCGCCGAATTTCCTCCCGCAGAAGTCATTGTCCGAGAAGGTGCACCCGGCGTTTCGATGTACATCATCAAGGACGGGCTTGTCGAAGTACGGAAAAAGGACCCCGCGACAGGCATCGACTTTTTGGTGGCTCAACTGGGCGCCGGCGCAGCTGTCGGTGAGATGTCGCTGTTGACCGGAAAGCCGCGTTCGGCCACGGTCTCCACAGTTCAGCCCACCGTCGTCTTCACGCTCACGCGAGCCGATTTCAGAAATCTGCTGACGCAGCATCCCGAGATCTCGCTCGGGCTGGCTAGAATTCTGGCTGAGCGGCTGGAAGATGCCACGAAGCAGGTTGGTATCGAATACGTCAGCCTGCTGAAAGGAAACTTCGACGCCCGAGTCCTCGGTCTCATTCCACAGGCAGTCGTCCAACTTCATAAGGTTCTGCCGATTGCGTTCGTCAATAACTCGCTGACTCTGGCGATGGTGAACCCTTCCAACCTTGTCGCGTTCGATGACGTGCGCCGCTACGTCAAAGGCGTAATCATCGAGCCTGTCGTCTGCACAGAAGACGATTTCCGTAAGTTCATGGAAACCGTTTATCCGACCGTCATGAACCTCAACTCCGAAGCCAGGAAGGAGTTGTTGGGACGGGCAATGGCAGAACGGCAGGAAAAACGGAAGGAAGAGAAGCGGCGAGCTTCGCTCGAACAACAGCCCATGGAGAGCCTCGAGGACTTGCAGAACGAGATTCTGCAGGGACTCGAAGTCCAGGCCGAGGAGGAGAACAAGCCAACGGATACGGTCGAATTGACGACAGCTTCGGAAGATGCCCCTGTCGTCCGACTCGCCAACAACATCCTTGCGCTGGCCATCAAGAAAGGCGCAAGCGATATCCATCTCGAACCGCAGGAAAAAGGAGTTGTTCTGCGCCTGCGCGTGGACGGTGTACTGCGGGTTGAGAATGTTCTGTCGAAAAAGATTCAGTTGCCGCTCGCATCGCGTTTCAAGATTCTTTCGAGGCTCGACATTTCAGAGCGGCGTTTGCCGCAGGATGGACGTATTTCCATCAGGATCGAGGACCGCTCGATCGACTTCCGCGTTTCTACGGTTCCCGCAAAGTTTGGCGAAAAGATCGTCATGCGCATACTCGACAAGACCGGATCGCTGCTGCCTCTGGACAAGATCATTGTTCATTCTGCAACTGTCGAAAAGCTTCGATGGATGATCAATCAGCCGTACGGAATTATTTACGTCACCGGACCGACCGGTTCCGGTAAGACAACCACACTCTACAGTTCTCTGAACGAAATCAACTCGCCGCAAATCAACATCTCTACCGCAGAGGATCCGATCGAATACGATCTCGCGGGCCT
>Ga0209382_10009935_pt1 | contig 11893 bp, 16 predicted proteins | sample SoiMetdeltSBSDD5_FD_187599 | JGI IMG/M metagenome (GOLD analysis project Ga0209382, IMG submission 187599) | Bulk soil microbial communities from a Populus tree surrounding site in Tennessee, USA - Soil MetaG P. deltoides SBSDD5 (SPAdes) (version 2) | ecosystem: Environmental > Terrestrial >... | reverse complement strand
GACGCGTGCGGCTCTTCGACATGACGCTCGATCCGGAACAGGCTCACGACCTCGCGCAGGAGCGGCCCGCGACCTGCGCGCTCCTGCTGCGCGAGCTGTGCGCTCACGTGTGCGCTGCCGAGACGGCGCGCGCGGCGCGCGCGGCCGCCGGGGCCGGCGACGCGTCGCCGCTGGACCCGCAGGCGGCCGCGCAGCTCCACACCATCGGCTATGCCGGAGCCGCGCCTCCCGGCGCGAACGACCCGCCCCTGCGGCTGTGCGCGCGGCTGCGCGCCCTGCTGCGGCGGCTGTGAGCCGCGCGGGTCAGCCCGCCGCCAGCGCCCGCACGACCTCGCCGCGCGCGGTCGCGCCGGAAACTTCCGCGATCCAGCCCGGGCGCTGCAGCTTCTCGCCGAGCGACCGGTAGGCCTGGAGGTAGCTCTTGTCATCGTACGGCGGCCCGACCAGCGCCAGGACCAGGCGAATGGGCACGCCGTCCGGCGCGCCCAGGGCGAGGCCCGCGCGCGAGACGGCCACGGCCAGGACCAGCCGGCGCGCCTGCAGCGTGCGCACGTGGGGAAGCGCCACGCCCTGGCCGGGCAGCGACGGCGCGCGCCGCTCGCGCAGCACCAGGTCCGTGCGCAGCTTGCTGGCGTTCACGACATCGGGGCTGGTCTCGAGCAGGCGGGCCATGTGCGTGACCACCGCCTCGTGCGTGGCGGGTCGCTCGGCGTCGAAGGCCGCATCCAGCTCCAGGTCGACCCGCTCCTCCGAGATCCAGCGCCCCAGGTTCACGTGCGGGCGGCGGGGCGCGCGCCGAGCGGCAGGCGGCCCGGCGCGTGCGCCTCGCCGAGCAGGACGCGCGCGGCGGCGATGGCCGCGGCGGGCGTGGGTTCGTAGGCCAGCAGCGCCGGCTGCGCGGCGGGCAGGTCGAGGATCTCGTAGGGCGAGCCGAGGACCAGCACGAGGTCCAGCTGGCCATGCGAGACGGCCCACTCCAGCCGTCGCCGGTCCAGCTCCGGCAGCCGCGAGCTGCCCAGCCAGGCGCGCACGGTGGTGAGCACGAGGCCCAGCCGCACTCCGCCCGGCGCCCGCAGCACGCCGGCGGCCTCCAGCGTCTCCACCAGCGCCGGCAGCACCATGCCGCTGCTGTCCTCGCCGAAGACGGTGATGTCCACCTGCATGCCGGGGCGCAGCGTGGGCAGGCGGCCGCCATGCAGCGTCAGCGAGTGCGCCAGCAGCGTGGCGGGCAGGTCGGGCGGGGGCCGGCGGATGGGTGGCCGGCTCGCGCGCACGCGGGCGCGGGCGGCGGCCACGTGCGCGACGGCGGCGTCCAGCACCTCGTCGGGCAGGTGCCGGCGCGCGTGCGCCTCGCGCAGCCAGCGCGCCACCGCCAGCGGGTCGCGCGGCATGAGCAGCACGTCGAGGCCGGCCTGCAGCACGTCCAGCGTCGCCACCGGCTCCTGCGGGAAGCCGCCCATGTCCAGCGCGTCGGAAACCACCAGGCCGTCGAAGCCGAGCTGACGGCGCAGCAGGTCCAGCACGACGTTCGGCGAGCGCGTGGCGGGCCGGCCGCGCACCGGGTCGAGGGCCGGCACCTCGAGGTGCCCGACCATCAGCCCGCCGATGCCCTCCGCGACGAGCGTGCGGAACGGCAGGAGGTCGATCTCCTGCAGCTCGTCGCGGCCGCGCGTGACCCGGGCCAGCTCGTTGTGGCTGTCCTGGACGGTGCTGCCGTGGCCGGGGAAGTGCTTGGCCACGGCCAGCACGCCCCCCTCGGCCAGGCCGGCCGCGAAGCCCGAGGCCAGGTCGGCCACCCGCCGCGCGTCGTCCCCGAAGCTGCGCGTGGCGATGATCGGGTTGGTGGCGACGGTGTTCACGTCGGCCACGGGGGCGAAGACCACGTCGATGCCGGCTTTTTTCGCCTGCAGGGCGGTGAGCAGGCCGGCCATGCGGGCCGCGTCGTCGTCGAGGCAGGCGGCCAGGGCCATGGCCGTCGGCAGCGAGCTGGCCTCGCGCACCTGCTGGCCGCAGCCCCGCTCGAGGTCGGCCGCCACGAGCAGGTCCCCGCCCGCGCGCAGCCGGAGGCGCGCCAGGAGCTGGTCCACCCGGTCCATGCCCTCGCCGAAGACGATCACGCCTCCAGGCGGGAACTCGGCGAAGAACGGGGCCAGCGCGGCCAGGCCGGCCTCGCCCCGGCTCGCGCGCACCGCGGGCCAGATGATCTGTCCGATGCGTGAGGAGACGTCCTTCAAGGTCGTGCTGCCGGAGCGGGGCGGCGACGGGAGGCTCCCATCCTCTCACATGCGCGCGGCGTTCCGCACACCGGCGCCGGTGCCGCGCCGACGATCGGCGGCGGCTCGCGCCGCGCGTGGCCGCGTCGCGCGTCACGCGTCCGGCACGAGCGCGCGTCGCCGTCGCGCGCACGCGATGTGCGCACGAAGCACGACTCGCACTTGAAAGTGCGCGCGACGGAGCGCAACGTGTCCGAGGCGGAGTGCGATCCGCGGGCGGGTGCGGTCTTGGTGCACGCCCATCCGGCTGCGGACTGGAGCAAGGCTTGAGGGCGAGCGCTGCGACGAAAGAAGAACTGTGGGAGAAGTACCTGCGCACGCGCAGGCGCTCCTACAAGGACCAGCTCGTCGAGCAGTACATGAGCCTGGTGCGCCAGGTGGCCGAGCAGCTCGCCGTGCGCCTGCCGCCCTCGGTGGATGAGGAGGACCTCAAGGGCGCCGGCGTCTTCGGCCTGTTCAAGGCCATCGAGCACTTCGACCCCGAGCGCAACGTCAAGTTCGAGACCTACTGCCGCCTGCGCGTGCGCGGCTCCATGATCGACTTCCTGCGGCAGCAGGACTGGATCCCGCGCGAGGCCAGGAACCGCGGCAGCCGGCTGCACGAGGTCATCCGCGACATGCACGAGAAGCTGGGCCGCCAGCCGACGGACCTGGAGCTGGCGCGGCGCCTGCGGCTCTCGCTGGACGCCCTGCGCGAGGCGCTCACGGAGCTGCGCTTCGGCAGCATGGTCTCGCTCACGCCCCCCGAGGAGGACGGCCGCGAGGTGGCCGAGGACGGCAACGGAGGCGGCGACGAGCTGCTGGTCGAGAACGCCGAGCCGCCCGAGATCCTGCACCGGCGCGAGATCTTCGAGGTGGTGAGCCGCGAGCTGACCGACGTCGAGCGGCGCCTGGTGCACGCCTACTACTTCGAGGGCCTGACCCTCAAGGCCATCGGCAAGCGCGAGGGCATCTCCGAGTCGCGCGTCTGCCAGATCCACGGCCGCATGCTCGACCGCCTGGCCGAGCGGCTCGAGGACGAGGCCTGAGGCGACCGCTCCCCGGTGCGTCGCGCGGCGAGCCTCGTTCGCGGTAGCCTCGCGGCATGAGCCGCGCTCCCAGCCTCGCGCCGTTCCGGATGCGGGACGGGCGCGTCCGGCTCGAGGACGTCGAGCTGGCCGCGCTGGCCGACGAGCTCGCCGGACGCGCCGCGTTCGTCGTGAGCCATCGCGCCCTCTCGGGGGCGCTGCGGCGCGCGCAGCTCGCCGCCGGCGGACCCGTCGTGGTGGACGTCGCGGCGCTCGGCCCGCAGGAGCTCCTCGCCGTTGCGGCGCACGAGGGCTGCTGGGCTCGGGCCAGGAGCTCGCACGAGCTGCAGCTCGCGCGCGCCGCAGGCATTCTGTCCGCCCGGCTGGTGGTGGCGGCGCCCGTGCTCGACGACGGCCTGGTGCGCGATGCGCTCCTCGCCGGCGTGGCGGTGCTGGAGGCGACCGGAGATGCGGCGCTCAACGTGCGGCGCATCGCGATGGCGCTCGGCCACGACGTGCCCGCGGTCGCGGGCGCGCCGCCCGCCCTGTCGGCGGGCGCGCTGCGTCGCGTCGGCGGCCTGCTCGCGCCGCTGCTTTCTGGGCCGCCCGACCTGGCGATCGACGCCACCTGGACGCCGTGGGGGCGCGGCCGCGTGGTCGCCGCGGCGCTGCAGGCCGGGGAGGTGCCCGGGGAGGCCACGCTGCGGGGCCTGCCGGGCCGGGCGGCGCTCGCGCAACAGCTCGGAGACCTCTCCCGCGGCGACTGGGCGCTCGTGCCCGATCCCCGGGCCGCGGCCCCGCAGCTTCCGGATCTCGCGCATCCCATGGCCGCCGTGGTCCTGGTGCGGGGCGGCGCCTTCCGGCTGCTCGAGCCGCGGCCGCTGCCGGCGGCCCGGTCGGTTTGACCGTGCGCCGGCGGGAAAGAGGAGCGAAACTGGAGACGCGGCCGCCCGCGGCCGATGAGGATACCGCCATGCCTCGCCCGTTCGTCCGCCGTGCGCTGGTCGCCGCCGCGCTGCTCGTCGCCGTCCTCGGGTCGTCGCGCGACACGGCGGCATCACCGCCGCTGCCGCCGGCTCCGGGCGACGACTCGAAGGCCGCGTGGTTCGAGGCGGCCAATCGCAAGGCCGCGCCGGACTTCACGCTCCCGAAGGCGGAAGGCAAGGAGCGCGTCGCGCTCGCGTCCCTGCGCGGGAAGCCGGTGGCCCTCGTCTTCGGCAGCTATTCCTGACCGCCGTTCCGTGCTTCAGCCGGTCGGCTGAACGACCTGATCGAGGAGTACGGCAAGCAGGTCCACTTCCTCATGGTCTATATCCGCGAGGCGCACGCGGTCGACGGCGACTGGCCGCTCGACCGTCCCGACCAGCCGGACGTGAAGGAGCCGAAGAGCCTGGCCGAGCGGCAGGCCGTGGCCGAGACGTGCCTCGGCAAGCTCGAGCTCGAGAACCTGCCGGCCGTCGTCGACGAGATGGACAACGCCGTGAACAAGGCCTACTCGGCCTGGCCTGACCGGCTGGTGCTCGTGGACGGCAAGGGGAAGCTGGCCTGGCGCGGCGCGAAGGGACCGAAGGGCTTCAAGCCGGACGAACTGGAGGCCGCCATCCGCCGCGAGCTGGGGCTCGCGGGCGCCACGTCAGGCGGCCACTAGCCGCCTCAGGCTGCGGGCGCGACGGCCGGCGTGCCGGCCAGCCGGTGCAGCTCCTCGGCCTCGCTGCGCGTGAGGGCCATGGAGATGGTCTCCCACGGGCACATCACGGCGCACAGCGAGCACGAGATGCACTTGTCCACGTTGACCCGGCAGACCTGCGTGGGGCTGCTGTCGCCCTCGACCACCGCGGCCACCTTGTCGATGGCATCCACCGGGCAGCACTCGAGGCACACCTCGCAGCCGGTGCAGCCGGTCTCGTCCACCCACGCGATGGGGCGGTCCTTCTTGTTCAGCTTGGGCACGATCTCGCCGTGGCTGTTCTGGATGGCGTCGGCCGGGCAGACCCAGGCGCACAGCGAGCAGTCGATGCACTCGTTGGGCGCGAAGATGCGGAAGGGCTGGCGCGTCTCGCCCTCGATGATGGCCATCGGGCACTCCTTGGCGCACAGCGTGCAGCCGACGCACTTCTCTTCGATGATGAAGAAGGCCATGGAGCGGTCCGGAGGGCAGTGTCGGGGGCGGGTCCCGGAGGGCCGACCCGGCGGCCACGGGCCGGCCGCGAGCGGGGGAATCATAATGTCTGAGGGGCGGCGCGCAACGCGGCCGCCGTGTGGCCTGACGCCGTCAGCGCCGCAGGCCGAATCCTCCACGCGGTGGGCCCTCGCGACGGCTCTGCGCCCGCAGGCGGCGATCGAGCAGGCTGCGCAGCCGGCGGAGCTGGCGGGCGCCGTCGCCATCGGCGGCCAGGCTGTCGGCCAGGCGCTCGACGGCTTGCACGCGCTCGGCGACGGACAGGGTGAGGAGCGAGGCGAGGGGATCCTGGGACAGGTCGGGCATGGATGTCTCCGGGTGGAGTCGGAATGCAGTCGGACGGGATCGATGAACGTTTCGGCGCAGGTCAGCTGGCAGCCTCGAGCACGTTTGCCTCCGCCTCGGGCGAGAGGTGGATCGCGGTCACTTGCGACGATGCGCGAGCTTCCCCTTGATCCGGCGCCGCACGGCCGGCCATGCGGAGGCCCGGTCGGGGGCCTTCTGGTGGCGTCGTAGCCGGCGATCGAGTTCGTCCGCCTGTCGCCTCGAAACCGGCAGGTCAGCAGATTCCCCTGCGATGCTGTCCCCGATCTCCTCGACCCGCATCACGCGCTCCAGGAGGCGAAGCTTGAGGACGTGCTCGAGACGAACGGCCATGCCGACAGGGTGGCTCATGGGGGTAGCTCCGGGCAAGGGAACCTGGCTACCACGGAGCAATCGGCTGTCGGCTCTTGCCGTGACGCTCCCTTCCGCGCCCGCCGATACCATGCCGACCATGCCCGTCGATGCCCTGCCGCCCTCCTTGCGCGAGCACTTCGAGCGACCGCGGCGCGTAGGGGAGCCGGCCGGCGCCCAGCGGCGGGGTGAGGCGCGCAACGAGGCCTGCGGCGACGTGGTGGTGGTGTGGCTGAGGGTCGGCGGCTCGCCGCCGGTGGTGGAGGCGGCCGGCTGGAAGGCCCAGGGCTGCCCGGCGACGCTGGCCATGGCCTCCTCGGCCTGCGAGGTCCTCGACGGCTTGCCGGCGGATGGGACCCTTCCGGCCCGGCTGGAAACCGTCCACGCCGCGGCCTTCGGACCGCCGCGGCCGGCGCACCGGCATGCCCTGGCACTGATGGCCGAGGCCGTCCGGCGGGCGGCCGGCCCCTCTTCCGGCACCTCCCCTCTGTAGCGACCGAGGGGCTTTGTGCGAAGGTGGAGGGTCACGAGCCGAGCGCCGATCCGCCTCCCCGGCGCGGCTCGTCGACCGTCGCCGAAAGGAAGAACGCGAGATGTCCAGGACCAGCGCCATCGAGTCGCCCGACCAGAGCCTCGAGATCGGTTTCGAGGGCAAGACCGTGCGCATGCCCATCGTGCGCGGGACCGAGCAGGAGGTGGCGGTGGACATCTCCCAGCTGCGCAGCGCGACGGGCCTCATCACGCTGGACAACGGCTACGGCAACACCGGCTCGTGCCTGTCGGCCATCACGTTCATCGACGGCGAGAAGGGCATCCTGCGCTACCGCGGCTACGACATCGCCGAGCTGGCCGAGAAGAGCAACTACCTCGAGGTCGCGTGGCTGCTGATCCACGGCGAGCTGCCCACGGCGGCGCAGGCGCAGCAGTTCGCGCACGAGATCACGCGCCACACGCTGCTGCACGAGAACTTCCGGCGCTTCTTCGAGTCGCTGCCCAAGGACGCGCACCCCATGCCGGTGTGCGCCGCGGCCATCGGCACGCTGGCCACCTTCTACCCGGAGCCGCAGAACGATGCGCAGGTGCACGACCACATCGTGCGGCTGCTGGCCAAGATCCCCACCATCGCGGCCTGCTCGTACAAGCAGTCAATCGGCCAGCCCTTCCTCTACCCGCGCAACGACCTGGACTACACCAGCAACTTCCTGCGCATGATGTTCGGCACGCCGTGCGAGGAGTACGAGGTCGACCCGGTCATCGCGCGGGCCGTGGACCTGCTGCTCATCCTGCACGCCGACCACGAGCAGAACTGCTCGACCAGCACGGTGCGGCTCGTGGGCAGCAGCCAGGCGCCGCTCTTCGCCAGCATCTCGGCCGGCATCTCGGCGCTGTGGGGGCCGCTGCACGGCGGCGCCAACCAGAAGGTCATCGAGATGCTCGAGCAGATCGCGGCCGAGGGCGGCGACGTGCAGCGCTTCGTGGCGCGCGCGAAGGACAAGGCCAGCGGCGCGCGGCTCATGGGCTTCGGCCACCGCGTGTACAAGAACTACGACCCGCGCGCGGCCATCCTCAAGAAGAGCTGCGGCGACGTGCTGCGCAAGGTGGGCGGCAAGGGCGAGACCGGCCGCCTGCTCGACATCGCGCAGCGCCTCGAGGAGATCGCACTGCACGACGAGTATTTCATCAGCCACAAGCTCTACCCGAACGTCGACTTCTACTCGGGCGTGATCTACAAGGCCCTCGACATCCCCGTGAACATGTTCACGGTGATGTTCGCCATGGGCCGCATGTCCGGCTGGATCGCGCAGTGGCTCGAGATGCGCCGCGACCCGGCGTTCAGGATCGGCCGGCCGCGGCAGATCTACACGGGGGCGCCGCTGCGGGCATACGTGCCGATGGAGAAGCGGAAGTAGGCGCGGAGCGGCCGGCGACGGGCACGCGCCAATGGCGCAGGCGAGATCTGCCGATCGGCGCGGCGCCCGCGATCAGGGCATGACCCGCAGCACCGGATTGCCGTCGAGCCACACGCGCAAGGCGTCCATGCCGCGATCGCCGAGTGCGTCGGGCGACCCCGGCGGCTCGATGACGAAGGTGTGCGTCTCGGGTCCCGGCGTCTTGAAGTCCTGCGCCCGCGCACGCTCGGACGGGTTCGTGCCGACGTGCTCGTAGGCCACGTCGCCATCGATGAGAACCCGCAGCAGTCGCTGGTCCTTGCTGTAGGTCACCAACGCCTCGTGCTGGGCCTGGGCGCCGAAGGTCAGTCGGTACTCCATCACGTGACCGTGCCTCGCAGAGGACTCCCTGGAATGCCCGCTCATGCGCCAAGTCTCCTCGTCGGCGGCCAAGAACGGCCGCGCCGCACCAACTGACCCGCAGGGCCGGACGGCGCCCCCATCCGTCTTCCTCGAGACCACGCCGATGGTGAAGGCTGTCCGGAGGCCGCGCTACGTCCCCAGGAACCGCCGCCCTGCTGGCCGCTCGTCGGCCGATGCTCCAGTGTAGTGGGTAGGGAAACTCCTGCGCCTCGACGCCTGTCGAGCGTGTGACTGGAGATCCGCTCCCTTGCGCCCGGAAGCCCCGGGCAAGGAAGGCCGGCCAGTCCGGCCAGGTCGGCGCGGTTCCGCACGATCACGACGGCAAGCCTTGCACGAAGAGAGATCCTGCCGAGCTCCTCGGCGAGATCGAGGGCCGCATCAGGGACTGCGACCAGAAGGGCGCGTGCCTCGCCGCGCGCCGCTATGGCGAACTCGGACACCCGTCCGCCGGCCTGTTCGCGCTGCTGCTCGGCTTCGCGGTGAGCGAGGACGGAGCCCTGCACTCGGAGCAGTACTTCCGCACGGCGCAGGACGAGCACGCGACCGTGAGCGCGGGACATCGCGCCGTCTATCCCGTCGCGCTCGCCCGCGTCATGGCGAGCCAGGCGGGCCTTCCCGCGCCCGGCTGCGACGAGGCGCGGGCGCTGCTCGCCACCTGACGGACGGGTGCCGGCGGGGCGCGGTCGAGGACGGCACCGTGAAATCCCGCCCGCGCACACCGTTATCCTGTGCACGGCTGCCGGAGACCGTCGAGCATCGGGCATGGCTGACGAACGAACGCGCCGCAAGTACCTGCTGATCCTGTCCGCCGCCGTCTCCGCGGTCGTCGTCTGGGCCGCCATCGCGCCGATCGACCGGCCCACGTGGTTGCTGGAGAACGCGCTCTTCGTGCTCGGGTTCACGGTCCTGGTCGTGACGTACGGAAAGCTGCCCCTCTCGCGCGTCTCGTACACGCTGATCGCCGTCTTCATGTGCCTGCACGAGGTCGGCTCGCACTACATGTACGCCAACGTCCCCTACGACGCGTGGTGCCGGTCGCTGTCCGGCTTCTCGATCGACGCGCAGTTCGGCTTCGAGCGCAACATGTACGACCGGTTCGTGCACTTCTCCTATGGACTGCTGCTCGCCTATCCGATGCGCGAGGTCGTGCTGCGCGTCGCCGACGTGAAGGGCTTCTGGGGATACTTCCTGCCGCTCGACGTCACGGCGAGCACCTCGATGCTCTACGAGCTGATCGAGTGGGGTGCATCGTCCGTCTTCGGAGAGGGCACCGGGATGGCCTACCTCGGCACGCAGGGAGACGTGTGGGATTCGCACAAGGACATGCTGCTCGCGAGCCTGGGCGCGCTGCTGTCGATGCTCGTCACCGCGCTCGTCAACTGGCGCAGCCAGCGCGACTTCGGGCGCGAATGGGCGAACAGCCTGAAGGTCCACCACCCTCGGCCCCTGGGCGAGGAGGTGATCGCGCGGAGGACCAGGAAGCTGAAGTGACTCCCGGACTTCTCAGCCTATCCGGGCACACCTCGCGGGAACTGCTCGCGCAGGCGACGGAACCGGCTCTCGTAGATCCTGTCGAACAGATCCTCGCAGCCGGGGAACATGTCCTCCGCTTCGTAGCGCAGGTTGCTGATGGCGATGTCGACGTCGACGTCGGGCAGATCGGCGTCGAGGATCAGGAAACAGATCCGGTCAGCGCTCTCCGCCAACGTTCGCATCGCCGACCGAGGATCATCCTCGGGTTGTCGTGCTCGCAGGACCATGGCTGTCAGGATAGTCCTGCGGGACTCGCCCGCCCCTTGCGGGCGTGCTGACGGCGCTCATGTTCCTGCTGGCGGAGGCGCAGATCGGCGCGGCCCCGGTGGTGTTCTGCGCGGCGCTGTGGCACTTCCTCCACGACGCGAACGGCTGGGGCATCGCGCTGCTGGTGTGGACCGTGGTCGTGGGCGGACCTGTTTGGCCTATCCCCCGCGACCCGGTGCGAGCGCCCAGGTCTCCTCTGCGCAGGCGACGAAACGGTTCAAGAACGATCTCGACCAGCTGCTGAAAAACCTCAAGGCTTCGCTGGCCGAAGCCAAGGCGACCTTCTTCGACGAGCTCGAGGCCTTCGAGGATCAGGTGAAGGCGGACGCCTACGACGTCGCTACGGTCACGGATCTCTTCGACGTCCTCAGCGCGATGATGGGCTCCATCGGCCAGGATGTGCGCTCCGTCGGCGACGGAACGAATGCCGCGGCAACCCAGGCGCTGGTGGCCCTGGCCGCGGGCGGAGACCTGGCTGGCGTGCTCCCCGACGGCTTCTATCCCGGCGACGCCGGCCTCGTCGACAAGCTGGACGCGGCCGTGCGGAAGGCCCAGGACAAGACCGTGGCCGCGGTCGCCAAGCGCCTGAAGAAGACCCGCACGCTGGTCGAGAAGCACGCCGACGTCGGCCTGACCGTGATCCTCACGGCACCCGGATCCATCCGCGACACCAACCGGTCCGAGGACGGCAGCCTTCTCTTGGGGAACGATGTGGGATTCACCTGCGACTGCCTGATCGCCGTCAGCGACCTCGGCCAGGTGGAAGACGGCGTGATCTTCGTTGGCGGCACGGCCAGTCCCGGCCTGGGCGGCGTGTCCGTCTCGCTGAGCGGGCCCGAGTCCGGCTTCGACGTGAGCGACGTGCCCACGGTCGATCTCATGCGCTGGTCGGTGAGCTTCGTGGGCGATGGGATGGCGGAGGGCACCTACACGACGGCCGCGACGCAGGGTACCAACGGGCCACTGGCTACGGGCTCGATCGGCGTGCGCTGAAGCCCGGCCTTGGGGACAAGCCCCCCTCGTACCCGCGCTGCCCCGGCCTGCGCGCCTGCCGACCGCCCTCGGAACGCGGCTCCACCGCTCCGCGCGCGCCTCCCGAGGCTCCGGCGGTGCCGCCGGCGCGCGGTCCGCCGGAGCTGTTCGAGGCGTGAGGGCGAGCGCCGTGTGGAGAACCGGGCGTCCGGCGGGGACGTGAGGGAGGCGCTGCCGACGGAGGCGGCCATCGCGGGCCCGAGGCGGGGGCGAACGGCCGCGGCAGGGCGCGAACAACGGGAGCCACGGGCGGAGAGACGCTCAGGGTCGAGGGAAAGGCACAGGGGGGCGGGCCGAGGCCGAGGCAGGTACGATGGGGGTCTTGTTTGGCCCCTCACCGGGCAGGGAGAGAGCGCCAACTTCACCGACCGCTACTACCGCAACACGGACCCGGCCGACACGCTGTCGCCGCACATCGGACGCGCCGAGGCCGCGCCCCTGACGGTGCCGCCGGCCGCGGTCGCTTCCTGCGGGCTCGTGTGCCACGCTTGGCTCCAGGACGCCACCTGGGACGACGGCTGGACCTTCGAGACGGCCGCTCTCCTGATCGAGACGGCCAAGCTGGGCGAGACCAGTTCGAGCTCGGTCGCCATGTCCCACAGCGGCTGGCGCTCG
>Ga0209382_10009932_pt1 | contig 11896 bp, 11 predicted proteins | sample SoiMetdeltSBSDD5_FD_187599 | JGI IMG/M metagenome (GOLD analysis project Ga0209382, IMG submission 187599) | Bulk soil microbial communities from a Populus tree surrounding site in Tennessee, USA - Soil MetaG P. deltoides SBSDD5 (SPAdes) (version 2) | ecosystem: Environmental > Terrestrial >... | reverse complement strand
CAGCAGGATCGCCGCCAGGATCACCGAGCCCACCGTCGGCGCCTCGGTGTGCGCGTCGGGCAGCCAGGTGTGGAAGGGGAAGATCGGCACCTTGATGCCGAAGCCCATGAACATCCCACCGAATATGAGCAGCGCGGTGGTCGGGGAGATGGGGTCCAGGCCGAACTGCCCGGGGTGGGCGATCCGGTCGGCCAGGCCGACCATCGAGAACGTCTCGGCCCCGGTCACGAAGAACAGGGCCAGGAAGCTGACGATCATCAGCGCCGAGCCGAACAGCGTGTACAGGAAGAACTTGAGCGACGCGTACTGCCGCTGCTCGCCGCCCCACACGCCGATCAGGAAGTACATCGGCAGCAGCACGACCTCGAAGAAGACGAAGAACAGGATGAGGTCCTGGGCCACGAAGGTGCCGAGCATCCCGGTGTGCAGCACCAGGATCAGCATGAGGAAGGCCTTGGCGTTGCGGGGCTCGGGCAGGTGGTTCCAGCTGTAGACGATGCACAGCGGCACGATGAGCAGCGTCAGCGCGAGCAAGGGGATCGACAGCCCGTCGACGCCGATGAAGTAGCGGCTGTGGATGACGTCGATCCAGCGCTTGTCGACCACGAACTGCAGCCGGTTGGTGTCGTCGTAGTCGAAGTTGGCGAAGACGGCGATGCCGAAGGCCGCAGCGGCCAGCGAGGCGAGCAAGGCGATCCACTTGTGGGCCTGCTCCTCCTCCCGGGGGACCAGCAGCATGACCAGGGCCCCGGCCAGCGGCAGGAACACCATCAGGGTCAGGCCCCAGTCGGTCAGGAATTGGTTGTTGCTCATCGTTGAACCTTGTGTGCGGCCATCGGGAACCTAGACGACGAAGATCAGGACGCCGGCGAAGATCGCGGTCGCGCCGAACAGCAGCGCGCCGTACTGCTGCACCTTGCCGGAGGTCAGGCGGCGCAGGAGCTGGCCGCCGCCCTCGGCGGCGAACCCCGAGCCGTCGACCACGCTGTCGACCACGCCCTGGTCGATGCGGTCGTACACGAAGCGGCCCGCGACGAGGCTGAGGCGGCCCGCGCCGTTGACCACCCCGTCGATGACGTTCTGGTTGATCCAGTTCGACGCCCGGGCGACGGGGCCCTTGACGCCGCCGGCGATGACGTCGACGTACAGGTGGTCGAAGTAGTACTTGTTGACGAGGAACGTGTAGCCCGCGTGGGCGACGCGGCTGCGCTCGGTGAGGTGCTGCGGGCCAGCGTCCCGCCAGAACCACATGTAGGCGAGCCCGATGCCGAACAGGCCGATGAGCGTGCTGGCCAGGGCGATGCCGGGGCTGAACTCCGGCGCCGCGAACGACGGCAGCACACTTGGGAAGTAGGCGCCCTTCGGCTCGTAGAAGTGCTCGAAGCGCAGCTCGAAGGAGTCGGGCCACAGGGCTAGCCGGGGGATGTTCGCGAGGCCCGCGACCACGGCGAGACCGGCCAGGATCCACAGCGGGACGACGATGCGCGGGCCGGACTCGTGGGGATGGCCGTGGCCGCGGAACTCGCCGAAGAACGTGAGGTACACGCAGCGGGTCATGTAGGCCGCGGTCATCATCGCCCCGGTGATGCCGACGACCATGAAGGCGACGTAGTTGCCGTTGCCGCCCAGCTGGGAGGCGCCGGCCAGGATCTCGTCCTTGGACCAGAAGCCCGCCAGCGGGAAGATGCCGATGAGCGCGGCGGTGGCGATCATGAAGGTCCAGAAGGTGTGGGGCATCCACTTCCGGAGGCCACCCATGTCCTTGCGCATGTCGAAGCTGTGGACGGCGTGGCTCACCGAGCCCGAACCGAGGAACAGGCACGCCTTGAAGAAGGCGTGGGTGAAGAGGTGGAAGAAGGCTGCGGTCCAGGCGCCGATGCCCAGCGCCATCACCATGTAGCCGAGCTGGCTGACCGTGGAGTAGGCGAGCACCTTCTTGATGTCGTTCTGGACGAAGGCCAGCCCCGCCCCGCCCAGCACCGTCACCCCGCCCACCACGGCCAGCAGGTTCACGGTCGAGATCCCGATCGACAGGCCCTGGTAGAACACGCCGTAGAGGCGCCCGACCATGAAGATGCCGGCCACGACCATCGTCGCGGCGTGGATCAGCGCCGACACCGGCGTCGGGCCCGCCATCGCGTCGGGCAGCCAGACGTGCAGGATGAACTGGCCGGACTTGGACATCACCGCGGCCACCAGTGCGCAGGCCGCGACGAGCAGCGCCGTGTGGCTGATGTCGCCGGCGAGGGCCCTGGTGTTGATCTCCAGGATGTCGAAGGTCCGCTCGGAGGCTGTCGCACCGGATGCGAAGTAGAGGGTGACGACACCGCACAACAGACCGACGTCACCGACCCGGTTGACGATGAAGGCCTTCAGGGCGGCATCGCTGTTGGCCTTCTCCTCCCACCAGTGGCCGATGAGCACGAACGAGCAGACGCCCACCAGCTCCCAGCACACGATGAGCTGGAGGGTCGACTTGGCCATGACCAGGCCGAGCATCGACGCGGTGAACAGCGAGAGGAACGCGAAGAAGTGCGTGTAGCGCCGGTCACCGGCCACGTAGTCCGTCGAGTACACGTGGACCAGGAGCGACACCAGGGTGACCACGAAGAGCATCATCACGGCCGGCCCGTCGAGCAACATGCCGACCTCGATGTCCAGCCCGTCGTTCTGGAACCACGTGACTTCCTCGGTGATCGGCTCCACCGTGAAGTGCTCGTCCTCGGCCGCGGCCTCGGAACCCTCCGAGCCCTCGACGGAGGCCGCGGCCTCCTCGGAGCCGGCGTGCTCGGCCTCGTTGACGTGGTCGAACCACTGGGTGTTGACCACCACGGCCAGCACGAAGGCCGCGCCGACGGCGGCGATGCCCAGCTCGCTGCCCTTGAAGGGCAGGCGCTTCCCGAAGAGCAGGATCAGGAAGAACGACGCCGCCGGCAGCAGCGGGATGATCCAGGCGTACTCGAGCACCGGTGCCCCTCTATCCCCTCATGGCGTCGACGTCGTCGAAGTCCACGCTGTGCCGGTTGCGGTAGATGATCAGCACGATGGCCAGGCCCACGCCGACCTCGGCCGCGGCGACGGCGATCACGAACAGCGCGAACACGGCGCCGACGATGTCGCCGTGGTACGCCCCGAACGTGATGAGGTTGATGTTCACCGCGTTGAGGATCAGCTCGATCGACATCAGCACCATGACGGCGTTGCGGCGGGCCAGCACGCCGTAGACCCCGATGCAGAACAGCGCCGCGCCCAGCAGCAGGAACTGGTTCAGCATGAGATCGTCCACTTACAGCCCCCTCACGCCCGGTCCTTGCGCGCCAGCACGATCGCGCCCACCAGCGCCGCCAGCAGCAGGACCGACACCACCTCGAACGGGATCAGGAACTGCGAGAACAGGGCATCGCTGACGGTGGCGCTGTTCGACCCCGCCACGGTCTCGATCCGGGTGTCGCGGGGCAGAGCGTCGTCGCCGAACTTGTCGATCAGCGCGTATCCCATCACCACCACCAGGGCCACCGCGGTCACCAGGCCGATCCACCAGTGGTCGTGGGTGAGCTGGACGTCCCGGCCGATGCGGGCCCGGGTCAGCATGATGCCGAACAGCATCAGCACCATGATCGCCCCGATGTAGACCAGGATCTGGGTGACGGCCACGAACTCCGCCGCGAGCAGCAGGTACTGCCCCACGACGCCGGCGAACACGACCACCAGGTAGAGCGCCGAACGGACCACGTTGCGCGTGGTCACCACGGCCAGGGCCGAGCCCACGATCAACGTCGCGAGCAGGTAGAAGAAGATGTTCTGGGCGATCATCCCGCGCCTACCTCGCCCCGCTCATCGGGGCACCTTCCGCGGCTTCTGCTCCGAGCCGGCTTCGTACGGCTCGAAGTCGGGCACGGCCTGCATCCACTCGCCCAGCCGCTCCTTGTCGTGGAGCAGGTCGGCCAGGCGCAGCTCGGAGTACTCGTACTCCGGGCTCCAGAACAGCGCGTCGAAGGGGCACACCTCGACGCAGATGCCGCAGTACATGCAGAGGGCGTAATCGATGTCGAAGCGGTCGAGCTTGTTGACCGTCCGGGGCTTGCCGCCGGGCCGCCGCGGCGGGGCGGTGTCCTTGTGCCCCTCGATGTAGATGCACCAGTCGGGACAGCTGCGGGCGCAGAGCATGCAGACCGTGCAGTTGTCCTCCTTGAGGGCGATGACGCCCCGGGACCGGTTGGGCGGCGTCTCCTTCTCGTGGGGGTACTGGACCGTCACCGCGCCCTTGGAGGGTGCGGGGATCAGGGTCTTGATGCCGCGCGCCGGGAAGACGGTGCGGGTCATGGTCTTCAGCGTGACCCCGAGGCCCTTGACCACCCCGGGAAGCTTCGGTGCAGGTGCTTTGCCCATCAGAACGCGACCTTCAACGCCATCGTTGCCAGGATGTTGACCAGGGACAGGGGGATCAGGATCTTCCACGCCAGCTGCTGGAGCTGATCCTCCCGGAAGCGGGGATAGGTGAACCGGACCCAGAAGACCAGGAAGGCCACGAGCATCATCTTGGCCACCAGGACCAGCGGCCCGACGACGTTCATCCAGTCGGCGTCGAGGTCGACGCCCGGGATGGCCCAGCCACCCAGGAAGAGCGTGGCCGCCACCGCGGCGAACGCGCCGGCGCTGGCGAACTCGCCGATGAAGAACAGCAGGAAGCGCAGGCCCGAGTACTCGGTCATGTAACCGCTGACCAGCTCGGACTCGGCGATCGGCATGTCGAACGGGGTCTGGGTGAGCTCGGCCTGCATCGCGATGAGGAAGATCAGGAAGCCGATGCCCTGGGTGAGCACGAACGGGTTGCCGATGCCACCGAAGCCGAAGATCTCGCCTTCGGCCTGGGCGGCGACGATGCCCTGCATGTTCAGCGTGCCCGCCTGGATGACCACGCCCACCACGGCCAGCACCATCGGCAGCTCGTAGGCGATCAGCTGACCGGCCGCGCGCAGGCCGCCGAGCAGCGAGTACTTGTTGGCCGACGACCAGCCGGCGATGAGGATGCCGATGACGCTGACCGACGACACGGCCAAGGCCCAGAAGATGCCCGTGTCGAAGTCGACGAAGTATGCGTCGGGCCCGAACGGCACCACGAGGTAGATCATGAACACCGAGGCGATGACGACGTACGGCGCGAACGCGAACAGCTTGCGGTCGGCCCGCCAGGGGATGATGTCCTCCTTCTGGATGAACTTGCCCACCTCGGCCAGCAGCTGCAGCGAGCCGTAGGGCCCGGCCTCCATGGGCCCCAGCCGGCTCTGCATGAAGCTCATCATCTTGAACAGGAAGACGTAGACCAGCGTCCCGGCCGGGATCAGCACGGCGATCATCACGCCGAGGGAGCGCAGCGTGGTCTGCTGCCACCAGGCCAGCTCGATGTCGGCGGCGAGGGTCGTCAGCGTGCTCATCGGTCGATGTCCCCGAGGATGAAGTACAGGCTGGCGAGGATGGTGATGATGTCCGGGACGTACACCCCCCGCAGCAGCCACGGCAGCACGGACACGTTCGAGAAGCTGGCCGAGCGGATCTTCACCCGGAACGGCCCGATGTCGCCCTTCGAGATGATGTAGTAGCCCATCTCGCCCAGCGGGTTCTCGGTGGCGACGTAGGCCTCGCCCTCGGGCACCTTGATGATGCGGGGCACCTTGGCCATGATCGGCCCCCCAGGTAGCCCGTCGCACAGCTGGTCGATGATCTTCGTGGCCTCCCGGGTCTCCTGGAGACGCACCCAGCACCGGGCGAAGCTGTCGCCGTCCGGATGGGTCCAGACGCGCCAGTCGACCTCGTTGTGGGCGAGACCGACGTCGGTGTCGCGGCGCAGGTCCCAGTCGATGCCCGAACCCCGGGCGTTGGCCCCGCTCAGGCCGTACGACAGCGCGACGTCGGCCGGGATCACGCCCACACCGCGCGTCCGGGCCTCGAAGATCTCGTTGCCGAACAGCAGGTCTTCGATCTCGTCGCAGAACATGCGCATCCGCTGCATCACAGCCTTGGTGTCGGCGATCCAGCCCTTGGGCAGGTCGTCCTTCAGGCCGCCGATGCGGTCGAAGTTGGGGTGGAACCGACCCCCGGTCACGCTCTCGATCTGGTCGAGGACGTGCTCGCGGTCGCGGAAGGCGTAGAAGGCCGGGGTCACCGCACCGAGCTGGACGCCGAGGTCACCGAGGAACAGCACGATGTTGGCCACCCGGGCCATCTCGAACAGGATCGTGCGGATGTAGCGGGCCCGGGGCGGCGCCTCGATGCCCATCAGCTGCTCGGAGGCCAGGATGAACGGCACCTCGTTGGCGAAGCTGCCCAGCCAGTCGATGCGGTTGACCAGCGTCGTCACCTGGGGATAGGTGCGGACCTCGCACAGCTTCTCGTAGCCCCGGTGCATGTAGCCGGGCGAGATGTCGGCCCAGACCACCTGCTCGCCGTCGAGCCTGGCGATCACCCGGAGGGTCCCGTGGGTCGCCGGGTGCTGGGGACCGAGGTTGAGGGTCATGCCCTCGTCGGTCTCGAGCTCCACCGCGACCCGCATGTCCGCCGCCTGGGCGTCGACGTAGGCCCGTTGCTGGCGTTCGGTCACGGTCATGCGTCGCCCTCGTTCTCCGCGCCGCTGCCGTTGCCATCGGGGGTGTCGCCCTCGGCCTCGTCATCGGTCTGGGGCATCGGCTCGACGTCGACGATGCCGGGCCAGGGCTTGACCAGCCGGGCCAGCAGGGGGAAGTCCTTGCGCAGCGGGTGGCCTTCGAACGCCCCGGGCAGGTAGAGGTGGCGCAGACTGGGATGACCGTCGAACGTGATGCCGAACATCTCCCAGCACTCACGCTCGTGCCAGTTGGCGCCGCCGTACAGCGGTACCAGGCTGGCGACGCGCAGGTCGTCGTCGGGCAGGTCGGCCTTCAGCATCACGCTGTGTTGCTGGCGGACGTTCAGCAGCCGGCTGAACACCTGGAACCGCGTGTCGCCCCCGGCGTAGCCGGTGGCGATCTCGGCCGTCGGATCGGGCCGCGGGATGCCACCCTCGAGATCGAGAGCCGAGTACTCGTAACGGCCCCACGGCGACGGCATCCAGTCGATGGCCGAGAGGAAGTCGAAGAACGTGCAGCCCAGCTTGAGCTTGGCCGTCTCGGCGGCTTCGACCCAGGCCTCCCGCGCCACCCGGACCCACAGCTCGCGGCCCGGCACGACGTGACTGCCGACCACCCGGTCGCCGAGGGCGGCGGTGAGCGTGGCGAGCATGGCTTCGCGCTGCTCGTCGGCCGGAGCAGTCGGCTGCTCGGCACCCGCGGCCGCATCCCCCGCTTCGGCCTCGGGGGTGCCCGTGGCCTCGGTGGTCGTCGCGTCGCTCATGAGACCACGATCGGATCGCCGCGCCAGCGGGCGGCGGGATCCTCGTTGCGGATCTTCTGCTGCAGCAGGACGATGCCCTCCAGCAGGGCCTCGGGCCGCGGCGGGCAACCGGGCACGTACACGTCGACGGGGACGATCTGGTCGACGCCCTTGGTCACGGAGTAGCTGTCCCAGTAGGGGCCGCCGCAGTTGGTGCACGAGCCCATCGAGATCACGTACTTCGGGTCGGGCATCTGCTCGTACAGGCGCTTGATGGAGACCGCCATCTTGTCGGTGACCGTGCCGGAGATGACCACCAGGTCGGCCTGGCGGGGGCTGGCCGGCAAGGGGATCACCCCCAGTCGCATCACGTCGTAGCGGGGTCCGGCGAAGGCCGCGCCCATCTCGATCGCGCAGCAGGCCAGACCCCACTGGTAGCACCAGACGCTGTAACGGCGGCTGAGGTTCAGCAAGGCGGTGAGGGGCTTGGGGAGCTTTCCGCTCTCGACCAGGCCCATGTCAGGTTGTGCCCCTGGTAGTCAGATCCATCAGACCCAGATCCATCAGATCCAGCGGAGAACGTTCTTCTTCCACGCGTACAGCAGGCCGAGAGCGAGGATCCCGATGAAGACCCCCATCTCGGTGAAGCCGAACCAACCGTAGGCCTCGGCTCGGGTAGCGAACGGGAAGACGAACACCGCTTCGACGTCGAACAGCACGAACAGCAGGGCGAACAGGTAGTAGCGCACCTGGCTCTGCGCCCAGCCGGACCCCACCGGGTCGACCCCGGATTCGTAGTTGATGTATTTCTCGGGCTGCGGTCGAGTGGGCCGCAGCAGCCGGCTGATGCCGAGCAGCGCGGCGACCAACGCGGTCGAAACACCCAGGAAAACACCGGCTACGAGGTACGAGCGGAGCAGGTCCGACACGTCGGCGGAGCCTAGTGATCGTTTGCACTAGTGGCCAAAGGCGTGTGTGGTGAGGCGGGAGGGTCAGGCGCAGGTTTGGCGGAGGCGGATGACCTCTATCTCGCCGACGCTGATCTCCGTGACGTGGGCGCCGTCGGTCACGAAGGCCACCCCCATGCCCGACCCGTCCCGGGCCCGCTCGGAGAAGACGGACGCACCGGGGATCGACGGGTGGTCCCGGACCTCGAGGTGGTCGTAGGCGTCGCGCAACTGCTCCTCGGTCGCCCCGATGCCCACGCCGGCGTCGGTCAGACGGGTCGACGGGCGCCCGGGCTCGATGTTGACCGACGCGAGGACGCCCTCGGTGATGTCCGAGACCTCGACGAAGGCCTCGGGGCTCCGGAACCGGAGGGTCAGGTCGGACACACCAGGCACCGACGCGTCGAAACAGGTACCGCCGCTCGCGTCGTAGGTCGCCTGATCGACCGTGAAGCTGGCGCCCTCCTCCTGCAGCTGCCCGAGGGTCATGCCCGCCTGTAGGGGGCCGACCCCGGCCGCGCTCAGCGGCGTGGCCGCGTCCAGGCCGGGCATGGCCGGCGGCGCCGGCGCCGTGGACTGGCCGGGCTCCAGGGGCGCCGCGGGGTTCACGGTCGTGCTACTGCCACTGGGCAGCGGGCTGTCGTCGCCCCCGAGGACCGAGGTCACGCCGAGGATGGCCAGGACAGCCACGAAGATGCCGACGACCAGCAGGCGCCGGCGACGGGCCTGCTCGTCGTCGTGGAACCGGGCCCGGAGCAGCTCGGGCCGGGGTGCCCCCGAGGGCCGGTACGCCGCGAGGCCATGCCGGGGGTCGTCGTCCAGCGTCGGCTGGCTGATCGGTGGCGGCTCGGTGATCGAACGGACGGCCGGGCGGGTGACGATGTCGAGCTGGTCCTGGTCGTCTAGTGCGTCCTCGATCCGGTCCCAGAAGCCCGGCGTCGGCTCGGGTGCCCGGAGGCTGACCAGCGCCGCCCGCACCCCACGGGGGCGGGGCCGATCGGTGGGAGTCAGGCCGTCGCCGTCGTGGGCACCGTTGGGTGGACGAACGTGGCCGTTCGCGCCGTCGGGCCGATCGGGTCGACTCATCCTGCGGCCGAGCCTCGTCCGGGGTCGGTGTCGTCCGCGCTCAGGCGGTTCTCGCCGGTGGTGTTCGCTGCACCCGGCGTCGGGCCGCCGCGGGCGCGGGGACGAACCGCCCGCTTGGCATCACGCCGGCGCTTCCGGCGGGCTCCCGCGCCGCCGGCCGGTGCCGGCGGGCTCGACCCGTTGCCCTCGAGCTGCACGCCCTCGGCTCGCGGCTCCGGTGGCTCCGCCCCGTCGCTGGCGGCCGGAGCCACCGGAGGCGGAACCTCTCCGTCGCCATCGCCATCGGGTCGCCCCGTCTCCGCCGCCGGGACGGAACTGATCGGGCGCTGGGGCCGGCCACGGCTCGCCGCCGGCGTCCGCTTCTTCGCCGGACGACGCGCCGGTCGGGTCGCCCCGGCAGCACTCTCGGCCGCGGGCGAAGTGGGTGAGGTGGGGGAGGCGGACGACGCGGCCGCGGCGTGGCCGTCGGTCCGGGCCCGGCTCTTCGCCGGGCGCTGGACCACCGGGCGTTCGGACGCCGCGGGCGGTCCGTCAGCGGCCGCGGCCGGTTCGGGCTGGGGCGCCGCGCTGCCCGGCGCCTCGCTCAGACCGCGTCGAAAGGCAGCGCGCTTGGCCGCGACCGGCGGAGGTGTCGATCCACCGGGCCCTGGGGGCAGGAGCTTGACGTGCCCGCCGGGCTCATGAGGTGCGGTCGGTGTGGCCAGCGCCGCGAGCTTGGCCAGCGTGGCCGCGGGCGACGGTGCGATCAGTGCGGGCGCGGCGCGCTGGACGGCGGCGGGCTCAGCGGGGCGGGCCTCGGGCGGCGGCTCGGCCTCGCCGGTGACGAAGGACCGCCACAAGCCCCGGGCCCGAGCGAGATCCAGGGCCACCTGGTGCGGCTTCCGGCGCATCATGCGGGCCGCGGCATCGAGGCCGAAGCCCTCACCGTCCACCAGCACCAGCGGAATCCGCTCGGCCGGCGGCAGCGCTCGCAAGGCCGCCAGCCGCCGTTCGACGGGCGCCGCGGGCACCGGGACGGGCGGGCCGTCGGGCGGCGCCGGAGCAGCCCGGGACGGCTCCCACCGGAGCTCGTTGAGGCAGACGTTGTAGGCCACCCGGTAGAGCCACCCGGCCGCCGCCTCGCTCCGCTCGAGGAAGGGCAGCGAGCGCCACGCCTTCAGGTACGCCCGGTTGAGCACCCGGTCCACGCGGGTCGGATCGGCCAGCAGTTGCAGCGCCAGCCGCCGCAGACGAGGGTCGTAGCGATGCAGGAGGGCCAGGAAGGACTGGCGGTCACCCTGCCGAGCCCGCCTCAGGAGGGTCTTGTCGCTGGGGCCGTCTCGTCGCACGATATGAGGCATCTCAGCACAGTCGTGGGGCTCGTTCGGGCACCGCGACTCTAGTGCTGAGCACCCCCATAGTCGCGGAGCCCATCAGCTGTCGCGACCAGATCGCCTGCACCGCTGCTCCATTCCCGCTTTCGCCGGCGTCACACCCCGACTTCGGCGACGACGCCGTAATCCTTGTTCCTTGCCGTGCGCTAACCCAGGGCGACGATCTGCGGTACGGCATCCCGGGTGACCTCGGTGATGGCGCCGGGCCACACGCCGAGGCCGACAGTCACCACGAAGCACGCGGCCAGCGCCAGGCCGGCGCCGACCGGGATCGAAATGCTCGATCGTCGCGCGGCCGGCGCGACCTCCTCGTCGTCGCCGTCGGCCATGTACATCGACACCACGATGCGCAGGTAGAGGTACGCCGCGATGACCGTCGCCAGCATGGCGACCACCGCGAGCATGGTCGAGCCGGCCTCGACCGCGGCGGTGATCACGTAGAACTTCGCGAAGAAGCCCGACGTCAGCGGCACTCCGGCCTGGGCCAGCAGGAAGACGGTGAACAGCAGGGCCAGAACCGGTCGCTCGCGACTGAGCCCCCGGTAGTCGTCCAGGTCGTGGCGGCCGTCGCCACGACGACCCACGAGGGTGACGATCCCGAAGCTGCCGGCCACCATGAAGGTGTATGTGGCCAGGTAGAACAGCGCAGCTCGGATCCCCTCGTCCGACGCGGCCTGCACCCCGACCAGCACGTAGCCGGCGTGGGCGATGGAGCTGTAGGCCAGCATCCGCTTGACGTTGGTCTGCACGATCGCGAGGACCGACCCGACCAGCAGGGTCGCGACCGCGAGCCCGAAGACCAGCGGCTGCCAGTCGACCTCGTAGGCCTGGAAGCCAACCACGAACACCCGCAGCAGACCGGCGAAGCCCGCGACCTTCACCCCCGATGCCATCCAGGCCACCATCGGCGAGGGCGCGCCCTGGTAGACGTCGGGGGTCCAGAAGTGGAAGGGCACCGCCGCCACCTTGAAGCCCAGGCCCACCAGCATCAGCGCCATGCCGGCCAGGACCAGGCCCCGGTTCTCGAGCACGCTGCTGTTGAAGAACCCCATGATCGTGGCCAGGTTCGTGGTCCCGGTGCCGCCGTAGGTGAGCGCGATGCCGTAGAGAAGGAAGGCGGACGCGAACCCACCCAGGATCAGGTAC
>Ga0209382_10009931_pt1 | contig 11896 bp, 13 predicted proteins | sample SoiMetdeltSBSDD5_FD_187599 | JGI IMG/M metagenome (GOLD analysis project Ga0209382, IMG submission 187599) | Bulk soil microbial communities from a Populus tree surrounding site in Tennessee, USA - Soil MetaG P. deltoides SBSDD5 (SPAdes) (version 2) | ecosystem: Environmental > Terrestrial >... | reverse complement strand
CGTTACCGGTCCGACTGACGCCGGACGCTACGTTAGTAGAACCTTGCCCGTCGTCCGGCGGGCTTCGAGGTCTTCATGCGCCTTGCGCGCCTCGGCCATCGGAAACACATGCCCGATGCGGATCTTGAGCTTGCCCTCGGCAAGCCAGGTGAAGATGTCGCTCATTCGCGACATGAGCTCGGAGCGCGTCGCCATGTATTGATTGAGCCCCGGGCGGGTCAGGAACAGCGAGCCTTTGATCCCCAGAATCGCGGGATCGAACGGCGGGACCATCCCGCTCGAAAAGCCGAACAGCGCGAGCATCCCGCGCGGCCGCAGCGAGTTCAGACTGCCTTCGAATGTCTCCTTGCCGACCGAATCGTAGACCACGTCAACACCATGGCCGCCGGTGAGGCGCTTCACTTCCGCCTCGAAGTCCTGCTTCGTGTAGACGATCACCGCCTCGGCACCGGCCTGGCGCGCGAGCTCCGCTTTGGCCTCGGTGCCGGCCGTCGCGATGACGCGAGCACCGATGATGCGCGCCACCTGCACGATTACCGATCCGACGCCTCCCGCCGCGGCATGCACGAGTGCCGTGTCCCCGGCCTTGAGCGGGAACGTACTGTGCGTGAGGTAATGCGCGGTGAGTCCCTGCAGCATGACGCCGGCCGCCACCTGCATGTCGAGTCCGGCCGGCAGCACGACGAGCTTCCACGCCGGCACCACGGCGTACTCGGCGTACGAGCCGAGCGTCATCGCCCAGCCCACCCGGTCGCCGACGTTCACGTGTGTGACTTCCGGTCCGACTTCGGTGACGACGCCCGAGGCTTCGGCGCCGATCACGAACGGCAGCGGCGCCTTCACCCGGCCGATGCGGTACTGCACGTCGAGATAATTCAGTCCTGATGCGGCGACGCGGACCTGCGCCTCGCCGGGTCCGGGGCGCGGGACATCCACGTCCTCATAGGTCAGGACCTCCGGACCGCCGAGCGTGTGTACGCGAACCGCTTTCACGCCCGGCTACTGCCGCGTCGATGGCGGCGACGGTGGTGCCGAGGCTTTGGCTTCCGCATCGACGTCGGCCTCCCATCGGGTAATCAGCGGGAACAGCTTCTTGACCATGTCCGGGCGCTGATTCGCGAGATCGTTCCGCTCACCAATGTCATTGGCCAGGTTGTAGAGCATCGGATTGCCGGCATCGAGCAGCAGTTTCCAGTCGCCTTGCCGGACCGCGCGCTGACGCCGCGCCGCGCCCGTGATCCGCCAGAAGAGCGTCCGCTCGGTACGCTGCGCCCCGTTCTGCAGCAGCGGCATCAGGTCGATGCCTTCGAGGCGCGCTTCGGCCGGCACCGGCGAGTTGGTCACCGAGAGGATCGTCCTGGTGAGATCCATCATGATGCCGACCTGCGATGAGGTCTTCCCGGCCGGAACCCGCCCCGGCCACCTGAAGACCGCCGGCACGCGGATGCCGCCCTCCCAGACGGTGCTCTTGCGGTGGAACAGCGGCGCATTGCGCGACAGCCACTCGCCGCCGTTGTCCTGCGTGTAGATCACCAGCGTGTTGCGCGACAGGCCCAGACGATCGAGAGTCGCGAGAATCTTTCCGACGCCTTGATCGGCGCGCTCGAGAATCGCGACGTAGTCCTTCCGCGTGCTGGTGGGATCCTCCTGCGGCTGAACGAATCGCGCGTTGTCGGGCGCGACCGACGGATGGTCGGGCACCTGGAACGGCCAGTGGGCGGCGTTGAACGCCACCTCCAGGAAGAATGGCTGGTTGGCGTTCTGCTCGATGAACTTGACCGAACGCTCAGCGAAGAGATCGGTCGAGTAGCCGGTGACGTGCGTGGGCTGCGCATTCTCGAACAGATCGTGCTCGCCGGTCTGATCGGTGTGCTGGTAGTAGTCGATGAGCCCACTCTTGAAACCAAAGAAGTAGTCGAAGCCGTGTGCGTTCGGGCTGAACTCCGGCTTGTAACCCAGGTGCCATTTGCCAACCAGCCCGGTACGGTAGCCGTTGTTCTTGAGCAGTTGCGGCAGCGTGCGGCCGGTCGCGGGCAGCCCCTGGTCCGGCGCCGTGCGCGCGGCACCGAGCGGATTTTCGATCCGGTATCGCTGCTGATACCGTCCGCTGATCAGCATCGCGCGCGTCGGAGAACAATTGGGCGCCGCGTAAAAGTCGGTCAGCCGCGTGCCGTTCCTGGCGAGGCTGTCGATGTTGGGTGTCCTGATATCTGGCGCTCCATAGCTCCCGATATCGCCATAGCCCACGTCGTCGGTGATGATGAGGACCACGTTCGGACGGGACGGTGCAGCCGGTTGCGCGGCGGCGGGCGCGGCGCAGACCAGACAAACGAGAAGCGTGCAGGTGATGCGCATGGCTATTTGAAGATGGCGCGCAGGGCGTCCATCTGAGAGGGATCGGTTTCGCCGATCTTCATCGGCGTGACCGATACGTAACCGTTCGACACCGCCCACATGTCCGTGCCTTGCGGGCCAGTGCCACCTTCTTCGAACTGATTCCAGTAGATCGATCGGCCCGATGGATGCTTGGTTTCGACAAACGATTCCGTGCCGCCTTGCTGCATCGCCTGCGCGGTGATCATGTAGCCCTTGAAACCGTCGGGCGGCATGACGGGAATATTCACGTTCAGGAACGTGTTGGGCGGCAGGCCCCACTGCTTCACCCGACGGGCAACGCCCAGCACTTCCTCGGCGGCAAACACGTAGTCGCGCTGCGTGCCGGCTTCGGCGAGCGAGGTCGCGATCGCCGGCACACCCATCATCGCGCCTTGCCGTGCCGCACCAACCGTGCCCGACAGATATGCGGAGTATCCGAGGTTGTAGCCGCGATTGATGCCCGACACGACGAGATCCGGCTTGGGATTCAGGATGTTGCTGATTGCCACATTCACTGTCGTCGCGGGTGTGGCGGTCAACGAGATCGCCTTCAGGCCGTTCGGCAGCGTGACATCGGTATGAAATACCGGTTCGGTGGTGACGATCGAGTGTCCTTTGCCGCTCTGGTTCTCGGCTGGCGCGACGATGATCACCTGGCCGATGGCTTGAAGTGTCTGGGCAACGATGGCGATGCCCGGCGCACGCACGCCATCGTCATTGCTGATCAGAATTCGATACGGCGGCGGTTGCGGACGCTGTTGGGCGCGCGCCGGCGCGAAGAGAGGCGCCAGCAGCAGTAAAAAGACGAGTACCGATCTCGGCATGGCGCCGAGATTATCAGAATGCGGGGTTGGGGCGCTTCGTCACCCGGTAGACGGCCCAGACCAGCAAACCAAGCAGCGCGACAGGGAGCAGCGGAGCGAGGATTGACAGGACGGCTGACAGGAACGCGCCGATCAGCGCCACTGCCACGACCAGCATCACGATCGGCCCGATGACGAGGCCAAGCAGTCCGCCGAGAAGGCCGAACACCATTCCGAGGATGCCGCCGATCAGCTTGAACAGCAGGCGAAGCGGGAACGTGATCACCCACAACAGCGCACCCATCACGATGAACGGAATGGCAACGGCACCGGCAAACACGAGTGCCAGGGCGCTGAGGACGATGAATGCGACCATCCTACCCGGACTTTACGGGACGTACCGGGTGGAGGTTCCAGTGTGGTGTCGCGAATCTATCGAGACTCTTCGGGCCTGGCCGTAGTGGGAACCTCGTAGAGCACGAGACCGCGGCGGACCTCCTCCATCGCGACACGCTCGGCCTTGAACGGCACTACGCGAGGAACCTCGACGTCATCGTCGTCCGAGCCGAGTCGCGGCAACGCACCTCGGCGCAACTGCTTTGCGCGCATGGCGGCCACGTCAACGAAGAGAAACCGGCTTTCGATGGGAGCTGCTTTCGGACGAGGAGCACCCGGCTCGGGTTGACCGTCCGAACCGAGAAGATCGTCTGTGTCGGCCATAAGGGGAGAGCCTAACACACACAAGAAAGGAATCAGGTTTCAGGAGTCAGGAATCAGAAGGAGGAATCAGGAATCAGGAATCAGGAATCAGATTCCGCTGATTCCTGATCCTGAGCCTTGACGCCTCGGAGAAGTGGCCGCTTACGCGGCCACTTCGACGTTGATGGTCCGCGGCTTCGCCTCTTCCTTGAACGGCAGCTTCACGGTGAGCACGCCATTCTTGAATTCGGCGCTCACCTTGCCTGCGTCCACGGTGTTGGGCAGCGTGAACGAGCGGGTGAACGTTCCGTAGCGGCGCTCGACACGCCGGAACTGCTCTTCCTTCACATCAGCGGGGAACTTCTTCTCGCCACGCAGCGTGAGCGTGTTGTTCTCGACGGTTACCTCGACGTCCTCACGATTGACGTCGGGCAGCTCGACCTTGATCACGAGGTCGCGGCCGGCCGTCTCGAAGATATCCACCGGAGGCGCCCAGCTGCCACGCTCTGCGATGTCCTCGTCACGAAGATAGACATCACCGAACAACCGGTTCATGCGGTCCTGCAGTGTGGTCAGCTCACGAAATGGATCGAATCGAGTAATCGTCATGTTGCTTTCTCCTCTTACGCATCCACGACTTCGCCGTCCTTGACGTCGTCGTGTGTCTCTGGGGCCGGGCCCTTGGGTCCAGCGGCCTGCTGTTTGTAAAGCTGTTCGGCGAGCGCGTGCGACGCCTTCTCCAACTCTCCACGCGACGCGCGGATCGCGTTCAGGTCTTCGTTCTTCACCGCCTCGCGAACCGCGGCGATCGCCGACTCCACGTTGTTGACGTCGATCGACGGCAGACGATCCCGGTTCTCGTTGACCGTCTTCTCCACCGAGTAGGCGAGCGAGTCGGCCTGGTTGCGCTCGTCAATGAGCTCGCGCCTGACCTTGTCCTCGGCCTCGTGCGCGGCGGCATCCTTCACCATGCGATCGACGTCGTCCTTGTTGAGGCCGGACGAACCGCTGATGGTGATCTTCTGTTCCTTGCCCGTGGCGACGTCCTTCGCCGTCACGTTGACGATGCCGTTCGCGTCGATGTCGAATGCCACCTCGATCTGCGGCACGCCACGCGGCGCCGGCGGCAGTCCGACCAGGTGAAAGCGTCCGAGCGTGCGGTTGTCACGCGCGAACTGCCGCTCACCCTGAAGCACGTGCACCTCGACGCTCGTCTGGTTGTCCGTCGCGGTCGAGAAGATCTCGCTCTTCCGCATCGGAATCGTCGTGTTGCGCGCAATCAGCGTCGTCATCACGCCGCCGAGCGTTTCGATGCCGAGCGAGAGCGGCGTCACGTCCAGGAGCAGCACGTCCTTCACTTCGCCCTTGAGCACGCCACCCTGAATCGCCGCGCCAATCGCGACGACCTCGTCCGGGTTGACGCCCTTGTGCGGCTCTTTTCCGAAATACTCCTTGACCAGCTGCTGGATCTTCGGCGTGCGCGTGGTGCCGCCGACGAGGACGACTTCATCGATCTCCGACGGCTTCAGTCCGGCGTCGGCAAGCGCCTGCTTCACCGGCGCCATGGAACGCTGGAACAGATCGTCGGCCAGCTGCTCGAACTTCGCCCGCGACAGCTTCATCTGGAGGTGCTTCGGCCCGCTCTGATCCGCCGTGATGAACGGCAGGTTGATGTCGGTCTCGAGCACCGTCGAGAGCTCGATCTTCGCCTTCTCCGCCGCCTCCTTCAGACGCTGGAGCGCCATGCGGTCCTTGCTCAGATCGACGCCATCGGTCTTGCGGAATTCCGCCGTCATCCACTCGATGATTCGCTGATCGAGATCGTCGCCGCCGAGATGCGTATCGCCATTGGTCGCTTTGACCTCGACGACACCCTCGCCGACCTCGAGAATCGACACATCGAACGTGCCGCCGCCGAAGTCGTAGACGACGATGGTTTCGTCCTTCTTCTTGTCGAGGCCGTACGCCAATGCGGCGGCGGTGGGCTCGTTGACGATGCGAAGCACGTTCAGGCCGGCGATCTTGCCGGCATCTTTGGTGGCCTGACGCTGCGCGTCGTTGAAGTAGGCGGGAACGGTGACGACCGCATCCGTGACCTTCTCACCGAGGTAGTCCTCGGCAGCGCTCTTCAGCTTCTGCAGCACGACCGCCGAGATCTCGGGGGGCGAGTACTTCTTGCCGCGCACCTCAACCCAGGCGTCGCCGTTGTCGGCCTTGATGACCTTGTACGGAACGCGGGCGATTTCCGCCGAAACCTCGCCGTGCTTCCGGCCCATGAAGCGCTTGATCGAAAAGACCGTGCTGTCGGAGTTGGTCACGCTCTGCCGTTTGGCAACCTGACCGACGAGCCGCTCGCCTTCCTTCGTGAATGCCACGACTGACGGCGTGGTGCGGCCGCCCTCCTGATTCACGACGACGGCTGGCTCGCCACCCTCCATGACCGCGACGACCGAGTTCGTTGTGCCGAGGTCGATTCCAATGACCTTGCTCATCTTGTGGTTTCTCCCAGTGATTTCGATGATAGGCACTATATGAGTGTTTGTCAAGCATTAAATCTTAGTTATATACACTCATATAGCTACTACAGCCGTTACGACGGGGTCTGGAAGCTTTTGGTTCCCGGTCGGGGTCAGGCCGGGGTCAGGCCGGGGTCAGACCGGGGTCAGGTCGGGGTCAGACCCGGGCCTGACCCGCGCCTGACCCCCGATCACCGGTGCGCCGCAAGGCGTGCGATGATGGCCGCCGTGGCGCAGTTTTCCTTTGTCGTTCCCCCGACCGAAACCCGCGAGCTGACCGGTGACCTCCGCGAGCTCTTCGCCGATCTGGACACCTCCCTGCCTCCGGAGCAGCGCGTCTACTCCGGCGAATGCCATCCGTCTCTCGATGTCGTCGAAACCCAGACAGGGGTCGAGGTCATCGTCGATGTCGCAGGCGTGCCGGCCCAGGCGATTCGCATCATGTTTCGCGGAGACACGCTGGTGATTGCCGGCGAGAAGGCTCCGGGGCCGGGGACATCAGAGCCGACCTTTCACCTGGTCGAACGCGAGTTCGGCCGCTTCGCCCGCGCGGTTCGACTGTCGGGCGCGTTCGATGTGGCGCGCGCGCGGGCTTCGCTCGACGCAGGCGAACTGACGATCCTGCTCCCACGGCTCGGGGAACGGCGGGGCCAGCCGCACATGATTCCGCTTACAACCGGCGCCCCCCGTCCATGAACATCCTCTTCATCGGCGACATCGTCGGCCGGCCCGGCCGCGAGATGATTCGCAAGGGCGTGCGTCCGCTCGTCGAGCGACACGCGGTCGATCTCGTCATCGCCAATGCCGAGAACGCGGCGGCAGGCTTCGGGATCACCAAGGACCTCGGCGACACCTTGCTCGAACTCGGCGTCGACGTCATGACCTCGGGCAATCACATCTGGGACAAGAAGGAAGCGCTCGAGTACATCGCTGGCGAGCCGCGTCTGCTCCGCCCGGCCAACTATCCCGCGGGCGTACCTGGCCGCGGCTCCTACGTCGCACGCACGGGCGACGGCCGTGAGGTGGGTGTCATCAACGTCATGGGCCGCGTGTTCATGACGCCGATCGACGATCCATTCGCCGTGGTCCTCCGCGAGATCGAGGCGCTCCGTCACAAGACGCGCGTCATCATCGTGGACTTCCACGCCGAGGCGACCAGCGAGAAAATCGCCATGGGCTGGCATCTCGACGGCAAGGTCACGCTCGTCGTCGGCACGCACACGCACGTGCAGACCGCCGACGAGCGGATCCTCCCGAACGGCACCGCCTACATGACCGACGCCGGCATGACCGGTCCTCACGACTCGATCATCGGAATGGAGCGCGAGCCGTCGCTCGCGCGCTTTCTCACTGGCGTGCCGACCAAGTTCGAGCCCGCCACGGCCAATCCGCGCTTGAACGGCGTTGTGGTGACCGCCGACGACAAGACCGGCCGCGCCACGGCGGTGACGCGAATCAGCTATTCAGACGCCGACCTGACCGCCTTGAGCAAGACGACCGAGCCGGCGCACGCACATCAGCGATGAGCCTGTTCGATCTGCCGTTCGAAGAGCCCACACCCGAGCCCGAGCCCGAACGCGGGCCCGAGCGCGGTCAGCCAGCGCGAAAGCCGCCCGCGGCACCCGAGCGCCGCATCCATACCGTGTCCGAACTCACCGGCCGCATTCGCGCACTCCTCGAGGAGCAGTTCTTCGAAGTGTGGGTCGAGGGCGAGCTCTCGAACTGCAAGGTGTGGAACACGGGACACATGTACTTCACGCTGAAGGACGCCAGCGCCCAGATCAAAGGCGTGATGTTCCGCTCGTCCCTGCTTCGCCTCCGGTTCAAGCCCCAGGACGGTCTGCGCGTGGTCGCCCGCGGGCGCGTCAGCGTGTACGACCCCAAGGGTGAGTATCAGCTCGTCTGCGAGCACTTCGAGCCGGAGGGATTGGGCGCGCGTCAACTGGCCTTCGATCAACTCAAGCAGCGGCTGGCCAAGGAAGGGCTCTTCGACGAGCGGCGCAAGCGGGCCCTTCCTGCCCTGCCGCGGAAGATCGGCGTCGTGACCTCCCTCGATGGCGCGGCGATCCGCGACGTTCTCAAGGTGCTTGGCCGCCGCTACGCGAACGCCCACGTGATCATCCGTCCGACGCGCGTGCAGGGCGAAGGCGCGGCACTGGACATCGCCCGCGGACTCTCCGCCATCGCTCGCGTCGGCGGTGTGGACGTCATCATCGTCGGCCGCGGCGGCGGGTCGCTCGAAGACCTCTGGGCCTTCAATGAAGAAGTCGTGGCGCGCGCGATTGCCGGTTGTCCCGTGCCGACGATTTCCGCGGTCGGCCATGAGACCGATGTCACGATCGCCGACTTCGTCGCCGACGTTCGCGCTCCCACACCATCAGCGGCCGCCGAGATGGTCGTGGCGCGCCAGGATGACTTCGTCGCCCGCATCGACCGTCTGACGCGTCGCGTGGGTGCCGCCATGGCGGCGCGACGGCATCGTCTCGAGTCACGGCTGCGCACGCTGGAGGCGCGGTCGGGGCTCGCCGGTACGCGCGGACGTCTCGCCATGCGCGGGCGTCATGTCGCCGAGCTCACGCACGAGCTCGGTCGCGCCATGCGCGGCGGGTTGTCGCGGCGCGAGCGACGTTACCAGCATTTACGGTTGACGCTCGAAACCTTCGACCTGCGGCGCCGGCTCGCCGGCGTGCGCACGCGGCTGGTTGCCGGAGAAGGCAAACTCGCCTCGGCCATCGATCGACGCCGTCACGCGTGGCAGTCGCAACTCGGCGCGGTCGCCGCCAAGCTCGAGAGCCTCAGCCCGCTCGCCGTCCTCGCCCGGGGCTATGCTGTCTGTTGGAACGGCGATCGCACCGCGGTGATTCGCGACGCGGCAAGCGTCGACGTCGGCGATTCGGTGACCGTCACGCTGCAGCATGGCGAGCTGGCGTGCGAGGTCACCGATCGGAGACCCGAGAGTTCGTAGAGGCGGGGTCCTGGACCCGCCGGACCGGAGACAGTAGCACTGTGGATTCAACGATCAAGGACTTCGAGGCTGCGATCGCCGAGCTGGAGACGATCGTCAAGAAGCTCGAAGAGGGTGACCTGCCCCTCGAGTCGTCGCTGCAGCTCTACGAGCGCGGGGTGCACCTCTCGCGCTACTGCCACGCGCGTCTCGAAGAGGCCGAGCGGCGCATCGAGATCCTGAACGAGCGGGGGCAGCTCAAACCCGCGCCGGCAGCGCTGGCCTCTGACGATGAGTCGAAGGTTTGACGGCGACCGAGCTCACCGCCTATCTGGATGCGCGCCTCGCTGAGGTCGAAGCCGCACTCACGTCGATCCTCCCACCCAGGCCCGACTGCCCTCCCGTCGTGTTCGAGGCGATGCAGTACAGCCTCATGGCCGGCGGCAAACGTCTGCGTCCGATTCTGTGTCTGGCGAGCGCCGACGCTGTGGGTGGCGATCGATCGCTGGCGATGCCCGCCGCGTGCGCCATCGAATTGATCCATACCTACTCGCTGATCCACGACGACCTGCCGGCCATGGACGATGACACGATGCGGCGCGGACGGCCGACGCTGCACGTCGTGGCGGGAGAAGGGATGGCCATTCTCGCCGGCGACGGGTTGCTCACCGAGGCGTTTCACGTGCTGGCGCGTGAGCCACGCACGACCAACCCCGATCTCGTCGCGCGAAAGCTTCATGTCATCGAGACGATCGCCGGCGCGGCCGGCGCGGTCGGGATGGTCGGCGGACAAGCGCTCGATCTCGCATCGGTCACACCTGATCGATCGGGCCAGATGCCGGCGCCACTCGACGCCACGGCCCTCGAGACCATGCACAGCAAGAAGACCGGCGCGCTGATTCGAGCCTCAGCGAAGGCGGGCGCCATCATGGGTGGCGGCACCGCTGCGCACGTGGATGCCATCGATCGCGCCGCGGGCGAGTTCGGGCTCGCGTTTCAGATCGTCGACGACATCCTCGACGTGGAGGGGGCGTCGGCGGATCTCGGCAAGACGGCTGGTAAAGACGCCGCAGCCGGCAAGCCGACGTACCCGCAGCTGTACGGTCTCGACGCCTCGCGCCGGATGGCGCGCGAGTGTCTGGCCCGCGCCGAACACGTCCTCGCTGGCGCGAACGTGGCCGACGCACGCCTGCTCGGCATCGGCCGCTGGATCGTTGAACGATCGAGATGAAGTGCGAAGTGGAAAGTGCAAAGTGCAAAGTAAGTTGGCAAGTGGCAGGCGCGAAGTCTCCCGAAGAAGCCACTTTGCACTTTACACTTTGAACTTCGAACTTGCGCATACGCCTTGATCAATTACTGCTCGATCGGAAACTGGCGCCGTCGCGCGAGCGCGCCCGGGCGCTGGTCATCGCCGGGCAGGTGACCGTGGACGGGCGGGCGGTGACCAAAGCGGGCACTGCCGTGGACGACTCGGCGGAGGTCGCGCTGATCGCGCCCGATCACCCGTACGTCGGCCGCGGCGGTCTCAAGCTCGCGCACGCACTCGACACGTTTCACATCCCGGTTGCCGGCCGCGAGTGCCTCGACATCGGCGCCTCCACCGGCGGTTTCACCGACGTCATGCTGCAGCGCGGCGCCGCGCGTGTCGTTGCACTCGACGTCGGTCATGGGCAGCTGGACTGGCGGCTGCGAAACGATCCGCGCGTCGTCGTCCTCGAGCACGTCAACGCACGCGCGCTCACGCTCGACCTGCTGCCGGGGAAAGTCGATCTGATCTCGATCGACGTGTCGTTCATCTCGCTGGCGCGCATTCTTCCAGTCGTGCCTCCTCTGCTGCGGCCCGGCGCGGATGTCGTCGCGCTCGTCAAGCCGCAGTTCGAGGCCGGACGCGGCGAGGTGCGCAAGGGAATCATTCGCGATCCGGACATTCATGCGCGCGTGCTCGACGAGGTTGCAGCGGCGGGCGCTGAGGTAGGATTGACGCGCGTGGCGTCCACCTCGTCGCCCATCACGGGCCAGAAGGGCAACGTCGAGTTCCTCGTCCACTTCCGCGCGTCATGAACCAGGCACACATCACCCGCGTCGGCATCGTCGCCAAGACCGGTCTGGTTGCAGCGGCCGATCACCTGCACCGCCTCGCCCGCTGGCTTCGCGATCGCCAGCTGCAGGTGGCCTTTGAAAGCGACACGGCGGCGCTCGCCGGCGATACGGGCGGCGCCGCCACATATTCGCGCGACACACTGCCATCCGAAGTCGATCTCGTCGTCGTGATGGGCGGCGACGGCACGCTGCTCAGCATGGCGACGCGAACGGCACATTCCGGCCGCGACGTCCCCATCCTCGGCGTCAACTTCGGCAGCCTCGGATTCCTGACCGAGACGCGGATCGACGAACTGTATACGGTGCTCGAGTCGGTCCTGAACGGCACCGCGACGTTCGACGATCGAGCCATGCTCGCCGCCGACGCGTACCGGACCCGCGAACACTTCGACGCGCGCATCGTCCTCAACGACGTCGTCTTCACGAAGGCCGCGCTGTCGCGCATCATCGAGCTGTCG
>Ga0209382_10009930_pt1 | contig 11896 bp, 10 predicted proteins | sample SoiMetdeltSBSDD5_FD_187599 | JGI IMG/M metagenome (GOLD analysis project Ga0209382, IMG submission 187599) | Bulk soil microbial communities from a Populus tree surrounding site in Tennessee, USA - Soil MetaG P. deltoides SBSDD5 (SPAdes) (version 2) | ecosystem: Environmental > Terrestrial >... | reverse complement strand
GAGCGGGCACAGGAACGTAGAGCTACGCTGACGTCTAGGGACTCGGCTATAGAGTCGCGTTTATTTTTCACTCTGCGATCCGCCACTCCAGTTTGCAGCCCTCCTCAAGGCAAAGGCCCATTGCCCGCGACCGGAGAGGCTCGCTCCTCGGTCACACTTCCGTAAGTAATGCGGGCTAGAAACGTTGGAATGAAAAAGATAATCCGGATCAGCGGTACCATCTTGATAGGCTTGGTGGCCGCGGTCCTCGTGCTGCCGCACTTCATTGATCTAGGCATCTTCAAGCGCAGCTATCTTCCGCTGGTAGAAGAAATCCTCCGCCGGCGCATCGACGTCGGCGAGGTGCGGCTCAACCTCGTCCCCATGCCTTCGATTCGTCTATCGAATCTGAAAGTCTCTGATAGCCCGGCTTTTCCCGGCAATATCTTTTTTGCCGCAGAGCAATTGCAACTCCGGCTCAAGTTTTGGCCGCTCTTGCGGGGCCGTTTTGAAGTAACGGAATTCGTTCTGGAAAAACCTGTCGTTAATTTACTGAAAAGGCCCGATGGCGCATTCAATTATTCTGACCTGACAGACAAGAAAGGCTCTCTCGATAGAGCACGAGAGAGCAGGAAGAGAGCCTATGCCTCCAAACCCCAGGAATCTGCCGCCATGCCGCTGATTGTGCCTAGCCGGATGCGCGTCCGGGACGGCCAGCTCAAAATTCAGACGATAGGTCAAAAGGCAGTTAAGATTGACGGCATCGATCTGTCGCTTCAGGAATTTTCCAGCGAGCGTCCATTTCCTTATCGCGCGTCTTTCAGCTTTCCCGGCTTGAAGCCCATCGCGTTGGAAGGCATGCTCGATTATCAAGAAGAACAGTCGACCCTGCGACTGAATGAAACCCATCTTAAGGTTCAAGAGCTCGTTCTGCCCGTAGAGGGGATCATTAGCAACCTTTCGACTTCGCCCAGCCTCAACTTGAGTCTCGGCGGCGATCGCGTTGATGCCAGGCCCATCTTCCAGATCCTCTCCGCCTTCGCTTTAGCGCCGAGCGACACGGAAGTATCCGGACCGATGGGGCTGCGCATCAGCATGACCGGTCCATCGCACAGCCTGGTCACGCAAGTGCGCGGACAGTTTAAGGGCCTCAAAGTGCAGGGCAAACGGGCGTTGAAGGGAACCCTCAGCGGCGAGGTTTTCATCAAGTTGCCGCTGGGCGGGGTAGCGAGCGCCGCGCGACGCTTGCAAGGCACCGGAAATCTAGTTGCTCGGGACGGCGAGCTGACCAACAGGGATCTGATCAACAAAGTGCAGCGGGTAACGGGCCTCATCGGTCTATCACCGGATGAGCGGCGACAGGCAACGACTTTCAAAACCCTGGAAGCCGCATTCGTGGTGGCCGATGGCTTTGCCGATTTCAAACGGATCTACTTGATCAACCCGCAAATTGAAATGAACGGCAGCGGTACCATGACCCTCGAGCGACCCAGTTTGAATATCGCCATGGAAGCTGTGCTTTCAGCTCAGGCGTCGGCCCGCGCCGGCAAGGGGAAAACTGCGACTTTTTTTAAAGATAGCCAGGGGCGGATCGTCGTACCTATTAAGATCACCGGCCCTGTGGAGAGTCCCTCGGTGGACCTGGACAGCTCGAAAGTGCTTCAGCGAGGTTCTGGGCAAGGCGGTGAAAAGGGCTTTGGCACTTTCTTCAAGCAGCTGTTCCGCAAGCGCTAAATGGAGGTTCAATGTTCCAGGTTCAAAGTTCAAAAAAACACTCAAGGTTCTCCAGGTTGAACTTTGAACGTTGAACCTTGAACACCAAAGAGTCACCGATACCTTCCAAGCTGTACGTCGCGCAAGGCGCGTCATGTCCGCGCACCCATGGCGTGAAGCAGGCGATCAAGGAGCAGGCGGGCTATGTTCGACAATGAGACTTTGCAGACTCTTTCCCTCTAGAGTTTGCGCGACCGAGTCGTCGACTTTCCGAAGCAATTCTTCGATGGCGACTTCTTCGTCGGTTCTGACAGCCGGTTTCTTCACGCCGGAATTCCTTGCGCAGTCGAGGATCTCTTTGATGCTGATTCTTTCCGGGTCGCGGGCCAGAACAAAGGTTTCCTCATCCGCCACAGGCAACACCAAACGACACTGACGAAACGTCTCCATGAAATCTCTCACCAAACCTGCCGGAAGATAGAGTCGGCTTGCCAGCGCCGTCACGCTCAACGGCTCAAGGCCGTGGTAGAAATTGCGCCCGACTAAGAACATCAGCTCAAGCGCCAGTTTTTCGCGCCCTGCCGGGCTGTTGGTCAAAAGCTCCCTTTCTCCTTGATAGAAGCGAACGTGTTGATGGGCGTAGGCCACCTGGGCCCCCAGCAATACGATCACCCAACCGACGTGCAACCAAAGTAGAAACAGAAGGAGTATGGCGAAGCTCGAGTAAATTGCGTAGTAACGAGTCGAGGACGCAACAAAAACAGCAAATCCCCAGCCCACGGTTTGCCAAAGCACCGCCGCCACTAGGCCGCCGACCACGGCGGACGTCAGCTTCACCCGGGTATTTGGGATGAAGACATAGAGGAAGGTGAATGCCCCCCAGAGGGTAAAATACGGCACGAATTTGAGGAACGTTAGGATGACGGTTCCGAACGGCTCGAGGGAAATCATTTTTTGGACAAAGCTATTGCTTTGCAACGTGGCGGTAATCGTCAGCGCCGCGAAGACCAACAGCGGACCGACGAGAATCACGCTTAGATAGTCGCTGAACTTGCGTGTCAGCTTCCGCGGCGCTTTAACGTGCCAGATGCGATTGAAGGCATCCTCGATCGTACCCATCAGGGATAAAACAGTGATAAACAGGGTGACCAGACCGACGCTGCCGAGAGCGCCTGCCTTCATCTTGTCGACGAAGCCAATGAGATAAGCGGTGATCTCCTGGCCCTTCTCTCCTAATGGCGCCAGCGCCTGGGCAAGCGCTGGCTCCATGCGATTGTGAACGCCAAAGGCTTTGAGGATGGAAAAAACAACGGCCAGCAGCGGCGCAAGAGATAAAAGCGTTTTGAATGCCAACGCCATGGCCTGAAGCTTCACCAAATTCTCGATGAAGCCCCGGCTGACCATGAAACCGATCTTGAGCAGCGAATGAATCAGCCGTTTGAAGCGGGTTACCTCTGAAATTTCGGCGTCCCAAATCAGATCGAAGACTTTACTCTTGAGCTGCTCAATGGATTCTTTTTTCTCGCGGGTCGATGGGCTCATGACGGTCGTGGGCTTGTGGGGACTCAGATCAACGGCCGACGGGTGAAAACAAGTATCTAAACTCTACCAGTTTTAGCTGGCTGCCACAAAGAAAATTTCTGGAACTCGGGGGTCTTTCGTTCCGAATTGGCTGAAGGACAAACGGTCTTCCACACCGGTAGGATCAACTTACTTCATGGAATCGCAAACCGGCGCAAATTGTTCCAGGTCAATGATAGCTTCTCGGCCGACTCGGGAAAACTCCGGCCCCGCCGACGCCGCAGATTCTTCGGCGTCTCCCAGAAAGCCGACCAGCATCTGATTACGCTTCGGCTGCTCCTCCAGTTTGACAATGTAACGGTACGGACCGCGCAGTTTAGCCAACTGGCGAATGCTGCAAAGGATAAAAAACGAGGAACCGACGGAGGAGCCGACAGAGTTGATCCTGATCTCCACCACCGAGCGCGCGTGGCCTACGCTCAACTTCTTTCAATACAATGTCCATCTTCGAGCTGCCGAATTGCTTCGAGTCGGCTTCAAAAAGTTGACTACGCGCATCCGGAAGAGCGACGATCAAAATTCCCAGCGAGACTGCCAACAACCACACAATCTTTATGTTAGGTTCTCCCAGCACGACATTCTTAATCCACCTCGACCTGACCGGTGACCCGCGCGCGCAACAGCGACCAGGACAGGCCGATGCCGAGAATAATCCCGATCACGATCAGGGTAACCCAGGAGAGTAGAGACGGATTATCAGGATTGAGAATCCCGTAGTCCCTGAGCATCCAGACCAGAGTGCCGAGCACGAGCACGCTCAATGCAAGCCCGAGGGCTCCTAAGGCAACAAATGCCGTACGGATACAGACGACCCATCCGACCAGCAACAGTGCTCCCGCAAACGCTTTCACCGCGGTGATCGAAGCAGAGTCCCGCATCGCCCAGTGATAAAAGGAGTAACCGGTCGGGTTGTAAGTCAACAAAACGACGGCGAGCGCTCCGACCAATCGTATGAATACTCCCAACCAAGAGATTCGCCCACTCATAGGCAGGCTCCTTTCATACGAAAACTGGCGATCGCGGCCGCTCGTAGTAATTAGCGACTATAAGACCAGCTCTTGTATCATTCTGAAGCACAGCCGAAAAATCTGTATTCCAGTTGCTCACCAACTCCCAAGTCTAAAACGACCCGTCAATGTTGTTGAATACCGTAGCGGCGGGCGATGAGATAGTAGATGATCGCGACGGAAACCAAGATAACAGTCCAGATCACGCCAAAGGCGGCCAATTCTCCAACTTGGCCGTTTTCCCAGAGCTCAAAGATGGCGACGGAAACCACGGGCGTCTGCGGGCCGGCCAGCAGAATCGACATCGAAAGTTCTTTGGCCGAGAGCAGGAAGACAAAGACCCAGCCGCCTAGGAAAGATGGCGTCAGCAATGGCAGCGTGATGCGCCGCATGGCATTTGACCACGAGGCCCCGGAAGTATAAGCGGCCTCCTCCAATTCACGATGGAGTTGCAGCAGGCCGGAATGGGTGTAGCGAATGCCGTAGGGGATGTACCGCGTAATAAAAGCCACCAGCAAAATCCAGAGCGTGCCGTAGATGGGAATCGGCACGATCAGATAAAACCGCATGATCGCCAAGCCCATGACAATACCGGGAAACAACAGCGGCAAGGTGGTCAGCAAATCCAGCAGCCAGCGGCCGCGCAGCTTGGTACGGACCAGGATCCAAGAAGCGAAGGTTGTCAGCAACATCACCACACTGGCGCTGCCGAGGCCCAGCAAGACGCTGTTCTTGATGGAATCCGTAATCTTCGGAAAGTGGATGGCGGTGATAAAATTCTTCAAGGTGAACAACGAAAAGGCTTCGAGTGAAGGCTGCATATAGAAAGGCAAGAGCGAAGCCCAGAGAACAATCAGAAACGGCAGCACGAGGAGCACGAAGGAATAGAGCAGCAACAGCGCTCCGGTGACGTAGCGCCAACCGCCGAGCTGGATGACTGTGGGCCGGTATCCCTTGCCGGTGACGGTGTGAAATTTGTCTCCCTCCCGCGTGACGCGAAAGTAGAGATACAGCGTGGCCGCCACCACCAGCATCAGCAGCACGGAAAACGCCCCCGCCCTACCATAGGTAGGCGGCATGCGTTGCGCATCGAGATAGATCGAAGTGGTGAGCACGCGAATATCGCCGGGCAATCCGACCAGCGCCGGGATCTCGAAGGACTCGAAGGAGCGGATGAAAATCAGTAAGATCACGGAAAAAAATGCCGGCAGCATGAGTCGCAGCGAAACCCGCCGCAAGGTTTGCCAGAGGCGCGCGCCGCAAGCCGCCGACGCCTCTTCGAGCGACGGATCCATGGAGCGGAAGGAAGCGGCCAGCATCAGAAACACGAACGGCGACCAGAGAAAAGATTCGACCAAGACCATTCCCCACAGAGAATAAACGTTCAGCACCGGCCCGCTTTGATTGAGAAGCGTGCGCAGCCAATAGTTCACCGGCCCTGCTTTGCCCAGGAGCAGCAACCAACCGATGGTGTATAAAATAAACGGCGTGCCGAAAGAGGCGAAAGCGGTGAAATATCCCAAGCCCCGCAGCGGCGTATCGGTCCGGGTCACGACCCAGGCGACGACCCCGCCGATGATCGTGGCGAACAGCGCGCTGCCGATGGAAAAATAGACCGTGTTGAGGAACGGCCCCAAAACTTGCAGCTCACGAAAAAGCTCCTGATAGTAACGCAAGGTGAATTCATCCAGCTCGCCCGTGAGCTTGGTGGTAAAAAGGCTGGTTTGGAGAACCGAGTAGAGCGGCGGCAGGACGAGGTAACCGGTAATCACCGAAACGATGATCAGGACACAGGTTTGCGCGTCGAAACGTGTGGACGCACTCAGGCCAAAGACCCCGCGCGCTTGCGGCGCTGGGTGAGATTTTAACGGCAAATTATAAGTCTCGGATGACTGCTGTTTAGCCATGGGGACGCAGCGCCATTATTTGAGGAATTGACTCTGAAAATATTCGAGCCACTCGTTACCCTTTTCAAATTGATCATCGGGATTGATGTAGTTGACCTTTTTGAATCTGCCTCCGCCGGGCTTGAGGTCGGCTTGCAACGCCGATACTTCCGGATGCGCGGGGAGATAGTTCGACGCTTGGTAAACTCTTTGTCCCCGCTTGGACAGCACAAAGTCGAGAAACAACATCGCCGCGTGCGGATGGGGCGCGTACTTCGTTAAACCGATAGTGCTGATCGTCGCAGCCACCGGCTCTATCGGCTGCCATTCCGATGGCGCTCCCGCGGTTTTGCTGATGTACGCATGATGGTTAAAAATTTGCAGCGCGATGGGATATTCCCCGGCGATGACCAGGTCTAGGACCTGCCTGGCACTGGCGGTGGTTTTGGCGATATTTTGTCCCTTCAGCTTTTGCACGTAGGCTTTCCCGGCGCTCTCTCCCATGGACAGGAATACATTGCCGATAAAAAGCGGCCCGCCGCCACCCCGGCCGGTGGACCAGAACAATTGTCCCTTCCAGCGCGGGTTGAGAAGATCTTCATAGCTCTTTGGGACCTCATTCGGCTTGACCATTTTGGTGTTGTAGCCAAGAGTGTGAAAATAGAGATTTGCGACGCCCCAGAAGCCCTGGGCATCCTTAAGCTCCGCCGGATATTCGGCCAAATGAGGTGAGAAAAATTTCTGCGCGTATCCTGCCCGCCGCACCAAAGTCGTGGTCGTGGTCCCGTCGATGACGTCCGCCGCATATCTCTTGGCCTGATACTCGGACAAAAGTCTCTGCACAATGCGATCGGAATTGCCGCGAAAGAACTCGACCTGAACGAAGGGGTACTCTTTCTCAAACGCCTCTTTCAGCGGACGGACGACCTGATCCACGATGAGCGTGGTGTAAAAAGAAAACTTGCCCTCCTTCTTGGCGCCTTCGACGAGAATCTTTTGGCGGTCGGAGGATTTGAGCACGGCGACTTCTTCTACCGTCGCCGCCCAAGAGATCTGCGTTAACAAAACCGCGCTCAGCGTCGCCGCAAGAAGGAGGCTCATCGTCTCACTTCAGGAACTGGTTTTGGAAATAATCAACCCATTCATTGCCCTGATCGTAGAGCACGTCCGGGTTGATGTAATTGGCTTTTTTGAATCTGCCGCCGCCGGGTTTGAGGTCCGCCTGCAAAGCGGGGATCTCCGGATGCGCGGGAAGATAATTCGACGCCTGAACGATCTTCTGTCCTTTTTTCGATAGCAGAAAGTCGAGAAACAACATCGCCGCGTGTGGCCGCGGCGAATGCTTCGCCAAGCCGATCGTGTTTATAGTCGCCGTCACCGGTTCCAGTGGCTGCCACTCCACCGGTGCTCCAGCTGCTTTGCTGATATAGGCATGATGATTAAAGATCTGCACCGCTAGCGGATATTCCCCCGCGATCACCAGGTCGAGAATCTGCCTGGCGCTGGCAGTGCTTTTGGCAATATTTTGCCCCTTGAGCTTTTGCAGATAGGTCTTCCCTGCTTCCTGCCCCATTGTAAGTAAAATGTTGCCGATGAACTGGGGCGCGCCGGAACCGCGGCTGGTTGACCACATCATCTGTCCTTTCCACCGCGGATGAAGCAGATCTTCATAGGTCTTTGGCAATTCGTTCGCCTTGACGTTACGGGTATTGTAACCGAGGGTCATGAAATAGACGTTGGTGCTACCCCAGAAACCTTTTGAATCTTTCAACTCGGCCGGATACTCGGCCAGATGCGGCGAATAAAATCGCTGCATGAATCCTGCCCGCTGCACCATGCTAGTAGCGGCGCTGCCGCTGACGACATCGACGTCATACCTCTTGGCCTGGTATTCGGTGAGAACCCTACGCGCGATGTTCTCCGAATTGCCGCGGAAGAAATCGACTTGGACGAAGGGATACTCTTTTTCAAAACCTTCTTTCAGTGGGCGCACGACTTGATCGACAATCAGTCCGGTGTAGAAGGAGACTTTGCCGTCTTTTTTAGCGCCTTCAACGAGAAGTTTTTGACGGTCGCCGGATTTCAACATGGCGACGTCTTCGACCGTAGCGCCCGACGATAGGTGCGTGAAAGAAATGACGCCTAGGATCGCCGCAAGAAGCCGGCAAGCGCACTTAGCGAGCGAAAGCCGCGTCGAAGTCGTCCTCATTTGAGAAATTGGTTCTGAAAATAGTCGACCCATTCGTTGCCCTTGTCGAACTGCAGGTCCGGTGTCATGTATAATGCCTTGCTAAATCTCCCCCCGCCCGGCTTTAGATCCGCCTGCTTTGCCGGCACCTTCGGATGCGCCGGCAAATAGTTGGATTGTTGAAAAACCTTTTGGCCTTTCTCCGATAAGACAAAGTCCAATAACAGCATTGCCGCATGGGGGTGGGGCGTACTTTTTGCCAACGCAATAGTTTGGATCGTGGCGGTCACCGGCTCTATAGCATACCAATCCACCGGCGCGCCCGCTGTTTTACTGATATACGCATGATGGTTAAAGATATGGAGCGCGATGGGGAATTCTCCTGCGATCGTCAGGTCGAGAATTTGTCGGTTGCTCGCGGTGCTCTTGGCGATATTCTGACCCTTTAATCTCTGCAGGTACGCCTTGCCTGCTTCTTGTCCCATCGAAATGAGCACATTGCCGATGAATATCGGCGCCCCCGAGCCACGACTGGTCGACCACATCATTTGCCCTTTCCAGCGCGGATTCAGCAGATCCTGGTAGGTTTTCGGAAGCTCATTGAGCTTGACCATCCTCGTATTGTAGCCGGGGGTCAAGAAGTAAAGGTTCGTCGATCCCCAGAAGCCTTGAGAATCCTTCAGCTCGGCCGGATACTCGGCAAAAAATGGGGAATAAAAGCGCTGGAGAAGGCCGGCCCGCTGGACCATGATGGGCGACACCGTACCGTCAATGAGATCGACATCGTATCTTTTGGCCTGGTACTCGGCGAGCATTCTGCGCACCAAGTTCTCGGCGTTGCCGCGATAGAACTCAATTTGGATGAAAGGGTACTCTTTCTCAAAAGCCTCTTTCACCGGCCGCACCACCTGATCGACAATCAAGGTGGTGTACCACATCAGCTTCCCTTCCTTCTTCGCGCCCTCGATCAGGATCTTCTGTCGGTCCGCCGATTTCATCATAGCCACGTCTTCCACCGACGCCGCCACAGACTGCCGTGGACCGGTAATGGCCGCCATCGTGATGGTGAAAGCGACTGCGGCGACCCAAATTAACAAATGTTTGCTCTTGATCGTCATTCTCATCTCTCCTGACGCGCAAATCACTGAGGCAAAGCTATTCCTGCAACCTGCGGCTTGTCAAGGTTAATCGTCGCGCTGATGGCTGCCCATAAGAATGCCATGTTCGAGGCGGCCCGCCAGTGTATTCAAATTTTCTCCGGACGAACTGCATGCCGGACTTTCCTCACGCCGCTGAGGTGACTCGGTTCAGGAAATCCCTACTTGAGGATCGTTTCGGCAAACTTACCTGAAGGCACTCTGACTTTGGTGTATTTGTCTTCGAGGTGGTTGCGTACCCGGTGGTATTCTTGGAGGGTGATAGTATCTTTGGCCGCGTCCACGCCCAGTTCTTTGAGCCATTTCGTGTCCACGTCGAGGCGCCGCGAGCCATTTTGCATGACTCTGCCATACCAATCCTGGCCTTCTCGGCTCAGGAACCAATTGATGAAAATTTTAGTGGCATTCGGATGCGGCGGCTCTTTCACGATGCCCAGAACTCCGAAGCTATTGCTGGCCGGCAAGCCTTCCCTGGGCGCTGGCGCAGACTTGATCGGCAGGCCCGCTTTGACGAACGGCTCCGCTTGGCTCCTGCCGATGCCGAACGCCAGAGCGACCTTGCCCTTCGCTAGAGCGTCGGTGAGTTGCCGCAAGTCTCGGGTCAAGAAGAGATCTTGCTGGACCAATTTCTTGAGAAACTCTTCGCCCTTGACTTCCCACATAAAGGACCAGACCGATTGACCGGAGCTCGGCACACGTGGGTCGCTAAAGCCAATCTTGTCTTTCCATTTGGGCGAGAGATAGTCATCGAAGGAACGAAGTTCTTCCGGCTTCGCCAAGCTCGAGTTGTACCAAATACTGTGGGTGCTGACATCCGCCAAAAAAGAATAGAGATAGCGATTGGTGCTCAAATTATCCTCCCATATGTGGCCACCCCACCACTCTTTCGGATCTTTGACCTCTGGAAGAATTAGAAAGGACTCGATGGGTTCGAGCATGCCGTCATGGGCGAGACCTACGGCCGTACCGGTGCCAACGATCAGGGCATCGAAATAACTCACTCCTGCCTTGCGCTCCGAGGCGATACGGCTTGCGTTCCGCGGGCCCGGCGCGGAGACCAGCTCGGCTTCGAGGCCAAACTTCTGCTTCAATACCGTCTCCATGTCCTTTCTGAGCTCATTGGCCGGTGGAATGGCAATAACGATCTTACCCTCTTTCTTCGCGGCTTCCAGAGTTTTATCCCACTCCGCGGCCCGCCGAACTTCGGCGCCCGAGGCCGACTGAATATTAGAAAAGACCATTGCGAATACAAAGACGATCAGAGCATGCAAACTGTTTCTCATAGAGTTCTCTAATAACGGATTCTCTGGCAGAGCTGTAGTTGAAAACCCCGTAGAGTGTCAAGGCGGACTCTAAAACGGAGTGTTGGAGTATCGGAGTATTGGAGTGTTGATTTTCAAATACAATACTCCACTACTCCATCACTCCAGTACTCCAGGTCATTTACTATGTTGGAACGATGCGATTGAATACAACCAAGCCCATGAGTGTCGTTGATCACGCTGGAAGACACGCGGTTGACTCTCGGATTCCTGAGGTGGTAATGGCATGGACGTAATCAATGTTTGTAAGCTGCAACTATTTTAGGAGGGATTATGATTACCACGACAGGAATTTACCATATCGGTATCCCCGTCAATGACGTGGAACGGGCGGTGAAATTCTACACCGAGGTTTTAGGAATGAAGATCGCCAAGCTCAATCGGGACGATATGGGAGATCATCTGAACCGGGCCGACCTTCGATCTGGAGACGGAATGGTCGTCCTCTTCCAACGGCCCACGCCGATCGAGAAAGATGCTTTAAAGGAGGATGGTGCAACGCACCACGCCTTCACTGTGTCTACTGAAGACTTCGAGTTGGCGGCGCAAAAGATGAAAGATTGGGGCGTTAAAACCCACAGCATCCCGACAGTCGATCGTCCCACGGGAAGAGGCTTTTACTTTTTTGATCCCGATGGCAATCTTCTGCAACTCTACGCGCCACCTAAAAAGCCGTCAACCTAGTCTAGCAGAACCATTTCTTAGTACCTGCTAGTGAAACGATTTAAGGTTATAGGCAAACCGTATCCGCGCTTGGACGGCCCGGATACCGTGACGGGACGCGCAGCCTATACGGTGGATGTCGTGTTGCCGTCGATGCTCCACGCGAAGCTCTTTCGCAGTTCCGTGCCCCACGCGAAGATCAGGCGCCTCGACGCCAGCCGGGCGCGCGGGTTACCGGGCGTCGCGGCGGTTCTGACCGCTACTGATGTGCCGCGCAAAAGATTCGGCTTCACAGTCCAAGACGAGGAACTTTTCGCCGGCGAAAAGGTGCGCTACGTTGGCGATGTCATTGCCGCGGTTGCCGCCGTCGACGAAGAAGTTGCGGAACAAGCCATCGGCC
>Ga0209382_10009929_pt1 | contig 11897 bp, 9 predicted proteins | sample SoiMetdeltSBSDD5_FD_187599 | JGI IMG/M metagenome (GOLD analysis project Ga0209382, IMG submission 187599) | Bulk soil microbial communities from a Populus tree surrounding site in Tennessee, USA - Soil MetaG P. deltoides SBSDD5 (SPAdes) (version 2) | ecosystem: Environmental > Terrestrial >... | reverse complement strand
GGCGGCGTGCGCGGCGTCCCGGTTGAGCGTTGTCATCGAGGCGATCGCGTGCTCGAACCGCTCCCCGGTCGCCTTATGCCGCGCGTTGAGGACGCCGATGCCGAGTGGCTTGGTCAACGACAAGGGCTGCCCGGCCTGCCCGGCGTCGTTGCGCAGCATCGCGGCCGGGTCGACGACCCCGCAGACCGCGAGGCCGTACTTGGGTTCTGGGTCATCGACGCTGTGGCCGCCGGCGAGATAGCAGCCGGCCTGGGCCGTGACGTCGAGGCCACCCCGGAGCACCTCGGCGGCGAGCTCCATCGGCAACACCTCCCGCGGCCAGCCAAGCAGGTTCACCGCGACGACCGGGCGCCCGCCCATCGCGTAGATGTCGGAGAGCGCGTTGGCGGCGGCGATCCGGCCCCAGTCATAGGCATCGTCCACGACCGGCGTGAAGAAGTCGGTGGTGAGAACGAACGCCGGGCCACCGTCGGGTGCGGCCACGACCGCGGCATCATCTCCGCTGTCGAGGCCGACGATGAGTTGGCCGTACGCGCCATCGAGCGGGCCGTCCGGCCGCAGCCCGGCGACCACGGCTTCCAGCTCCCCCGGCGGGATCTTGCACGCGCAGCCGCCGCCGTGGGCATACTGCGTGAGGCGGACCGTCGTCGGACCGTGAGCGGAGGTAACGGTGGTAGTGCCCATTCCGTCATTCTCGGACGCCGATGGACCCGACGCACGAAGAAAGATTCCCGGGACGGACGCGTTGCTCACGCTCCCGGCCCTGTCGGCCGCGATCGATCGGTTGGGCCGGCAGAGGGTGAAGGACGTGATCACCAGTACGCAGGAGCGGGCCCGGCGGGGCGAGATACCGCCTGACCAGGTCGCCGGCGCGGTGATCGCGGCGATGCCGGCCCATGCGACCACTCTGCGTCAAGTGATCAACGCGACGGGCGTGCTGATCCACACGAACCTGGGGCGGGCGCCGCTGTCGGCGGCGGCAGCGGACGCGCTGTCGGTCGCGGCGGGCGCCACCGATGTGGAGTTCTCGCTCGCCGACGCCCAGCGAGCCCGGCGGGGGCGCGGGACGTTGGAGGCCCTGGCAGCGGCCGTACCGCAGGCGGAGGCCGTCCACGTGGTGAACAACAACGCGGCGGCGCTGCTGCTGTGCGCGTTGGCTCTGGCGTCGGGCCGCGAGATCATCGTCAGCCGCGGCGAGCTGGTCGAGATCGGCGACGGATTCCGCATTCCAGATCTGCTCACGTCGGCCGGGGCCAAATTGCGGGAGGTCGGCACCACCAACCGATGCTCGGTGCGGGACTACGAGTCGGCGATCGGTCCGCAGACGGCGTTCATCATCAAGGTACATCCGTCGAACTTCGTCGTCTCGGGCTTCACGTCGTCGGTCCCGGTGGCTGACCTCGTGCGCCTAGGGCCGCCGGTCGTGGCCGACATCGGCTCGGGCCTGCTCGCCCCGCATCCACTGCTCCCGGACGAGCCGGACGCGGCAACGACGCTAGGTGATGGAGCCGCGCTCGTGACCGCGAGCGGGGACAAGCTGCTGGGCGGTCCGCAGGTCGGGCTGCTGCTCGGCCGGGCATCGCTGGTCGAGCAGCTTCGCCGGCACCCGTCGGCCCGGGCCCTGCGGGTCGACAAGTTCACCCTCGCCGCGCTGGAGGCGACGCTCACCGGCCCGACGCCCCCGGTCCGGCTTGCGCTGGAGGCATCGCTGGAGTCGCTGCGCGCGAGGGCCGAGCGCCTCGCCACGGCATTGTCCACTTCAGAGGCTGATGTGCACGTGGTCGACTCCTCGGCGGCCCTCGGGGGCGGCGCGGCGCCCGGCGTGACGCTGCCGAGCGCCGCGCTCAGTCTTCCGCCCCACCTCGCCGACCCACTGCGGACCGGTGAGCCACCCGTGGTCGGGCGCGTCGAGGACGGGCGATGCCTGCTGGACCTGCGTTCGGTCGCACCCTCGGACGATGACGCGCTACTCGCGGCGGTGTTGGCCGCGTCGTCCACCAAATGACCCAGGCGCTCCCAGGGGTCAGGATGGTTTGAAATTGAAGCACCACCACACGGGCAGAGCCACCATCAGGAGCACGAGCACGACAGTGACGACGGTCCACAGCCGCGCGCGACGATGGTCCTGCACCGGATCTGCACAAGGTCCACACAGGACGTTTACAGGCCCAACTCGGCGTTGAGCCAGGCGACACGGTCGTCCTTGGCGGTCTGCGTCAGGAAGTGGTCGGCGCGGGTGTAGAGGGTGGCGCGGGCGGCGGGGATCTTGGCGGCGAACGCGTCGCGGACGTCCGGGGTGATGAACGGGTCGCGGTCGCCCCACTGGAAGAAGACGTGGGCGCCGAGCCGGGTCACGTTGTCGATGGGATCGAGGCCGGCGAACACCGCCCGGTAGGCGGCCTTCTGGTCGTCGGGGAGGCCGAGCCAGAAGGTGTCGAACCAGTTGGCCCACGTGGCGTCGACGGCCATGAGCACGCTGGCGCGGACGCGGGCGTCGGTCTGGGCGAGGATCGCGCCGTACATGCCGCCGTAGTCGTGGCCCACCACCGCGGTACGCGCAGCGTTCACAGTGGACTGTGCCAGCAGGGTTTCGTACGCCCGGCGGACCGCGGCGAGCTGCGCGGTGATGGCATCGCGGTCCCGGGAGTCGCCGACCGGATCGGCCTCCCACGGAAAACGGAGCTGGGGTAGCACGGCGACGCCGCCCCGGCCGGCCAGCTCGACCGCCTCGGTGAGGTACTCGCCACGGTTCTGAGTGGACTGACCGGGCTCGAACCAGTGCAGGTAGAGCACGCCGGGCCGGGAGCGTGGGGCGGCCGGGTGGCGCGGGCGCACCAGGTACGCCGCGACCGGCTCCTGTCCCGGCACGGCGATCTCGATGTCCTCCACGATCACCTCGCCACGGTGCTTGTTGAGCGCGGTCTGCGACCGGACGGTCGGCGACGTGGCTGCCGTCGCCGTGCCGGCCGTCAGGATGCCCGTCAGCGCGATGCCGAGCGCCGCGATGACGATGGTGGCTTGCCTTCGCACGGAAGATCTCCTCTGGTTGATCTCGAATGGATCAGTTGCTAGACTGGAATAATAACTGACGCAGGCTAGGCCCGTGCATCGGGTCGCGTCAAGTGCGCGACGATGACGATCACCGATTCGGTGCGTTGGCCGAGGGAGGACGATGGCGCGCGTACCGCCCGACGACGCTGCGCTGCACCTTGTCGTCGACTTCTGCAACACGCACGATCTGCTCGCCGAGCCGCCCGACCGGCTCACCGTGGCGCGGGCGCGGGCGATCGCGGACCGGCACGGCCGGGCGGAGCTGACCGCGCGGTTGCGGGAGGCGGATCTACCCGCGCTCAAGGCGGTGCGGAGCCGGCTCTACGCGGTGTTCGCGGCGGACACGGCCGCCGACAAGGCCGCCGAACTCAACGCTCTGCTCGAGCGCCAGGGCGCCGCGGCCCGGCTGGTCGACGTTGGCGGCGAGGACTTCCGGATGGCCGCGACCGGCGGTCGGGATCCGGTGTCGCGGCTCGCGGTCGTGCTCGCCGACGCGCTGGCGCGCGCGCTCGCCGAGGGTGGGGCGCAGCGCCTGCGTACCTGCATCGGCGACCCGTGCCGCTGCGTCTATGTGGACCGGACCCGCGCCGGTCGGCAGCGCTACTGCTGCGAGCTGTGCAACGACCGGATGGCATCGGCCGCGTACCGGCGGCGCAAGGTCTAGGTCCTAATCCGTGAGGTCGGCGACGAGCTGCCGCTGCGTTCGGCGGGTCGACCGCCCGGGCAGGCCACTGTTCCGCAATGGCCTGCCCGGGCCGGCTGTCGTCAGGCTGTTCCGGTGACGGAGCTGCCGTTCTTGGTGAACGTGTAGTTGATCCGCGCGCCGCTCCAGAAGTGGAACGTCAGCGTCACCGGGCGGTTGTCGTTGACCTCGGCGAAGAACTCCGGCTTCAACGTGATCGTGTTGGACGAGTAGTTCGGGGCGAACGTGAAGTCGAACTCCTTGAACGTGGTCCAGTTCTGCGGCCCGGCGGCGCTGCCGTCGGAGTACTTGGCCTCCATGGTGGCGAGCTGGTCACCGCGGAACTGGGCCGGGATGTTGAACGAACCGGTCTGGCCGGACGCGTTGCTCAGGATCGGCGTGTCGAAGGTGACGATGTTGATCCGCCACGGCTGTCCGGAGTTGAAGTGTGCATGGATCGTGGCGTTCACGCCGTAGGCCCGGGAACCGTGTAGGCGGGTCAGGGCCGCGGTGGTGAGGGTCAGCGTGCTGCCCGAGACGGTGTAGTCGGTGTTCGGGGCGAGGTTAGTGGTGCCCTGGCGGAGAGCCACGAACGACTTGCCGTTGAGGTTGAGCGTCAGCGTCCGGGAGGTGATCGACGACGCCCGAGCGGTGAAGACGAAATCATCCGACGCCGTGGCCGACCGCGTGGTCCAACTCGTCTTGATCATGTTGGCCAGCTCGAGGTCGCTCCACTGGAAGCTGGTGCGGCCGAAGTGTTGGCCGTTGTCCCACAGCATCGTGGTGATCTGCCTCTGCCGCGCGTACTGTCCAAAGAATTCAAAGAATTTGAGCTTTTCGCCCTGCTCGATGGTGCCGATGTGCCGGTCGAACCCGAGCAGCCCGTACTCCCCAAGGATCACCGGAATGCCGCGCGCGGTGAAGGCATTGGCCATCCGGTCGAAGGCCCCCGTCAGGTCGGCCTGCACCTCGGCGTTGAAGCGGGTGAAGCCGGCGATGTTCACGCTGAACGGCCAGAAGCCGTAGAAGTGGAACGTGGCCACGGTGTTGTTGTCGGCGATCTGGTTCATGGACGTGACGAGTGCGTCCACCCGGCCCTGGTCGGCGTTGGTGAACAGGGTCGGCAGCACGAGCAGGCGGGTGGCGTTGTTACCACCGGACTGCCGCACGATGTTGCGGAAGCTCTGGTTGAGCTGGTGCAGCAGCTGGTAGTACTGCGTGTCCCCAGAGCCGCCGGTGAACTGGGGCTCGTTGACGCTCTCGAACAGCAGCCGGTTCGAGTGGTTGCGGAACGTGTTGGCGATCTGCGTCCAGACAGCGTTGTAGCGCGCCAGCACCGTGGAGTTCTGGCTCGGCATCTGGTTGATCCATTGCCACGAGTCGTGGTGGATATTGATCATGACGTAGAAGTCGCGCGCGATCGCCCAGTCCACGACCTCTCGGACGCGGTTGAGGAACGTCGCGTCGATCGTGTAGTTGGGTGCGCCGCCGCTGCGATGTCCCCACGTCACGGGGATGCGGATGCTCTTGAAGCCCTGTGCCTTGAGGTTGTCCAGCAGCTGGGTGGTCACGCGCGGGTTGCCCCACGAGGTCTCGTCCGCACCGGTGGAGTCGAACGTGTTGCCCAGGTTCCACCCGGGCTGCATCGCGGCGACGATCGCCACGCGGTTGGTCGGTTGGGGCGAGCTCGTCGGCGTCGGGGTCGGAGTGGGCGTCGGCCCTGGCGTCGTGGGCGATGGCGTCGGCGTCTGGGTGCCGCCGACCGCACCGGTGCACACGGTGCCGTTGAGCGAGAACGAGGTGGGCGCGGTGTTGGTGCCTGACCACGAGCCGTTGAACCCGAACGACACCGTGGCGTTGGTCGGGATCGAGGCGTTGTAGCTCAGGTTCCTGGCCGTCACCTGGGCACCCGAGGTGGTGTGAGTGGCGTTCCAGATCTGGGTGATCTGCTGGCCCGACGGCCAGGTCCAGACCAGTTGCCAGCCGTTGATGGGGTCGCCCAGGTTGGTGATGTTCACGTTGCCGGTGAAGCCACCCGGCCACTGCGATGGGACGGAGTACACCACCCGGCAGCCCGCGGCGGCCTGCGCGGTGGCCGCGACCGCGAGGCCGGCGCCGACCACCGAGACGGCGATCGTCGCGGCGGCCAGGCTCTTGCGCCATTGGGGGTGACGAAACTTGAGGTTCAGCGGGGTCATGTCGCTCCTCGGCAGGTCGGGTCGGCGCAGCCGTCGCCGGCCGCGCACATGCGGGACGTCATGCCAGCCAATCGATCGCGAGATTAAGTTGCATCGATAAACATTGTCAACGCGAAGCGACCGAGCCGCGTCGCCCGGCCCTTCGTGGGCCGGCCCCGCCGATTGGCCGGATGAAGCTTTCACGATCGCCTCTTGACGGACACGGTGTATCGCGTTGTATCGTGGCCGAGACGCGATACATCGCGATACTCGTTCGATCGGGAGGTTCTCATGGCGACCCCGGCGCTCCCCGCCGCGATCACCGTCCGTGGGCTGACGAAGTCGTTCGGCGACAAGGTCGTGCTCGACGGCATCGACCTCGATATCGCCCAGGGCACGGTCTTCGCGCTGCTCGGCCCCAACGGTGCCGGCAAGACCACCATGGTCCACATCCTGTCTACCTTGATCAACGCGGACGGCGGCGAGGTGCGCATCGGCGGTCACGACCTGGCGCGGACACCGGACGCGGTGCGCGCCGTGATCGGGCTGACCGGTCAGTTCTCCGCGGTGGACAACCTTCTCACCGGCGCCGAGAACCTCAGGCTCATGGCCGACCTGCACCGCCTCGGCCGGACGGCGGGCCGGGCCCGCATCGCCGATCTGCTCGCCCGGTTCGACCTCGTCGACGCGGCCACGACGCCGGTTGCGACGTACTCCGGTGGCATGAAGCGCCGCCTCGACCTGGCGATGACCCTGGTCGGCGACCCCCGCGTCATCTTCCTCGACGAACCCACGACCGGCCTGGACCCCCGCAGCCGGCGAACCATGTGGCAGATCATCCGGGACCTCGTGACCGACGGTGTCACCATCCTCCTCACCACGCAGTACCTGGACGAGGCCGACCAGCTCGCCGACCGCGTCGGCGTGCTCGACCACGGCCGTCTGATCGCCGAAGGCAGTCCCGATGAGCTGAAGCGACGCGTACCCGGAGGCCACATCCGGCTCCAGTTCGCCGACCCGCACCGTCTGGATTCGGCCGCCCGGCTCCTCGATGGGTCCACACGCGACCATGACGGACTGACGCTTCGCGTACCCAGCGATGCCGGTGTCCGATCGCTGCGAGCCGTACTCGATCGCCTCGATCGGGCCGCGGTCGAGGTCGACAGCCTCTCCATTCATCTGCCCGATCTCGACGATGTCTTCCTCGCCCTGACCACCAGCCCTACCACCACTCGGACCGGCAACCCCAACCGCGAAAAGGAATCCGTGCGATGAGCACCCTGACCTATGCCGTGAGCGACTCGAGTGTGATGCTGCGCCGACAGTTGCTGCACATGAGGCGGTATCCCGTGCTGACGTTCATGCTCCTCGGTGTGCCGGTCGTCCTGCTCCTGCTGTTCGTCTACGTCTTCGGCGGGACGCTCGGCAACGGGCTCGGCGGTGCGACCGGCGGCCGCAGCGCGTACGCGAACTATGTTGTTCCGGGGATCCTGCTGATGACCCTCGCGAGCGGGGCGCAGGGCACGGCGATCTCCGTCGCCATGGACATGACCGAGGGCATCATCGCCCGGTTCAAGACGATGGCGATCTTCCCTCCGTCGGTGCTGACCGGGCACGTCCTCGGCAGCATGATTCAGACGATGCTCGGGCTGGCCGCCGTCACCGGCGTCGCCCTGCTCGTCGGCTTCCGGCCCACCGCCACACCGGTCGAATGGGTGGCCGCGGTCGGACTGCTCGCCATATTCGCCTTCGCGCTCACCTGGTTGTCGGTCGCATGTGGACTGGTGACCAAGAGTGTCGAAGCGGCGAGCAACCTGCCCATGCCGCTCATGCTGCTGCCGTTCCTCGGCAGCGGTTTCGTCCCGACCGACTCGATGCCATACGCGTTGCGACTGTTCGCCGAATACCAGCCCTTCACCCCGGTCGTCGAGACACTGCGGGGCCTGCTGCTCGGCACGGCGATCGGGCACAACGCGGCCCTCGCCACCGCCTGGAGCGTCGCCATCACGGCGGCCTGCTTCCTTTGGGCGAAGGCTCTCTACAACCGCGACCGCACCCGCTGATCCTCGTCCAGCGACCCGCGGTGGGGACGGGCGAACACCGACGCATCGACCTGAAGAACGCCACCAGGTCACGGCGTCGGTGTTCGCCCCTTCGTTGGTCAGGCGCAGATGGCCTGCGCCACCATGAACACCGGGTACGGGCCAGTCATCTCGACGTGGACCCGGCGGAGCCCGGCGATCGGCTCGATCGTGCGGACGAAAATCGGTCCGTCATCCCGTAACCCGCCGCCCCCGCCGGCGCCATGCACCAGGGTGTTGCCCGGGCAGTTCGCATCGGCGACCTGGCTGCCCGTCCCGCCCGCCACTTGGGCGCCGATCGGGTTCATACAGATCGCCCAGGACGACACGTGCCAGGCGCCGGTGAACCCCGGTTCCGCGTGCGCAGATGCCCTGGAGATATCCAGCGGGCCGGCAGCCCGGTTCAGCACCAGCCCGGCCTTGCCCACCGGCGCGATGACCGCGGCGCCGGTGCCGATGACCCGTCGCCCGCCGGTGCAGACCGCGGCGGTCTGCTTGAACGCTCCCGAGCCGTGCGCGCTGTCAGCCCGCGGCTCGATCTTGTAGTCGCTGCGCCGGAACGCGCAGACCGCGTAGGCCGTGACCCCCCAGTTGCCCTCGTATACGGGTGTGTTCGCCTGAGCCGTCACGGCGAAGTAGCTCTCCACTCCGGTGTCCACCGGCATGAGCAGCGTGAGCCGCTTGTGACTCAGGTTCGTGCCGGTGATCTTGGCACCGCCGCCCACGACGACCCGACCGCCGGTGCACCGCGCGGTGGCGTTGTGGATCTGTGCGCCGTCGCTCGGTGACGACACGGGTGTCGCGAGCACCAGCCCGTCCAGCGCCGCGTGCGCGGGCGCCGCGGTGGCGATCTGCGCCGCGAACGAGCTGATCGCCAGGGCGGCCGCAGCCAACGCGGCCCGGACTACCGCCCTTCTCCTGTGCATGGTCCATACCCCCTCATCGTGGATGGTCATGACCGCGACAGTCTCCGCACCCGTTGTGGGAGGGTTCTGGTACAGACTTTGAATCGCCTGGTGGCGAGGCATTTCTGACGATCATCGATAAGTGCGTGTTCTTGCCTGGCCGCGGTGCTGGTGGACGCCAACCCGCGCTCGGACTGCCGACCAGGTCTCTGACAGACTCGCCCAACCTGGCTGGTGCCCACGCCCGTTACCGGGACAGAAGCATGAGTCCTCGGCGCTGGAGGTGGCGTGGCAAAGACGGATGACGCGGACTTCGTCGCCTACGTGACCGGTCGGCTGCCGGCGCTGCGACGGGTGGCGACCCAACTCGCCGGCGATCCGCACCGCGGCGACGACCTGGTGCAACAGGCGATCACCCGCCTCTACACGCACTGGCGGCGGGCGTCGCGGACGGAGAACCTCGACGCCTACGTGTACAAGATCCTGCTGCGGGCGTTCCTCGACGAGCGGCGCTTGCGATGGGCGACCGTACGACTGTGGGGCACACCCACCGAGCCCGAGCCCGGCGACTCCCGACGGCCGGGCCCCCGCGCCGAGGACCCCGCTGGTGGCGTGGCCGACCGTCTCCTTCTTCGCGGGGCGCTCGCCACACTGCCGCCCAAGCAGCGGGCCGTCATCGTGCTGCGGTTCCTCGCCGATCGCTCCGTGGAAGAGGCGGCCGAGATCCTCGGCATCGGCTCGGGGACCGTCAAGAGCCAAACGCACGCCGGGCTGAACGCGCTGCGCCGGCTGCTCGGCCAGCCTACCGACTTTGGAGTGACGCCGTGACCGAGATCCTGAACCAGTTCCGGGACGAGGATCTGCCGCCGTCCACTGTGGACGTCAGCGGAGCCGTGCTGGCGGGCCGACGGCGCCGGATCCGGGCCCGGTTCGCCGCCGGTGCCGTCGCGCTGGCCGTGGGCGGGGCGACCGTACCCCTTCTGATCTCCGCCCGGCCCGGCCCCAACCCGGCGCCGCCGGCGGCGTGCATCAGCCCGCAGCCGACCGGATCATCGGCGCCGACCCTGCCAACGGCGGGGACCTGGCAGCGCTTCGACCCACTGACCTCCGAGATCGATGCCAGTGGGGTGGAGGGATACCGGGTCACGAGCGTGACGACCTCGATGTATGAGCAACTCGTGACTCTGGAGAGGACGGGCGCCGACCGAGAGGGCGGCGCGCCGGGCTTTGTGATGATTCAGCTGTTCGCTTGCGAAGGCGTGCCTTACATGTTCGACGACGACCAGGCTGTGCCCTTCGATCCCGGCACCGGTGGGCCGGCCGAGGAGGTCGGCGGCGCGCCAGCCTACTGGCTGCCGCCCAACAAGGCGTTGCCACGCGGATCCATCTCCGAGGGACTCGCCTGGCAGTGGATCCATGGGGCCTGGGCGCTCGTCGTGGCGGGCCCGAATCCCGGCGCGCCCACGCCGGACCCGATTGTGCTGCGGACCACCGCCGCGCAGGTCGCACCACAGCTGCGGCTGGGCGCCGGCACGCCGGTGAAATCACCGATCTCCATGCCAGTACCGGACGGCATGTACCCCTTGTTTACCCAGACGGGGGTGACCAGTGACTTCGGCCAGGGGTTCCCCGACATGTTCACGATCGGGTTCAACACCATCGGCCGGGCAGAGCCCACCAACCCGTTTGTCAGCGACTACGTGCCCTCCCTCACGGTGGGCGCGAGCTCCCTTGCAAAGCTCGAGGACCGCCCCGGCAACGCGACGGAGTACTCCGAGAATCTCGGTTTCCCGGCGTTTCAGGCGGTCCACGACTACGGAACTCAGGAAGTCGACGCCCTCCTGGTCTACGAGTTCTTCGGGTTCGGCATGGACCTCATGCCGGTAGATATACCGGGCGCGTCGACCAAGGCCGAGAGGCTGAGCCGGGCGGCCGACGTCTTCCGTACGATCACCGTCTACCCCGGCGCCGCCACCGACGCGTCCGCCTGGGGCGACCCGATCGTCCCCTGAACTCCAGCCATCGTCACCGGGGCCCGCGTGGTATCTAACTAAAGCCACCGCGCGGGCCGCTATCGTGGCCGGGGTGACGTCTGCGGCGTTGCGTCGTGCTCTCACCGACCCCGGCGAGCCGCCCGTGCGCCCGCTGCCGGACCGGGTTAACGAGCTGCTCGAGACACTGAACGAACCGGACGCTGACAATGCTCGGGACGTGACGGCTGGCCACCCGACCGCGCGCGATGGCGATAGCCCGAACGCTCGATGGGCCGTCGGGACAGGCGCAGGATGGCCGATGCCCGAGACTGCCGGCCGGTCGGTGGCTGAGCCCGGCAATCTCTCAAGAATGCGGCGCGGTCGTGCCCGTCGGGAGAGACTGGGTTGACGACCAAGGGGGAATCGTGACCACTGACAGGCCCGACACCATCGTCCTCATTCACGGCTTCTGGGTGACCCCACGAAGCTGGGAGCACTGGATCGACCACTACGAACGAAAAGGCTTCCGCGTCCTGGCACCGGCGTACCCCGGCTTCGAGGTCGAGGTCGAGGCACTCAACGCCGACCCGACGCCGATCGAGGACGTCACCGTACCCGCCATCATCGAGCACCTCGCTTCCGTGATCCGGCCGATCGACCCGCCACCTATCCTCATTGGACATTCCGCCGGCGGTGTGTTCGTACAGATCCTGATGGACCACGGGTACGGCGCGGTCGGCGTGGCGATCAACTCGGCACCGACCGAGGGCGTCGCCGTGTACCCGCTCTCTCAGGCGAAGGCGAGTTTCCCGGTGCTCAAGAACCCCGCGAACCGACACAAGGCGGTGGGCTTAAACCACGACCAGTGGCACTACACGTTCACCAACACGTTCAACGAGGAGGAGTCCCGCGCTCTGTACGAACGGTACGCAATCCCCGCATCAGGGCGGATCTTCTGGGACAGCGCGCTGGCCACGATCCAACCGGGCCGACAGGACACCTGGGTCGACTACCACAACGACAACCGG
>Ga0209382_10009927_pt1 | contig 11899 bp, 11 predicted proteins | sample SoiMetdeltSBSDD5_FD_187599 | JGI IMG/M metagenome (GOLD analysis project Ga0209382, IMG submission 187599) | Bulk soil microbial communities from a Populus tree surrounding site in Tennessee, USA - Soil MetaG P. deltoides SBSDD5 (SPAdes) (version 2) | ecosystem: Environmental > Terrestrial >... | reverse complement strand
TGCGTGATCCACTGCATCATGCGGCCACCGTGGATCTGCCCCGGCGCGCCCGCGTGCTCGGGGAACACCCAGTGGATCGTCTCGGTGACGGTATCGGCGATCGACGGCATAGGCTCGGTCTCGTGAAACACGAACGCCCCCGGGAGCGACAGGCGGGGGCACGAACTCCTTCTAGCACGGGGGCGCGCCGGCGCGCAACGCGCCGGCGTGCCGGCAGGGATTCCGAGGCGACTACAGGCTCGCGTGGATCACGCTGGATGCTCGATTCAGCAGGCGGCCGCGGACCTGTTCGACGCGCGTCGACGCCTCCGCATCCCGGCTCTGAACGGCGGCGGAGGCGGCGATGCCCAGCACCCGCTCGGTGGCGTCGCGGTCGCCGAGTCGCGAGAACCCTTCGGCCACGCGCACGATGCCCTCCACCGACCGCTCGGCGCGCGCCCGGTCGAGCGCGGCCAGATAGATCCACCGCGCGCGCGGAGCCGCGGCGCCGTGGGCTCCCGATTCGATCCGGACACCGGCGTCGGCGGTCTCGACGAGTCCGCGCCAGCCGCGGTTCAGTCGAGCCGCCTCGTACGCGCGCTGCCAGGCCTGGAGCGCGGCGGCGGCGTCGCCATGGGCCAGCGCCTCGTCGACGCTCGCGAGGGCGACCACGCGTGCGCGCTCGACACGGTTGTCCTGAGGGTTCCGGCTCCGACCCATCGCCATCTCGGCGACAGCAGCGAGTATGAACAGCACGGCCGCGAGCACGATCGGCGCTTTCTGTATTGGCTGCATCGTCGTCCCCTCCTCACGTCGCCCCGAGCCACGGCAAAGACAGTGCCAGACGCGCAGGAGGATCCGACGACTGCGACATGGACAGTTACGGCGTCGACGGCACCTGAGCGCGCGTGCGCTCGGGCCTTTCGCCCGGGCGGGGTCGGCCTTACTGGTCGAGCGCGACCGGGGAGAGCCGGTGGAAGCCGGTCGGGTGCAGGCGGAGGTTGTGGACCTCGGGACGGGCGACTCCCCACACGAGCCGCACGTAGATCGGGAGCCAGGGCATGTCGTCGGCGAGCAGCCCCTGTCCGCGCTGATACAGACGGGCGCGCTCCTGTCGCGAGGCCAGCTGGCTCGCACGGATCAGGACGTCGTCGAGGCGCGGATTCCGATAGAAGGAGAAGTTCAGCGCCTTCGGGCCGGGACGTGCGCCTTCGCTCGTGGACAGCGGAAACAGAAACAGATGCGGATCGCCGCCGACCACCGAGGCCTCGGCGAGCGCCAGCTCGTGCGCGCCGCCTTCGAGCGCGGAGCGGACCATGGCGCTCGGCTCGATCTTCACTCGAACGGGAATGTCCGAGCCGCCGAGCATCTGCGTCATGCCTTCGGCGAGCCGGGTCGCGTTGATGCCGCTCGCGTCGCCGGGAATGAGCATGACCGGTGTGGCGCCCTGTGGCCAGCCGCCGTCCCGCAACAGCGTGCGAACCTGCTCCCGCGTGCCGCCGAGAACCGGACTGCCTTCGCGCCGCGCCCAGGCGCCAGGCGGAAGAAACGACTGCAGCGGGACCGCCGTGCGGTCCAGTGCCGAGCCCAGCGTGGCCGGATCGATCGCCGCCGCCACTGCCTGACGCAGCTTCTTCCGCGAGAACGGCTCCTTCTCGGTCTGGAACGCCAGGTAGCCGACGCGCAGGCCAGGGGTCGACAGGGCGCCGTCGAGCCGGCGCGGCGGACCGGGCGGAAACCAGATATCGAGCGCGTGAGCGGCGAACTCCGCCTCCGCGTGGTCGTCGTTGGCCACGTCGAGGAAGACGATGCGCTCGGTTCGTGGAGCGCCCGACCAGTGGCCGCTCACCGCCTCGAGGGCCATGCGACCTGGAGTGACGTCGACGATGCGATAGGGGCCGCTACCCACCAGGCGCGTGACCCCCTCCACGGGGCTGCCGAGACGCGCGACTGACATCGCCGGGTGGGCCAACACGGTGAGCAGTGCCGCGTACGGCTGCACGAGGACGATGTTCACCGTGCTGCGATCCGCCGCGCGGACTTCCTTGATGACGCCGGGCACGCCGCGGAGCAGCGCGGCCCACGCCGCCGACGGCGCCGATGCATCGCGCTTCAGGTGACGGGTAAAGCTTGCGGCGACTTCGCCGGCCGTGACCGGCGCCCCATCGTGAAAGGTCACACCATTACGAAGCGTGAACGACCAGGTCAGCCCATCACGCGAGACGGCCCAGCGTGCCGCCAGCGCAGGTTCGACGTCCGTCGAGCCCAGCCGATACGCCACCAGGGTGTCGAACACCTGCCGCGCGAGCAGCGGGACAGCGCCTTCGAGGGCGCTCGCGGGATCGAATAACCCCGGCACGCTCGCGACGCCGACGCGCAGCTCGCGGCGGCCCTGCGCGCTGCCGTCGGTGAAAGGCGCACATGAGAGGGCGACGCACGCGAGAACGACAACGAGGCAGCGGGCACGCAGCGACTGCGAACAGCGCATCCACATCTTTATACGTGGAACCCCCGGTGCACGCCAACGGTTTCGAGCTTAGCCATCCTCGGTACGGAACTTGCGTATGAGATGGCCGGATGCGCTGTCATGATCTCCGTCGGTCGCGCGGCGATCCGAGGCTCTCGAACGAGCGAAAACGGCGGCCCGAAACGCCGCCGAAGGACCTGACAACCTTGACTTTCTTTTTTACGGCCGCCTATACTCGGTCAGCGACGGAAAAGCTCGAGCACGAGCGGCGCACGAGGGGTCAAGAGAGAAGGGATGGGCTATGAAGGAGTTCGACAAAAAGAGTAGCCCGGGCCGCGAGGGCTTCTCGAAGTTCCTTCCCGCCTCGATGTCCGATTCGAGCACGCGCCGTCGCCTTACCGAGTACGAGATCCAGGTGCAGGACCTGCAGGCGTACGTGCGGTCGCTCGAGGCCGAGACCGTGCACCTGCGGAAACGGCTGGAAGATACGCCCAAGGACTTCATGGTGCTCGAGAACAAGCTGCGCGAGGCGAACCGACAGCTCGTGCAGGCCTTCAATCAGAACGAGAAGCTCGTGAACGCCCTCTACGAGGCCCGCGAGCAGATCACGGCGCTCAAGGAAGAGGTCGACAAGCTCTGCGCGCCGCCGTCGACGTACGGCGTGTATCTGTCGCTGAACGAGGACGGCACCGTCAACATCCTCGCGCAAGGTCGCAAGGTGAAGGTCAACCTCCATCCCTCGATCAAGCCCGAGACGATCAAGCCCGGCCAGGAGCTGGTGCTCAACGAGGGCCTGAACGTCGTGGAGACGGCCGGCTACGAGATCCAGGGCGACGTCGTCATTCTCAAGGAGCAGCTCGACGGCGAGCGCGCAGTGGTCACGCTGCGCGCCGACGAGGAGAAGGTCGGGATCATCGCCGATCCGCTGCGCTCGCTGCGCCTCAAGACCGGCGACCACATCCTGATGGACGCCAAGAGCGGCTACCTGCTCGAGAAGCTGCCCAAGAGTGAGGTCGAGGATCTGTCGCTCGAGGAAGTGCCGGACATCGGCTACGACGATATCGGGGGGCTCGGCACCCAGATCGAGACGATCAAGGATGCCGTGGAGCTGCCGTATCTGTACGCCGACTATTACAAGGAGCACAAGCTCACGCCGCCCAAGGGCGTCCTGCTCTACGGCCCTCCCGGCTGCGGCAAGACGATGATCGCCAAGGCCGTGGCGAATAATCTCGCCGAGAAGATCTCCGAGAAGCGCGGCGAGAAGATCAAGGGGTTCTTCCTGAACATCAAGGGCCCCGAGCTCCTGAACAAGTACGTCGGCGAGACCGAGCGGAAGATCCGCGAGATCTTCGTCAAGGCCAAGGAGAAGGCCAACGAAGATGTGCCCGTGGTCGTCTTCTTCGACGAGATGGATGCGCTGTTCCGCACGCGAGGCACCGGCATCTCCTCCGACGTCGAGACCACCATCGTCCCGCAGCTGCTGGCCGAGATCGACGGTGTCGAGGGTCTGAAGAACGTCATCGTCATCGGCGCCTCGAACCGGCAGGACTTGATCGACCCCGCGATCCTGCGGCCGGGCCGTCTGGACGTGAAGATCAAGATCGAGCGCCCGGACCAGCAGGCGGCCAACGACATCTTCAAGAAGTACATGACCACCGACATTCCGATCGCGGAGTCGGAGACGAAGCAGCACCGCGGTGATGTCCAGGCCGCCATCGACGCGATGATCCTCACGACCATCGAGGCGATGTACAGCCTCTCCGAGGAGAACCGGTTCCTCGAGGTCACCTACGCCAACGGGGACAAGGAGGTCCTGTACTTCAAGGACTTCTCCTCGGGCGCGATGATCGAGTCGATCGTCCGGCGCGCCAAGAAGCTGGCGCTGAAGCGCTACATCGGCAAGGGCGAGAAGGGCATCATGACCGACGACCTTCTCACCGCCGTCCGGGAGGAGTTCAAGGAGAACGAGGATCTGCCGAACACGACGAACCCCGACGACTGGGCGAAGATCGCCGGCAAGAAGGGCGAGCGCATCGTGTACGTCAAGCCGCTGATGGGCGAGACGAAGGAGAAGCAGCGCAACGTCGAGAAGGTCGTCAACACCGGACAGTACCTCTAAGAAATAGGGAGCGCCCGGCGCTTGCCCCTGTTTGTTATAACTAGGGTGGCGCCGGGGGCTCTGCGATACGAACCCCGGCCGCCGCGGCCGGGGTTCTTTTTCAATGACCGTTTCACGCGAGCTTCGTAGAGGGGACGCATGGCCATCCCGAAAGTCATGGGCATCGAGACCGAGTACGGCATCACCGTCAAGAACCAGCCCGACTTCAACCCCATCCTCTCGTCGCTCCTGCTGATCAACTCGTACGAGACGTATCGCTCGTCCCGGGTGCGGTGGGACTACGAGGCCGAGAGCCCGCTCCGGGATGCGCGCGGCTTCGAGTACATGGAGGAGAAAGAGGGGACGTCCAAAGAGGAGTCCCGCCTCATCAACCTCATCCTGTCGAACGGGGCGCGCTTCTACGTCGACCACGCCCATCCCGAGTATTCGAGCCCTGAAACGACCAATCCGCGCGACACGGTGATCTGGGACCGGGCCGGCGAGCGAATCCTGAACCTGTCGCGGCAGCGGGCGGAGGCGGTTTCCCCGCCCGAGCAGCGGATCCTGATCTACAAGAACAACACCGACAACAAGGGCAACTCCTACGGCACCCACGAGAACTACCTGATGGACCGCAAGGTGCCGTTTGCGCGGATCGTCCAGCACATGATGCCGTTCTTCGTCTCGCGGCAGATCTACACGGGCGCCGGCAAGCTCGGCTACGAGAACAATGCCGAGCCGTGTGACTACCAGATCTCGCAGCGGGCCGACTTCCTCGAGACCGAGGTGGGATTGGAGACGATGCACTCGCGGCCCATCGTCAACACCCGCGACGAGCCGCACGCCGACCCGGAGAAATACCGGCGGCTGCACGTCATCGTGGGCGATGCGAACATGAGCGAGATCTCCACCTACCTGAAGGTCGGCACCATGGCCGTGGTGCTCAGCATGGTCGAGGACGACTGTATCGACCGCGACCTGTCGATCGACGGCCCGGTGGGCGCCTTCCGCAAGGTGTCGCGCGACCTCGCCTGCCGCGACACCTTCCGGCTCAAGGACGGCCGCACCATCTCGGCGGTGGACCACCAGCGCGAGTTCCTCGGCCTCGCCCAGCGCTACTACAAGGATCGCGAGCAGGAGCCGTGGGTTCGCGAGCTGATGACGCGGTGGGAGCACACGCTGGATCGGCTGGCCGAGGATCCGACGCAGCTCGGGCGCGAGCTCGACTGGGTCATCAAGCGACAGCTGCTGGAGAACTACACGGACAAGCACGGGCTCGACTGGAGTGATCACCGCCTGCAGATGATCGATCTCCAGTATCACGACATCCGCCCCGGCAAGGGGCTCTACTACAAGCTCGAGGAGTCGGAGGCGGTCGACCGTATCGTGACCGACGACGAGATCTCGAAGGCCATCTACGATCCGCCCAAGGACACGCGCGCCTACTTCCGTGGCATGTGCCTGCAGCGCTACGCCGACGAGATCGTCTCGGCGTCCTGGGACTCGGTGATCTTCGACCTCAAGGAAGGGCCCCTCAAGAAGATCTTCATGCTCGAGCCGCTGCGGGGGACGGAGGCGCACGTCCGGCAGCTCCTCACGGAGTCGCCGACGGCCGCCGATCTCCTGCGCAACATCTCGCGGCCCAGCTTCGGTATGTGACGCGTTCTTCGAGCAAAGGAGAACGATGAACGACGAGCGCTGGCACCACCTCTTCCGCACCTATGCCGATTCGAGTTTCGTCGAGCTGCTCCGGCGCGACTCGCCTCACCTGATGCCGGCGCCGGCGGGCGGTGGCGACGCCGGCCGCATCGACGTCCCGCACGGGACGACGGTCATCGCGGTCCGCTTCCGTGACGGTGTCATCATGGCCGGCGACCGCCAGGCCACGGCGGGCTACCAGGTCGCCAGTCGCCGCATCGACAAGATCTTCAAGTCGGACGACCTGTCCGGCGTCGGCATCGCCGGCGCGGCCGGGCCCGCCATGGAGATGGCCAAGCTCTTCCAGACGGAGCTCGAGCACTACGAGAAAGTGGAGGGCGACAATCTCTCGCTCGAAGGCAAGGCCAACAAGCTCGGTCAGATGATCCGCATGAATCTCCAGGCGGCCATGATGGGCCTCGCCGTGGTCCCGATCTTCGCCGGCTTCGACGAGAAGGCGGGCGTCGGCCGGCTCTTCAAGTACGACATCACGGGAGGGCGCTACGAGGAGACGAACTACGACTCCCAGGGGTCGGGGTCCAAGGACGCCCGGGACTCGCTGAAGAAGCTCTGGAAGAGGGACATGCCGCGGGACGAGGCGCTGCAGGTGACGCTGCAGGCGCTCATCGATGCCGCCGACGAGGACGTCGGCACCGGCGGCCCCGACTTCGTCCGCGGGATCTTCCCGACGGTCAAGACCATCACCCGCAGCGGCTTCGGTGAGGTCGGCGAGGACGAGATCCGCCGGGTCTGCGAGCAGATCCTCGACGATCGCAAGCGCAGCGGGAACGGGGGCTAGACATGCCGCTGCCGTATTACGTCAGCCCCGAGCAGATGATGAAGGACAAGGCCGAGTATGCCCGCAAGGGCATCGCGCGCGGCCGGTCCATCGTCACCCTGGAGTTTCGCGACGGCATTCTCCTCGTGGCGGAAAATCCGTCGACACTGCTGCACAAGATCTCGGAGATCTACGATCGCATCGCCTTCGCCGGTGTGGGCAAGTACAACGAGTTCGAGAACTTGCGCATCGCCGGTATTCGTCACGCCGATGTGAAGGGCTACTCGTACAGCCGCGGCGACGTGACGGCGAAGGCGCTCGCCAACGCCTACTCGCAGGCGCTTGGGAATATTTTTACCCAGGACATCAAGCCGTTCGAGGTGGAAGTCCTGGTGGCCGAGGTCGGTGACGCCAACGGCGGGCGCAACGAGATCTATCACATCCTCTACGACGGCACGATCGAGGACGAGCGGAACTACGCGGCCATGGGTGGTCAGGCCGACGAGATCCGCCGGTTCCTCAAGGATCACTTCCGCGAGGCCCAGGGCCTCGAGGAGTCGCTGCAGCTCGGGGTGCGCGCGCTGACCGTCACGCAGAACAAGACCCTCACCGAGCGCGATCTGGAGGTCGCCGTGCTCGACCAGACCAAGGAGCGGCGGAAGTTTCGGCGCATTCCGCCCGAAGCGCTGAGTCAACTGCTGGGCACACAGCGGTAAGGCGTGCTAGGCTGAGACCACATGAAGCGCCGGATCTTCGGCCTCGAGAACGAATACGGCCTGACCTGCACGCTCAACGGTCAGCGCCGGCTCTCGCCCGATAACGTCGCGCGATACCTCTTCGAGAAAGTCATCCCCGGCGCTCGCAATGCGAACGTCTTTCTGGAGAACGGGGCTCGACTGTATCTCGACACCGGGTTCCATCCGGAGTACGCGACGCCGGAGTGTGACGACGTCGCCGAGCTCGTGATCCACGACAAGGCGGGCGAGCGCATCGTCGAGGACCTCCTGCACCAGGCCGAGAAGCGGCTGCGCGAGGACGGCATCTCCGGCAACATTCTGCTGTTCAAGAACAACACCGACTCCGCAGGCAACTCGTACGGCTGCCACGAGAACTATCTCGTGAGCCGTGACGTCTCCTTCCAGCGGCTCGCGGAAGCGCTGATCCCGTTCTTCGTGACGCGCCAGATCTTCGCGGGCGCCGGCAAGGTCTTGCAGACGCCGCGAGGGTTCCACTACTGCTTGAGCCAGCGGGCTCAGCACATCTGTCAGGAGATCTCCGGCGCCACCACCTCGTCACGCTCGATCATCAACACCCGCGACGAGCCGCACGCCGACGCCGAGCGGTACCGCCGGCTGCACGTGATCGTGGGCGACTCGAACATGTCCGAGGTGGCCACCTACCTGAAAATCGGGACGACGGCGCTCGTCCTCGACATGATCGAGGACGGCTTCTTCGACAAGGATTATTCACTGCAGTCGCCCGTGCAGGCCATCCGCGATATCTCGCACGATCCGACGCTGAAGGAGACGATCAAGCTGAAGGACGGCCGCGCGATCTCCGCGCTGCAGATGCAGCAGGAGTACCTGGAGTACGCGACGCGCTACGTCGGCTCCATCGACGCCGACCCGGCCTCCAAGGACGTGCTCGCGCGCTGGACCGACGTCATCGAGAAGCTCGAGACCGACCCTATGCAGCTCGACCGCGAGCTCGACTGGGTCATCAAGCGGCAGTGGATCGAGAGCTACATGTCCCGCAACCGGCTCTCGTGGCGCGATCCGAAGATCTCGCTCATGGATCTGCAATATCACGACATCCGCCCCGACCGCGGCCTCTACTACAAGCTGATCGGCAAGGACATGATCGATCGGATCACCGATGACGAGACGATCGAGGCGGCCAAGCACATGCCGCCGCAGACCACGCGCGCGCGGCTGCGGGGCGAGTTCATCCGGCAGGCCAACCTGAAGGGCAAGGACTATCGCGTCGATTGGGTCTATCTGAAGCTGAACGATCCGGAGCGCGAGACGATCCTCTGCAAGGACCCGTTCCAGTCCCACGACGAGCGGGTCGAGCGTCTTATCCGATCGTTCTGAACGCGTACCTGGCCTTTCGCGTCGCCAGGCTGCTTCTCCTCGTCGCCCTCGCCGCCGTCTTCCTCGTCCTCGCCACCGGTCGCCCCGTTTCCCGCCGGCTGCGCCTCGCGGTGGTGGCGCTCGTCGTCCTGGCCGCCGCCGGCTTCGTCAATTTCGGCTTCTTCCACGTGCTCCAGCGGCAGCACATCCACTACTGGGACGCCTTCCACTACTTCGTCGGCGCCAAGTACCTGCCCGAGCTCGGCTACACGCGCCTGTACGAGGCCACCTACGTGGCCGGCCGCGAGCTCGGCGCCTTCGCCGCGATCGGGGCGATCCGCGATCTGCCGACGTATCAGGCGCGCGACACGCGCTCCCTCGATGCGGCCGCGGTGCGCGCCCGCTTCAGCGATGCGCGCTGGCGTGCCTTCAAGCAGGACCTGCTCTTCTTCGGCCCGAAGATCCCCGACTGGCGGCGACTGTTCATGGACCACGGCTACAACGATCCGCCGCCGCGCGCGCTGCTGCTGCACGCGCTGGTCCGCTCGGCCCCGGCCACGCCGCTCACGCTCGCCCTCGTCACCTCGGTCGACTACGTGCTGATCGCGGGGGCGCTGGCCCTCGCCGCCCGGGCCTTCGGCCCGCTGGCGGGCGGCCTGGCCGCCGCCTCGCTGCTGCTGAGCTTCTTCGGGCGATTCGACTACATCGGCGGCTCCGTGCTGCGCTGGGACTGGATCGCCGCCCTCATCGCCGGCGCCGCCGCGTTCGCCCGTGGCGCCGGCGGCGCCGCGGGCCTGCTGTTCGCGTACGCCGCCGCCGCGCGCCTGTTTCCCGCGCTGCTGCTGGTCCCACTCGCCATCAAGTGGCTCCAGAAACGCCGCGCGCACACGCCCGACCGGACGCTCGACCGCTGCCTGCTCGCGGCCACGCTGACCATCGCGCTGATCGCGCTCGTCACCGGGCTGGCCGCCTCGTTCCTCTCCGTCGGCGAGTTCGTGGCGAAGATCCGGCTCCACGGAGACAGCGCCTTCACGAACCACGTCGGGCTCGGGACGTGGCTGATCTTCCAGACGGCGCCCTGGAACGTCTACGCCGACGGCATGCGCTCCGTCGACCCGGTAGCGCTCGCCGCCGCGCGCCCGGCGTGGTGGGTCGTCCCCGCCGCGTCCGCACTCTATCTGGCGGCCGCTCTGCCGTTGATCCTGAGAACACGCGTGCTCGAGTCCATGATGTACGCCGTGCCGCTGATCTGGTGCGCCGTCTCCCCGGCCGGCTACTACTACTCGCTGCTGGTGCTGCTCGTGCTCCTGCCGTGGCGCGACGGTCACGCCGACCGCATGCGTCTGATCGAGATGGCGCTGCTGACGGTCCTCGGAGCGGTCGCGTACGGCCTCGAGATCGCGTCCCACGACTCGCTGCCGCTCATGCATCGCGTCTCGACGCTCCTCGCCCTCTACTTCGCGGTATGGCTCGGGCTCGAGTACGCGCGGCTGCGGGAGCCCGGCCTGCCGGCGGCGGCGGGCGCGGTCGGGAAGCGTGCCTCGGTCGGGGCGGCCTCCAAAATTTGACCGGACGAAGGCCCGGATGCTACATCTGAATCCGATACATCGCGCTCCATCCGATGGCGCCCCCGCGCGGCCCAGCGCGGCGCTGTTCCACGGTCGGCTCCCCGACGAGGAGGCATGCGGCGCTCATGATGTGGAAAAGCAACGGCAAGGCGCGAGGCAAGGAAGGCGGCGAGCTGACCGCGTTCCTCGATGAGGCCTGCGAGATCGAAGGGAAGTTCACGTTCAGCGGCACGGTCATGATCAACGGCCGCTTGCGCGGTGAGATCCACTCGAACGACACGCTGATCGTCGGCGAGAAAGGTGTGATCACCGCCGCCATCCGCGCCGGCGTCGTGCTCGTGAGCGGCGAGGTCGTCGGCAACGTGACCGGCGTCGAGCGCGTGGAACTGCGCGGCGGCGCGCGCGTGTCCGGTGACGTCGAGGCGCCGATCGTCGTCGTCGACGAGGGCGTGGTGTTCGACGGCCATTGCCGGATGAGGCAGGCCAGCGCGGACGGCGCCCGCGAGCACGCGGTGGTCGCGCTCAAGCGCTGAGGCGACGCACCGCGGCCCCCGAGGCCGACCGGAGGCGCGGCCGCTCCGGATCGGCGAGGTCCAGCTCGTTCCAGGCCACCGTCCGGTGCCGGCGCTTCGGAGCGAGCGCCCCGAGCAGCGCCCGGGCGATGCCGCCCGCGGCAAGCCGCTCGATGAGCCCGTCCACACCGATCACGTAACCGCGCACCACCCACTCCGGCCCCTCGCGCTCGGCCTGGACCTCCTCGATGCGACCGATGCGCCGACCACGGCCATCGACGACCTGGCGTCCGAGCAGCCGCTCCACATGCACTTCGGCGCTCATCGCCCACCCGGAATTCGCGCGACGACGCGCTCGACGAGCCAGCGCTCCACGCGCCACGCGGCCGTCCGCGTGGCGTCGACGTCCACGCGGATGTCCTTGGCGACCGCCATCAGGGCATCCTTGGGGATCCGGGTCACGCGCGCGCGCGTTGCGAGCGGGCGCACCCACCGCGCGATCCACCGTGGCAGACGCGCGATCCGCGTAGCGGCGCCGACCTCCAGCGCCGCCACGCGCGGGGGCGCGTCGTCGCGAAGCTCGAGCACGATGCCGTCGACCTTGCCGAACGGACGGCCGTCCCGATCGAGGAGCTGCTTGTCGAGGACATCGCGGGCCAGATCGAGCATGGCTCAGCCCTTCGCCAGCTCGAGCGGCAACGACGCGAGGGCCAGGACACACGCGAGC
>Ga0209382_10009926_pt1 | contig 11899 bp, 8 predicted proteins | sample SoiMetdeltSBSDD5_FD_187599 | JGI IMG/M metagenome (GOLD analysis project Ga0209382, IMG submission 187599) | Bulk soil microbial communities from a Populus tree surrounding site in Tennessee, USA - Soil MetaG P. deltoides SBSDD5 (SPAdes) (version 2) | ecosystem: Environmental > Terrestrial >... | reverse complement strand
CCCCTCGTAGCTGCGACCGAGGCTCACGTCCGGCCATCCGTAATTGCGTCCCGGCAGAATCACGTTGATCTCGTCTCCGCCGTTCGGACCGTTCTCGTTCGACCACACCGCTCCTGTCTGCGGGTGAATCGCCAGACCGAGTTGATTGCGGTGACCGAGCGAGTAGATCTCCGGCTTGTATCCAGCGCGTCCAACGAATGGATTGTCTGGCGGAACAGTCCCATCGTCGCGCAGTCGCAGCACCTTGCCCTTGTGATGGCTTGGGTCCTGCGCGTCCTTCATGTTGGCGACCGAGGCGCCCGTGGTCATGTAGAGCATGCCGTCGCGGCCAAACGCGATCCGAGACGCTGCGCCTCCCTGTCCGTCCCACCATGGCTCGACGACGAACAATTCCTGGAAGTTGGTGAGCGCCGATCCATTCCACGTCCCGCGTCCGAGGGCGGTGGCGATCAGATCCTTTTCGCCGGGTTTGGAGTACGTGAGGTAGACGAGGTGGTTCTCCGCAAAGCGCGGATGAAGGACGACGTCCATCAGGCCGCCGAGACGCTGCATCTTCGAGAGTGGAACACCGGCGACCGGCTGGGGGTCGAGCACGCCGTTCCGGATGAGGCGAAGCCGCCCCGCTCGCTCGGTGATCAGCATCTCGCCGCTCGGCAGGAACGCGAGACTCCAGGGGTTGGCAAGTCCCTTCGTGACTGCGACGACGCGGACTTTGTGCTGCTCGGCGGTGTCGAAGACCCACGGTCCCTCGCCGAGCTGGGTGCGCGCCACGCCGATCTGACGCTGTGCCGAGACGAGGGCGTATGGAATCACGAGAAGAACACCGAGCAGGACGGTGTGGCGGACAAGACGGGAGTTCGTCATAGAGCCTCGCGCGCCAGTAGGGGCAGCCGCGAGGCTACACGCGACACACGATGGTGTGCAATGCCAATTCCGGGGGGGACGAGGGCGATGGCACCAGTGCTCGCGCTACGGAAAGCGTCTGGATGGTGGACAGTGGTCAGCCACCGTCCACCACCTGTCAAGTCAGCGTCTGGATTCCCGCCAGCCGTCGCGCGATCGGAGATCGGCGGCGCGTTCGCTCAGTTGGATGAACTCGGTCCGATACCCCTCCTTGTCTTCACCACGGAATCGACGCGCGCGTTCGGCTGCGGCAAGGAAGCTCGCGCTGCCGCGATCGGGCGAGTCGCGAAGCACCATGCCGAACTCGGCGACCGCTGACGCGAAGCCGACGTTGGCGGTCATCGCTGAGGCGCGGTTCATCAGAACTCTTGTGAGCAACTGGCTCGTGTCGCCATCAGGCGCCTTGTAACGCACCTTCACCGTCAGCAGCTCGCCTGACGACGCCACGCGCGTCGTTCGCGTCTCGCGCTGGTACTTGAGAGGATCGACCGTGGGGCCGTCGATCTCCACACCGACTGGGACGATTTCGTACAACGCCGTGACGGAGTGGCCGGCGCCGATCTCGCCGGCGTCCTTCTTGTCGTCGTTGAAATCTTCGTTGCGCAGCAGGCGGTTCTCGTATCCGATCAGCCGATACGCTGCGACCTCGCGCGGATTGAACTCCACCTGGATCTTCACATCCTTCGCAATCGTGTCGAGTGTGCCGCCCGCCTCGCGCACCAGCACCTTGCGCGCCTCGTGCAGAGTGTCCAGGTACGAGTAGTTCCCATTCCCCTTATCCGCCAGCTTCTCCATCGTCGAGTCCTTCAGGTTGCCGGTGCCGACACCGAGGACCGATAGGAAGATGCCGCTCTCGCGCTCCTGCTCGATGAGGCGAACGAGCTCGCTCTGGTTCGTCACGCCGACGTTGAAGTCACCATCCGTCGCCAGCACGACGCGATTCACTCCACCGGGAATGAAGTTGCTACGGGCCATTTGGTAGGCGAGCCTGATTCCTGATGCGCCGTTGGTCGAGCCGCCGGCCTCGAGCCTCGCCAGTGCCTGGTGGATGCGCTCCTTCTGATCGCCGGATGTCGACGGCAGCACCAGTCCGCTGGCGCCCGCGTAGACGACGATAGCCACGCGGTCGCGCTCGGTGAGGACGTCCGTCAGCATGCGCATGGCGGTGCGGACCAGGGGCAGCTTGTCGGGCGGCGTCATCGAGCCGGAGACATCGATCAGAAAGACGAGATTTCGCGATGCGGGCTCGCGATCCCTGATCTCTCGCCCTTGCAGCCCGATTAGCGCCAGCCTGTGACGCGGGTTCCACGGACAAGCCGTGAGTTCGGTCGTGATCGAAAACGGCGCCTGGCCGGATGGCTGGGGATAATCGAAGCGAAAGTAGTTCACGAGTTCTTCGATGCGCACGGCACCCGGAGGCGGGAGTCCGCCATCAGTGAGGAACCGCCTGACGTTGGCGTACGACGCGGTGTCGACATCGATCGAGAACGTCGAGAGCGGATCCGCTTCGACGCGACGGAAGCGATTCTCTTCGACGCTGTCGTAGGCTTCCGTGTTAAAGGGGCCAGCCTGACGAATTGGCGGGCCGGATGGCGAGTAGCGTCCGCTGCCTTGTCCGCCCTGCACTCGCACCGGTGCCGCCCCCGCTGGTTGCGCCGCCGGCGGAGCAGGCAGACCGCCGACAACACCTCCCGCGACCCCGCCTTCGACACCCGTTCGCAGCGTGGCCGTCGATCTCTGCGCATCGACGACTGGTGTCTCGCCAGTAACGACAACTGTTTCCTGTAGAGCGCCCACGGACATCTGGATCGTGAGGCGTTCGCGACGCCCAGCGCTGACCGCGACTTTGTGCCGGCTCGTGGCAAATCCCGACGATGTCGTTTCGAGTTCATATGCGCCGGGACGCAGGCCGACGAATGAGAATTCGCCACGATTGTTTGTGACGGCGCTGCGCTTTTCCGGACCGGTGAGCGTGACAGTCACACCCGCCAGCGGAGCGCCAGAGGCATCCGTGACGATTCCAGTGACCGTTCCGAATTCGACTTGCGCGGCAAGAACAGGGATCACGAACACAACGACGACAACAGAAGCCCAGATGCGAGTACGCATGGCTTCACCTCCCAGGCAGGCGGTTATCGTCGATCCGGATCGGCGAGTGGCAGCAGGCACATCGCAAAGCTCGTGCCTCTCATGGCCCTTGGCATTTGCTTTAGACACCGTGAGAAGCGGAATGGCCTTGCCTCGAGGATCACCATCGTGATGGATCGCTGATCTCATCTCGTTGGATTGCGAAACCGTAACTGGATTGGCCAGTTTCTTTTGCCCGCTCCGCGCGGCTACGGGTTCGATGGCAGGCAGCACGCTCGCCAGCCGACCATCGCGTGCTACGCTTCGACGTGATCAATCGATATTTCTTTTTCCTCACCCTGCTGGCACTGGGACCTGTTGTCGACGCCCAGACCGGCGAGAGTGTCGTCAGCGTGGATGATGGTTCCAAGGCGAGGTCGATCGCGCGCTTCGCGGGAGGACGCTGGGTCAGCGAGAAGTGGTGCACAGCGGGAGGATCGGAAGGGACGAAGCCTCGCGATCGCGTGACCGTGACAGGGGATCTTCGATTGATGCCGATTCGCGCAATTGCTCCCGGCTCTCAGGAATGGCTCCGACTGTCGCCGACGATCGTGGAGATCTTCGCGCGGCGTGAGCGAGACGAGCGGCTGTTGCCGGACAAGACCTCAGATGCTCCGAGGGCAGTGGACTGGATCTATTCCTCTGAGTACGGCGGTCGCCCGATGTACTACTTCGAGGCGTCGCGTCGCGTTGCCAGCCCCGGGGACCCTGACCACGACACGGACCCTCCGGGCACGTTGCGAATCGGCGTTGCCGGCTTCCTGCATGACTCACGCGAAGGTCTCACTTCGCTCGGCACCAAGAGCGAGCTTCGATGGGAGCAGGATGGCTTGCCGGCTGGCCCCAACCGGCCGGATCTCACGCCGCTCAGCGTGGTCGCGCGCGGCACCCAATCCATCTGGGTCATGAAAGGGCAGTCTGGCACCAGCGTCTGGTTCACCTTGTACGACGTGTCCTCCGCCGGAACTCGCACACTCCTGACGACGCGTGGCGTCCGCTGTTAAGCGGACGACCGGAGTAGGTCCGAGGCAGAGCGACATGCTCGTCGGTCGGAAGCGCACCCTCGCTAGTGCTACGATCGCGGCCCGGGAGGTGCGACATGCCGAAGTTCTTGATCAAGGCGTCCTACAACCCGGACGGTGTCCGTGGACTCATCAAGGAAGGTGGGTCCAAGCGGCGTGCTGTCGTGCAGAAACTGATTGAAGGCCTGGGAGGCAAGCTCGAAGCGTTCTATTACGCATATGGAGCCGACGACGCGGTCATCATTGCGGACCTTCCGGATGCGATCAGCGGCGTGGCCCTGAGCCTGACCGTCAACGCGACGGGCGCTGTTCGCCTGGAGACGATTCCGTTGATCACGCCCGAGGAGATCGATGCGGCAAGCAAGAAGTCGATCGATTACAAGGCGCCCGGGGCGTGAGGCCGGGGTTGGAAGTTGGTAGCCGGGAGTTGGGCTTTGGTGGTTGGGAGCTGACATGGTCAAGCTGACAGTGAATGGAACTGCCCGCACTTTCGACGGCGATGAGGATATGCCGTTGCTGTGGTATCTGCGGGACGATCTGCGACTGACGGGCACGAGGTTCGGCTGCGGAGCCGGCTTGTGCGGCGCGTGCACGGTGCATCTGGACGGGCTCGCCGTTCGCTCGTGCCAGACACCGCTGCGCACGCTGCAGAACAAGCGCGTGGTCACGATTGAAGGGCTGAGCCCGGATGGGCGTCATCCGGTGCAACGCGCCTGGGTCACGCACGACGTCGCGCAGTGCGGCTACTGTCAGACCGGGCAGATCATGCAGGCCGCGTCACTCCTCGAGCGAACCCCGAACCCCACGGATCAGGACATCGATCGCGCCATGACCGGCAACATCTGTCGATGCGGCACCTACCAGCGCATCCGCGCCGCGATCAAGACCGCGGCCAAGGAGCGGGCATGAGCGCCATTGAAAACGTCAGTCGCCGCCGATTCATCGAGGGTGTGTTCTCGACCGGTGCGTTCGTGCTCGCCGCACGCGTGCTGCCCGAATCCGCGTGGGCCCAGGCGGCCGCTCCGGCCTTTCGCACGAATGCCGATGGTGCAGCGCTGAACCCGAGTGTCTATCTCGGCATCCAGCCCGATGGCACCGTGTTCATCGTCACGCATCGCTCGGAGATGGGCACCGGCATCCGCACGACCCTGCCGATGGTTGCCGCAGACGAGCTCGATGCGGACTGGGGTCGCGTGCGAATCGAGCAGGGCATCGGTGATGCTCGATACGGCGACCAGAATACAGACGGGTCGCGGTCGATTCGCGATTTCTACGTCGCATTCCGACAGGCTGGCGCCTCCGCCAGGTCGATGCTCGTGAGTGCCGCGGCCGCGCAGTGGAAAGTGCCGGCCTCCGAATGCACCACGAGAAACCACGAAGTCATTCACGAGGCGAGCAACAGGCGACTCGCATACGGCGCGCTCGTTCCGGCCGCCGCGAAACTGACGGTGCCGAAGGCTGAGAGCCTCCAGTTCAAACCGAAGGCTGCATGGCGGCTGGTTGGTCAGGAGACGTCGACCTACGATCAGCAGGACATCGTAACCGGGAAGGCGCAGTTCGGCCTCGACGTGTTTCGCGAGGGCATGGTCTACGCCTCGATCGAACACCCGCCTGTGCTCGGTGGCACGGTGAAGAGCGTCAGCGATGCGGACGCGCGCGCGGTCAAGGGCGTCCAGGAGACGGTCACTCTGGACACGTTCAAGCCGCCGCATCTCTTCCAGCCACTCGGCGGTGTCGCGGTGATCGCCAACAACACGTGGGCAGCGCTGCAGGGTCGCAAGAAGCTCAAGGTCGATTGGAACGACGGTGGCCATGCGGCCTTCGAGTCCGAGGCATTCAAGAAGCAGCTGCTGCAGACGGTGAGTCAGCCAGCGAAGGTCGCGCGGAATGTCGGCAACGTGGACGCCGAGTTTGGCAAGGGTGGCAAGCTGCTCGAGGCGACGTACTACACGCCACTGGCGGCTCACGCATCTATGGAGCCGCCGGCCGCTGTTGCGGACGTGCGGGATGGCAAGGCCACCATCTGGGCGCCGACGCAGAATCCGCAGGCCGTGCAGGACGCCGTGTCGGCGGTACTCGGCATCGACAAGAAGAACGTCATCTGTCACGTCACGCTGCTCGGCGGTGGCTTTGGTCGAAAGTCGAAGCCGGACTACGCCGCGGAGGCCGCGGTACTGTCGCGGAAACTGGGCAAGCCGGTGAAGGTGGTGTGGACGCGCGAAGACGACATTCGTTTCGACTACTACCACACGACGGCAGCGGTCTATCACAAGGCATCGGTCGATGGCCGTGGCCGGCCGACTGCGTGGCTGCAGCGCTCCGCATTCCCGCCGATCGCATCGACGTTTGCGCCAGGCGCGCGCGAGCCTCTCAGCTTCGAGCTCGATCTCGGCCTCACGGATCTGCCGTTCGACGTGCCGAACATCCGTGCCGAAAACGGTCCCGCCGACGCGCACGTTCGCATCGGGTGGTTCCGCGCCGTCAGCAACAACTTCCATGCGTTTGCCGCGCACAGCTTCGCCGACGAAATGGCAAAGGCGTCGGGGCGCGACTCCCTCGAGTACCTGCTCGACCTTCTCGGTCCGGGTAAGGTCCTCGATCTCAAGTCGCAGGGCGTCGACTACTCGAACTACGGCGCTCCCTACGACAAGTACCCGATCGACACTCGCCGATTGCGACGCGTGCTCGAAGTCGCTGGCGAAAAGTCTGGTTGGGGAAAACGGAAGCCTGGCAGCGGGTGGGGCATGGGCATCGCCGCCCATCGCAGCTTCAACACCTATGTAGCGTCCGTCGTTGAAGTCGAAGTCGATGACAAGGGCGTCGTGAAGGTGCCTCGCATCGATCAGGTCGTCGACGCCGGTGTCATCGTCAACCCCAATCGCGTGCGCGCGCAGATCGAGGGCGCCGCGGTCATGGCGGTTGGCCTGGCACGGACCGGCGAGATCACCGCTGCAGCAGGGCGCATCAAGCAGAGCAACTTCCACGACTTCCAGGTTGCTCGCATGGGCGACGCGCCGTATCAGGTGAATGTCCACTTGGTGGAGAGCGACGCGCTGCCAACGGGAGTGGGCGAGCCAGGACTTCCGCCCGTGCTCGCTGCGTTCGGCAACGCGATCCATGCGGCGACCGGAAAGCGCGTACGCGAATTCCCGCTGTCGAGGCAGAAGTTGGTGTAACCAGCCAATCCCAACTTCCAATCCCAACTTCCAAACTCGAGCCGTTGGGAGTTGAGTCTTGGGAGTTGGGAGTTGGACGTTGAGAGGGAAGCTATGAAGCGCGCGTTCATCGTCGTTGCATTCCTGTTCGGCGTCATCAATGTCCTGGCGGCCCCACCGGCTGCACTCGATTCGAAGGGCAACACCGCGATCAGCGCGTTCGTCAAGGATGCGATTGCCCGTGGCGACGTGCCCGGCGCCGTCATCCTGGTGACCGGCCCCGATCGGGTGCTGTATCACGAGGCCTTTGGCAAGATGAACGACGCGAAGAGCGTTGGCATGCAGAAGGACGCGATCTTCAACATCGCGTCGATGACCAAGGCCGTCACGTCGGTCGGCACGATGATGCTCGTCGAGGAAGGGAAGCTGGGTCTCGACGACGAGGTGTCGAAGTACCTGCCGGCGTACAAGAGCCGCCAGGTGATCAGCAAGGTCGACGTCGCGGCGGGCACGTACGAGACGCGCCCGGCGGCGCGACCGATCACGATCCGGCAGCTCCTGACCCACACGTCGGGCATTGGCTACGCGTGGTCGGATCCCGGACTTGCGCTCATTCAAAAGAAGACCGGCACCGCCGACCTCGACCTACCGCTCGTCAATGAACCGGGCGCGCAATGGACCTACGGCGCCAGTACGAGAGTCCTCGGCGAAGTCATCGAGAAAATCTCAGGGCAGCGGATCGACGCGTACCTCGAAACGCGGATCCTCGGTCCATTGGGGATGCGCGACACGACCTACACCGTCCCCTCCGCCAAGACTCCTCGCGTCGTAACACGACACCAGCGGGCGGACGGAAAGATTGCTGAGATCCCGAATCCCGACCCGATTCCGCCGACGATCCGAGGTGATGGAGGGTTGTATTCGACCGCACCCGACTACGCACGCTTCATTCAAATGCTCCTGAATCGAGGTCACCTCGGAAGCGTGAGGCTGTTGAAGGAACAGACCGTTGCGGAAATGACGCGCAACCAGACGGGATCTGTAAAAGTACGTCTGCAGCCAACCGCAGAGCCGCTACGTTCGAAACCATATCCACTGGGCGCGGGTGAGGACACATGGGGTCTCGGCTTCCAGCTTGCCGCTCCTGCACGGCCTGCAACCAACATGCGCCGCCCGGGAAGCATGAGTTGGGCTGGCATCAACAACACGTTCTTCTGGATCGATCCGCAGCAGCAGCTCGGCGTGATCGTCCTGATGCAGATACTGCCGTTCTACGACGATGCGGCGATCAAGATTCTGCAAGGCGTCGAAGGGCTCGTGTATCAACACGTGAATTGAGGTCCTCATGCGCAGGTCGTTCATCGCTCTCGCGCTCGTTGCGTGCATCAGTGGGCTGGTCGTCGCCGAGGAGCGTCCCGATCAGGCGGCGTTCTGGAAGATTCGTCAGGAAGGGACCAACAATTCGCAGATCCTGCGGACCCTGCACATGCTCACCGATGTGTACGGGCCGAGGCTCACAGGCTCACCCAACCTGAAGGCAGCGGGCGAGTGGGCCATCCAGCAGATGCAGTCCTGGGGCATGCAGAACGGCCGTCTCGAACCGTGGGATTTCGGGCATCCCGGCTGGACGAACGAGCGTCTCGCGGCCTACATCGTTTCGCCGGTCAAGGACACGCTGGTCGCCGAAGTGCTTGCGTGGACGCCCGGCACGAAAGGTGTCGTGAAGGCCGCCGCGCTCCAGATCACGCCCCCCCGCCAGCCGACGCAAGAGGAGTTTACGGCGTACCTCGACACGTTGAAGGAGACCGTCAAAGGAAAGATCGTCCTGGTAAATGCGCCGGCGAAGGTGCTGGTGACGTTCAACCCCGCTCCCTTGCGACGCGAGGACGGCGACGTCATCACACAGATGTCGACACCGCCTGCGGCTCAGGCTGGACGGGGCGGCGGTCCTTTGCCACAGGCGGGCCAGAACCAGCCAGGGCAGCCGGCGCGGCGTCCGTTGACGGGGGTTCAGATCGAGGAACAGCTCAATGCGTTCTTCGTCGGCAATGGTGTCCTTGTCCGGATTACGGATGCCGGCCGCGACCACGGACAGATTCGCGCCTTCAACAATCGCACCTTCGACGAGTCGAAGGCGCCTCCGATTGTCGTGATGCGGAACGAGGACTACGGACGCATCTGGCGTCTGCTCGACGACAAACGATCCGTCGAGCTCGAGTTCGACATCGTCAATCGGTTCTACCCGGAAGGCCGTACGAGCTATAACGTCATCGCCGAGATTCCGGGCAGCGACAAGGCGGACGAAGTCGTGATGCTTGGTGGCCATCTCGATTCGTGGCACGCCGCCACTGGCTCAACCGACAACGCCATCGGCTGTTCAGTGATGATGGAGGCGGCGCGCATTCTGACGGCGATCGGCATCAAGCCGAGACGGACGATTCGTGTTGCGCTGTGGAGTGGAGAAGAGCAGGGTCTGCTCGGCTCGCAGGCGTACGTCCGCGAACACTTCGGCAGCTTCGAAGAGCAGAAACCGGAGTTCGCGAAGCTCGCCGCCTACTTCAACATCGACAGCGGCACCGGCCGTGCCCGCGGCATGACAATCTTCGGACCACCGGAGGCGGCGACGATCCTGCGGGAAGCGACAGCATCCTTCGCCGATCTCGGATTCCTTGGTGTGACGACGACGCGCAGCCGACAGGCCGCGAGCACGGACGCGTTCTCGTTCGCGGCAGCAGGGTTGCCGGGCGTCAACGCCCTGCAGGATCCCATCGAGTACCAGTCCTATACCTGGCACACCAACCTCGACACATACGAACGAGTGGTCGAGGATGACGTGAAAAAGTCGGCGATGGTGATAGCAGCGGCCGTGTACCACGTCGCGATGCGCGATGAGATGCTTCCACGATTCACCGCGGAGCAGATGCCGAGGCGTCAGGGAGCTCCGGCAGCGCAGCCGGCAGCGACATCGACACGATGACCCAGCTGACCCCTGGTGAGGAGCTCAGGCGACAGTTCGGCGACGTCGACATCTACCTCTTCGATCAGATTCTGCGCGGTCGCTTCGACGCGAGGCATCGCGTGCTCGATGCCGGGTGCGGCGACGGCCGCAACCTTATCTACCTCCTGCAGCGCGGCTTCGAGTGTTACGGGGTCGACAGCGAGCCAGCAGCTATCGACATCGTCCGCAACACCGCATCGCGTCTCGCCCCTCATCTGCCACTCACGAATTTTGCAGTCGCCGATCTCATCAGCCTTCCTCACCCTGACGAGTGCATGCATGCCGTGCTGTGCAGCGCGGTGCTCCACTTCGCGAATGACGAGGCGCACTTCGTCGCGATGGTGAACGAGATGTGGCGGGTGCTTGCGCGCGGTGGGCTGCTCTTCGCGAGGCTCGCATCGAACATCGGGCTCGAGCAGGCGATCGGTCCCGCCGGGAGGCGCGTACGCCTGCCCGACGGATCCGATCGCTTTGTCGTGGACGAATCAATGCTCGTCCAGCTCACCGAGCGCCTTGGTGGGCGACTCGCCGATCCCATCAAGACGACCAACGTTCAAGGCAAACGGTGCATGACGACGTGGTGCCTCATTCGGGCCTGACGAACCTGAAGCCTCTCGGCAAGATCCGCACGCGCCGGGCGATGCGCCCCTGGACCGTTTCAGGCTGAGAAGAGATAGACGTCGCGGCCGCTGTCGCCGCCGCTTCCTCTTCCTCCGGTATCTTGAACAAGACGAGGTTCTGCAAGAACGCGATGAGCGCTCGCTTGTCCCGATCCGGCAGCGCGCGATACGCTGCGCGCGACGCCCTGGCTTCGCTCGCGTTGTCGGAGTCCGACGCGGCGTGTGCGAGGATGGCTTCGGCCAGCGTGGTCGCCCGCCCGTCGTGCATGTACGGCGCCGTCGAGCCGACGCCCCACAGGTTCTCGGTCAGAAACGTATCGGGTGTGTGGCGATTCGCAGGGTTGCTCGGGATTGGTGTGACATCGTCGCCGGCGATCTCATTGACCGGTTCAGCCAGTCCCGGGCCCATCGCGTGGCGCTTGAGGTCACCGTAGAGTTCGATCAACACGCGTCGCCGTGAGTCGCGCCGTGTGAATGAGCCAAGCCTTGCCACGACGTTCCCCCTCGAGTCGCGAATGATGTTGTCTGGCTGGTCCCGGCTCAGATCGAACTTGATGGCATTGCTGGGGACAACGCCCGCGACTGCCGTGCTTTGGCCGGCAGGGAAGTTCGTTCCGTCGCGAAATGCCGGGTTCTGGCTCGGCTCGCTGAAGATCGGATCCTCGAGTGGCAGTGAGGAGATGTGGCAGCCGCCGCACCCGATCGCCTGGAAAACGGCCTGGCCTCTCATGATCGAGAAGAGCTGCGTCACCGTGAGTGCTGGCTCGAGCAGCCTGAGACTGTTCAGTTCGACCAGAGTCGTCGGCCGTGGCTGTGCGGCAGCGTAGACGGCGAGGGCGGTTTGGTCGCCAATCGTCATCTCATTGACCACGCCATCGAAGTCGCCATCGACGTTGTCACCGACGATCTCGACGGCCTGCATGCCGAGTTCGTTGTGGGAAGCGCCACGATTGAAGTCCCTGATGAAGGCGACGCTGCCCTTCCACTGGAACGAACGAACGATGAGATTGGGACCCGCAGTCGGATTCTCCACTGACGGCTCGAAGTCGATGCCGCGTACACCGCTGGTGTTCC
>Ga0209382_10009925_pt1 | contig 11899 bp, 8 predicted proteins | sample SoiMetdeltSBSDD5_FD_187599 | JGI IMG/M metagenome (GOLD analysis project Ga0209382, IMG submission 187599) | Bulk soil microbial communities from a Populus tree surrounding site in Tennessee, USA - Soil MetaG P. deltoides SBSDD5 (SPAdes) (version 2) | ecosystem: Environmental > Terrestrial >... | reverse complement strand
ACGACGCATCTTGGCCGCCTACTTTGCCTACGATCACCGCGCACGAACTCGCCTCTCGCTCGACAAAGGACGCCCCCGACAGTCGTCCGATCGCGCCGCCGGGTTCCGGGATGATCGCTCAGTCCCGGAAGTCGGCACCATCGCTACGTGCGCCAGGCGGCGTAGTCCACCGCCGCCGTCCTCCCCGGGCACCGACCGCGAGCAACAGTCCCAGTTCCGCCTACCGCTCCCCCCTCGATTTCGGATCCGGCCTGTCCGTGCCCAGCCCGACCGTCGAAGAATGCCGGTCGCGCCATATCCCCACCTCCAGCCAGGTTCATTGCCTCGTATACGTGGAGGGGGGCTCGGATACTCCAGGGCGAGCAGTTGAGCTCTTGTCGAAGCACAGCCTGCGCCAATTGGGCCTGGTTGCGTCACCCAGCCGGAGACGACTGAGCGCGCCTACGGGCCTGTCACCTGGCCTTTCTTGCCAGGAAGCGGACGACGCGTCCGACGTTCTCCTGGTCATAGTCCGGATTCGAGTCGTCCTCGGCGTAACGGAGCACCTCGAGGGTCGGGAAGAGCTTGGGTAGCACGCGGGATTCGTAGCCGAGGGGCCCGTCAGGACTTCTCAAGAAGTGCTCGATCACGAGCACGCCGCCTGGCTTGAGCGCATCCGCAATCTGCCGCGCGAGCCGGTCCGCAGCGGGCATGTACAGGAAGGCGATCAGATCGTACCGATTCAAACCGTAATCGAACTTGAACATGTCCTCGCGACTGGCGGTGAGAGGTAGATTCTCGGCCTGCGCGGCCAGACGGGCCTTCTCAACGCCAACGTCAGAGATGTCAAATCCCGTAACCCTCCAACCGCGGCGAGCCAAGAAGATGGCGTTGCGCCCGAAGCCCATACCAATGTCGAGCGCCACTCCGGGTACGAGCTCGCTGGCAACCTGCACCAGGAATCGGTTGGCATCGGTACGGATGCTCGCTGGCTGGCGGGTGAAGATCTGATTCCACCGCTCGCGCTCCGACTCGGGCGTACGGACGGCGGGCGGCTGTGCACCGGCGGAAAGCGCCGTGCACAGCACCACGGCAAGTGCCACGAAGCAGCGTGAGAACGCCCGCGCCTTCCCAGCGACCCGGTGCTGCTCGAGGGCCTCGGTCAGTGAGCGCCTGAGCCCTTCGTTCTCGTCCTTCAGATCTGCGTAAGGCCTTGCGCGAGCGGCTCCGGCGAGGGGTGTACCGCACTCCTCGCAGAACTTCTGCTCGGTTGAATTGTCCTGCTGGCACCGAAAGCATTTCATGAGCACTCCCACGCGCCGGGCGCGGCTCAGGTCGGCCAACGGTAGCGTGGGCGCCGGGGAGGGTCAACAACGGGCTGGTCGAGCGTGGGCCACCAGGCACTTACGCCACGCGGCTGACACCGTCAGTCGCCCACGCCGGGGAGCTTTACCAACCGTGACCACTGTCGACCTACCAGATTCTGGAAGTACGCGAGAAACCCGCGGAGAGCCCGATCAGCCGCATGGGCACCTCGATGGAGGATGGCTGTCGGGGAGTCTAGCCGAGCGTGTCTTTACGGGCACAATCCACATCTACGGAGGCGACGTCTTCGGCACACCGCGAAGCGAATGGGACCCGGAGACCCGCGAGGAACGGCCATTCGACATCGAGTGCGCCCGGAAGGTTTTTGCCGACGCGAACGAGCGCTGGCTCGCCGAATGCGCGAAGGCGGCGGCCCAACGGTAACGGGCGCACCGCCTCGGCTTTGCGGCCTGCATTCCTTGAATAGCGAGACGAGCCGGTTACCGTGCTACGTCAGTTCGATCCAGTAGCGGCGTTTCGGCTTGTCGAGATCCGGCCCGTTGACCACGTTCTCGAGAATGCCGCCGTTCTTCTCGATCGTTCTGATCGATCCGATGTTGTCGTCGTCGCACGTCACAAGAATGTGCCGAGCACCACACTTCTCGCGAGCGATGAGCAGCGACTGACGGAGAATCTCGGTGGCATAGCCACGTCTTCGCAACTCGGGGACCACGACGTAGCCGATGTGCCCGCCGAGACGATGGAGAGATTCATTGAGTGAGTGCCGGATCGAGGCGCGCCCCACTATTCGGCTTCCGACGAACGCAAACAGAAACGTCGACGGAACATGGTTCGGCGACGGGAGGCTTACGCCCTGCTCCTGCTCGGCGAGAAGCTCGAGATAGCGACGAAAGGGCATGCCCTCCTCGTAGTAATGGAGGAAGGACGGAACCTCGGGGGAAGTGGCCCGATGAGCCCGCAGGACTTCTTCCTCCTCCTCTTGCGTCGGCAGTCTCAGCGTCAGATCTGGTTGCATCCCCGGGGTCTCATCGGTCACCTGCTTGAACGCCGAAGTAACGGCGAGCGAGCGGCCGGATGGCGAGCGGCCGGCGAGGGTGCTCCCACCGGCGATAGTGATGAACGCCCGCCGGTCCATCATGAGATGTCTCGGTGGAGAATTGCTGGCGGGAGTCCAGCAGAGACGAAGTGCGCAACCATGAACGACTATGGGAGTGGGATCCGCTACTTGTCGAGGACCTCGCGCACCGTGGCGAGCAGTTCCCGCACGCTAATGGGCTTGCCCTGAAAGCCGTCGAAGCCGGCAGCCATGACCTTCTGCCGCTCTTGCGCCATGACCGATGCCGTCACCGCGATGACCGGGATGGCCTGAGTCGCGGAATCGGCTCGCAGTTGGCGAAACGCTTCGACGCCATTGATTCCGGGCAACTGGATGTCCATCAAGATGAGCGCTGGGTGTTGCTCGTGCGCCAGCCGCACCCCCTCTTCGCCGGTGCCTGCCTCGATCGTGCGGTAGCCCTTGACCTGAAGCGTGTCCCGCACAAGCTTCAGGTTCTTCGGGTTGTCCTCAATGATAAGAATCAGCTCATTCGCCACGACGCACCGGCAATGTAAACGTGAACGTCGATCCCTGCCCGACCTGGCTCTTGACCCAGATCTTGCCCCCGTGCAGCTCGACGAATTTCCGACAGAGAGTCAGGCCCAGCCCCGTGCCCTCGACCTTCTTGTCGGCCGTCCCGACCTGCCGGAACTCCTCGAACACCGCCTCCTGATCCTCCGGGGCGACGCCGACCCCGGTGTCGCTGACTGAGACCTCGACCAGCCCGTCCGTTGGTGCCGCTAATACCTCGATCCGCCCGCCCTCAGGCGTGAACTTGATCGCGTTCGAGAGCAGATTCAGCACCACCTGCCGGACCTTCCGCTCGTCCCCTCGAATCTGTCCCAACCGTTCATCGACGTTCATATCGAGGGCGACTCCCCGCCGCCCCGCCCGCTCGCGGACCAGGGTCAGGGCATTGTCGAGGGCAGTGGGCAGGTCAAAGTCCGAGACCTCCAGCTCCATTCGCCCGGCTTCGATCTTCGATAGGTCCAGAATGTCGTTGATCAGTGACAAGAGGTGTTGCCCGGATGCGTGAATATCCTTCAGGTACTCATCCTGCTTCTCGTTCAATTCCCCGAACATCCGTTCCGAAAGAACCTCGGAGAAGCCGATGATCGCGTTCAATGGCGTCCGCAGCTCGTGCGACATGTTGGCCAAGAATTCAGACTTGTGCTGGCTGACGACCTCGAGCTGATGGCTCTTATCCTCGATTTCCCGGAAGAGGCGCGCGTTCTGAATCGCAAGAGCCGATTGCGTGGCGAAGGTGCGCAGGAGGTCGATCGTGCCGTCGGCGAAGGTGCCGGGCTGATGCCGGGCCACGACCAGGGTGCCGATGAGTCGGCCCTCGCGCACCATCGGCACGGCGAGGAGCGCCCGCACACCCGACGCGATCAGGTTCTCGCGGATGCGGCTCTCGTACGCGCCCGGCACAATGATGTCCGCCACCTGCGCGGGTTCGAGCGTGAGGGCGGTACGACCGACGACACCCTCGCCCTTCCGGACACGCGTCGTGCGCCGAGCCTCGGCGAGCCGTCCACCTCGTTGTTCGGTCGCGGCGCGCTGGACGAACGCCTCTTCGCCCTCGTCGTATTCGAACACGACCCCTTCATCGAGGCCCGAGAGCTCGACGGCCCGGGACACGATCGTGGTCAACACGGTCTCGAGGTCGAGGGTGGAGCTGACGGCGCGGCCGACCTCAGCGAGCGCAGTGAGTTGGCCAACCGAGCGAGTGAGCTCCTGCGTCCGCTCCTGCAGCTCGCTCAGCAGGCGCGCGTTCTCGATTGCGATCACAGCCTGGTCGGCGAACGTCTGCAGGAGCGTGATCTCGTCCTTGGTGAAGCCGCCAGTCTCGCGGCGCGTCACCGAGATCGCGCCGAGCACTTCGTCCTGTCGGAGCAGCGGCACCACTACCAAGCCTCGATACCCACGAATACGTGCAAAAGCGCGGACGGGTTCGGGCAGACCGGGATCGGTCTGGGTGTCGGCGATATTGAAAGGCGTTCGATTCCGAATGGCCGTTGCGTGCGATCCCCCGGAGCGGAGCGACTGCGGGTACCGTTCCCTCTGTGCCGCGTCGCCTGTAGCGTCGGTACTTGTCAAGGCGGCGATCTCAATCTGATCGCCGACCACACGGGTCACCGTGCCCGAGTAGCCGCCCAGCAACCGCACCGCGCTCTGCAGGATCGCATCGAACACCGGCTGCACGTCGGTCTGCGATCGGCTGATGACGCGGAGGATGTCGCTGGTCGCGGTCTGTGTGTCGAGCGCCGTCGTCAGCTCACAGTTGCTGCTCTGAAGCTCACTGAATAGGCGCACGTTCTCGATGGCGATGACGGCTTGATCCGCAAAGGTCCTAAGCAGAGCGATCTCACTGTCGGAGAACAGTCCCGGCTCCATTCTTGTGACCGTGATCGCCCCGATCGGTCGTCCCTCGCCCACCATCGGCACTGACAACACGCTGCGCCAACCGCCTTGAACCGCCAACTCGTGGAGGTACTCAGGGTCCTCGAGCACATCGGGCACATGCACGACCGCGTTGTCGAGGATTGCGCGGCTGCCCGTTTGGTTCCGATTCGGCGGCATCGGGTAGATGCGCTGAACAATTTCCATCGCGGCCGGCCCGATGTTGTGCGCCGCGACGAAATGAATCAGCTGGCCGTCGAACAGCTGGACGTTGCTCTGCACGGCCTGACACAACCCCACGGCGGCGCACACGATGGCGTCGAACACCGGCTGGACATCCGTTGGCGAACTGGAAATGACGCGCAGGATCTCGCTCGTCGCCGTCTGCTGCTCCAGCGCCTCCTTCGTCTCGTTGAACAGACGTACATTCTCGATCGCGATCACCGCCTGGTCGGCGAAGATCTTCAACAACTCCATCTGGCTGACAGCGAATGCGTCCTTGCCCTCGCTGGATACCGATATCGCTCCGATCGGCTGGCCGTCGTGCAGGATCGGCACCGCGAGGAAGGTACGGGCGTCTAAGTCGCGGGCGAGGTGGGGCGCGAGTTCCGGGTCCTTCTCGGCGTCGGGAATGTGGACGATCTTGCGATCCAGGATCGCGCGACCTGTCGTCGTGTCGCGGCTCGGGCGCCTTGGGTAGAGACGGGCGGTCACCGGCACGATGCCTGGACGGGGGTTGTGGTGAGCGACCAGGTGGATCATCTCGCCGTCGAACCGGGTTACGATCGCGGCCACGCCGCCGCACAGCCGACTCGCACTGGCGGCGATGGCATCGAACACCGGCTGAACGTCGGTCGGCGAGCTCGAAATGATGCGCAGGATCTCGCTGGTTGCCGTCTGTTGTTCCAGCGCCGCCTTCGTCTCGTTGAACAACCGGACGTTCTCCATGGCGATGACGGCCTGGTCGGCGAAGGTCTGGAGGAGGGCGATCTGCTTCTCCGTGAATGGCTGAACCTCTGCGCGTCGGAGCGCGATCACTCCGATCGCGACGTCCTCGCGCAATAGCGGAACGCTCACGATACTGCGATGACCGAACTGCCGGGCGAATGCGCTACCTTCGGGGAACTCGTCCACCTCGGCCTGGAGGTCCGTCACTTGGACCGTCTGCCGATCAAGCACCGTGCGTCCGGTGACCGTGCCGCGAAGCACGGGAATCACACGCGCCTCCCAGTGGCCGACGGGGCCGTGGTGCGCCACCACGCGTAGACTGTCGCCCTCGAGTCGCCAGATAACGGCGTCATACACGGCGCACAGTCGTGCGACGCTCTCCGCCATCGCGTCCAGAACTGGTTGCAGTTCCGTTGGGGAACTGGCGATGACCCTTAAGACTTCACTTGTCGCCGTCTGCTGGTCGAGCGCCTCCTTCGTCTCGTTGAACAGCCGGACATTTTCGATGGCAATCACTGCTTGGTCCGCGAAGGTCTTGAGCAACTCGACCTGCTGAGACGAAAAGGGCCCGACGAGGTTCCGCGTCACGCCGATGACCCCGATCGCCTCCTGCTCACGGAGCAGTGGGACTGCGAGCAGACTTCCGGCTCCTTGCGCGGTCGAAGCGACGAACTCGGTGGCCGCCTGACGGTCGGGAACGTGAACGACGCTTCGATCCAGGAAGGCCCGGCCGGTCGGAGAGTCCCGCCAGGGGCGGCGCGGGAACGCCCGCTGATTCCGCTCAAGACCTTCCGGGCTCACCCCGTGATGACCGGCGAGGTGGAGCATCTCACCATCGAACCGGAGGACGATTGCATTGCGCCCGCCACACAGCGCGACAACACGCCGCGCAATCGCGTCGAACACAGGCTGGACATCAGATGGTGAGCTGCTGATGACCCGCAGGATCTCAGCGGTCGCGGTCTGCTGTTCCGCAGCCTCGGTCAGCGCACGGCTTAGATCATCAATCTGTGTCTGGAGGCTGGAGCCGTCAGTGTTGGCGGTGCTGCTCAGGCGTATCCCACACTCGAGGCAGAACTTCGCCTGGGGCGGGTTCTCCTGCTCGCACCGGGGACACTTCATTGCCAAGCCTCCAGGGACCGGGCCGAGCTTGAGCACCGCGACGATAGCCCGCGCGTGGCAACCGCGTCAACGATCGTCATGGCCCCGTGCGTTCCCCAGGTCTTCTCTGTTCTCTTGGTCATTGCGGCTCCTTGGTCCCAGCCCGAGGACGTTGTCTTGGCCGACGCGATTCTCACGCCGACCTTGGAGCCGTCGCTACTCAGTTCTCAAATTCAACAGCGGCCGGGACATCCCCCCAATTCCGCTTGGAGGCTCTTGACGAGAGGAGCCAAGACCTGCGCCTGTATCGAGGCCTGTTCTATGACGGAGATGCCGCTTCCCGCAAGTTCTTGCGGTATTGGCCGGGCGGAAGACCGAATTCACGCTTGAAGGCGCGGTTGAACGCCGCCTCGGACTCGTAGCCGGCGTCCAATGCCACCTCGAGGACGCTCTTTTGAGTCGTCTGCAATAGCCTGGCTGCAAGCTGCAGCCGCCAGGTCCAGAGGTACGCCATCGGCGGCTCACCCAGGAAGCGGGCGAAGCGTTCCGCCACGACGCTGCGGGCTGCGCCGATCTCCCTGGCGAGCTCGGCCAGGGTCCACGCGTGACCGGGGCGGCGGTGCAGCCGTGCCAGGGCAGCTCCGACCACCGGGTCTCGCGCACCGGCAAGCCAGCCGGTCTGCTCGGGCGGCAGCCGCTCCATATATCGCCGCAAGGTCTCGATGAAGAGCGCTTCGGCCATCTTCGAAAGAAGCGCCGTCTGGCCGGGGCGGTTCGACGCGGATTCGGAGAGCAGGTGCCGGATCGAGCTTTCGAGCCAGGCACCGGGGCCATCGCCGCGCACGTTGATCCTGATCATGCGCGGCAGCCCCGCAAGGAACAGGCGAGCCGCGTGTCGTTCGCATCCAAAATAGCCGCAGACAAAGCGCGTCTGCTCGCCGCCACCGCCGATCCGCAAGGTACTGAGATCTCCCACCAGGTTGCTACAGATGGAGGCACGACTGTCGATCAGCCTCGCAGGCCGACCATTGCTGACTGTGTGAGGGTCGCCGTGGGGAACAATCACGACGTCGCCTGCGGCAAGAGCGACCTCGGCCTCACCCTCGAACTGCGATACGGCGCGTCCTTCGGCGACCAGGTGGTAGCCCACGAGACACTCGGTGCCCGGTGCCAGTACGTGCGCAACGTCCGGCATATGTGGTACCGCGAACCCCCACGGCGCGGTGCAGATCGCGTCGAAGAAGATCGCGCCGGTTACGCGCACCGTACTCAAGGCTTCCGACAGTGCATCCATCGCCGGTCACTCCTCTGATGGCCTGATCAAACCCGCCACGGCTGCAAAGAAATACGGACGCACGGCAAAGTCTTCGACGCGACTTGCGCGCATACCTCCAGTCATGGGCCGGGACGTCAGCGCGGCATTCCGATACGAGCGTACCGAGCCCAAGTCATCCGCGCCACACCGCCATGAGCGGAGTATGCGCGAATGCGCCGACGTTCGCATGGATACGAGCTGGTTCAACGCATGGAGGCAACCATGACCGCTCAGACGACGAACGTGACAAGAGAGCCTATCGGACAAGCCCGCACCGGCCAGGACGCTCGGGCCCAGCTGCTATCGATGATGCCCGTCACGGAGCGCCAGATCGAGGTGGCCGGTATCTCGACTGCCATTCTCGAAGGTGGCGACGGCCCGCCCCTCGTGCTCCTTCATGGCCCGAGTGTCTACGCGGCGGTCTGGTTCCAGGTCGTGCCGCAGCTCGTGCAGTCCCACCGGGTCGTTGCACCCGACCTGCCCGGCCATGGCAACTCGGTCGTACCCGGAGGCACCATCGACGCAAACCGCGTTCTCGACTGGCTGGGCGCACTGATCGACCGGACATGCCCCGGCCCGCCGGCTCTGGTCGGGCAGATCCTCGGCGGCGCCATCGCGGCTCGTTTCGCCAGCCGCAACAGCGGCCGGCTCAGACAACTGGTGCTCGACGACACGCTCGGCCTTGTGCCATTCGAGCCGGTGCCGGCGTTCGGCCGCGCCCTGATGGAGTTCACCGGCAGCCCAAGCGAGGAGACGCATGACCGCCTGTGGGGCCAGTGCGCTCACGATCTGCACCGCATGCGCGGGCGCATGGGAGCCGGCTGGGAGCTGATCAGAGCCTACACCCTCGATCGCGCACGCACGGCGTCGCTCCACGCAACCCAGCAAAGCCTGATGCAGCAGTTTGGCTTGCCTCCCATCTCCCCGTCGAGCTTGGCAGGCATTACCGTGCCGACGGCACTGATCTGGGGCCGGCACAATCTCGCGACCCCGCTCGCCGTCGCGGAGGCCGCCAGGGAGCGCTACGGCTGGCCGCTGCACATCATTGAGGACAGCGCCGATGACCCGCCCGTCGAGCAGCCGGACCTCTTCCTGAAGGCGCTCGACCGCCTACTGGGTCGCCGCTGACCGCCAGCCAATGGAAGCTGAACGGTCATAGTCAGATCGCCAACCCTTCGTCTCGTGACCAGCCACGCGAGCGACAATCAGGAGCATCGACGGAGGAGCCAATGCACACGACGAAGATAATCACCGTACTCTCTGCCGTGCTGGCGCTCACGCCGACTGTGGGCAGAGCAGATGTGGTCCTAGAATGGAACGCCCTCATGGTGGCGCTGGTACAGGGCCAGCCTCCGCCGAATATGAATCGCTTTGCAGCCATCACACAGTTGGCTGTGTTCGAGGCGGTCAACGCCGTGACCGGTGAGCATACGCCATATCTCGGCACCGTGCCTCCGGCGCCCGGCGCCTCTGCCGAGGCTGCGGTCGTCAGCGCGGCTCACACGGTGCTGCGACATTACTTTCCAGATCGGGCGGCGTCGCTGGATGCCGCGTCGGCGAAATCGCTCGCGCAGATACCGGAGGGGCCCGCCAAACATCGCGGCATCACGCTCGGAGAGACCGCAGCCGCGCAGATGATCGCGTCACGCACGAACGACGGTTCAGAACCGCCCGAGTTCTATCTCCCCCTGACGTCGAACCCGGGCGATTGGCAACTCACACCCGACTGCCCGCGCCTCGGTGGCGTCTTCCTCCATTGGCGCAACGTGAGACCGTTCGCGATCCGCCGCGCCGACCAGTTCCGCTCGGACCCGCCTCCAGCGCTGAAAGGTGCGCGCTACACTCGCGACTACAAGGAGGTGCAGGCGGTCGGCAGTCGGGACACTGCAGAGCGGCCACACGATCGAGCGAACGTGGCGAGATTATACGCGGCCGTCGGCGATGCGGTCCTGTGGAACCCAATTGCCAGGCAGCTTGCGGAAGCTCGACGGGACTCGCTCTCGCGAAATGCGCGAACCTTTGCGCTGCTCAACATGGCCTTGAGCGACGCTGGCGTGGCTGTGATGGACACGAAATATCACTACAACTTCTGGCGTCCCGAGACAGCGATTGTCGCTGGTGGGCGCGACGATAATGAGAAGACTGAGCCGGCTGCTTCATACGTGCCGTTCATCGTGGCGCCGTGTTTCCCCAGCTATCCGTCCGGGCACGCGAGTACAAGCTACGCCGCACGCGAAGTGCTGGAACGCGTCTTGGGCAAGCGCGGACATGTCATCACCGTGTCGAGTCCGGCCGAGCCGCGGATCGTTCTGGACTACACGCGACTCAACGACATCACGTCCGACATCGACGACGCACGAGTCTACGGCGGTATTCATTTCCGGTTCGACCAGGAGGGCGGGGCCGAGCAAGGACGTCAGGTGGGCAGTTACGTGTATCAGCACCGGCTGCGACCGGTACAGGGCTTCGGGGGCAACGATGGAGAGCCGACTCGGTGACCCTCGTGTGACGTGGCCGTCAAGACAAAGAACGACCAAGCTCCACGGATCCTGATCGTCGGCGGCGGAATTGCCGGGCTGGCGCTCGCGCGGGCATTGCGGCAGCGGCGGCTCACCGCCGAGATCGTCGAGCGCGCGGCCGATGATGAGGAGCCTGCCGGCACTGGCCTCTTTCTTCCAGCCAATGGCGTCCGATCGCTCCGGATGCTCGGCCTTCACGAATCCGTGCAGCGCCGCGGGTGTGCGATCCCACGGCAGCGCGTCCTGAATCACCGAGGCCGGCTCCTGCTCGACGTTGGCCTCGACGAGATCTGGGGGGCAGCGGGCCCCTGCATCGCCATACATCGGAGAACCCTCCACGAGCTCCTGCGGGAAGCAGCCGGAGTACCGATCCGTCTCGGGACCACCATTGAATCCGTCGACGTAGACGCCGTCGGCGCTCGCGTGCGCCTGAGCGATGGCTCCGTCGGCACCTATGACGTGCTCGTGGGCGCCGACGGTATCCACTCGTCTGTCCGCCGGCTGGTCTTCGACGGAGCGGAACCACGTTACGTCGGACAGGTGAGCTGGCGCATGGTGGTGGAAGGAGATCCAGCGATCACAGCCTGGACCGTGATGCTGGCCCGGGGCCGAGCATTCCTCGCGGTCCCCATCGGCGAGGGTCGGCTGTACTGCTACGCGGATGTCAATTCGCTGGACAGGCGAGATCCGACGGACGGGGTCTTCCCTCGACTGGTCGAGTTGTTCGAGGACTTTCACGAGCCGGTACGCGGCATACTGGGTCGACTCTTACCGGCCGAGTTGCTGTACTTCTCGCCCATCGAGGAGGTGACGCGTCAGTCGTGGGTGAAAGGTCGCGCGGTCTTGATCGGAGATGCGGCCCATGCCACCTCGCCCAACATGGCGCAGGGGGCGGCGATGGCCATGGAAGACGCGCTGGTTCTCGCCGAGGTTCTGGCGAGTGGGCAGCCGGTCGCGGCGTGCCTGACCGCCTTCGAGGCGAGGCGTGCGCCGAGGGTCCGGTGGGTTCAGGAGCAGACGCATCGGCGGGACCGCACGAGAAATCTCCCGCCAGCCATTCGTGACTGTGTGCTCCGCATCGCCGGCAAGCGGATCTTCAAGGCGAACAACCAGCCTCTGGTGAAGGAGCCGTAGCGGCTCCGGGCGAGGGACGACCGGCACCGGCACTGCGAGGTCGCGCCGAGTTCGAGCAGGCCTACCATGACCGCCAGG
>Ga0209382_10009924_pt1 | contig 11900 bp, 13 predicted proteins | sample SoiMetdeltSBSDD5_FD_187599 | JGI IMG/M metagenome (GOLD analysis project Ga0209382, IMG submission 187599) | Bulk soil microbial communities from a Populus tree surrounding site in Tennessee, USA - Soil MetaG P. deltoides SBSDD5 (SPAdes) (version 2) | ecosystem: Environmental > Terrestrial >... | reverse complement strand
GCCCTATCCCTACGACCAGGTCACGGTCGTCGATCCCGCCTGGATGTCCGCGTCGGGAGGCATGGAGTACCCGACGCTCTTCACGGGCGGCGCCTCCGTCTTCGCGCCTCCGGCGCTGCAGAGCCCGGAGAGCGTGACCATCCACGAGTGCGGCCATCAGTTCTGGTACCTGCTGGTCGGCACCAACGAGTTCGAGGAGGCCTGGCTCGACGAGGGCTTCAACAGCTACCACGACGAGAAGGCGGCGCAGATCGCGCTCGGGCCGGAGGGCTGGGGGAAGCGCTACTTCGGGACGCTCGGCGGCCGGGCCAGCCGCGCGCCCATCCCCGTGGTCGCACCGGGCGTCTGGCTGGGCCGAGGCGATTCGGAGGTCGCGGACCTCCGTAAGTCCGGCGCCTTCGATGCCATGGCCCGTCCGACCTGGGGTTACCGCAACTCGGACTCCTACACCGTCAACGCCTATACGAAGCCCGCCCTCAGCCTGCAGACCCTGGAAAACCTGGTGGGCGACGACGTGATGACGCGGATCCTCCGCACCTATGCGCGCCGCCATCGCTTTGCGCACCCGTCGACGGAGGACTTCATCGCCGTCGTCAACGAGGTCACCGGGCAGGACTACCGGTGGTTCTTCGACCAGACGTGGTTCTCGGCCGAGGAATGCGACTACGCGATCTCGGTCCGCAACACGCCGTCACGCGCCCTCGCCGGCTATGCGGAAGGGCCGGACGGACGGCCGATGCTGGTTCCGGCGCCGCGCGATCGGGACGGCAAGGGGGCGGCGGGGCCGTTCGAGTCCGAGGTGATCGTGCGGCGTCTGGGCGGCGTGCGCTTGCCCGTGGACGTGCGCGTCGAGTTCGGGGACGGGCGCGTGAAGTACGAGACCTGGGACGGCCAGTATCGCTGGACGCGCTTCCGGTACCCGGGACCGGTCAAGGTGCGCGCCGCCGAAGTGGACCCCTACGGCAAGATCGCGCTGGACATCGACCCCGGCAACAACTCCTGGGCCGACAATGCGCCCGTTGCCCGGCGTGCCGCCTCCAAATGGGCGATGCGCTGGATGTTCTGGCTCCAGAACCTCCTGGAACTGCACACCCTCCTGGGATGAGGCCCCCCTTCCGATGATCCTGGACGCCGCGCGGCGCGGCCTGCGACGGGCGGGTGCGCTGTGGGGGCTCGTCGTCTTCCTGCTCGCGGTGAACGTGGCCACGGCCGCCGTCCTGGCCGTGCCCCTGGCCGACACGCTGCGGGACGACCTCGCGAATCACGGCGCCGCCCACCGGATGCTCTACGGGTTCGACTACCCGTGGTGGTCGGCCTGGGCGGACGCGCACCCGCACACGACGCTCGGTCCCGACATCTTCGGCTCCGGCTTCGCGTTCAAGAACCTCGACCTGCTCCTGCGCGGGCATCTCCCGGCTGGCCTCTTCGCGCTTCCGGATCCGGAGAAGCCCGACGGCGGAGACACCGCGATCGATTCGACCGTCCTCGCCCTCGGCGCGGCCTACCTCGTCCTCCAGGTCTTCCTGTCCGGAGGCGTCATCGCCGCCCTGCGCGCCCCCCGGCCGGAGTGGACGGTGCGCGGGCTCCTCCACGGGAGCGGCTTCTATTTCGGCCGACTCCTGCGCCTGGCCGTGCTGATGCTTCTCGTCGACGCGGTGGTCTTCGCCCTCTACGCGCCGCTGGCGCGCTGGGCGGACGCGCAGGCGCGGGAAGCAGTGTCCGAGCGGACGGCCATCGTCTGGATGCTCGGCCGCCACGCCCTGCTCCTCCTCGCCTTGATCGCGGTGAACATGGTCTCCTCCTATGCCCGCGTGCTGATGGTCCTGGAGGAGCGCTCGAGCGCGCTGCTCGCCCTCCTCTCCGCCGCCGCCCTGTGCCTGGGCAGCTTCTTCCGGACGTTCGGGCACGTCCTGCTGATGACCGCGCTCGCGGTGGCCGGGCTCGGCCTCTGGTCCGTGCTCGACCGGCACTGGGGGACGACCGGCTACAAGACGCAGCTCGTCACGTTCGTGCTGCTCGAGGGCTTCGTGTTCCTGCGCCTCTTCCTCCGCGTGGCGACCCTGGGCGGACAGGTGACGTTGGCCCGGCGCCTCGCGGGCGGACCGGCGGAGGCCGCGTGACGCTGCCCAGCCTGCCCGTGGACGCCGCGGGCTTCCGTCAGGCGCTCGCCCAGTTCGCGAGCGGCGTCACCGTGGTCACGACGCGCGACGCGGCCGGAGAGCCGATGGGTCTCACCGTCAGCGCCTTCTCCTCGGTGAGCCTGCAGCCGCCGCTCGTCCTCGTGTCCGTGGACGTGGGCTCGGAGACGCACGCGGGGTTCCGGGACTCCGGCCTCTTCGGCGTGAGCATCCTGGCCGAGGGTCAGGATGCGGTCTCGCGGCTCTTCGCCCGTCCGGGGCGCGCCAAGTTCCTGGAATGGCCAATGCACGTGGGGACGCGGGGGGTGTGGCTGGTGCCGGAGGCGCTGGCCCACATCGAGTGCGAAGTGCGCGCGGCTCATCCCGCCGGCGACCACGTCCTCTACGTCGGCGAGATCGTCGCCCTGGCCGTGAGGCCGGGCCGGCCCCTCGTCTATCAGCGCGGAGGGTACCGTCGTCTGGCCGACGACACGAAGTGAAGTGACGGCGCTCGCGTTTCCGGAGCGGTTCAACATGGCCTGGTACTTTCTCGACCGCAACGTCGAGGAAGGCCGCGGCGACCGTCGCTGCCTGCTCTGGCGCGACGAGGTCCTCACCTATCGGGAGGTGCAGGCGCGCGCCAACCGGTGCGGCCAGGCGCTGCGGGCGCTGGGCGTCGACGTGGAGGACCGCGTCCTCATCATCCTCCCCGACCGTCCGGAGTTCGCCTTCGCCTGGTTCGGGGCGGCCAAGATCGGGGCCGTGATCGCGATGGTGAACCCGCTCCTCCCCGCCGAGGACTACCTCCACTACTTCGAGTACACGCGGGCGAAGGTCGCCATCGTCGATGCCGCGGTGCTTCCCCACCTGACGCCGCTGCGCGACCGTCTCCCTCATCTGCGCCATCTCGTCGTGGTCGGAGATCCCGGCCACCCCTCGAGCTTCGAGGAGCTGTGCGCGCGCGCCAGCGATCGCCTGGCCAACGCCGACACCCACCGCGACGACCCCGCCATCTGGCTCTTCACCAGCGGCTCGACGGGCAAGCCCAAGGCGGCGGTGCACCTCCAGCAGGACCTGCCCTGGAACACCGAGCGTTACGCGAAGCAGGTGATGGGCATCCGCGAGGACGACCTCACGGTCAGCGTGCCCAAGCTCTTCTTCGGCTACGCGACGGGGACGAACCTGCTCTTCCCGTTCGCGGTGGGCGGAGCCACCGCGCTCTTCAGCGAGCGCAGCGAGGCCGCGACCCTGTTCGACGTGATCGAGCGCTACCGCCCGACCATCCTGACCTCCGTGCCGACCATGATCGGCGCGATGCTCAATCATCCCGGGGGCGCCGCTCGCGATCTCTCCTCTCTCCGCCTCGTCCTTTCCGCGGGCGAGGCGCTGCCCCCCGAGCTCTACCGCCGCTGGAAGGAGACCTTCGGGGTCGAGATCCTGGACGGCATCGGCTCGGCCGAGATGTTCCACATCTACATCTCGAACTACCCGGACGACGTCGTCCCGGGCAGCCTGGGACGGCTCGTGCCCGGCTACGACGCGCGCATCGTGGGCCCGGACGGGACGGACGTCCCCACGGGAGAGGCGGGCACCCTCTGGATCAAGGGGGAATCGGCGGCCATCCTGTATTGGCAGGCCCACGAGAAATCCAAGGAAACCCTGCGCGGGGACTGGGTGGTGACGGGGGACCACATGCGCCAGGACGCGCGCGGCTACTTCTGGTACGAAGGCCGCACGGACGACATGCTCAAGGTGGGCGGGATCTTCGTCTCCCCCTACGAGGTCGAGAACTGCCTCCTCCAGCACCCGCGGGTAGCGGAATGCGCCGTCATCGGGTATAAAGACCGGGACGGACTGACCAAGCCCAAAGCCTACGTGGTACCTCGTGATCGCCCCGGCGACGACGCACTGGCCCGTGAGCTCCAGCAGTTCGTGAAGACCCGTCTGGCGCCGTTCAAGTACCCGCGGGTCGTGGAGTTCGCCCTCTCGCTGCCGAAGAACGACCGGGGCAAGATCGACCGGAGACGTCTCGCCGCCAGCTAGCATTCCAGGAACAAGAGAACCGGAAAGGAGCGAAGGAGTCTTCCTTCAATGGCCATGGCTGACAACATCGTGATGTCCGAGATGACCTGGGCGGAAGTGGACGAGGCGATGAAGGACCGCCCGGTGGGCATCCTGCCCGTCGGCGCCATCGAGGCGCACGGTCCCCATCTCCCCCTCAACGCCGACACCGTGATCGCCATCGAGATGGCGAGGCGGGGGGCGGCCAAGCTCAAGGAGCACGGGGTGAGCGCGCTCATCCTCCCCCCCGTGTCGTTCACCGTGTCCGACTTCGCGGCGAAGTTCCCCGGCACCATCAGCGTGCCCGCCGCGACTTCGGTGGCCCTCCTGCGCGACGTCTGCGTCTTCACGGCCAAGACGTTCCGCGCGATCGCGCTCGCCAACATCCACCTCGATCCCGGGCACATCGAAGCCCTCAAGGCCGGGGTGGAGGAGGCGAGGAAGGCGGGGGCCAGCGTCTGCTGGGCGGACATCACCAAGAAGCGCTGGGCGGACCTGCTCGGGGAGACGTTCGCCAAGGGCGACCACGCGGGCGCCTTCGAGACCTCGCTCATGATGGCGGCCGCGCCGCAGATGGTGCGGGAGCGCGAGCGCATCAGCCTCGCCCCCATCGACGGCCTCATGCCCGCCCTCAAGAAGGGGGCCAAGAACTTCGCCGACGCCGGCGGAGAGGACGCCTACTTCGGCGACCCGACCGCGGCCAGCGCCGAGGACGGCGAGGCCTCCTTCGAGGCCCTGGGCGAGATCCTGTCCGTCTCGATCATGGAGCATCTCGGCTCCAAGGCTTGATCGGCTGAACGGACGGGAACGGAGACGGAGACGGGGCTCTGTTCAAGACATCCATACTGGTAAGGTTCGGTGATCTCGACGCGGCGGGGATCGCCTACTACCCGAACCTCGTCAACTTCCTGCACGAGGCCTTCGAGGACTTCTTCGCCGGCCACGTGGGACGGCCCTATCCGGACGTGTTCCGGGACGGGCTCGGCTTCCCCACCGTCAAGGTCGAGATGGAGTTCCTGTCGCCCGTCCACTACGGCGATCACGTGGACATCGACGTGACCATCGAGCGGGTGGGACGCTCGTCCGTCCAGATCCGCTACGAGGCCACGGCGGGCGGCAAGCCCGTCTTCAAGGCGCGCACCGTCGCCGTGGTCGTGGACATGCGCACGTTCCGGCCGACGCCGCTGCCACAGGCGCTGCGGGAGAGCTTCTTGTCGGCGAGGGATCCGGAAAAGAAGGAATAGGCCGGTCTACCAGCGGTGATACGCCGGGTGGCCCGGCTTGACGGCCACGAACGTCCCGCGACAGGTCGCGCAGGTCTTGCCGCCCGACTCCAGGGTCGCTTCCACCGTCGCACGGTCTCCGCTCGACTCCACGACACGCGCGCGCAGGTGCACGGGCGCCTGGCTCGGCGTCGGTCGCAGGAACTTGACCGCGTAGTCGGCGGTCACCGTGCACGGCGGCGACGACGCGCCGGCGGCGCGCATCAGGTGATACGTCGCCGCCCAGTTGGCGTGGCAGTCGAGCAGGGCCCCGATGATCCCGCCGTTGAGCATTCCGGAGAAGGCTTCGTGGTGGCTCTCCGGCGTCCAGTCCGCCACGAGCTCGTCCCCCTGCGCGAAGCTGCGGATGCGGAGGCCCTTCGGGTTGGCGGGACCGCACCCGAAGCAGGCGTTCTGGGGCGCGTAGGTTTCTTGGAGGCTTTGGCTCAAAGTATTTAGTCAGGGGGGGCACTCACACAAGATCACGATGGGTGTTCGCGGCCCCCTAGAAGAGCTTGATCTCTAGATTCTCGGCCGCGATGTCCGTGAGATCCACGATCGCCGCCGCGTTGACGCCCATCGCGATGGCGATCGTCTCCGAGATCTCCTCGCGGGTGGCCCCGAACTTCAGGGCCTTCTTGATGTGGCCCTCCAGGCAGCCCTGGCACTTGGCGGCGAGGCTGGCCGAGATGGCGACGAGCTCCTTGGTCTTGCGGTCGAGGACGGACGGCCGGTAGGTCTCCTTGTAGAACTCGAAATAGATCTCGCGGAAGCGCGGGTCCACCATCGAGTAGGACCCGATCTGTTGCTCGGGCGCCTTCTGGGCGCCGTTGTCCTCTTCCGGGAAGGGAACGTGCCGCCCCTTGGTGGCCGCCGCCGCGGGCGGCGCCGACCGCTTGTTGGCCGCGGCCACCGCCTGTCTCTTCGACTTCTTGAGAACGCTCATCGGGGTCTCCTCATCGGCCGAAGGCCATCCGGACGGGTGGCGCGGACGCCGCTGCCCCCAGCAGCTCGCTGACGGCGGTCTCGTAGGCGGCGGTGCCGTCGCGATAGGCGCCGCCGTGGCTCGTGCCCGGGACCACCAGCACGTGCGCCTGCGGTCCCGCGGCCGCCTTGAGCTCGAACGCGATCTCCGACGGCATGCGGCGGTCGCCGGAGTTGCAGACGAACAGGCACGGGCGCGGGGCGAGATGCGCGGCCGCGCCGCGGACGTCCACCGCGTCGGGATCGAAGCCGGCGCGGCGCCCGATCCAGTACACGACCTCGTTGGCCACCGGCCAGTTGGGCACGATGCGCAGCCACCAGCGGAACCGGCGGAACAGGGTCAGGTGATGCGAGACGGTGTCGCGCAGGCTGCGGTAGCTGCTGTCGCAGACGAGCGCGGCCACGCCCGGATCCTCGGCCGCGGCCAGGGTCACGGCCGCGCCGCCCAGGGACACGCCCCACAGCACGATCGGGCCCGGCGCCCGCGTGCGCGCGAAGGCCGTCGCCGCGTGCACGTCCTGCTTCTCGAAGAACCCGAAGCTCGAGACGTTGCCCCCGCTCTCGCCGTGGTGCCGGAGATCGAAGAGGAGCGCGTTCCAGCCCAGCTTGTGGAGGAAGGGGACCTTGCGGACCATCTCGATCCGCGATCGGTTCAGGCCGTGCACGAGGACCACGGTGCCGCGCGCCTCCGGCGCGGGCACCCACCATCCCTTCAGGGGCACGCCGTCGGGCGCGGTGAAGGCGACGTCCTCGTACGGAAGCTCGAACTTCGCGGGCGTGAGCCCCGCGTTCTCCCGGTCGTTGTAGGTGAACTTGCGGATGGTGGCCAGGCCGGCCAGCCAGTACGGGGCCCAGCCGAAGACGAAGATGGCCAGGGCGGCAACGAGGACGAGACCGACTCGCTTGAGCCACTTCATCGGAGAACGGCCTCCCGCGTCAGGAGGCGCCGCTCACCGGCGGCCGGCGAAGGGGCGCCGCCGCGGCGCGCTCGGGGACCTGGGGATGATAGCAGAGGACGGCGGGAGGCCCCGGACGCACATGGCACCGGAAGGGGACGCGCCACCGACCTGATCGGCCGCGCTGGAGAGGCGTCTCCGGGGGCATGGATTCGGCCTCGGCGCGCCGTCACCTCGTCGCAGTGGCACGTCCCCTCCGATGCTCAATGCACTCTACGGCGAGTGGGCGTCGGGGTTCTGTCAAACGATGTCAGCGCTTCTGAGAAGTGGTCCACACGGCGGCGCCGCCCGCGCGGAACGCCGGGCTCTCGTGCCCGTTCACGCCGGGCGGAAGCAGGCCGGACAGCGAGATGCGGACGGCACAGGGCCCCTCCGGACGCGGCCAGCCCGGCCGCAACGGGGCCGTGGTCGCGCGCGCCGCCAGCGCGGGGATCCACCTCGCCGCGGGCACGTCGGGCGCGCAGACGAGATCGAGGGGACGCGTGTGATCGCGGATCCAGGCCAGCGCCGCCCGCTCGTCGTGGGTGACGACCTCCGAGGCGGCCGGCCAATCGAACGTGGGTCCGCCCAGGGGCGGGACTCGCCAGAGGAAAAGGGGGAGGGCTAGGACGACGGCCGTCCACACCGCCGTGCGCCGGCGGCCGGGAACGAGTGAAGCGGGCGCGACATCCGCGAAAGAGGAGGAACGGACGCGCACGACGAGCATGGCGAGCAGCAGCGCGCCGAGCGCGGTGGCCGCGTTCGTGGCCAGGCCCGCGGCCATGCACGCCCCCGCCGTGAACGCGGACGGGTGCCCGCGGCGATCGTGCCACAGCGCCGCCGCTTCCACCGCGAAGGCGGCGGCCAGCACGGCCGAGGCCTCGGCCACGGCGGCGGCGGGCAGGAGCGCCGCGGCCGCGACGATCGCCGCGCGCCCGGGCGGCCAACGGATGCTGGCCAGGCTCCAGAGGGCGAGCAGCAGCGCGACGTCGGCCGCCGCCGTCACCGCGAACAGGGCGCGGTGGACGGGCGCGCCGGAGAGGAGCACGACGTCCGCGGTCAGCGCGGCCACGCCGTCCGCTTCGAAAGGCTGCCGCGGGCTCAGCGGCTCGAAGGAAAGAGGCCATCCGTCGTGCCAGGCCAGGAGCTGGGCCGTGAGCGCCTCGAGGGGCGCGCGCGCTCCCGCGGGGACGGCCCGCGTGGCGCCGGGCGCGGCCAGGACGATGGCGGCGAGCACGATGAGCACCTGGGCCCGGCCGCGCGCCGGCAAGGGCCCCGGGCGCAGGACGCGCAGCAGGGCCAGCGCGGCGAACATCAGGAGGAGGACGTGCAGGACGCGCGTGCGCGATCCGAAGTGCCACGTCCACGAGACCACCCAGAAGGCGAGCGAGACGAGCGGCATCGCGCGCCAGGGGGAGCGCACGACGAGGACGCCGGGCAGGGCCACCAGCGCGGCGGCCGCGGCGGCGGCCCGCGCGTCGAGAGACAGCGCGTCCAGCACCGGCGGATTCTACGCGCCGCGATGCGCGCGGCCCGCGCGGAAGGTACGATCTGGACGAATGCCCGCGCACCATGTGCTCATCTACCTGCTGACGGGCGGGGCCGCCGGTCTCGTGGGCGCGATGCTGGGGATCGGCGGCGGCGTGTTCCTGGTGCCCCTGCTGACCCTCGGCTTCGGCGTGCCCATCCGCGCCGCCGTCGCGGCCAGCCTCATCTCCGTGATCGCGACGGCGACGGCCAGCTCCACCGTCAACCTCGACCGCGGCCTCGTCAACATGCGGCTGGCCATGGCCCTCGAGGTGGCGACCTCCATCGGCGGCCTCGGGGGCGGGCTCGCCGCGTCGCTGCTCAGCACGCAGCAGCTCTTCCTCATCTTCGGAGCGACGCTGGCCGCGATGGGCGCGCTCATGATGATGCGGTCGGGGCGCCGCAACGTCATCGCCGATACCTCCGTCCAACCCGGGCGGCTGGGCGGACGGCTCCAGGAAGGGGACACGACCTACGTCTATCGCGTGCGCCGCCTTCCCCTGGCCCTGGGGGCTTCCCTCGGCGCGGGCGCGGTATCCGGGCTGCTCGGCCTCGGCGGAGGCATCATCAAGGTTCCCGTGCTGAACACGTTCTGCGGCGTGCCCATTCGCGTGGCGGCGGCCACGAGTGCCTTCATGATCGGTGTGACGGCGGCGGCCTCCGTCTTCGTCTACTTCGCGCGCGGCGACGTCGTGCTGCCCATCGCGGCCGCGGTTGCCCTGGGCGCGCTGCCGGGCAGCCTGGCCGGAGCGCGGCTGGGGCAGCGGGTGGAGGCGCGCGCCCTCAAGATCTTCATGGCCGTGGTCCTGCTCCTGGTGGGCGGCCGCATGGCGCTGGAAGCGCTGTGACGGGCCGGGTCGAGCAGCTCGAGGACGTGATCGAGAAATCGCTGAAGGTGGGTCTCGGCCTGAGCACCGTCCTCCTCCTCGTCGGCCTCGTCCTGGACATGCCCGTGCCGCTGCGCTGGGGCATCCTCCTGCTCATGCTGACGCCGGTGGTGCGGGTGGCGGTGGTCACGGTGGGGCTGGCCCTCGAACGCGACTGGACGTTCACGTTCGTGTCGCTGTTCGTGCTGGCCGTCCTCGGCGCCGGCATCTGGGTGGCGGTGCAGCGCTGATGCGCGCCCTCCGCCCGCAAGCGGTGCTGTTCGACTGGGACGGGACCCTGGTCAACACGGCGGAGGCGAGCTATCGCTGCTACGAGAAGCTGTTCGGCTCCTACGGCATCGCCTTCGACCGCGACGCCTTCCGGCGCACCTACTCGCCCAACTGGCACCTCACCTATTCCGCGCTCGGCCTGGCCCCGGAGCGCTGGGCGGAGGCGGACGCGCGCTGGCTCGGGCACTACTGCGAGGAGGAGGTCGTCCTGATCGAAGGCGCGCGGGAGGCCCTGCTGCGCGTGCGCGAGGCCGGAGTCCGCGCCGGCCTCGTGACCAGCGGCGACCGCGTGCGCGTCAGCCGGGAGCTGGCCGACCTCGGCGTGGCCGCGCTCTTCGAGGTCCTGGTGTGCGCGGAGGACACCGTCCAGCGCAAGCCGCACCCGGAGGCGCTGCTCCTCGCGCTGGAGAGGATGCGCGTCGCTCCCGGCCAGGCGGTGTACATCGGAGACAGCCCGGAGGACGTGCAGATGGCCCAGGCCGCGGGCGTGCGCGCCGTCGGCATCCCGGGCGGGTTCCCGAACCGCGAGGCGCTGGCGGCGGCGCGTCCGGACCTGCTGGAGGCGACGCTGGCGGGCGCGCTGGACCGCGTGCTGGGCACGGCCTAGTCGAGCGGCCGTCCTCCGGCGCGCGCGCGCAACCAGGCGGCGACGATGGTCGCGATGCGCTCGGCCGTGCGTCCGTCGCCGTAGGTGCGCCGCGGGTCCCAGCGCGGCCGTTTCCGCTCGACGGCCGCCACCGCGCGCGCGATGCGCCGCGGATCCGCGCCGGCCAGGCGGTTGGCCCCGCCGCGCAGGGTCTCGACCCATTCCGTCGTCTCGCGCAGCGTGATGCAGGGCGTGCCCAGGAGGTACGCCTCCTTCTGCATGCCGCCGGAGTCGGTGAGGATGGCGCGCGCCCCGGACTGGAGGCGGAGCATCTCGAGGTAGGGCTGGGGGGGAAGGACGCGCACGAGGCCGCCGGCCTTCAGCCCGTGCGCCTCCAGCCGCCGCGCCGTGCGCGGGTGCAGGGGCAGCACGGTCGGATGCCGCAGGCTCGACAGCGCGCGCAGGACCGCGGCCAGGCGCGCGGGATCGTCCGTGTTCTCCTGCCGGTGCACGGTGGCGAGGTAATAGCCGCCGGGGGCGATGCCCTCGATGGTCCATGGGCGCTTCTGCGCGCGCGGCCGCCAGGCCCGTACGGCGTCCGCCATCACGTCGCCCACGCGGTGGACCCCACGCCGGATCCCCTCGCGCGCGAGGTTGCGAACGGCGGTGGGCGTCGGGCAGAAGAGGAGGGTGGAGACGTGGTCGGCGAGCCGGCGGTTGATCTCCTCGGGCATGCGCAGGTCGAAGCTGCGCAGGCCCGCCTCCACGTGGGCCACGGGCAGGCCCAGCTTGGCCGCGGCCAGCGCGCCCGCGAGGGTCGAATTTGTATCGCCGAGCACGACCACCAGCGCCGGCGCTTCCTCGACCAGCACGGCCTCCAGCGCCTCCAGCATGCGGCCGGTCATGGCCCCGTGCGGACCCGAGCCCACGCCGAGGTGGCGGTCCGGCGCGGGCAGGGCCAGCTCGGAGAAGAACACGTCCGACATCTCGCGGTCGTAGTGCTGTCCGGTATGGACCAGCACCTCGCGCACGTGACGGCGCAGCGCGCGCGAGAGGGGCGCGAGCTTGACGAACTGGGGACGCGCGCCGACCACGGTCACGACGGTGGGACGGCGTGACGACCGCTGAGGGCTCACCGGGCGCCGGAGCTTATCAGCGCGACTGGCCGGCATGGTAGTCTGCCCGGGCATGCGCGTGCTGGTGGATATCGGTCATCCCGCTCACGTGCATTTCTTCCGCGGGTCGATCGCGCGCCTTCGCGCCGAAGGCCA
>Ga0209382_10009917_pt1 | contig 11903 bp, 18 predicted proteins | sample SoiMetdeltSBSDD5_FD_187599 | JGI IMG/M metagenome (GOLD analysis project Ga0209382, IMG submission 187599) | Bulk soil microbial communities from a Populus tree surrounding site in Tennessee, USA - Soil MetaG P. deltoides SBSDD5 (SPAdes) (version 2) | ecosystem: Environmental > Terrestrial >... | reverse complement strand
GTGATATCGCGGACCGGACCGGCCTCGAACCGCATCAGGTACGGCAGATCCTGGCCGACGACGACGGCTGGTGGAACGAGCCCTAGTCCGAGACGGCAACGGCATTCTGAGCTGGCGTGCAGTGATCCACGAAGTCGGCGATCACCGTCGCGAGTTCCGACGGGTGGGTGAGTGGCGCCAGGTGGTCACATCCGTCCAGGGTGACCGTTCTCGCGTCGGGCAGCCACTCGGCCAGCTGTCTCTGGTTCTCCCCGAACCAGGGCGGTGAATCGCCGCCGCCGACCAGCAACGTCGGCGCTGTCACCCGGGCTGCGTCGTCCGGCCCAAACTGCCAGGCGCCGATCGCAGGCAACTCGTCGGCGAAAAAGTAGGCCGACTCGCCCTCTGCTGCCGCGAGTCCCGCTGGACCGAGTCGTTCAAGGAGCGCCGACCGGTAGTGCTCGCCGCCGCCGACACCCTGAAGGAAGATGTCGAACGCGCGCGCGACGTCACCGGTGCGGGCTGCCACCATCGAAGGAGCCACGTACAACCCCGCGTTCGCCTCCCTGATCGGGCCCGACGGCTTGGCCGTCTCGAAGAGCACCAGCCCCGCGATCAAGTCCGGCTGGTCGAGCGCGAGCTGCAGCCCGATGCAGCAGCTCGAGGAGTGGCCCACCCAGTAGGCACGTCCGACGCCCCGCTGCCGCAGCCGCTCCCCGCACGCTCTCGCATGGGCGCCTAGCGATGCGCGCTCGGCGGGAGGCGGGTTGCCCCCGTACCCCGGACGAATGAGGCGGATCACACGGAACCGATCCAAGGCGCTGTCACCGAACAGTGGGCCGAACCAAGCGCTGTGCACTCCCGCGTGCGCCAGGCACACCACCGGTCCCTCGCCACGTTCCTCGTCGTCGATTCCCCGCATCGTCGTTCCTCCCTCCCAATTCATCCGAGTTAAGCTTGAATGAATCTATGAAGGGTACGATCCGCTCCATGCCGGAGGATGTCAAGGGGTCCCGCCCCTACAACTCACCGCTCCGCGCCGAACAAGCCGATCAGACCCGGCGCCGGGTCCTGACGGTGGCGCGCACGCTTTTCCTGGAGCGGGGGTACGCCGGCACGAAAGTGCAGGACGTGGCCGCCGCCGCGGGGGTTTCACCCGACACCATCTACGTGTCGCTCGGGGGCAAGAAGGGTTTGCTCGAGGGCGTCTGGGCGATGGCGGTGACGGGGCCGCCCGAGCTCAATGGGCCAGACCAGAGCGAAAGGGTCGCCGCGATCGCAGCTAACCCGGACCCGCACGATCGCCTGCGTCGACTCGTCGCGCTCAGCTGCGAGACGTTGGGTCGGGTGAGCCCGGTCCACGCGGTTCTCCGGGCCGCAGCCGACGGGCATCCCTTCGCTGCCGAGCTCCAGGCCCGAATGCTGAGGTCTCGCCTCGAGACACAGTCGCGGAACCTGCACATCGTGCTCGGGGACGCGCTGCGACCGGGCCCGTCGTTCGAGGAAGCGGCAGAGCATTACAGTGCGCTGCTCAGCCCGGAGCTCTTCCACCTGCTCACCGTCGTTCGCGGCTGGGAGCCGGATCGCTACGAGACGTGGATCTGGGAGACCCTCTGCCGCGAGTTCCTCGCCTGATGCGCACGGCTGGGCCGTCTGGTCTGACGCCATCTTGTGAACCTCGGCCGAGGGATGTCGAAACGAGCACGTCGTCTCCGTAGAAGAAGTGAAGGCGCTGAGGGGTGCAGTCCAGCACGAGGAGACCGAGATGCTCAGCAACGGCAACGCCTACGAGGCCGAGATTCAGTACCGCCGTCAGCAGCTCCGTAAGGATCTGGCTCGGCGCCAGCAGGCCAAGCAGGCCAAGCTGGCCCGCCACAACAGCGTTGACCCTGCGGATTGCGAGACTCGTCCACTGACAGCGATGCGCAGACGGTCAGCATGGCGTTCCTTGTGAGCAAGACCATGGAGCGAGGGGGCGCTGGGTGCGGGCCGCGTCCGTGACGATCGGCGCAATGCTGGCCGAGCAGGGCAACCGGCTGAAAGCCGCCGCCGGGGCAGACTTCTTCCTCGTGGCCTGCAACACCGTTCACACCGCCGACCAGAACGTCGAGAAGGCCGTCGACCTCCCCTTCATCCACATCGTCGACCCGACCGCTCAGCAGGTCGTAGATCGTGGCTTCACGACGGTCGGACTGCTTGGCAGCCACTACACGATGACCCGCGACTACTTCGTGGGCCGGCTGCAGAAACGCTACGGCCTCGACGTCCTGATCGCGGAAGGGGTACATCAGGAGAACGCGCGTCAAGTTCAGGGCTGCGATCTCTGACCTGGCCAGCCGCGGCGCACAGGCCGTCACCTGGGCTGCACAGAGTTCGGCCTCATCGTGCAGCACGAGGACAGCCCCGTCCCGCTGATCGACACCACAGTTGCCCACGCCGTCGCGGCCGTCGACCGGGCACTTGCCGACACAGCGCCGAGATCGCTGACCAGAAGCCCTTGAGAGAGTCCGGGAGGTGGTGTCGGATCGGGGGAGAGGTGTTCGTCGTAGGGGTGAAGGGTCACCACGGAAGCGTCTGCACAACGCTGTGGCGAGCCTGACGGCTGTACCCACCGATCACTGAACTCTTGAGGAGAACGACATGTCCGTGACCTACACCTTCGACGTCTTTTCCAGCCTCGACGGCTACGGCTCCGTCGGCCCCGGCGCCGACTGGGGCGGCTACTGGGGTAAGCAGGGCCCTGAGTTGCTCGACCACCGCCTTGCGTTGTACGGCGAGGAGCAGCGGATGGTGTTCGGCGCCAACACCTATCGGGCCTTCGCGCAGATGCTGGCCTCGAGCACCGAGGAGTCCGAAGTGCGTGACCCCTGGGTCACTCGGATGCGGAGCCTGCCGGCGACGGTGGTATCGACCACCTTGGAAGGACCCCTCGATTGGCCGGACGCGACCCTCGTGAGCGGCGACGCCGTCGACGTCGTCGCCCGGCTCAAGGCGGAGTCCGACGTGCCGTTGCGCTCGCACGGCAGCCTGTCGATGAACCGGGCGCTGATGGCCGCCGGCCTCGTCGACCGCGTCCAGGTGACGCTCTTTCCCGTCATCACCGGTCAGACCGGAGACGATCCGATCTTCCAGGGTGCAGCCGACTTCGACCTCGAACTGATCGAGAACCGAACGCTCGACGGCCACACCCAAGAGCTCATCTACCGACCCACGCTCCATTGATCACGCCGGTGCGTGGATGCTTTGATGCCTTTTCGCTGCTTCGGCCTTGTCACCTATGGCTGTGAGCAGCGGCTTCCCCCGCGAGGCACAAGGGGTGCTCGGGGGCTTGGCGGTACCGTCGCGATGTGACGGCATGGGTCATCGTCGTTGTGGTGCTGTCGGGTGCTCTCGGGCTGCTTGTGCATCGCCGTCTCGCCAAACCCGAACGAACCGATAGCCAGGACTCCGCTGAGGGCATCCCGGTCACCGACCTGATAGCCCCTGTCCGCATACTCGTCGCGCTCGTGCTGGCGTTCGTCCTCTTCCAGACGTTCTCGTCGTACGAGGACGCCAGCGACGCCGCGAACGACGAGGCCGGCGCCGTGTCGACGGAAGCCGAAGCGGCGGCGCTTCTCCCGTCGCCGACCGGTCCCGAACTTGTCGCCCTGCTGCGCTGCTATGCCCGCGCCGTCGCCGGGCCGGGGTGGGAGTCGCTCGAGGCCACCCGTCAAACGTCATCGATCTCCAATGACGCCGATGAGCGGGTCGCTGCCGCGGTCGCCCAGGCGCAGCAGGCTGGCATCAGCGAGACCCTGATGGCCGAGGTCGTGGCTGCCGAGCGCGACCGCGTCGCAGCGCGGCGGGTCCGTCTCACCGAGGCCACGCCATCAGTGCCGGGCATCGTCACGGCACTCCTGATCGGCTCCGTCGTCATCACCGTCGCGTTCACAGCCGCATTCGCAGACCGCCGTATCCGCCCGAGCCTGCGTTGGATGCTTCTGGGCATGACCGCGCTCATATTCACGGCATCGCTGCTCGTGATCCTTGACCTTGACCGCCCGTTCGGCGGCGTGGCCAGGATCGACCCGACAGCTATGCGGGGCGCGGAGGAGCAGATCGGCACCATGTCCTTCGGTGCCAACCCTCCGTGTGACGTGTCAGGTGCCCCGCTTGCCGGTAGCCGATGACAGTCTGCCGATGACTTTCTGCGACGGCGCGCCCGGCACCTGACCGCAATCGGTAGGCGAGCCCGTAGATCGTCATTCAGCCCGGCAGCGGCACCGGCTGAGCCCCCAAGCCTGTGACTACTATCGTTTGGCGCGTGAAGACTCTCCATATGTCGTACCGTGTCAGTGATCTGGCCGCCTCGATGGACTTCTACACTGCGCTCGGATACCGCGAGGTTGGTCGCATTGACATCGGCGACGGCGCCAGCTTGACGGTGCTCAAGTTCCCCGGCGAAGAGGTCGGTGCGATGGAGCTGCTCCATCAGCCAGCCGATGGGCCAGTGGATCTTGGTACCGGCTTCAGTTACTTCGTGGTCCAGGTGGACAACCTCGCGTCCACCGTGGAGGCGTTGTCGGAGGCGGGATTGAAGCCGGGCCCAATCAAACGGCACGGCGGCCCAGACGGCCCTCAGACCTCATCGCTCGCAGACCCGGATGGCTACGGCATCGAGCTGGTGGAATGGCCGTCGGGGCATCCTGACGGAATCACCGCCGACGACTACGCGTGAGCACCGAGCAGATTCACTGACCCCGTGGCGAATGCCGTCCCTCGCCATCAGTGCATGCCAACCGATGCTCTAAGTGTCCGGCGTACCGGCCGAGCTGCACCTGCTCGATTTGCGACACACCGGGAACGTATGGCACGCGGCGGCCATCCCTGACCCCGGCGTTGCGAACGTGGTTGGTCCGTTGAGAGCTGTGACTCGCGACTTTGCACTGGGCGGCGCGGGATTGGGGCTGGTAAACCCGCGTTCTGGCGCGTCCTGAGGCTGCTCGTCTCCCAATCGTCTCCCCGCCCGCAGCCACGCAGAGGTCATCCGTAGCGGGTGATGCCTCGGCTGAGTCGAGTCTGCATGATCGTCACGGGGGTTTGGCCCCTTCCGAGGGAGGATCGATGTCTTTGACAGCAGGACCGCGCTCGTCGCGCGAGTCGACGTTCGATGTGCCTGGCGCGTACGGCTGGATCGGCTTTGCCACGGTGATGTTGATCTTGCTCGGCTGTTTCCACGCCATCCAGGGTTTGGTCGCGATGCTCGATGATAAGACGTTCCTGGTCCCCGACTCCGGGTTGGTGGTGTCGGTCGACTACACGGTCTGGGGTTGGGTGCACTTGGTCGGCGGGATCATTGTGGTATTTGCCGGCGCCGCGTTGTTCACGGGACGGATGTGGGCCCGGATCGTGGGTGTCCTGGCGGCGATGGCGAGCGCGATCGTGAACATTGCGTTCCTGCCGGCCTATCCGATCATCGCGGCCACCATGATCGCGTTTGACATCCTGATCATCTGGGCGATCACTGTGCACGGTGCGGAGATGAAGGAGGCGTAGCGCCCACGGTGACTGGGCCGTCCCCGATCGTCCGTTGTGGAGCGGAGTGCCTAGCTGGCGGCTCGACCGGAGGGGCCTGCGTCGTGACTTCGGACTGACACCGATGGCTGACACCAACCTCGCTCGCTCGCTGACCGACCAGCGCCAACGCTGCTCGTACGCCGCGTCCGCTGGCTTGTCGCGGCGACGATCACCTACAACGTCATCGAGGCAATCGTGGCGATCACCGCCCGTGTCGCGGCCTCGTCTACCGTGCTGATCGGGTTCGGCCCGGCATCGTGCTGGCCGCGCTGTCGCTGGCGATCATGCCGGTACTGTCGCTGACCCAGCGCCGCACCGGCCGCGAACTCGGCTCCGCCTCAGCGGTCGCTGACTCCAAGCAGACCCTTATCTGCACCTACCTGTCGGCCGTGCTGCTTGTCGGCCTGGTCCTCAACGCCACCCTCGGCTGGGCCTGGGCAGACACCGCCGTCGCCTTAGTCATCGCTGGACTCGCCCTCAAAGAAGGAGTCGAAGCCTGGCGCGGCGACAACTGCTGCGCACCCACTGGCCTCACTGCTGCTCTTACGACCGACGACGACTGCGGCTGCGAACCCGGCTGTGGCTGCTGCACACCGAACCAGTGACCTCCTCCTAGGCGGGCGGAGTTCCGCCGTTGCCATCGACAGCTCTATCGTTTATCGTCGATGAACGATGAAGGAATCGCGACCCTTGGATCGTTCGACTGCGGATGAGTACGCGTCCTGGTTCAAGGCATTGTCGGATGGCACTCGGATTCAGGTCGTGTCGCTGCTGGCTCGGGTGGGTGAGCCGATGTCGGTCGGTCAGGTCGTGGCCGCGGTCGATGTGGGTCAGTCCACGGTGTCGCAGCACTTGAGGGTCTTGGCAGAGTGCGGGTTCGTCTTGGTGGAGCACGTGGGGACGGCCAGCTGGTATCGGATCAACGACAACTGCGTTGAGTGCTTCCCGACCGCGGCCGACGTCGTGATGGGCAGGCCGGTGCCTGCGGTACCCGCGGATTGATGATTGTGAGGTCGTGTCATGAACGAGTCCCTGGATCGGGCCGAGATCCACGCTGCGGTGGTGGAGCGTTACGGCGGCCTGGCTCGCGCTGTGCGGGATGGTCGGTATGTCGTCGATTGTGATCCGCAGGTGTTCGCCGATGGCTACTTCGGCTCGGTGGCCTACGGCGACAGTGCCGAGCTGCCAGAAGGAGCGCTGCGGGCGAGTCTGGGGTGCGGCGATCCGGTCGCGGTTGCCGATCTCAAGCCTGGCGAGACGGTTCTGGACCTCGGTTCGGGCGGCGGGATCGACGTGCTGCTATCGGCCCGGCGAGTCGGACCAACCGGCATGGCGTACGGCGTCGATGCGACCCCTGAGATGGTCGAGCTGGCTCGTGGGCATGCGGCTGAAGCGGGCGTCAGCAACGTGGAGTTCTTGCTGGGTCGGATCGAAGACCTGCCGTTGCCGGACGCGCAGGTGGACGTGGTGATCTCCAACTGTGTGATCAACTTGTCCGCCGACACGGCGCAGGTGCTAGCCGAGGCCTTCCGGGTCCTGCGGCCCGGCGGCCGACTCGGCATCAGCGACCTCATCGCAGACGACGGCGTCGACGCCGCGCAGCTCGAGGCGGCTGCAGCTCGGACTGGCTGCGGCGTGGGCACGCAGACCGCGTCTGGCTACCGCGGGCTCCTCGAAGCGGCCGGGTTCGCCGACATCCGAATCACCCCTACCGTCGACGCCGGCGGCGGACTGACCTCGGCGATCGTGCAGGCCACCAAGCCCGCGTAGCTCTCGAGGACGGTCGATAGACCCCGCGATCTGGTGGCTCAGGCGCTGACTGGGACGTCGAGTTCTTGGAGGAGGTGGCGGACGCGGCGTTCGATCTCGTCGCGGATCGGGCGGACGTCGTCGACGGTCTTGCCGGCGGGGTCGTCGAGTTCCCAGTCGAGATAGCGCTTGCCGGGGTAGAGGGGGCAGGCGTCGCCACAGCCCATGGTGATCACAACGTCGGCCGCTTGGACGATCTCCTCGGTCCAGGGTTTGGGGAACTCGGCGGTGATGTCGATGCCACGCTCGCGCATGGCAGCGATGGCGGCTGGGTTGATCTCGTGGCCTGGCTCGGTTCCGCCGGACCACGCGACCGCGTTGTCGCCGGCGAGATGCTGGAAGAAACCGAGCGCCATCTGGCTGCGGCCGGCGTTATGGACGCACAGGAACAGCACGATGGGTCGGCCGTCGTGGTGGCCCTCGACCCGGGCGAGGGCGTGTAGACGTTGGCGGGCGAACCGCTCGGCCAGCAGGGGTAGGAAGTTGGGGATCGCGGCGTTCGTGGCGAACTGGTCATAGCTGGAGTGCAGGTAGCGTTCGATGGTCTCGGCGCCGAAGATCCCGTCGAATTCGCTCTGCAGGCGTGACGCGGCGGTGCGCAGGGCGAGTTGCTGGTCGACGCTGAGGTCGCGGCGGTGGTAGTCCTGGGTCTCAGTCATCGGTGTCTCCAGGGTGGTGGACGGCCGGCACGAGCCGGTCAACGCGCTCAGCGATGTCAGCAAAGGCTCGCTCGAACACGGCGTCCGTTGGGTCGCGGGCTGGGTCAGGGACCGACCAGTGCAGCCGGCCATGCGTGCGGGGTCCGAGTTCCTCGTGCGCGTTGTCGCAGACCGCGACCACTAGGTCGTCGTCGTGGAGAACGTCGTCGATGTGCGCGGTGCGAGACCGCCGGGACAACGAAAGCCGGTGGTGGCGAGCCACCGCGACGGCCATCGGGTGTATCCGGTCGGCAGGTCGGGTTCCCGCTGAGGTTGCCGGGACGCGGCTCCGCTTGGCGAACAGGGCCGCCGCGAATTGGGAGCGGGCCGAGTTGTGGGTGCACACGAAGACCACCCGCGGCGCCATCTGGACCTGCGCCCGAGCCAGGTCGGCCAGCGCGTCGACCAGCAGGCGTACGTAGCGGCGCCGGTGGTCGCCTTCGGATCGGACCCGCTCGACCAGACCCGCCTCTTCCAACAGGTTCAGATGGTGCGCCAGCAAGTTGCTCGGCAGCCCCAGCTCGGTGCCGAGCTCGATCGGTGAGGCGTCGCCGAGAATCAGCCGGTCCACGATCGCCAGCCGAGCCGGCTCACCCAATGCGGCGTGCACACCTGCCCGCGACCGGAGCTCGAGGGGCCACTCAGTGCTCATTGACTCAATAATTGCTGAGCTAAGGTTAGGTGTCAACTTCCGTGGGTCAGCGCTGTCCGTCGATGGCCCGGATCATCCGAGCTACAGGCCGACGATGGCCGCCGCGCCTCGGATGTGGGCGGCGAGTGGGGCGGCGATGTGGTCGGCGTCGCGGTACACGCCGCGGAGGGTGTTGGAAGCGTAGGAGCGCTGGTACTCGAGGCCGACATAGGCCAGGCCACGGTGAGTGGTCGACAGGCCACCGGTGTGCAGCGGCATCCGGTCGTGGAGCGCTCCGAGTGGGTCTAGGTAGTCGAGGCTGGGTCGGTAACCGGTGGCGAACAGCGCGGTGTCGACGACCTCGGTGGTGCCATCGGCCCAGACGACACCGTCGCGGTCGAACCGGGTGAACATCCGGCGTTGGTCGAATCGGCCGGACTCGAGCGCATGCTGGTAGTCGCCGCAATCGGTGACGACGGCGGTGGGGACAAGCTGGGCCAGCCACTCCGGCGGAAGGTCGTCGAACCCGCTGACGGCGAGCCAGTAGTGAACGTCGCGACCCTCCCGCCGCTGCGGCAAGAACACGACCGGATGGCGGGTGGCGAGCGTGACCCGGGCGACGTCAGCGAGTTCGAAGCCGACCTGGACGGCGGAGTCCCCAGCGCCGATGACCACGACCCGCTCACCCTCGTACGGTTCGGGGTTGCGATAGTCGGCCACGTGCAGCACCCGACCCCGGAACTCGTCCCGTCCGGGGAGGTTCGGAACGGTCGGAGTGGCGAAGGAGCCGCTCGCGGCCACGACAGCACTCGTCGGCAGTTCTTCGCCGTCGGCGGTGCGGACGACGAAGCCGCCGTATCCGTCGGATTCGACCGCTGTGACCCGCGTACTGCTGCGGATGTCGACGTCGAGGCTGGCGGCGTAGGCACGTAGGTAGTCCACGACCTCGTCGCGGTGCGAGTAGTGGTCCGGGTCGCCCGGGAACCGCAGGCCGGGCATCGAGCTGTACTCGACCGGGGAGAAGACGGTGAGGCTTTCGTAGTAGTCCGGCCATGACCCGACCGGCTCCGCTCCAGCCTCCAAAACGACCGGTTCGAGGCCATGTCCCCGGAGGGCTCGGGCGGCGGCTAACCCGGACTGGCCGCCGCCCACGATGACTGCGTCGTGCATCAAGAATCGTTCGCCGCCAGTCGGGGTGTAGCGCTCATGCGCAGCATCCGCTGCTGCTGTCGGCCTCGTCGGTGCAGCACGCCGCGGCGGTCGCTGTCGTCTGACCTTCGAGCTCGGCATGGTCGTCGGCGAGGACGGTGTAGAACTCCCAGCGCTCGTCGTTGGGTGCGCCTTCGACCCAGAACTTGTCCTGCTTGGCATAGCAGCAGGTCGTGTCTCGCTCGTCGACCGACGCCAGGCCGTGGTCGGCCAGTCGGCGTTGGACCGTGTCGACGTCGTCAGTCGTCGGTACCTCGACGCCGAGGTGGTTGAGCGACCCGCCGTGGCCGGGGTTCTCGAACAGGATCAGTTTGAGCGGCGGCTGGTCGATGGCGAAGTTGGCGTAGCCCGGCCGTAGCTTGGCCGGCTTGGTGTCGAACAAGGTGGAGTAGAACTCCACCGCCTGGTCGATGTCGTCGACGTTGAGGGCAAGCTGGAGCCGAGAGGTCCAGGTGGTCATGGTTGGCATTGATAGTCCTTCGGTCAGCAGCAACGGGCCGCCGGCGAGGCCGGCCTGAGCTGGAAGCGGGATGTGAGCCGGCGCATCCGCGGCGTCCGGGCAGCAGACATCGGCCGCGAATCCGATCGCGCCAGCCGGGCCAGCCGCGCGTTGCCGGCGGCGCTCCTCAGCTCCGCCTGCCGAGCACGCGCGTACGCCAACGGTTCGACGGTCAACATCATGGGCCTCCCTCTCGTATTGATGCTTGTCGATGTATCGTACGTGAAGGAGTCTGCCATACGTATCGACGCACATCAATGATTGATGGCGATCAATTTGTAGGGCACCATGGAGGCGTGACGACCCGAACCCTTTCGCTCATCGGCCAGACGACTGCCCCATGCTGCGAGCCGCTCGCAGCCGGCCGACTCGACGCCGAACAGGCCACCGCCCTCGCCCGACGCCTGAAACTGCTCGCCGACCCGACCCGGCTGCGGCTGCTGTCGATGCTGCTCGACTCCGATAGCGGCGAAGCCTGCACGTGCGACCTGATAGAGCCACTCGGCCTCAGCCAGCCCACCGTCACACACCACCTCCAGCGCCTGGCCGAAGCCGGCATCGTCCACGGCGAGCGACGCGGCCGCTGGACTTACTACTCCGTCGACAGAACCGCGATCGACACCATCACAGACGCCCTCAAACTGGGCACTTAGCAGACGCTCCGGGATATCGAGCGTATGGCTCAGTCGCGGTCGTTCATGGTCCGACGTGTCGTACGCGCCGACTCTCGTCGCTGATGACTTCCCGGCCGCGATGCACGCCCTAACGACGGTCGTCTGACCCTGTGGGCAAGGCCATTCGTGGGTGTCAGCGCGGGTCGAACCCTGCCAACCTTGAACCAGGGACCTCTTCCAGATCAGGGGTCTACTCGGCGCAGCCAGATGACCTCACGAGCCTGTGCCTGGGGGTCAGGATGCATCAGTGTGCGCCCCTGTGCGACGCCATAGACCGTCAGTTAGACCGTCACCCGGCCAGACCCCGGCCTCGAAGTCCGATCTAGGGAGCCAGGTTGGTGACCGCAGTCCCGCTTTGAAGGTCGACGGGCAAAGAGACGTGCTCGTGCGTTATCAGCCACCCGTTGGCCGACCGTTGAAAGCTGGAGGTGGCGCGTACCCAGAACTCGACCTCGTGCCCGTTCGTTCGGGTTCCGCCTGCTCTGATGAGCATTGATGCCACCGCGAGGTCCCCGCTCGTCTCGATGGTCAAGCCGTGGATTCTCTGGCCGATCGAGCCCTCGAAGCCATCAAACCAGTGCGCAAACCTCTGCCGGAGCGCGGCGGAGCCGATGTATTGCAGCGGCGGCACGATGTCGAAGTAGACGATGTCAGGGGAATAGAAGGACAGCAGTCGATCGAGGTCCTTCGTCCATATCGCCTCGGATCTACTGTCCAGAAACGCTCGGATCTCGGCATGGGTCGAAGTCGTGGACGGCATGGCCGCGAGCCTACTGCCAAGGTGATGGACATCGTCTTCGAAACCGACGCGAGGAATAGAGAGAGGGCGCGAGGCCGCCGCCGGCCTC
>Ga0209382_10009914_pt1 | contig 11905 bp, 4 predicted proteins | sample SoiMetdeltSBSDD5_FD_187599 | JGI IMG/M metagenome (GOLD analysis project Ga0209382, IMG submission 187599) | Bulk soil microbial communities from a Populus tree surrounding site in Tennessee, USA - Soil MetaG P. deltoides SBSDD5 (SPAdes) (version 2) | ecosystem: Environmental > Terrestrial >... | reverse complement strand
GGAATTCGTGAGTCAGGACGTCCCCACGAGCATGATCGCGGGCGAGCAATACACGGTGACGCTCACCGTCAAGAACGTGGGCACGACACCGTGGGTTCTGGTGGGCCCGCATTGCCAGGCCTACCGACTGCGTTCCGAGAGCCCCACTGACAACTCGATCTGGGGCGGCCCGCGCCTCGACCTGCCGGGTCCGGTGCCCGCGGGCCAGACCGCGGTCGTCCGCGCTGTCGTGACTGCGCCGACAGCACCTACCGGCACCTCCTACCCCTTTCAATGGCAGGTGATCAAGGAATGTGCGACGCCCTTCGGCGCTCCCTCGCCCACCGTCAACGTGACGATCCGCGCTCGCGATCCACGCGACGCGCTGTTCCTGGCGCAGAGCGTGCCCACCACGATGGCGGCTGGGCAACAGTACGCGGCCAGCTTGACGATCAGGAACGTGGGCACGCAGCCTTGGAGCCCGGTGGTCCCCTCCTGCGTCCCCTCCAGCTACCGGGTGGGCTCCCAGCCAGACCCCTCGCCGTGGGGTTTGTCGCGTCTCAATCTGCCCGCGGCACTGCCCCCCAACGCGACGGTGACCCTCAACTTCACGATGACTGCCCCGCCGCCCGGGGCGTACCCCTTCCAGTGGCGCATGATCGAGGAATGCCAGAGCTGGTTCGGGGCCCTCAGCCCCAAGGCGATGGTGACGGTGGCGCAATCCTGGACGGGCGCGGGACTCCCGTCGTCCAACGGGGTGGACGTCACCGTTCAGCCCGGCGTGGACGTCGTCCTGAACACCGACCTCGACATCGGGACCCTGACCATTCTCGGCAAGGTCCGCTGCGACCCCGCGCGGGATACCGTCATCCACACCGACGGGATCCTGATCCAGGGCGCGGGCGCCCTGCTGGAATGCGGTACCTCCGAGGCCCGTCACGCCAAGAAATTCACCATCGAGCTGGAAGGCAATCGCTTCGTCGCCGGGCCCGAGCACGGCAAGCAGGCCATTGTCGCGATGGATGGCGGCGTGTTGAGGCTTCATGGCCGCACGTACTCGCGCACCTGGCTTCGGATCGATGAGGACGCGGACAAGGGCGAGTACCAGATTCGCCTCGAGTATCCCGTGGATTGGCCGACCGGGCTGACCGAGACGACCGGCTCCAAGATCGTGATCGCGAGCACGACGTTCGACCCTGCGCAGGCCGAAGAGGCCACGGTGATGGAGCTCTCCGGCGATGGCCGGACCCTGACCCTCGCCACACCTCTCCAGTACTCGCACTGGGGGACTCAGCAGAGCCGCTCGAAACCGAACGGCCGGACCTGGGTGCTGGACGAGCGGGCCGAGGTGGGCCTGTTGAGCCGCAACATCGTCATCCGCGGCAACCCCGTCGAAGACCTCAAGGGGGGCCACGTGATGATCGCCGGCATGATCGGCATGGAGGATGGCAGGGCTTACGTGGACGGCGTGGAATTCGAACACATGGGCCGGCTCTCGGGGTGCAGCACTTCGGCGTGCAGCGAGTTGGGGAGGTACCCCTTTCACTGGCACCTTGTCGGCAACGCCGACGGGCAGTACCTGCGAAGCTCCAGCATCCACCACTCGTTCCAACGGTGCGTCACCGTTCACGGGACCAACCGTGTCCTGGTGGAGAACAACGTCTGCTACGACCACATGGGACACGGCTACTTCCTCGAGAACGGCAGCGAAATCGAGAACCATTTCGTCCACAACCTCGGCCTGCTCGGGAAGCGACCGCCGCTGGGCCGCGAGCTGCTCTTCTCCGAGAACCAGACGACACGCATCCTGGCCTACGACCCGCCGGCGACGTTCTGGATCGCCAACCCGAACAACGACTTCCTGGACAACTCCGCGGCCGGGTCGATGGGTACGGGCTACTGGTTCGGCTTGAGTAACGCCAATCCACCCGTCACTCCCCCTGGCACCACGCTGCCCGCTCCAACCGCCACGAGCTTGTTGAGGTTCGAGAACAACACCGCCCACTCGTCCCTGACCGGCGTCGCCGTCGATGGCGGCCCCATCGGCGGCCCGCCTCCCCCGCCGCCCGGCAGCCCGCCCGGCACCCCGCCCGGAAACCCGAGGAATCCAGACGACCAGCTCATCACGGCCGTTCACTATTCGCCGCAGCCACCGACCCTTCCCGTGTTCCGGCATCTGACCATCTTCAAGACCGCCGGGACGGGCTTCTGGGCCAGGGGCGACAAGATGGAGGTGACGGACAGCGTCTTCGGCGACAACCTGCGCTCGGCCACCTTTTCCTATCAGCAGAAGCTCAGCGATTCGCTGGTGGTCGGCATGAGCGACAACTTCAGCCGCGACGAGATCTACCAGAACAGCGACGATGCCGCGCCGCTGGGGTTTCTCGAGGCAGTCGGCACCGACAAGCTCATCGGCTGGGCGTGCGATCCCGATGGCTGGGACACCCCTCTTTCGATCGGCTTCTTCGAGAAGTCCGATGGCGTCGCGATGGCCACCACCCTAGAACGGTACGTCGGAGGGACCGTTGCGAACCGTCAGCGGGCCGACCTGACCGGCGCGTGCCCGGGGACCGGTACGCTTCACGGCTTCGAGCTCACCGTCCCTTCCTCTCTCCTCAGCGACGGTAAGCCACATGCGATCTATGCCTTCGTGCAGGGCACACCGGCGAGCGCGGGCTGGTTCTGGTTGGCGGGATCGCCCAAGACCGTGCGGCCATCGGTGCCCGCCCCGAACCCGCCGCCGTCGGTCATCCCTCCGGTGTTCGAGACGGGGTCGTCGAGCCAGCTCAGCGCCATTTTCGGGGTGCCCGTTCCCCTGCGAATCTGGGGCTTCGGTTTGTACGACGGCCCGTGGCGCATGGAAAACGTTCACTTCTCCGATTTTCCGGACGAGCAAGGGCGCAACGACGACATGATTCTGCGGGGCGGCGCAGAAATCATTGCCTCTCCTTTCCCACTCTTCGGAGGCGAACGGGAGGCGACCACCAACGACGCCAGCGGTGTCACCTTCACCCCGGAGCCGTACCGCAAGGTCTATCTCAGCGTGATCGACAACCCCAGCGGCGGAGAATGGGGACAGGCCATCATCGACCTGGACCGGTCCCTCTCGGGCTTCTCCGGCTTCCAGGGCCAGGTGATCTCCGTCGTGCCCGATCACCCCATCAACAGCGTGGTGGGGTGTGTTCCGAAGCCGGCTTGGGCGGCCCAAGTGTGCCCGGCGCGATACACGACGATCCGTATGATTCGGCAAGGGTACCTGGCTGGCGACCCAACGCTGACCTACACGCTGCAACGCTGGAGCGGCTCCAGCGCCAACCCGTACCAGAGCGCTGGTCCGAGCGAGGACGCCACCTACCGAGGGCAGAACAAGTTCGGCCTGATCATGGCCCGCCCGGAATTCGCCTACCAGCTCTACCCGGAGTTCGATCTCGCCACCTGGACGGAGCTCGAGTTGTTCTATGTGCTCCCCGGTGAGGCAACCCCGGTCATTCGTATCGCGGATCCGGAGGGCAACCTCGTCCTGGTCGGCGGTACCCCCAAGTCTGACCTGGCGGGCGTGATCGCTGCCAGCAACGAGACCGCGTACTTCAACTCGGGTCCCGGTCCGGATCGCTACCTCTACTTCAGGCTCGCCGCCGACCCCGTCTATGGCAACTCCTTCTGGCCGCCCTACACCGGCAAGAGGACGGTGAAGCTCTGCCGCTCGGGCAGCACCGGATGCATCTAGGCCCCCACGCGTAGAGCGATCGTCGGCTCTCGCTCAGACCCGTGGAGACGAAGACCCAGATGCGCTTGATCGAGGCGACCGACTCATAGAACCCACTTCGCCTCCTCCAGGCCGCTCGTAACGCTACTGCTCCTGAAGCGCGTTCCGCCAGTTCAGAACGACATTGATCGACGGTAGTCTTTGCTCGGTACCGAGCCGGAACAGGAAATGTTTCTTATCGGGCGCGATGCCGCTGATCGCCGGCCGCGGCACCGATCCGCTGAGCCTGGGCGCGGCGCGACGTCCCGGAATGCGGAAGAGCGGCGCGGGAGTGCCGGGATCGAGCGACGCGCCGCCGCCGATTGGCACGCGCATGACGGTGTCACCCGTGGCGTAGAAGAGCTCCTTCCCGTCCGGACTCCACAGCGGACTCTCGCCCCCCGCGTTCGAGATCTGCCACTGCTCCGGGCCGCGGGGATAGCGGCGGACGTAGACCTCGTTGCGCATCGATGCGCTCGACTGATAGGCCACCCAGCGCCCGTCGGGGGAGAACGACGCCGTGCTCTCGTCGAACGGCGTGGCCACGAACGGCGCCCTCGCCGGTTCCGGGCCGAGGGCCAGCGTGTAGAGATCACCGGCCGCCGACGGCGTCTGCAGGAAGGTCAGGAGCGTGGTGCCGTCGGGCGAAAAGCCGTTCGGGAGTTGCCACGTGTCCGACTTCAACACGGGGATGCGCTCGCGGCCGTCGAGCGACTTGGTGCAGACCTGGCCGACGCTGTCCATCTGAAAGGAGAACGCGATCTGCTTCGAATCGCGGCTCCAGCACGGGAAGGCGTACAGGCCGGGATTGAACGTGAAGCGCGAGAGCCGGCCGTCCGCAGTATCGACGAGCCAGATGTCGCCGCCGTCGGGCGCGCGGCGCACCACGGCGATGTGCTTTCCGTCGGGTGACAGCGCGGCGTCGTCGTAGCCGGCGGCTTCACCGATCTCACCGTCCTCGCGTCCTTTGGCGTCGACCCACACCAGACGCGTCTCGCCTTCGGGCTCGGGAAGAAAGGCGAGTGTGCCGTTCTCCGACGCGCTCACGATGCTGAGCTGCTTCGAGCTCATGTGGGCGACGTTGCCGAAGGGGAGCGGGACGGCCTGGCCGCTGATCGCGAGGGTGTCGGGATCGAAGCGCTGCGACACCAGCACCGCGCCGCGCGAGAAGACGATGCGGTCGGGCGGGACGAAGACAACGTTCGAAGTGTTGGTGGCGATCTCCTTGTGCAACTTGCCGTCGAGCGAACCGGCCAGGAGGTTGTCGCCGCCACTGTAGAGAAAGCGCTTGCCGTCCGGGAGAAACCACGGCCAGCGATGCCGGACGTGTTTCCCTTCAAACGAGGTGACGCGCTCGGGAGGGCCGCCGCCGGCGGAGATGCGATACAGCTCGCTCGAGATCGTCGGCGCGAAGACGATCACGCCGTCTCGATTCCACGTGCCGCCCCGGCCGGACGCCGCATCGCAGAGCGTCACCCTCGTTCCCCCCTTGGCGTCGATGCGGTGCAGCTTCTGGCCGGCGAAGAAGCCGAGCTGACTGCTGTCGGGCGACCAGAACGGATACGACGCGTCGTCGGTGCCGGCGAGAGCCGTGATTCTCGTCGTCGCCAGGCTGCGGATGTAAAGCGACGATTTTCCCTGCAGGTCGTGGGCGACGAACGCGATCATCGTCCCGTCGGGCGAGATCGCGATTCCTTTGGTGTCGAACGGGAACAGCACCAGGTTCGGCGGCGTCTCGATCGCGAACTGCACGAGGTCGCCCGCGGGCGGCGTGCGCTCCATGGTGGCGACGGTGACGGCAACGGCCGCGATGACGGCAGCGGCGGCGACAAACCACGCGGCGCGCTCGCGCCAGGCGCGGCGGCGTGCGACGGGAACCGGCACGCCGGCGGCGGAGCCGCTCTCGGCGATGAAACGGAGCCCGAGCATCACGTCGTGCGCCGTCTGCCAGCGGTCGTCGGGATCCTTGGCCAGGCAGGCCTGCACGAGACGGTCGAGCGCCGGCGGCGTCGCCGGGCGGACCTGCGCGATCGGCGGCGGCTGCGTACCGAGGATTGCCGCGATCAGACTGGCGCGGCTCTTCCCCTCGAACGCGCGGCGGCCGGTGGCCATCTCATAAAGCACGGCTCCGAGGGCAAAGATGTCCGTGCGCGCGTCGGCCTCGCCGCCTTCGAGCTGCTCCGGCGCCATGTACTGGAACGTACCCACGATCGTTCCTTCCGACGTGAGCGCCATGGTCATGGTGACGTCGTTCTCGGAACCGCCGAGCGGATTCGCTTTCGCGAGGCCGAAATCGAGCAGTTTCGCGCCCGCCTTCGTCAGCATCACGTTCTGTGGCTTCAGATCGCGATGGACGATCCCATGGCGGTGGGCCTTCTCCAGCGCGTCGGCGATCTCGACCCCGATGCGCAGGAGTTGCTCGGTCGGGATGGGGCCGCGCGCGATGCGGTCCGCGAGCGTGTCGCCCTCGAGCAGCTCCATGACCAGATAGTCGTCGCCGACGTCGTAGAGGGCGCAGATGTGCGGATGGTTCAGCGACGAGATCGTCTTCGCCTCGCGCTCGAAGCGCGCGCGCAGATCCGCGCGATGTGCGAGCTCCGCCGGCAGGACCTTGACGGCGACGCTGCGGTCGAGCCGGGTGTCGCGCGCGCGGTAGACCTCGCCCATCCCGCCCGTGCCGAGCGGCCCGATGACCTCGTATGGACCGAGGCGCGTTCCTGGGGGGAGTTGCACCGAGCGGCCAGAGTACACCACGCATTCGGCGCGGCTGGGGGGACGATGGCCCTCCGGCCCGGGTCCTGAACCCAGGCCAGGGGCCTGTGGCCCCTCTCGCGCACCTTCAGTGACACGACCCACAGACGCGGCGACACACGGGCATCTAGGCTGCGGGACGGAAGAGAACCGTTCGCCCGTTGGAGGAGAGCCGATGACCCCAGCGAACCGCGCACCGCTCTTCGTTCTGGTCGTTCTCGCGACCGTCGTCGCGAGCAGCGTGCGGGCCGAAGCCGCCACGCCGCCGCCCTGCCGCTTCCTCAGCGCACCCGGTGTGCTGCCGATCTTCTGCGAGACCTTCGACGCGCCGGCGGGAACCGGGAATCGCAGCGGCGACCTCAACGGCACGCTCTGGGGCGTCTCCCGCCTGCTGGGAGCGATCAACCTGGGGCAAGGCCAGTACTACGACGTCTCACCCACGGTCATGAAGAAGTGCGGGACGAACGTCGTCGTGCAGCCGCCCAACGACGTCGCCATCTGCAACGGCATGCTCGTCGAGGCGCAGACCGATCAGGGCGGCGTCACCTCGCTGGCGATGTACCCGAAGCAGCCCTTCGACTTCGCCGGGCGCACGGGCACCATCGCCTTCGACGTCAGCAACGACACTCACGGCAACCACCGCGCGTGGCCGGAGCTCTGGTTGACGGACAAACCCATTCCAACGCCGGTCACCCACTTCAGCTCCCTGCAGTCGGTGCCGAAGGACGGCTTCGGCGTGCGCTTCGCCGCCTTCTGCCCGGCGGGCGGTGACCCCGGCTGCGGCGTCCGCTTCATCTGCCCGGACCAGCCGCTCAACGTCCCCGTCGTCACCGTCGACTCGGCCGTGGTGATCAACAACTACGTGAGCAACGACTCCTTCACCGACGTCGACCCCGGCACCATCTCCGTCGAGGCCATCAACTGCGTCAGGGCTTCCACCGGCCCGGGCGACTTCAACCACTTCGAGCTGCGCGTCTCGCCGAACCAGATCGACGTCTACGGTACCGACGCCGGCACCGCCGGCCCGCTCAAGCACATCGCCATCATCAGCAACATGACGTTGACGCTCACTCGCGGCCTGCTCTGGCTCGAGGACGTCCACTACAACGGCGACAAGGACGGCCCCGACCAAGGCACCCACACCTTCACCTGGGACAACCTCTCCTTCGACGGCCCCTTCGTGCCGCGCGACCTCGCCTTCGACGTGCTCGACCGCCTCGAGCCCGTCGGCTCCAACTACCCGGGCCTGCTCAACCTCGGCTGGCCGCTCGGGCCCACCGGCGCCGAGCCTCTCGCGGTCCACGTGGACGGCGTCTACAACATCGCCAGAGCTTCCGGCGCGGTCCTCACCCTCAACGTGAGCGCCGACGACCCGGTGACCATCAGCTATCGCCTCAACGGCAGGACCTGGCACCAGCAGGCGTGGCCCTTCGCGACCGACTCCGGCGCGCAGACGATCGCCATGCCGGTCCCGCTGACCGACATCAGGCCGGGCAGGAACGACATCGAGCTCCTCACCAGTGACTACGGCGTGGTGGCCAACATCGACCTGATCCTGGTCGGCGCCGGCGGCACCGGCGGGCTGCCGTTCGTGGACGGTTTCGAGACCGGGGACTTCCTGCACTGGTCCGGGGCTGGGACCTGATTCCCGGCGACGGTGGCGAACCGTCTACCCGAGGCCTGGTGAATGGCACCGTGAGACGGGTGCGTCCGCGGCTATTCACCCGTGAGGTGCGCCACCGTGACGGACGGCGAAGGTCCGCGGCACGCCGTCGGTGGCGCTCCTAACCCTCCTCACGCAGCGCGTCGATGGGCTGGATGCGCAGCGCGCGCCGGAGCGGCACGGCGCACGCGAGCAGGCCCGCGGTCAGCATCACGCCGATCGCCGCCAGCAGGACGGCGACCTCGCGGGCCGAGTTGAGCCCCCATGAGGCGGCGATGACGCTTCCCACCAGCACGCCGAGGCCGATCTGCAGCATGGCGCGGGAGAAGACCTTCGTCATCACCCGGCGCGGGCGGGCGCCGAGCGCGGCCCGGATGCCGATCTCGCGGGTGCGGCGGGAGACGGTGAAAGCCATCAGGGCGTGGATGCCCGTCGCCGCGAGGAGCAGCACGATCCCGCCGACGAGCCAGACGACCGACGTCAGGGCCCAGTTGATGCGCGCCTCCGACCCGCCGGCGCCGGCGAGCGGCTGCACGTCGCGCAGCGTCACCAGCGGGCTCACCTCGGCGGCGATGGCGCGCAGCCGCGGTGCGAACGCTTCTGGATCCTGCACCCGGATCGCCAAGTTGACCCTCGTGACTCCGGTCGCCAGCCGCGGGTAGTACATCGCTGCCTGCTCCCGCGGAACGTCCAACGTCCAGCCGAAGTCGCGCACGATGCCGACGATCTCGTACCACTCCTTGCTCGGCAGCTCCGTTGCGTTGCCTTCGATGACGCGGATGCGGTGCCCGATGGGGCTGCGACCGCCGAAGACGAGCCGGGCAAACGATTCGTTGACGACGAGCACGCCGCCCCGCTCGTAGTCCCCCGCCGCGAAGGCGCGGCCGGCGACGACCGAGGTGCCGAAGGCCTCGAAGAAGCCTTGGCCGACGTTGACGCCGGTGCTCTGGCGCAGCGCGTCGGTCGGCGCGCCGGACGTCTTGTCGACCTCGATGGAGTATTTGGCCTGGTCGTGCACCGGCAGCTGGTCGGCGAACGTCACTGCCTGCACGCCAGGCCGCGCCGCCAGCCGGCGCTCCAGCTCCTCATAGGCGGCCCGCATGCGCGCGGCGACGGCCGCCGGCTCGAGGCCGTAGTCCTGCTGGTCCATGACGAACTGCGCGATGAGGAAGTGCTCGGCTCCGATCGCTTCGGCGCGGTTGCTGAAGCGATTCGACTGGAGCACGCCGTCGGCGGCGATCGGCAGCAGGGCGACGGTGAGCGCTACCTGGGCGACGATCACGCCCGTCCACAGGCGGCCGAAGCGCAGGTTCCCCGCGGTCGCATCCCGCAGGCTGCCCCTGGTCACCCGGAGCGCGGGCAGGATGCCGACGATGGAGGCGCCGATCAGCGTGAGCACGCCGGCATAGACGATGGTTTCGAGCGACAGCTTGGCAACGACCCAGAAAGGCATCGCTTCGTTGCCTGCGATGAGGCCCAGGCCATAGCCGAGGGCGAGCCGGGCGAGGGCGAGCCCGATGGCGGCGGCGATCACCGTCAGCACGAAGGCCTCGACGAAGAGCTGGGTGACGATCCGGCCGCGGCTCGCTCCCAGCGAGGTGCGCAGCGCGATCTCGCGGCCGCGCGTGGCCGCACGAGCGAACACCAGGGCGCCCACGTTGGCGCACAGGATCGCGAGCAACGCCACGAAGATGCCATTGACGATGGAGAGAGCTCGCAACATCATGAGCGACTCCCCGGCCGCCAGCGGCTTGCCGTAGCCGGTGACCCGCGGGATGAGGTCCTTGTGGGTGTCGGGATGGTCGGCCGCGATGCGCCGGGAGATCGCGGCAACCTCGGCCTCCGCCTTCGGCAGCGTGACGCCTTCGGCGAGCCGACCGAAGATCTGGACGTTGGGGCCGCCGCGCGGCGGGACGGGCGCGCCACCCAGCCGCAGCGGGATCCAGATCCGCTGGCTGACCGGAAAGCCGAAGCCTTCCGGCATGACGCCGACGACGGTCGCATGGGTCGCTCCCAGCTCGATCGATCGGCCGACGATCTGCGGGTCTACGTCGAAGCGGCTCTGCCACAGCGAGTGGCTGACCACCGCGGCTGGCGGCTCGGAGAGCAGCTCGTCGCGCTCGATCAGCGTGCGCCCCAGCACGGGCTTGACGCCCGCGAGGCGGAAGGCCGAGGCGCTGATCTCGGCGCCGCGCACCGGATCGATGCTCTCGTCGACGCGCAGCGTGCGCTCGAAGGGGACCGCGGCGCCGAGGTGCTCGATCGTGCGGAGCTGATCGCGCCACATCGTGAAGTCGTACAGCGCGTTCCCCGCGGTCGACGCCGCCGCCTTGTCCCAGAGCCGGATGGATACCACCCGCTCGCCTTCCGGAAACGGCATCCGCGGATCGACGAACATCTGGTACGACTCGAAATAGAGCGCGCTCAACGCGACGCCGACGGCGATCGCCAGCGTGCCGACGAGGGTGAGGGCCGGATAGCGCGCGAGCATCCGCAGCCCCAGCTTGATGTCGAGCCAGTAGAAGCGAAAGGCATCGAGGCGGTGGAGACCGCGCGAGGCGCGGACGTCCTCCCGGGTGTTGACCGGATTGCCGAACTCGCGGCGGGCCTGCCGCATCGCCGCTTCCGGAGCCAGGCCCTGCCGCTCGAGGTCGCGCGCGCGCAGCTCGATGTGGAGACGGAACTCCTCGTCGAGCTCCGCATCCAGGCCCTCGCCGGCCCGTGCGCCCGACCACACAGAACGAATGCGCGCCAGCTGCCTGCCGATCATCTTCTCTCCCGCGCCGTCGCGGACAGCGCCGCGCTGATCGCCGAGACCGCCCGCTTCCAGCTCGCCGTCTCCGCCTCGAGCCGGGCGCGGCCGGCGCGGGTCAGCCGGTAGTACTTGGCGCGCCGGTTGTTCTCCGAGATGCCCCACTCGCTCTCGATCAGGCCGTCGTGCTCCAGCCGGGCCAGAGCCGGGTAGAGCGTGCCCTGCTGCACCTGCAGCTTCTCGCCCGAGATCTGCTCGATCCGCAGCAGGACGCCGTAACCGTGGAGCTTGCCGAGGGACACGGCCTTCAGGATCAGCATGTCGAGGGTGCCGGGCAGGATGGCGCTTTCCGCTTGCATCGGGTCTCCTTGGTTGCCCAGGAGAAGGATAGGACCGCTCTCCTGGGTAGTCAAGGAGAGTGGCCGACGCTGGTCGAGCGCATCCTCCGCAAGCATGGCTATCCGCCGGACAAGCAGGAGAAGGCGACGCAGACGGTTCTCGAGCAGGCCGAGGTGCTGTCCGAGATCTGGGCGGACGCCTGATTTGCCGCATGCCCGCGGCGAAATGCGCTGACTCAGTCGCGGGGATGTCCGCCGCTTGTTCGATCAATCCGTGCGCCGCAAGATCAACTCCGGCTTGCCGGGTTGGACCAGAACGAGCTGGGTGGCTTTCCCTCCGGAGACCTGAAACGTCAGGGCGAGTCCAGGCGCCCAGCCATCCGCTTCGCAGCGGAATCGAAGTGACGAGGTCGGGATCAGTTGCGCGGGTGGCAAGGGCGGACCTTGTGTGACGTAAAGACGCAGACGGTCGCCCTCGAGGGCCACCCTGACGGCCACGGGCATTTCCTTGGCTGCAAAAGAGCCCGGAAGGAGCTGCAGATCGGCCTTTGCGACCGTCACCGCGGGCAGCTCGAAGTCCGGACGCCGCAGAGTGGCAATGCAGGAGACGTCGAGCCCTTCCGTCGTTCCGGATTTGATGAACGCAGCGATCACCGCAGGCTCGCAATCTTCGCCGC
>Ga0209382_10009912_pt1 | contig 11906 bp, 13 predicted proteins | sample SoiMetdeltSBSDD5_FD_187599 | JGI IMG/M metagenome (GOLD analysis project Ga0209382, IMG submission 187599) | Bulk soil microbial communities from a Populus tree surrounding site in Tennessee, USA - Soil MetaG P. deltoides SBSDD5 (SPAdes) (version 2) | ecosystem: Environmental > Terrestrial >... | reverse complement strand
GGTTGGTAAAGGCGAACAGCACGACAAGCAGCAGCGGCAGTAGCAGGAAAATGAAGAACAGCGCTGCCACCCCTACCCATATATGCGATCGCCCGATCATCTCCAGTCGAAGACCCGCATGACTTGCGAGAAGGTCAGCACCACCAGAAATGCCGTGGCAAGCAACGAGAACGACATCGCCGCACCGAGCGGCCAGTTGAGAAACTCGCCGAATTGCGCGGCGATGAGGTTCCCGAGCATCGTCATGCGCCCACCGACCAGCACCGGCGTAACCCAGTCGCCACAGGCAATGAGGAAACACAGCGCGAAACCTGTCGTGATTCCCGTCTTGCAGCGGGGGATCACATGGTCAAACAGGATCGCCGTGAAGGGTGCACCGAGATCGCGGGCCGATTCAAGCTCGCTGTCGTGGATACCTCGCATCGACGCAGCGATCGGCAGCATGGCGAAGGGAAAAAGGAAATTCGTGAGCGTCAGCACGACGGACGGTGGGTTGTAGAGGAGCCATGTCACCGGCTCGGAAACGATGCCGAGACCCAAAAGAGCATTGTTGATGATGCCTTCGGTCCCGAGGATGGTGCGCCAGGCATAGACCTTCATAAGATAACCGCCGAACAGCGAGATCAGTGCGACGAACAGCATGATCGAACCAAACCGGCCAGCCTTGAAGCGCGCGATATAGGCGTAGATGAAGCCGAGCGTCACTGCGGACAAAGACACGATGGTAGCAATGAAAAGGGTATAGATCCCGAGCGCCACGTAATCGCGAGCAACCTCGCGGTAATTGCCCAGATTGAATTCGCGGATCAGCTCGTAGGACTCGAAGCGCCAGAAGCTGACCAACAGAAAGTAGAGGGTCGGCGCGATGAAGAGGCCGCTGAAGATCAAGAGCGACGGGGCGACGAGCAGGGCGGACCTGTAGGCTGTACTCATGATGCGAGGTCCGCCCGCTTGTCCATCAAGCGTTTTTGAATCTCAGGTATTCCTTCTTCCAGTCGTCGAAGCTCGCAATATCGCCCTCGGCCTTGAGCGGCGCGACCGGGAAGAAGCCTACTTTCTTGCTGAAACCCTCAAGATCGTCATAGGGGTACAGCGCCCGCGCCGCAGCCGGAAGCTTCTTGATTGCATCGGTGTTGAGGATACCGAGAAGCTCGCCCTCGCCGGCCTTGAGCTGAACCGGCTCGCTTAGAGCTTCGTTGGCGAGCGCGTGAGCGACGTCGTTGTTCGGGGCATCTCGCACAACGCAATAGCAATCCATCCAGCCGAATGTCCCTTCCTTTGGATAGGTGTAAGCGACCTTCTTGCCCTTGTCTGCCGCCTTCTTGACCACGACTTCCCAACCATTGAAGGTAATCACCGCCTCGCCGCGCGCCAGAGCGTCGGCCATATCGCCGTAGCTCGTGGCGAGAACCCGCGTCTGACCCTTGACCTTGATCAGGAAATCGACGGCGTCCTTGAGCTGTTGATGCGTCAGCCGCGTCGGCACTTTGGCATCGGTCACCACTCTGGCCGCAAGCTGGATGTTGTTGAGATTGTCCAGCATGCTGACCTTGCCCTTGTATTCGGGCTTCAGCACATCGCTCCAGGACTGCGGCTCGGCGATCGCTCCTGGATCGTACATCATGGGAACACCGCCCCAGACGTAGGGCACGGCGTAGAGTTTGCCGTCGATGCGGATGCTCGGATTGCCCAGAAAGAACGGATGTACGTTCTTGAGGTTGGGGACCTTGCTCTCGTCAACCGCCGCAAGGGTGTTGAGCTTAACCAGCAGCGGAACGTAGGTGACGTTCGGCGTCACGAGATCCACCCGACCGACGCCACCGCTGGTCAGCTTCGAAATAATTTGATTGCTGTCGCCAATATAGGTCGGATCAAGCGTGATGCTGTTTGCTTTGAGGTAGGCTTCGAGCGGCTTGTCATAGCCTTCCCAGCCTACCAAGGTCACAGTCGTAGCGGCCTTTGCCGATCGCATGCCGCCCGCCGCACCCAGCAACAGGGCGCTCGACGACGCTACCAGAAATCCGCGGCGATCCATCGTTCCGAAGAGCCGCGCGCGCACAAGGCCACACCTTCCGTATCGCATTGCCTAAACCTCCCTGGCTCGGCTATTCTATATTGTATACGATTTTACTGTATATGATCGGACAAGTGCCGTCGAGGTGGCATTGGGAGGCAAGTCTTGGATCCTGGTGAACGTCGGCGCCTCGGCGGCAGCGATGTCCAAGTCACCTGCTTCGGCTTCGGGGGCGCCCCGTTGGGAGAGCGCTTTGTCCGTATCAGCAATGAAGCGGCCGATGCAATCATCGAGACAGCCTATGGGGTCGGCATCAACTATTTCGATACTGCTCCGCAATATGGCCAGGGCAAGAGCGAGGCGAGGCTCGGGCGGGTGCTCCAGACCAAGCCACGCGAGAGCTACGTGCTGTCCACCAAGGTCGGCCATCTTTATGAACCGCCCGCTGATCCCGCGGCATTTGCCATCCAACTAAGGGGCAATGGTCACCATTTCGCGGCCCGTTCGGACTACACCCGATCCGGGGTGATGCGTTCCTACGAGCACAGCCTTCTCCGGCTGGGTCTCAACAGGGTCGACATGCTGGTCATTCACGACCTCGACGTCACTCACCACGGTTCGCGCGACAAGGTCGACTTCCATTTTCGCGAACTGCTCGAGGGCGGCGGCTGGAAGGCGCTTAGCGAACTCAAGCGCCGCGGCGAGATCCGGGCCATCGGCTGCGGCATCAATCAGCTCGGTCAGATTCCGGAGGTCCTGGACAATTGCGACGTTGATTTCTTCCTGGTGGCGATGCCCTACACCTTGCTGGACCAGGGCGCTCTCGACAGCGAGCTGCCGCTCTGCCAAGAGCGCGGTGTCAGCGTCGTGATCGGCGCGGTCTTTGCATCGGGGATCCTCGCGACGGGCGCGACCGACGATGCGAGCTATGGCTATGGCCCCGCACCTCCGGAAGTCAAAGCCAAGGTCAGCGCCATGGAGCACGTGTGTGCGGCACACGGCGTTCCTCTGCAAGCTGCGGCGTTGCAATTTCCAATGTTCCACCCCGCAATTGCCGCCATCATCCCCGGCGCCCACGACAGTGCCATCCTTCGTCATAATCTGGAGAATTTCCAGCTGCCGATCTCGCCGAGGCTTTGGCACGATCTCAAAGCGGAAGGGTTGATCCGGCCTGATGCGCCCGTAGACCGATCGCAGGAGAAATAAGAAGCAGCATGATCGCCGGACTCCCCTGAGTCATCCGCTCACGAACCTTCGATAGGCCTCGGCGGCGCGTCCAACTGCGTCGATATTGAGCTCGAATCCCAATCCAGGCCTGTCCGAAACCGCCAGGGCGCCATCGATCGGCGTCAAGTTGGGACTTTGGACGAGGTCCTCTTCCAACAGCTGCCACATGATCTGGTTGCCATCGTCCAGGTTGTTCAAAGTTGCCGCGACCTGGTTAGACACACACGTTGTAATGCCGGTTTCAAAGACGCCGTGAAGGCAAATCCTGACGCCTGCTGCCTCAGCGATTGCCGCCGCCTTACGAAAACGAACGACTCCACAGGTCTCGTGAAGTCCCAATACGATGACGTCGGCTGCGTGGTTGCGGCAGATGTCATAGACGTCTTCGGGTGTGTATGCACTCTGGTCCGCAGCGATCGGAATGTCGACCACGGCCCGCAGCGCAGCCAGGGCCTCGGCACCTCCGGCTCCGGGCAAGGGTTGTTCGATAAACTCCGGATCGAACTGCTTCAATTTCTGAAACATTCGGCGGGCGGTCATGACATCCCACACCTCGTTGGCATCCAGCCGCAACCGCGTTTGACCGACAGCCTTGCGCACAGAGCCTACAATGTCCAAATCGAGCGCTTCGCCACGCCCGATCTTTACATAAAGGACCGAGAAACCCTGTTTGGCCAGCGCCCTGGCATGGCCCGCAAGCTCAACGGGCTTGTCTCCTTGAACAAATCCAAAATATTCTACCTTATCGCGCACGGCACCGCCGAGAATGCGATGCAAGGGTTGGTCTGCCGCCTTGCCGATCGCATCCCAAAGCGACAGCTCAATTCCTGCCATGGCCTGCGAAAAGTAGCGCACCGCGCTTCCGGTGCCTCGCGCATTAAAACCCGACCGGTAGTACGCAGCGATCTGGCGGTTCCCATCGTAAATCGACTGCCCGACAACGTGGGGGATCGCATCGTTGATGATGGCCAATACCGGTTCGATTGCGGGGCTGGCAACCGATTCTCCAATGCCGGTGATGCCTTCATCGGTCCTGACCTCGATAAGAATGACCGGCGCGCCGAGCGTGACACCTTGGGCCCAATGGTAGGGCTGCTTGAACTTGCAGAGCAAAGGAGTCGCTCGGATCTCGGCTATATTCATGCTCGTCACCGCTACAAAGTTGATGTGAATTCGAGATACCAGTTTTCACCTTATGGGCCATCTAGAACATTGAAGTCCGCTCGTGCTTTAGTAAACATCCGGTGAGAGAGACATTCCAGCGATGTGGTGATGTCATGAAACGTTCAGAGGTGAACCAGATCATGCAGGGCGCGGACGACTTTATGCGCTCCTTTGGTTTCCTTCTGCCGCCATTTGCCTATTGGAGCGTCGACATGTTCCGTCGGCAAAGGGCAAAGGCGGCGGCGATCATCGCCAATCGTCTAGGATGGGATATCACGGACTACGGCGCAGGTGACTTCCAGTCATTGGGACTTTTCCTGTTTACACTCCGAAACGGCGACGCCGACAATCTCGCGTCTGGCCGTGGCAAGCTCTATGCCGAGAAAATAATGATCTCGCGGCGCGATCAGTTGAGCCCGATGCACCGCCACAATATCAAGACGGAGGATATCATCAACCGCGGGGGCGGGAAGCTCGTGCTCGAGCTGTTCATGTCCAACAAGAACGGCGGTATCGATCGTGAAGCCGAGGTGGTTGTCGAGACGGACGGTCTCCCAAGGCGTCTGGCCGCCGGTGGGAAACTGAGACTTTCGCCGGGCGAAAGTGTCACGCTCCTGCCTGGCGTTTGGCATAGCTTCATCGCCGAGGAAAAGGACGTCCTGATCGGCGAAGTATCGACGGTCAATGATGATTTGACGGACAACGTCTTCGAACAACCAGTCGGACGCTTCGCCGAGATCGATGAAGATGAGCCACCCCTCCACCGCTTGTTTCGGACTACGAAAAATTTCTCGGCAAGGGCTGACACAGCGGCGTCCAAGGATTGGACGGCCACCTTGCGTGCAATACAGCTTGTCAGTCGCCGTTTGCACGTTATCCTCGGCTCCAAGCCAAAAAATTCGGGACGCAAGACGCCCCAAAAGAGGAGGAGCACAGGATGGAACGCCGGATGTTTCTTTCCATGCTGGCGGCAGCCGCTGCAGTTCGCGAGACAGGCTTTCACCCTTTCACGAGCACCGCCTATGCCGCCGAGGGGAAACCCATCAAGATCGGCTTTCTGCCGGGAGTCGTCGATCCCTTCTACCAGGTCATGCAGCTCGGGGTTGAGTCTGCCGCCAAGCAACTCGGAATCGAAGTCGTAACCCAGATTCCGCAAACATGGGGCGTCGAGGTCCAGACGCCGATCCTCGACTCCATGGTCGCCCGTGGCGACCTCAATTACATCATCACGGCACCGACCGACAAAGATCAGATGATCGGTCCTCTCAAAACCGCAGCCGACGCCGGCATCAAGATCATCACGGTCGACACGTTCCTCGGAGATGGCGACTACGCGACGGGGCCAGTCACCTTCCCGGTGAGCTATATAGGCTCGGACAACATGGAAGGCGGGCGTATTTCCGCACGCGGCCTGGCCAAGGCGATCGGTGGCAAGGGGCTCGTCTATATCAATTCGACAAACCCGAATGTGAGCTCGGTCGAGGGCCGCGAAAAGGGCTTCAAGGAGGTCATGGAGAAGGAATTTCCAGACATAAAGGTTCTCGGTCCGGACTACAATCTCGACGACATGAACAAGGCACAGCAGCAGACTGCGGCAGTGCTGGAACGTGAACGCGATCTCGCCGGCGTCTTCGGCACGAATGTGTTCAGCGCCCAAGGCGCCGGCAACGCGGTCGTCAATGCCGGGCTCGGCGGGCATGTTCAAGTCGTCGCCTATGACGCAACCAAGGCCGCAATCGAGCTGATGAACACTGGCGTCGTCACGCTTGTCCTTGCGCAAAAGCCGTTCGACATGGGCTATATGGGTGTGCAGTTTGCCCAGGCCGATGCTGCCGGCGTGACCAGCTTGCCGCGTCGGGTCGAGACCGGATTCGCGATCATCGACAAGGCAAATGTCAAAGACCCGGCGGTCGCCCGCTTCATCTACCAAGTCCCATAGTCAGCTCAGTGGAAGGAGTCCGCCGGCTTCCGTTCGTGAAGGATTGCAAATTCGTGGCCGATTCCGGTCGAAAGGCGCGCTGCGATGACTGCCACGCCAATTGAGTCACGGATGCAGCGGCCGATCATTCTTTTCAGCCGGATTTGGCCGTGGATCTTTCTCGGTCTGTTGATTGCCTTTTTCGTGGCCGTTGTCCCGCTCGCTAGCAACGGATCGGTGAATTTCCTGACGATTCGCAATTCACAGAACATACTCGTCGCGATCACACCCGTTCTTCTCCTTGGGCTTGGCCAGACATTCGTCATTATCGGCAGAGGCATCGACCTATCGGTCGGCTGGGTGATGAGCCTTGCCTCCGTGCTCTCGGCGCTGGCGATTCGGACGGTCTTCAATGCGGGGCTTCCGCTTTCTCTCTCCATTGTTATCGGCCTTCTGGCGGCACTCGGTGGTGCGGGACTTTTCGGTTTCATGAACGGCGTCATCATTGCCAAGCTGAAGGTGCCGGCCTTCATCGTTACTCTCGGCAGTTCCTTCATCGTGCGCGGTGTCGCACTTCTCATGTCGGAAAACACCACCGTGATCGGTCTGCCGCCGGGGATACGTGACTACGGAAATGAAGCGCTCGTCTACTACATAAGAGGCGAAGGCGGCGGTCTTTATCTGCTGCAGCGCCCAGATGTGGGCGGTGACCTCGTGCGGCGGATGGATGCAATTCTGCCTTATCCAGTTGTCCTTACTGCTATCGTCGTCGCGATCGCCGTCTTTCTTTTGCACAAAACACAGTTCGGCCGACACACTTATGCAATCGGCGGCAGTCCCGAGGCAGCCATACGCACCGGCATACCCGTGGATCGGCACGTGATCTCTCTCTACATTCTCTCGGCGTCGACGGCAGGTATTGCGGGGTTCCTTTCAACATTGCGTTTTGCAGCGGGTTCGGCGGTGATCGGCGATCCATTGCTTCTGTCATCCATCGCAGCAGTCACTATCGGAGGGGTGAGCCTGTTCGGCGGTGCTGGAACAGTGATCGGCACGGTCATTGGCGCACTCATCATCGCGGTGCTGACCACCGGGCTCGTGATGTTGAATGTCGAAGCGTTCTGGCAGTTCATCGTGATTGGCATCGTGGTCATCGTCGCCGTGCTCATCGATCAATCACGCGACTTGATCATCAGCCGAGACAGAGCCGGTCAGAGCTCTTGATGGAACCGCTGCTGTCAATTCGAAAGCTGACGAAACGCTTTGGCGGGCTGATCGCGGTCCGGCAGGTAAGCTGGGATGTTTACGCCGGCGAGGTGGTCGCACTTCTGGGCGATAATGGTGCCGGCAAGTCGACCTTGATCAAATGTATCTCCGGCGTCTATCGTGCTGACGAGGGAGAGATCCTCTTTGAAGGCAAACCAACTCTGTTCGTGCGACCGCTCGATGCGCGCAATCGAGGCATCGAGACGATTTATCAGGACCTGGCTCTTGCCAACAATCTTCATGTGAGTGCCAACATCTTTCTTGGGCGCGAGATCAAGACGCGCTACCTCGGCGGATTGATACGAACGCTCGATGAAGACCAAATGCGCCGCGAATCGGCGCACGCGCTGCAATCGTTGGAAATACGCTTCCCAAGCCTCACCCAACCCATTGAAAATCTTTCCGGAGGACAACGTCAGGCCGTTGCCATTGCCCGAGCAGTCTATTGGGATGCCAAGTTGATGATAATGGACGAGCCGACGAACAACCTTGGTGTTCCGGAACAACAAAAGGTGCTCGAGCTCATTCGACGACTGCGAGATCGCGGTGTGCCAGTGATCCTCATCACCCATAGCCTGCCCGACGTGTTTGCCGTCGCGGATCGGCTGATCGTCATGCATCGCGGACGAAAGGTGGCAGAGCGGAAGACAGCAGAGACAAATACATCTGAACTCGTCCAGTACATGATCGGTGCGCTCGACGACGAACGATAGGGTAGCTATGGCGGCATCTCGCGAGTTTCTTGAATACGTGCTCGACCAAATGGCTCTGTTCGGAGGGGCCACAGCGCGCCGCATGTTCGGCGGTGCCGGGATATACCGCGACGGAGTCATGTTCGCGCTCGTCGCCGACGATGTGCTTTATCTCAAGGCCACTCCCTCGAACAGCCCTGATTTCGAAGCTGAGGGTCTCGAACCCTTCACCTATGCTAAGGCCGACGGAGTGAAGACGGTCATGTCGTATCGACGCGCACCCGCCCGCTGCCTCGAGGACCCGCAGGCCATGGCGGAGTGGTGTCGGAAGGCATGGGGAGCGGCTTGTGAAAGGCCGAAGAAGCGCCGTGCGTCGACCAAAGCCAAGCAACGTTGATTAGGTAAAGCCATTCGAAAACCTCGGGCTCTTACCACCGGCGGAACCTTGAACACGTCGAGCGTCGAGTGGCCACTGGCGAGCGCCTCCTCGCATTTCATTCCAATCTCGTCTCAAATGAACTGAGGCAACGGCCTAAACCTCCGGAATGGGCACGTCAAAACCGTTCAAAGTGACCGACACCATGCAATAGAGCCCGATCAGGTTTATGAACTCCGCGGTGCCTTCCTCCCCAAAATGCGCGATTGCCTGTCGATAGATCAAATCTGGCAGAACCCCGCCGGAGAGAAGAGCCGCCGCCGTGTCGTAGGCCACTGCCTCCTCTCGCGTGAAGTCGCTCGGGCGCTGGCCAGCTATGATGGTTGCGATCTTGTCATCCGGAAGTCCGCGCAGCTCGGCGACCAGCACGTGCGCATAGAGCTCATATGCGGCGTGAAATTTTGCGCCGGTGACGAGAATGGCAATCTCCCGGATCGGTTTTGGCAATGTCGGGGATGTCGACAAAGCCTTCACCAGCTCCCACACCGGACCGCCAAATTTGGGAAACCTCAACCATGAGTTCCAGGGGCCGATCAAGGCGCCGTCTGCGTCGATCGCCGTGAAACCTTTGAAGTTCTTCTCGATTCCGGCGCGCATGTCATCATAAAGCTTGCGTTGCTCGGGACCGAGTTTTGAACCGTCTAGAAGCGGCAGCCGCATGTCCGTGTTCCCGGTTGGATGGGTTTGCGAGGCAGTGTCCAATTCTGTGTCAGACGGCCTTCAGCAGCGCTTTCAGTCGGGGTTCGATGTCCTCGCCGATGGCTTCGCGCACGAACCCGTTCGCGCGGCGGAGGCGCGCGAGCGACTGCTTATAGCTGAGGCCACCCTTCTGCATCACGATCGCGGCCTTTACATTCCAGCGCGCCTTCTCCAGCAGCTTCTCCGCATGATCGTAATCAAGACCGGTAACGATGCCGATAATGCGCCGCGCGCGATCGCGCAGCTTCTCCGACCCGGTGCGCACGTCAACCATGAGATTGCCATAGGTCTTTCCCGTGCGGATCATCGACGCCGAGGTCAGCATGTTGAGCACGAGTTTCGTTGCCGTTCCCGCCTTCAGCCTAGTCGATCCCGCGATGATCTCCGGCCCGACTGCAGGTGTGATTGTCAAATCGACGAGCTCCTGCAGCTGAGCACGCGGATCGCAGGTTACAAAGATGATCCTCGCACCTGCTGCCCGGGCACTCTCCAATGCGCCTAGAACGAATTGGGTAATTCCACTTGCCGATACCCCGATGACGACATCGCTCTTGGTCGGCCGCAACCGGCGCAGCGAGCGGGCGCCATTCTCGCGATTGTCCTCGGCGCCTTCACGGGCCCGGAACACCGCTCCTCTCCCGCCAGCTATGACAGCCTGAACGAGATCGGGATCCGTCCCGAATGTCGGCGGAATTTCTGCGGCCTCCAGAACACCCAGACGGCCGCTCGTGCCTGCGCCAACAAGGATGATTCGGCCACCTGTCCTCAGTGCTTGAGTCATGATGTCGACACCTGCAGCGATACGAACCTTTTCTCTTTTGACTGCGGCGATTACCAGCCGATCCTCGCCGAGCATCCGCTCGACGATATCGGTCGCGTCGAGCTTGTCTATATCCAGTGTCGCTGGATTGATCTGTTCGGTCGGAAGAGATCGCCACTTGGATTGTTCGGGCATGCTGGATTGAATCCTCAGGAACGAAACACAAATTCAATTGCGCGACCATATTATAGTCATGGCACTTCAAACCAGTCGATTCGGTGAGACTTCCAAGCGGTGTCAATCGTGCAAAAATCGAAGAACTGTCTGCTGCCGCCCACTATGTTGTTGGCTTGTAGACACCACACCCGAACACGTAATTGTCGTGTCGCACTACCCACGACGACTTAGGTTCCTCTTTGCCGGTTGCCGGGTCCTTATAAACATAGTCTACCCAAGTGCCGGCCTGGGTCGCCTTATCGAAGAGCTCCCTACCAAAGAGCTTTCCAGTTGGATCCTTGAGTGCCAGAACGTCGCGCCCCACTTGGGAGGCGTCTGCACCATGGGCAACGGTTTTATGGTCAGGTCCTATCACAAACATGTAAAGATCGAGCTGCGTGAAGCCCGTGCTGGGAGCCGTCATTTCCGCGAAGACGCTCTTCCCTTTGGCGTCATAGGCAGCGATTGCCTTGGCGACCAATGCCTTGGCTTGTGCCTCGGTACCCCGATCCTCGGCATCGACCGGGACGGCAAGAATCACGAAGAACAGAAAAATCGTGGCGGCTATCGACAGTGCGCGAATGGACCTTTCCATGGGGCTCTCCAGAGTGGCCGAAGTAGGTTAGATCGAGACTACCATTCCGTCTCTTGCGGTTTCACACTCGATCTCCTCGAGGTGAGCGAGCATGTCCTGGCTCATATGAGTCAGAATGACACGTTTTGCACCGAGTGCAGGCAAATGTTGCGCAAGCGTGGCGTAGTCCAAATGAAATTTGACTCGTCGATCGAAGGAGTAGCATTCGGAGATGAAAAGGTCGGCGGCCTTCGCGGCTTGGCTGAGGGTGTGGGTCCATTCGGTGTCACCTGAATAGCAAAGGATCTTTCCGTCGACTTCAATGCGATACGCAAATGGCGGCGCACCAGAAGGGTGCTTCACGAGATAGGGCGTGACCTCTATGCCTTCGACATTGTGCCGTGCCTCGGGTTCGAGTTCACGAATGCTTATCGCGAATTGACGGTGCATTTCCGTCGAGCCGGGAAAGAGGACCTCCATTGCTGTCGCAAGCCGCTCCCTCAAGCCCGGAGGCCCGGCGATCGTCAGCGGCGCCGTGCGGCCGCTGACCAGTTGTGCGTCAAGAAGGAAAAATGGTAGCCCGCCGAAATGATCTCCGTGCAGGTGTGTAATCAAGATTGCGCGGACTTTGTTCGGATCCGCTGCAAATCTGCGGAAAGCAACCAGCGAGGATGCGCCACAGTCCAGGAGAAAGGCGCCCTGGCTGTGGCTAACGTAGAAACAGGTGTTGTACCGTCCACCGCTACCAAATGCGTCGCCCGATCCAAGGAATTGCAGTTCCATCGATTGCCTTCACCTGCAAGCCGGAGAAGCGACACTTTAGCGGGTCTGCCCCATTCTGCAAAACGTCAACACTCTCTCACCGTCCGCTGATGCTGCTCAGGGCCCGGCGGATCTCGCTCTCGGCGCGCCGGAGCTCCTCTGACCGGCCAGCCATGAA
>Ga0209382_10009911_pt1 | contig 11906 bp, 7 predicted proteins | sample SoiMetdeltSBSDD5_FD_187599 | JGI IMG/M metagenome (GOLD analysis project Ga0209382, IMG submission 187599) | Bulk soil microbial communities from a Populus tree surrounding site in Tennessee, USA - Soil MetaG P. deltoides SBSDD5 (SPAdes) (version 2) | ecosystem: Environmental > Terrestrial >... | reverse complement strand
TACTCTTGGGCTGCTGGCGCTCGTCATCTGCATGAGCGTCCCCGCAATCGCGCAGGAACTGCGCGCCCGCATCACCGGCGTCGTCAACGACGCGCAAGGTTCCGTCGTTCCCGGCGTCACGGTGACGGCGCTCAACACCGCGACCAACGTCGCCACCGAAACCGTCACCAATGCCAGCGGCGTGTTCACGATTCAACAGCTGCCGCCCGGCCCCTACAAGGTGACCGCGACACTGCAAGGCTTCAAGACGTTCGCGCGCGAAGGCATCGAGCTGCACACCGCGGAGACCGTCAGCGTCAACGTGCAACTCTCGGTCGGCGCCATCGAGGAAACCGTTGCGGTGAGCGCGCAGCAGACGGCCATCGAGTCGAACGAGAGCACGGTCGCGCAGACGATCGAGAACAAGCGGATCAGCGAGCTGCCGTTGAACGGCCGTCAGGTCTACATGCTGACGCAGCTGACCGCCGGCACGATCTTCACCCAGACGACGTTCGGCGCGACCGGGTTTTCCGGGACGCGAGCGTGGGACGTCAACGGATCGCTGTCGGTGCACGGCAGCCGCACCGGCAACAACGAGTTCCTGGTCGAGGGCGCCCCGAGCTCCGGCACCGGTGGCGGCACCGGCAACTGGAACTTCGCGCCGCCGGTCGACGCCATCGAAGAATTCAAGATCGGCACTTCGGCGGTCGATGCCTCGTACGGCCGGACCAGCGGCGGCGTCATCAACATGACGCTGCGCTCGGGCACCAACCAGCTGCGCGGCTCGGGGATCGTGCTGCACCGCGGGACGTGGCTCGACTCCAACCAGATTCAGAACATCCGCAACAACATCTCCAACGAAGGACACAAGTACTACAACGCCGAAGCGATGATGAGCGGCAAGATCCGGACGAACAAGACGTTCTTCATGGGCGGCTATCAGGGCTTCTACGAGAACATCCCGTTCCCGACGACCCGGACCGTGCCGACCGAAGCGCAGCTGCGTGGCGACTTCTCGCAGACGACCACCGCCAACGGCACGCCGATCATCATGTACGACCCGGCGTCGACGGTGTGCAACGCGAATTTGAGCTCGTGCACGCGCCAGCCGTTTCCCGGCAACATCATTCCCGAGGCGCGCTGGCACCCGATCGCGAAGACGCTGCTGCCGTTCATTCCGCGGCCGAATGCCACGCCGAGCAACCTCGCGGGAGCGAGCAACTTCATCAGCTCGCCGAACATCGGCCGCTATCGCTACAACGCGTACCTGACGCGCATCGATCACATCTTCAGCGACAAGCATCGCCTGTCGGCGAGCAACAGCGGCAACTGGGGAATCGAGTTCCGCAACGAGAACGCGCTGCCCGAGCCGGCCATCCGCAGCGACAACTACCCGACGCACCGCAATCACTACCTCGTCACCGTCGATGACAACTACACCATCAACGCGACGACGCTGTGGAATACCCGGTTCTCCTGGGACCGCTTCGACGAGCCGCACGATAAGATCTACGGGGACGTCAACCCGAACCTGCCGTTCACCGGCCCGTATCAGCTCACCGGGCCGCCATTTCCGCAGATCAATCCCGACGGCTACGAGGGCATGTTCCCGCGCACCTTCCGTCAGCCGAAGAACGACGCGTTCTCGGTGAACAGCAACGTCTCGAAGAGCATGGGCAAGCATTTCCTGAAAGCGGGCGGCGAATACCGCGCCTACAACTTCTTCCGCTTCGACGAGGTCAACTCGAACGGCACGTTCTCGTTCAGCAACGAGTTCACGCGCCGCGATCCGCTGAACAACACCGGCGCCGCGTCCGGCAACGGCTTTGCGACGTTCCTGCTCGGCCTGCCGACCGGTGGCAATGTCACGACCGGCACAGCGCGCACCGAGCAGTATCGGTACTATGCCGTCTACCTGCAGGACGACTGGAAGCTCGGATCTCGCCTCACCGTCAATCTCGGCGTGCGCTGGGACTACCAGCCGGCCGTCACGGTCCAGGACAACCTCACGGTGTCGGGCTTCGACTTCGATGCCACCAACCCGCTGCAGTCGCGGCTGCCGCAGGGCGCCAACACGATCAATCCCGCCACCGGCCAGCCGCTAACATTGAAGGGCGGTCTCCTGTTCGCCAACCGCGGTGGTGCGGAGAGTCCGTACAAGAACGATTGGAACAACTGGCAGCCGCGCGTGGGCGCCACCTACCGTGTGAAAGACTGGCTCGGCATTCGGGCCAACTACGGCCGCTCGTACCTGGGCTTGTCGAGCGGCGGGCAGAACGGCGTCTACACCACCGACTTCCAGCGGGCGACGCCCTTCATCGACAACGCGCCGAACGGCATCGATCCGGGAACACCGTGGGCGAATCCGTTCCCGGATGGCTTCCTCCAGCCGCTGGCCGGCGAGCTCGGCTTGCTGACGGCTCTCGGCACGACGCCGACGATCCCCAACCCCGATTTCGAGATCCCCTACACCGATCAGTGGATGGCGGGCGTCGACCTTCAGCTGCCGTGGAACATCGGCCTCGACGTGGCGTACGTCGGCAATCAGGTGAGCAAACTCGGCGTCACACGCAACGTGAATCTGTTCCCGCGCTCCGAGAACGACAAGTCGATTCCCGCCCTCGGCGGCAACACGGGGTACTTGAACCAGACCTTCCCCAATCCGTTCGCGGGGTTGGTGCCTGGTCAGGGCATCAACGCGGCCACGATTCAGCGCCGGGAGCTGCTGCGGCCCTATCCGGAGTTCACCGGGCTCAACATGAATCGTCTCAACCGCGGCTCGTCGTACTACAACGCGCTGGAGGCAGTCGCCACCAAGCGTTACACGAACGGCGTGATGTTCGCGGTCAATTACACGTTGATGAAGCTCGAGGACGCGCTCAACTTCTTCACCGACTGGGATCAGACGCCGTATCGCGACCTCCAGGGCGACCAGCGCCGCCACCGGCTCGTGATCACGACGCTCGTCGATCTGCCGTTCGGTCCGGGCAAGCGCTTCGGCTCGGGCACGTCCGGTGTGATCGCCGGGCTGATCGGCGGCTGGCAGTTCAACACGATTGGCGAAATCCAGTCGGGACGGCCGCTCGCCTACAACGGCAGCGCCATTCTGCTCGACCCCGGCAACATCGCGCTGTCGAAGAGCGAGCAGTCGTTCGAGCGCTGGTTCGACAACAGCAGCACGGCGCTGAACAACCCGCGGCCCGATGGCACGTTCGCGTGGAGCGTGCTCGGCGCCAACGAGTACCGCGTCATCAAGGGGCGGTTCACCGACGTCAACGAACCGACCGAGCCTCAGTGGGCGTTCTCGTTCTTCAAGAACAACCGCATGGGCGACAAGAACCTGCAGCTGCGCGTCGAGATCTTCAACGTCTTCAACACGCGTGTCTACGGTGGGCCGAACACCAACCCCACCAGCGCCAACTTCGGCATCGTCGACACTGCCAGCCAGGTGAACTTCCCGCGGACGATTCAGTTGGGGGTACGCATGGCATTCTGACGAATGCGGATTGTAGATTGCGGATTGTGGATGGTGGCATTGTGGAGTGTGGATTGCTGATTGAGCGCCACTCCACAATCCACAATCCACAGTCCACAATCAAACCATCCACAGTCCGCAATCCGCAGTCCGCAATCGACAGCTGTGGTAGTGTCTTTCCCGCTATGACAAACTCCCTCTCCCGACGCTCGTTCCTTGCCATGGCCGGCGCGGCGCCGTTCGCGGCGTCGTCGGCGCTCAACGCCTTTCAGCGGAAGATCCCGATCGGCCTCGAGCTCTACTCGGTGCGCGGCGAGTTGGTGAAGGATCCCACCGCGACCGTCACCGCGGTCGGCAAGATGGGCTACCAGGTCGTCGAGTACTACTCGCCGTACATGAACTGGTCGATGGAGCAGGCGAAAGAGGTCCGTAAGCTGCTCGACGATCTCGGCATCAAGTGCCTGTCCACTCACAACAGCGCGCAGACCCTGACCGACAACCTGCAGAAGGCGATCGATCTCAATCAGACGATTGGCAGCAAGGCGATCATCATCGCCAGTCCACCCAAGGTGCAGGGCGTGGACGGCTGGAAGAGTTTCGCGGCAACGCTGACCACCGGCGCTGAAAAACTGCGCGGCGCCGGCATGGTGACCGGCTTCCACAACCATCAAACCGAGTGGCGCCCGGTTGCCGAGGGCAGCACCGAGCGGTGCATGGACGTCCTCGCCGCCAACACGCCGAAGGACGTCGTCCTTCAGCTCGATTGCGGCACGTGCGTCGAGGCCGGCGCAGATCCCGTCGCCTGGATCAAGGCCAACCCGGGCCGGATCAAGAGTCTGCACCTGAAGGACTGGGGCAAGGGTGAAGGGCGAGGCTATAACGTCGCGTTCGGCGAGGGGGACGTGCAGTGGAAGGCGCTGCTCGATGCCGCCGAAACCGTCGGCGGCGCCGAGTACTTCCTCATCGAGCAAGAGCACGCCGGCGCGATTGGCGAGATCGCTATGGCGCAGAAGTGTTTAGAGAACTACAAGAGAATGAGAGGGTGAAGACTGTCACGACGTAGTCGCGAAGAAGCGAAGCTCGCGTTCTTCGCGATGATTCGTGTCACGCTCCGCCGCGCCGGCCGCGCCCTCCCCGCCCTTGCGGCCGCTCGGTAGCGAGCGCATCCACCGGATACTTCCCCGCCCACGCAATCCCGCGCAGCAGCATCGGCTGCAGCTGCGCGTGGGAGAAGTTCACGTAGTTGTGCCCCTGCATCCAGACGAACGAGCGGAAGGGCTGCGTGCCTGGGCCCATGCTGCGCTCGTAGGTCCAGATCTGCGGCACCACTTCACCGGCGTGCTCGGCGGCGCTCTCGGTCTTGGCCATGACCGCGGTCGCGAGGACGTGAATCTCGGGCTGCTTCGACCACGTCATCAGGAAGAACGCTTCGTCCTTGATGGTGAAATCGGTCATGCCCTGCATGATCGGATGTTGTTTGTCGACGATCGTGTACGGCACGTCCGCTTCGAGCGTGTAGTTGCGCTCGCCGTGCTTCTTTCCTCCGCCGACGACGTTCGCGAACTCCGCGGGATCGGGACCGCACAACGCGTCGTGCAGGCTGACGACGCCACCGCCGCGCCGCAGGTAGTTGTCGAGCGTGGTGCGGTTTTCCGCGCTCAGGTAGCCGACGTCGCCTTTGTAAATCACGAGTACGTCGACGCCCGCGAGCTCGCGCTCGGTCGGAAAATGCAGGCTGCCGTCGACAACGGCGCCGCGATTGGTGAGCAGCTTGCTCCAGTCGGCGAGGAATTGCGGGTAGTCGTGCTGCCCTTCGGCGTGGGTCTTGAGACCGGCATGGATGTACACGCGAAGCGGCCGGCTCTGCGCTGTCATCGGCGTCGATGGTACACCAGGCGGCTGCGCCGGTGGTTGCTGCGGCGCTTGCTGCGCGATTACCGACGTGCACAACAGCGCCGCTGAGGCGAGCGCTGCGAACCCTACTCTCATACGTTCTCCTCCCTCTCAGACCACGCCGGCTTTTTTCATGACCGCCACTGTCGTTTCGAGCGCGAGCCGCGCGCCGTCCTCAGCTGACATCTCCGCGGGGACGCGCCCGAGCGGTTCGGGGCTGATGCCGTCCTCGTAGCCGATCGTTCGCAAGGCCCGCAGGAAGCCGTCGAGATCGATGATGCCTTCTCCGGGCATGTGGCGATGGTTGTCGCGAACGTCTTCCGGCGCTTCCGGCTTGGCATCCGAAATGTGCACGTGCACGATCGCCTGTTTGCCGGCTTTGACGATGTCGTCGGTGGAGCCGCCGGAATGGAACCAATGCCAGGCGTCGAGAATCGCGCCGATGTTGGGACCGCATTCCCTGGCGAAGTCCACCGTCTCGGGCAGCGTCCAGATGAAGGGATGCGGCGATTTTGGATTCTGGCGCATGTAGAGCGGACCGAGGAACTCGAGTCCCAGGCGAATCTGTGATCGCGCCAGCACATCGCCAATCGCGGTCAGTCGATCCTTCAAGAGTTTCTTGCGTTCGTCCTTCGGCGTCGGGCTGCCCGGCGAGAGCACGACCATCATCCGGTTCAAGCCAATCGCGTTGGCGAACCGCGCGTTCTCGTCGAGCTGCTTCAGGGCCTCTTGGTACGCGGCTTCGTCGGCCGAGGCGTAGGGCACCGGCAGGTTGCATACCGCCGGCTTCAGCTTCAGCTCGGTCAGGAGCGCGCGTGTCGCGTCGACGCCGTCCGCTTTGGCCGCGGTGAAGTTGACGTCGACGCCGCCGTATCCCAGCTTCGAGGCCAGCCGCGCGAAGTCCGCCCACGGCATCTGTCGCGTGACCGATCCGTTGAGCGAGACGTACATCCCCTTCTTGTCCTTGCCCGCCGTAGCTTGAGCGGAAGTGGAGGACTGTGCGCTGACACCGGACGTCATCGAGATGGCCGCGCCGGCCAGCGCCGAACGCGCGAGGAAGTCGCGTCGCGTGAGCATGGGCGGGGTGAGGATATCGCAGAACGGCGGAAGCGTGCATGCAGAAAGGGCGTTTTCGCGCGTTCGCGAGTGCCCGAAAGCTCGTAGAATAGCCGCGGAAAGACACTGTGCCGCGGGGCCTCAGTGCCTGGAATGCGAGAGTGCGAGGGTGCCACGCGAGACGCACCTTGGCACCTTCGCACGGTGGCACCCTGGCACGGTGGCACCCTGGCACTGTCGCACTCCAGGCACCAAGGCCCCCGTGGCACCGTGATCTGCCGAAAGGAACTTTCGCCGTGACCCAGCCTTCCGCGAACACCGTCCACGACGTCGTGATCATCGGCTCCGGCGCCGGCGGCGGCACCGTGACGAAAGTGCTCGCCGATCTCGGCATCTCTGTGCTCCTCATGGAAGCAGGGCCGATGCTCGCTCTCGCCGACCTGAAGGAACATATGGCGCCGTATCACGTGCCGCACCGGGGCGCCGGCGCGAAGGGCGAAGCCTACACCGGTGGCCGCACCGGCTTCAGCTACAGCGCGACCTACGGCGGAGCCCAGCTCGAGGGTGAGCCCTACACCGTCGCGCCGGGCAGCGACTTCTCGTGGTTTCGATCGCGCATCCTCGGCGGACGCACCAACCACTACGGCCGCGTCACGCTGCGCTTCGCCGACTACGACTTCAAGGGCAAATCGATCGACGGGCTGGGATTCGACTGGCCCATCACCTACGACGACATGAAGCCGTACTACGACAAAGCAGAACGGTTCATCGGCATGGTCGGCACCGTCGAGAACATTCGCAGCGCCCCCGACGGCATCTTCCAACCGCCGGCGGCGCTCCGGGCGCACGACGTCCTCGTGCAGCGATCGTGCGCCAAGATGGGCATCCGCGCCGTGCCGGCGCGGCAGGCGGTGATCACCCAAGCGACCAACGGCCGTCCGCCATGTCATTACTGCGGTCAGTGCGGCCGCGGCTGCGTGGCGGCGTCGAACTACGCCGCGAGCTACGTGCAGATCTTCCCGGCGATGAAGACCGGACGCGTCCAGGTGCTCGCCAACGCGATGGCGCGCGAGCTGATCGCCGACGAGACCGGCAAGGTCAAGGCCGTCTCCTACGTCGACAAGACCACCGGCAGCGAACGACAGGTGCGCTGCCGCACCGTCGTCCTGGCCGCGAGCTGCTGTGAATCGACGCGCCTGCTCCTCAACTCGAAATCGTCCCGGCATCCGCAGGGGCTCGCCAATTCGTCGGGCGTGGTCGGCAAGTACCTGATGGACACGGTTGGATCGAGCCTCTCGGCCTACGTGCCGGCGCTGTCGGGCATGCCGCGCTACAACTCCGACGGCTACAGCAATCACCTCTACGTGCCGTGGTGGGGCTGGGACAAGCAGCAGGCGCTCGGCTTCCCGCGCGGCTATCACATCGAAGTCGGCGGCGGCTACGGCATGCCCAACCTCGGCTCGTTCACCGGCATCGTCAATCGCGCCGAAGGCTACGGGGTGAAGATGAAGCAGGCGATCCGCGACGAGTACGGCACCACCGTGAACCTGTCGGGCCGCGGCGAGATGATTCCCAACGAGAAGTCGTTCTGCGAGATCGATCCCGACGTGAAGGATCGCTGGGGCATTCCCGTGCTGCGCTTCCACTGGGGGTGGAGCGATCACGAGCTGAACCAGGTGCGGCACATGCAGGAGACCTTCCGCGGCATCCTCGAGGGGATGGGCGGACGCGTCAACGCCGGCGGCGGACGGGGCGGGGGCGCCGGGCAGGCCGATCCGGCGACCACGCCGCGAGTCCCGATCTCGCGTGGCGGCGCGATCATTCACGAAGTCGGCACGGTGCGGATGGGCAACGATTCGAAAACCAGCCCGCTGAACAAGTTCTGCCAGGCGCACGAGGTGAAGAACCTGTTCGTCGCCGACGGCGCGCCGTTCGTGACCAATCCCGACAAGAATCCCACCCACACGATCATCGCGCTCGCGTGGCGCACGGCCGAGTACCTGGCCGAGGAAATGAGGAAAGGCAATGTCTGACATCTCACGCCGCGACGCTGTCAGGCGGCTGGCCATGATGCTGGCGAGCACCGGCGCGCTCGATGCGGTCGGCGCGCGGACGATTCACGCCATGACCGCCGAGGCGCAGGCGGCGTCCGGGGGGACCTACACGCCGAAGACGTTCACCGCCGCGCAGTACCGCCTGCTGGAACGCCTCACCGATCTCATCATCCCGGTCGAGGACGGCAAGCCCGGCGCGCTTGCCGCGGGCTGCGCCGCGTGGATCGACATGATCTCGAGCGAGAACGATCGGCTGAAGTCGATCTACACCACCGGCTTCGCGTGGCTGGATCAAACGATCAAGGCGAAGGGCGCCGTGGATTTCGTCAGCGCGACCCCTGCCCAGCAGACCGCGCTGCTCGATCAGATTGCGTATCGCCGCAACCAGAGTGACGAGCTCGCGCCGGGGATCGAGTTCTTCGGGTGGGTGCGGCGCATGACCGTCGACGCGTTCTACACGAGCGAGATCGGCTTCAAGGACATCGACTACCGCGGCAACACCCACCTGGGTGCGTATCCGTCCCCGGTTGCGTCGATCGACTACGCGGTCAAGCGCGCGGGCCTTTGAGATGCGGCGGCATCTCATCGCGATCCTGTCGGCGGCGGCGCTGATCCTTCCGGCTAAAGCCGGAAGCTACGGGAGCGCGGCCGCTCCCGGTCAGGGCACGAAGCAAGGGAGCCCTGAAGAAAACCTGCCGCCCAACATCAAGCGTCTGACCCATTTCGGCGAGCGCGCGTCGTGGTCGCCCGACGGCAAGCGCATCGCGTTCATGGAGAAGAGCTTCGGCGACGCGTACGAGGTCGACGCCTCGACCGGCGTCATCCGTCTCCTGACGCACTACCCGCACGCCGGCTTCCTGCGCGTGCAGTTCCTGCCCAACGGCGACTACTACCTGATCGGGGCGCGGACGTTCACCGACATCCAGACGACCCGCAATCGTGACCAGGAGATGTGGATCCTGAGCCGCAACGCCAAACCGGGCGACAAGCCGGTGCCGCTCGATCACAAGATTTCCGAAGGGGTCGCAATCTCTCGGACGGCAATGAAGATCGCCTGGTCGAACACGCGCGGCCAGTATCCCGATCAGCTGGCCGAGGGGGAATCGGTCATCTACACCGCCGACATCGTCTACCAAGGCGACCAACCGAAGCTCGCGAACAAGAAAGAAGTGATTCGCGCCAAGGCTCCCGAGTGCACGCTCGAGGCGCAGGACTTCCGCAAGAACGACACCGAGCTGATCTACACGTGCTATCGCTCGCCGTTCGCCGATGTGCTCGGCGTCGATCTCGGCACCGGAAAAACGGTCGTCTATCGCAAGCTGGCGGGCGAGTACAACGAGGTCGAAGGCATCTTCCCCAACGGCGAGTTCGCGCTGGTGGAGTCGAGCCGCGAACAGTCGCAGCAGAACTCGAACTACATCGACATCTGGAAGCTGAAGCTCGAGCCGGACAGCAAGGACTTCACGCGCGTGACGCGATGGGGTGAGTATCCGGGATACAAGGCCTCGAATCCGGTGGTCAGCGCGGACGGCTATCGCATCGCGTTCCAGTCGGCGCGCAGCCGCGACGCCGCCGGCGTCGGCTACGGTATTTTTGTCCTCGATCTGAGGTTGCGATGATGAACCTGAGCATCCACGTTTGGAGATGGGCTGCGATCGCGATTGGGGGCGTGACGCTGGCAGCGGGCATCGCGGCGCCCGAGGCGCAGACGAGCCGGTCCGCAGCCGCGGCGCAGCACTACCTCTACGTCGCTTCGCCCGGCATTCGCAACTACGTCGAATACGGCGGTCTCGGCGTGATCGTCTATGACATGGCCAAGGGGCACACGCTCGTACGCCGCTTCGCGACGTTCGATGTGGTGGCGAACCAGCCGCCGGAAAACGTCAAGGGCATCGCCGCCAGCGCCGCCACGAATCGGCTCTACGTATCGACGATCAAGCGCGTCGGCGCTTTCGATCTCGTCACCGGCGCGCGCATCTGGATCCGCGAATATGCCGGCGGCGCCGATCGACTGGCGATCTCGCCGGACGGCCGCACTATCTACCTGCCGACGTTGGAAGGACCGCACTGGAAGGCAATCGACGCCGCCACTGGCGACATCATCAAGGAGGTCGTCATCGGCGACGGCGCGCACAACACCGTGTACGGCGGGGACGGAAAACGCGTCTACCTGGCGTCGCTGCGATCGCGATCGCTCGCCATCGCCGATCCGGCCACCCACACGGTCGTGGGCAGCGTCGGGCCCTTCAGCAACTCGATTCGCCCCTTCACCATCAACGGCAAGCAGACGCTCTGCTTCGTCAACGTCAACGATCTGCTGGGCTTCGAGGTCGGCGACATCACGTCCGGCAAGATGCTGCACCGGGTCGAGGTGTCCGGGTACGAGAAGGGACCGGTCAAGCGCCATGCGTGCCCGAGCCACGGAGTCGCGCTGACGCCCGACGAGCGCGAGCTGTGGCTGGCAGACGGCCCCAACAGCAAGGTGCACATCTTCGACGCCACGGTCATGCCGCCCAAGCAAGTCGCCACCATCGGACTGCGCGATCAACCCGGATGGATCACGTTCAGCCTCGACGGACGCTACGGCTATCCGTCGACCGGCGAAGTCATCGACGTCAAGTCCCGGAAGATCGTCGCCACGCTGTCGGATGAATCGGGCGCCGCCGTGCAGAGCGAGAAGGTGGTCGAGGTCGTGCTCGCCGCCGGCAAAGCCGTGGACACCGGGGATCAGTTCGGTGTGGGCCGCGTGCGGTGACTACGCCGCGGCTGGAACCTGACGACCTGACACGCGGCCCCTCGATCGATCCATCGCCGCTCTATCGCAGCCGCGACGAGCTCTACGCCGACGACCTCCTGATCGCGGCGCTGAACGGGTTCGACTTCTTCACCTGGCTCGACGCGCACCCCTCGACGGTTGCCGCCATCGCTCGCCACTTCGGCTTTCACGAGCGGCCCGTCGACGTGATGACGACGCTGTTCGTGGCGCGAGCGCTGGTGGTGCGCGACGGCGACGTCCTGCGCCTGACGCCGCTGGCCCGCGAGCATCTCGTGGCTTCCTCGCCGTGGTTTCTCGGTCCGTACTTCCCTCGCGTCAGCGATCGGCCGATCGCCGTCGATCTGATCGAGATTCTGCGTACCGATCAGCCCGCCCACTTCGCCAGCCGCAAGGACGCCGACGACTGGCACAAGGCGATGGAGGACGAGACGTTCGCCGAGGAGTTCCTCGCCGCGATGGACGTGCGCGGGCGTTTCACGGCTCACGCTCTGGCCGCGCGCCTCGACCTCAAGGGCGGTCGGCGTCTGCTCGACGTCGCCGGCGGCACCGGCGTGTTCGCCTGCGCCCTGGCGGCGCGGTTTCCAGATCTTCGCGCCACCGTGCTCGAGAAACCGCCGGTCGATCGCATCGCCGGCCGGGCAATCGCGCGGCGAAGCTTGAGCGCGCGCATCGA
>Ga0209382_10009910_pt1 | contig 11908 bp, 8 predicted proteins | sample SoiMetdeltSBSDD5_FD_187599 | JGI IMG/M metagenome (GOLD analysis project Ga0209382, IMG submission 187599) | Bulk soil microbial communities from a Populus tree surrounding site in Tennessee, USA - Soil MetaG P. deltoides SBSDD5 (SPAdes) (version 2) | ecosystem: Environmental > Terrestrial >... | reverse complement strand
CAAGTACTTTTCCTCCTTCATCGGTTTCTTTCCTGCGGATGACCCGGAAGTCTGCATTTCGGTGATGCTCGACGATCCGGACCGGAGGCTCGGCGGTTACTATGGCGGCGAAACAGCCGCGCCGATCTTCAGGAAAATCGCCGAGCGTGTCTCCGTCCAGCTCGATATCCAGCCGGACCAGCCGCCTTCGGACGACCTCACTCCGGTTCCTCCCGAAACTTTTACTAAATCGACGGCCAGACAGACGTTGACGGAAGTGCCATCCGAGCGAAATTTTTGACGTGCCGATGCTGTTGAAACAACTAGCCAGCGAGCTGGCGCCGTTGCGGATTGAAGGGCCGCTGGACCGCGAAGTTGCGGGCATTGCCTACGACTCGCGACGCGTGACTCCGGGAATGGTGTTCGTGGCCATTCCCGGCCAGCGAACCGATGGGCACGATTACATCAGCACGGCCATCGACCGGGGCGCGACGGCGGTCATTTGCGAGAGGAACGGCTTTGTTTCCCAGCGTGTCACGAAGATCAAGGTGGCGGACACGCGGCAGGCGCTGGCATGGGCGGCGGCCTCCTACTATCAGCACCCGAGTAGAAGGCTTAAAATGATTGGCGTCACCGGCACGAACGGCAAGACTACGGTGGCCTTCATGGTGAAGCAGATTCTGGGAGCGGCGGGCGTCAATTGTGGGTTGATCGGCACAGTGCGGTACGAAATCGGCCAACGCGTCATTCCCGCCCAGCGCACTACGCCGGAAGCGCTCGAAATCCAGCAGATGCTCGCTCAAATGCTGCGCGCCGACTGCCAGGCGTGCGTGATGGAGGTAAGCTCCCACGCGCTGGAACAAAAGCGCGTCGCCGGCGTCGAGTTCGACGTCGGCATCTTCACCAATCTCACCCAGGACCATCTCGATTACCACGGCACGATGGAAAAATACTTCGAGGCGAAGAAAAAACTCTTTACGGCAATTGAAACGGGTGCAAAGGAAGCCGGCACCGTGATCAACATCGATGACACCTACGGCGCGCGGCTCGTGGAGCAGACCCGCATCGAGGCTCAGATGATGTACGGCGTGAGCCCGGCGGCGAAACTCCGCGCCAGGGAAATCAAACTCGACAAGGACGCGACGGAAATGATCATCGAGACGCCGCAGGAACGGTTCTCCTGCCGGTTGCCTTTGATCGGTCGTCACAACGTTTACAATGCCCTGGCCGCCGCCGGTGCAGGCCTCGTGTTGAAGGTCGGCGTGCAATCGATACAAACCGCGTTGAATTCGATGCCTGCGGTTCCCGGCCGTCTCGAAAGCATTTCGCTTGGCCAGCCGTTTGGAATCTTTGTGGACTATGCGCACACCGACGATGCGTTGCGCAATGTGCTGGTCACCCTGCGCGAAATCACTCGCGGCCGCCTTCTGCTTGCCTTTGGCTGCGGCGGCAATCGCGACGCCGGCAAACGCCTGAAGATGGGCAAAGCGGCGGCCGAACTGGCCGATTTCACCCTCATTACCAGCGACAACCCCCGACGCGAATCGCCGGAGACCATCGCCGCGCAGATCGAAGACGGGTTTCAATCCGTCCGGGCCGACGGCTACCGCGTGGAACTGGACCGGCGGCGGGCCATTGAGGAAATCATTCGCGAAGCGAAGCCAGGCGACACGGTGCTGATTGCGGGCAAGGGCCACGAGACCTACCAGGAATTCGAGGACACCGTAGTGCCCTTCGATGACCGCATCCATGCCCGCGAGACGCTGGAAGCCTTGGGCTACAGAAATGAATAATTCCTCCTCTCCATTCAATTCAACCAGTTGGGAAGGCATGAGCGACACCACCTCGCTGGAGAAGGCGATCACCGCCGTGGTGACAGCAAGTTTTTCCATGAAATGAAGTGGAATCACGTTCTTTGACATACATAGCCGAGGCGTGCGGCGGTGAATTGATCGCTGGCTCGCCATCGATGTTGGTGACGCGCGTAAGCACCGATTCGCGGAAGACGCAGCCGGGTGATTTGTTTGTGGCGCTGGCGGGAGAAAAATTCGACGGCCACCAATACATCTGCCAGGTGGCGGAGAAGGGCGCCGCGGCCGTGCTCATCGATCGAGCGAAGGTGTCCGCGCCGTTGCCAGGTTGCGCCGTGATCGCAGTAGACAACACCCGGCAGGCATTGGGCCGGCTGGGCGCGAGATATCGAAGTGACTTCAACCTGCCCATCGTTGCGGTCGGCGGCTCGAACGGCAAGACGACGACGAAAGAGTTGCTGGCTTCCGTGTTGCGGCAAAGGTTCAAGACGCTCTGGAGCGAGGCCAGCTTTAACAATGACATCGGCGTGCCAGTCACGCTGTTGGACCTGGACAGTTCGCACCACGCCGCTGTGCTGGAAATCGGCACGAACCATCCGGGCGAGCTGGCGCCGCTCGTGCGGATGATCCGGCCACGCTACGGCGTCGTGGCCAGCCTGGGGCGCGAACATCTGGAATTCTTTGAGGACTTGAACGGCGTGGCCGAGGAGGAGGGATGGTTGGCGGAGCTGTTGCCGGCGGACGGTCGGTTGTTCGTGAACGGCGACAGCCCGGAGATGGAAAAGGTGGTTGGACGGGCGCGCGCGCCCGTGACGCGGGTCGGTTTTGGACAACAAAACGACTGGCGCGCATTCGACGCGCGGTTGGATGAGGCCGGAGTGGCCTTTGAGGTGGCTGCGGATGACGCGGTGCACAGCGGGCCGTACCGGGTAAACCTGGTCGGGCGGCATCAGGTTACGAACGCCTTGCTCGCGGCCGCTGCGGCGGCGCAGCTGGGTGTGGCGCCTGAAGAAATTCAGCGAGGGCTGGCCGAGTGCCGGCCGGCAAAGATGCGTATGCAAATCTGGAAAACAAAAGGTGTCAGCGTCCTCGATGACACGTACAACGCGAACGCGGATTCGGTGGCCGCGGCGCTGCAGACATTGAAGGATTTCCCCTGCGGGGGAAGAAGAGTGGCCGTACTCGGCGACATGGCGGAGCTGGGAAGGCACGCCGCGGACGCGCACGCGGAAGTAGGCCGCCGCGCCGCCGAGGGGCAAGTGGACCAGTTGTTCGCGGTCGGAAAGATGGCGGGAGTGATGGGCGCCGCCGCCCGCGCCGCCGGTTTGATGCAGGTCAGCGAACTGGGCGAAGTGGAGACCGCCGCGAACGTCGTGAAGCGCTTCGTGCGCAGCGGCGACGTGGTGCTCGTCAAAGCCTCGCGCGCCTCGCGCCTCGAGCGCATCGGCGAAGTGCTGCGTGACAATGATTGAACCATGAAAAAAGAGAACGTAAAACCACGTTTGACAGCCGAACAGCCGGCGCGCCGGGCACCGCTGACTCGTCCGAACCCGAAAGCCAGAAGCACCGGCGGGGCGCTTCCGGCTCTTTTGAAAAGGTTGGCCGACTGGAACCAGTCATGGTCGGCTTCAAAGGAAACGATGCCGCGTTACCGGCACGATTGATCGATGCTGTTTTACCTGGCTCAACACCTGGAGCGCGCCGCGGTGAACACGGAGTGGGCGGAATATCTGTCGCCGCTGCGGGTGTTTCGTTACATCACGTTCCGGAGCGCGGGCGCGGCCGTCACCGCCTTGCTGCTGAGTTTGTGGCTGGGGCCGAAAGTGATTGCGTGGTTGAAGCAACTCAAGTTCGGCCAGCACTACGCCGACAAGGCCGAAGAGAGCGGCGGGATTGCGGCGCGTGTGCTGAGCAAGAAAGGGACCCCGACGATGGGCGGGATTCTGATCGTTCTGGTTGTGGACACGACGGCGTTGTTGTGGGCGCAGTGGAACACGCTTATCCTGCTGACCATTTTGTCGCTGGTCGTTCTGGCGGGACTCGGTTTTTACGATGATTACGTGAAGATTACCCAACAGAACAATCGCGGCACCGGGTCTCACGTGAAATTGTGGATTCAGTTCGCGCTGGCGCTGTTCATCGGCGTCTATCTTTGGATTTTGCCGGAAACCTCGAAATTGATTACCGAGATTCACGTGCCGTTTTACAAACATCCATTGCCGCTGGCGGGCGGCGCGGCGGTGGCGATTGGCCTGGCGATCACGGTGTTCTCGATCGTCGGCAGCTCCAACGCCGTCAACGTGACCGACGGACTCGATGGCCTGGCCATCGGATGCACGCTCATCGTGACGAGCGTGTTTCTGATCATGAGCTACATCGCCGGCAGCGCGTTCTACGCGAAATACCTCCAGGTGCCTCATGTGCCGGGTGCGGCGGAGCTGACGGTGTTCTGCGCGGCCATCATCGGCGCCGGGCTGGGCTTTCTGTGGTTCAACTGTCATCCCGCGCAGATGTTCATGGGCGACACCGGCTCACTGGCGTTGGGCGGCGCGCTGGGGATTGTCGCGGTGCTCATCCAGCAGCCGTTCGTGCTGGTGATCGCCGGTGGCGTGTTTGTTGCCGAAGCGTTGTCGGTCCTGCTGCAGACCACGTGGTTCAAATACACGCGGTACCGCACCGGCACCGGGCAGCGCATCTTTTTAATGGCGCCATTGCATCATCATTTCGAGAAGAAGGGCTGGTACGAATCGCAGGTGGTCACACGTTTTTACATTTTGTGCGTGCTGTGCGCCGTCCTGGCGTTGAGCACGCTGAAACTGCGCTAGGCGCAATGCAGGAACTCGCAAACAAACAGGTGCTCGTCATCGGGCTGGGCGTCAGCGGTCGGGCGGCTTGCGATTTATTGCGCCGCCGCGATGCGAAGGTGCTGGCGATCGACGGCGCCGACACACCGCAACTCCGGCGCGAAGCAGAGGGGTTGCGGGCGACGGGCGTGGACGTGCGGCTGGGTGTCAAGCAGGCGCCCGCGGACAGGATGGACATGGCCGTCCTCAGTCCCGGCGTGCCGCGCCAGTCGCCGCTGGTCCATCCGTTGGTCCAGCGGGGTGTTCCCCTTATTGGCGAACTGGAACTCGGCTACCAACAGTCGCTCTGTCTGAACATTTCTATCACGGGCACAAACGGCAAAACGACGACAACTGAACTGGTCGAACGCATCCTGAAACACTCCGGGCGGAAAACGGCTGCCGCCGGAAATATCGGTTTGCCGTTGTGCTCCGTGGTAGATCAAACCAAAGACCTCGAGTTCCTGACGCTCGAGGTCAGCTCGTTCCAGTTGGAGACGATCCAGTTCTTCCGGCCCGTCGTCGCTGTCCTCCTGAACATCACGCCCGACCACCTGGATCGGTATTCGGGCATCGCCGATTACGCGCGGGCCAAAGCGCGCCTGTTCATGAACCAGCAGGCGTTCGACTGGGCGATCGTGCAAAGCGAGGCGCTGGCGCAGATGCGATCCCTGCAACTGGAGATTCCATCGAAGGTGATCACCTTTAGCGCGAACAACCGCCGCGCCGATATTTATCTCGATCGCGGACTGCTGGTGAGCCGGTTGTCCGACTGGACCGGGCCTCTCTTGGATATGGACAAGAGCCGCCTGCGGGGCCCGCACAACGCCGAGAACATGATGGCGGCCTTGGCCGTCGGCCACGTCCTCCGCGTGCCGCTGGAGCAGATGGCGGAGGCCCTGATGGGTTACGAGCCGGCGCCGCATCGTTGTGAACTGGTGGCCGAATCCAACGGCGTCAAATTTGTGAACGACTCGAAGGCCACGAACCTCGACGCGGTGCAAAAGGCGTTGCTGGCCATGCCGGCGGGCCAGGCGGGCGAGCCGAACGTGTTTCTCATCGCCGGCGGTCAGGACAAAGGCTTCGAGTTTCACGACATTGGGCCGTTGTTGTCACAACGGGTGAAGCGCGCATTTTTGCTCGGTGAAACGCGCGAAAAAATTCGCGCGGCCTGGAGCCTTTTTACTCCTTGCACGCCTGTCGCTTCATTGTTAGAAGCAGTACAGTTCTCTGCAGCCGATGCGGTCCCTGGCGATGTCGTCTTGCTTTCACCGGCTTGCTCCAGCTTTGACATGTTTCAGAACTACCAGCATCGGGGTGAAGTGTTTCGCCACGCGGTTCAACAATGCATGCAGACCGCCGGCGGCGGCGCGCGCGAAACCGAAGCCAAAGAACCGGTCAAACAGGAAACTTGAACGAATTATTGCTTCGGCGCTTTTGAGACACGGCGGCGGAGCAACGACCTTGAACAAAGCAACGCATTAACAAAAATTCGCCCTCAACGGCAACAACAAGCACTATGAACAACCCCAACCCGCTCATCCCCCAGGGCTCCCTTATGGAGCAAAAGGCCAAAGGCAAGCCGCATCTCCGCGTCGCGCTCTTCATCGTGGCCGTTCACCTCGTTTTCCTCGGCGGACTCCTCATCCAGGGATGCAAAAAGGAGGAAGAGCCCCCGGGCAGCCAGGCCGCCGCGACAAACGATCTGTCGGCCCTGTCGCCGACCGACCGCGACTCGCCCTACAATACGAACGCCGGCGCTCTGACGGCCAACCCGTCGGCGTTCGATCCCGGTCTGACCAGCCCGCCGTTGGCCACCAATCTCATTGGGCAAACCCCCTTGCCGACCCACGCGGTGCTCGAAACGGCTGCGGCAAACCGTGAGTACGTCGTGATCAGGGGCGACTCGTTTTACTCCATCGGGAAGAAGTTCGGAGTTTCGGCCAACGCGATCGCCAGAGCCAATCCCGGCATCGACCCGACGCGGTTAAAGGTCGGTGACAAACTGCAAATTCCGCCCGCGTCTTCAACCACTGCCAGTGTGGCGCAGGCGGCGGCCGGTTCCGGTGGCGCGGACGTTTACGTGGTTAAATCCGGCGACACGCTCAGCAAGATCGCACAAGCCAACAAGACCACCGTTAATGAAATCAAAGCGCTCAACGGGTTGAAGACGGACCGCATCAACATCGGCGACAAGCTGAAACTTCCCGCAGCCAGGCCCGCGTCGGCGACCGGCTCGACCGGGACGCCGCTGCAGCCCGCGGGCCCGGTCGGCAATCCGTAAGCCGACCGTGTGTGGGTGTGTCGGCGCAAGCGACCGATGAGAAAAGCCGGCTTGCCTGACGGCAACGCGCAATTGAACATGAAGTACGCCGCAACTATTCTGGTGTTCTGTGTTACCGCATTGCTGTCGCTCGGCCTGGTCATTCTGTTCAGTTCCAGCATGGACAAGGATGGTCAGAACTATCCGGTCATGCAGGCCATTTGGTGCGGGCTGGGTGTGGTGGCCGCCGTGCTGGTAGCCTGGAACGATTACCGGCATCTGAAGAAAATCTCCCTGGTGTTGTACCTCGTGGCCGTGGTGTTGCTCGTTCTGGTGCTGATCCCGGGCATCGGCGTGAAAGCCGGTGGCGCCCGGAGGTGGTTGCACGTCGCCGGGCAAAGCGTTCAACCCTCCGAAATCGCCAAGATCGCCCTGGTGATTCTGCTGGCGCACTACGGCGAACGCTACCAGCGTTTCATGGCCGCTCCGATCCGCGGTTTGATTATTCCCGGGACTCTGATTTGCATCGTGCTGGGACTGATCTTCCGGGAACCGGATTGGGGAACCACGCTGTTGCTGGCCGCGGTCGGCGTGGTCATGTTGCTCGTCGCCGGCGTTCGTTGGCGTTATCTGGTCGCGCCGGCGCTTGCCGGGTGCATCGCCTTCACGTTCGTTCTCCTGAACAACGAAACCCGGTTGAATCGGGTGAAGAGCTGGATGGATCCGGAAGCAACCAAGGGCGGCGTCGGCTACCAGTCCTGGCAGGGAATGGTGGCCCTCGGTTCCGGCGGAGTGAAGGGCTTGGGACTCGGAGACAGCCGCCAGAAGTTCGGCTATCTCCCCGAGCATGAAACCGATTTCATTTTCGCGATCATCGGCGAGGAACTCGGACTGGTGGGGACGATCGGGGTTGTCGTCGCCTTTGTGGTCGTGATGATTTGCGGCGTTCGCATCGCCTGGAACGCGCGCGACACCTTCGGCATGTTGCTCGCCACGGGTCTGACGTTCCTGATCGGATTGCAGGCCTTCATCAACATCGGCGTTGTGACCGGGACGCTGCCGAATAAAGGACTGCCGCTGCCCTTCATCAGCCGCGGCGGCTCGAATCTTTTCCTCATGCTGATGTGCGTGGGGCTGCTGCTGAGCATCGCGCGGCGTGCTGGCGACAGTCGAAGCACCCTGCCGCGGTCGGTTGATCTCGAAGAATTGCCCGTTCCACAGACGACCTGATGCAGTCCGCCGAGACAGCGCCATTGGTTGCCATTGCGTGTGGTGGCACCGGCGGGCATCTCTTCCCCGGACTGGCCGTCGCTGAAGTCCTGTTGCGCGCCGGTTGCGCGGTCTCGCTCATCGTATCCCCCAGGGATGTCGATCAACAAGCGGTCAAAGCCGCGGTGGGCATGGAGGTGATCACCTTGCCGGCTGTGGGACTCAGTCGCGGACAATTCATCGCTTTCCTGACGGGCTTCTGGCAGTCCTGCCGCACCGCCCGAAAAAACTTCCAATCGCGCCCGCCCCGTGCCGTCCTTGCGATGGGAGGCTTTACGAGCGCGCCGCCGATTCTGGCGGGTCGAAAACTCGGCGCGGCAACCTACCTTCACGAATCCAATTCCGTTCCGGGTCGCGCCAATCGCTGGCTGGCCCCGAAGGTGGACCGCGTTTTTGCGGGCTTTCCGGCCGCCGTCCTGCGATTGCGCAATCGCTCCGTAACAGTCACCGGGACGCCGGTGCGCCCGGAGTTTCGTCCAATGGACGCCGCGAGCTGCCGCGTGGCGCTGGGACTGAGCGCGGACGAACCGGTGCTGCTGGTGATGGGCGGCAGCCAGGGCGCCAGTGGAATCAACAAACTCGTTCTCGACTCGCTGCCGCTCCTTTCAGCGCAAATGCCGGAGTTGCAATTCCTGCATCTGACCGGCGCTGGTGATTTCGAGAACGTTCATCGCGCCTACACCGCTCGGAAGCTCAAAGCCGTCGTGCGGCCCTTCCTTTCGGAAATGGAGCTTGCTTTGGGGGCCGCCACGGCCGCGATCAGCCGGGCCGGCGCGTCGTCGCTCGCCGAAATCGCCGCGATGCGGCTGCCTGCCGTGCTGATCCCCTATCCTGTGGCTGCAGACAATCACCAGTTCTTCAACGCGCGGGCCTTCATCGAAACCGGCGCGGCGCGGATGTTGGAGCAAAGAGGCGCAACATCCGAAGCTCTGGTCCAACGGGTGAAAGAATTGGTCTGCGATTCCGCGATTCGGGAATCGATTCAGACCGCCCTGGCGCAGTGGCATCGACCAGATGCCGCCGGACAAATCGCCGCGCAAATGTTGGAGGCGATCGCACGGAACGGCGCCCTGATCTTGCCGCCGGCCAGTCGTGAAAGGCGCGGTGCAGAAGAAAAGCCGTTGCACCGGCGCATCGAGCCGGCGCGGCAAAATGTCAGCGCTGAAATTGCGTGAGCCCGCTGAATCCACAACAAGTCGATGAGTTGCTGCGAGCGGCGCCCGGCGGCGCCGTCTATCTCGTCGGCGCGGGCGGTTGCGGAATGAGCGGTCTCGGCCACCTGCTGCTTGACCTTGGCCATGCGGTCGCGGGGTCTGATCTGGCTGTGAACGAAGAGGTGCGCCAACTCCGGTCCCGCGGCGCTCACATTCACGTCGGTCACCACGCCGAACAAATCCGGGCGCCGCGACCGGTCATGGTCGTTTACTCTTCGGCCATTCGCGCCGACAACTCAGAGCTTGCGGCCGCGCGGGAATTGAAGGTTCCCATTGTGCGGCGCGCCACGCTTCTGGCGGCGTTGGTGCGCCGGCAGCGTGGCATCTGCGTGGCCGGCATGCATGGCAAAACGACGACCAGCGCGCTCTTGAGCTTCGCGCTGGAAAAGTTGGAGGCCCGGCCCAGCTACGCCATCGGCGCGTTCGTGCCTCAACTCGAACGGCACGCCCGGTTCACTCCGCCCTCCGAACCCCGCGCTCCGCTTTTCGTCGTCGAGACGGACGAAAGTGACGGCACCCTGCGCGAGTTTCAACCCGAGCATGCGGTTGTGCTCAACGTGGACGCAGAACATCTCGATTTCTACGCCAGTCTTGAGGCGGTCTGCCGCGAGTTCCAGGCCTTCGGCGAACTCACGCGCGGTTTGCTGATTTTTTGCGCGGACGACCCGCGTCTGGCCGAACTGTTCGCCAAACGCCCCGGCGCGATCTCGTACGGCTTCAATCCGCTGGCCGCGTATCGGATCGAAACGCAAACCAGGCACGCTCCCGGCCCCGGACGCCTCACGCCGGCGGCCTCACGTTTCAACCTTTGGCACGGCGGCGAGCACCTGGGCGTCTTTACGATCGGCCTGCTCGGCGAGAAAAACGTCTCCAATGCGGCCGCCGTCGTCGCGTTGTTGCATCAGCTCGGCTTTCAGCCGGCTGAAATCACAAAGGCAATCGCGCCCTTTCGCGGGGCGGCGCGGCGGCAGGAGGAGCTGTTTGCTGACGACCGCTTCCGGGTGTTTGACGATTACGCGCATCATCCACAGGAGATCGCCGCGACGATTGCCGCTTTCAAGAGTCTTATACACCGGCGGTTGCTCGTGGCGTTTCAACCGCACCGCTACACCCGGACGCAGCATCTTCTCGAAGAATTCTCCACTTGCTTCAACGGTGTTGATAAACTCTGGCTCACCGAAGTGTACGCAGCGAGCGAGCCGGAGATCCCGGGCGTCAATGGAGCGGTGCTGGCCGAGGCGGTGCAGGCGAAAGGTCAGCCGGTCCAGTTCGTCCCGACGCTGGCGGAATTGCGCGTCTCCGTCCGGGCGGCCATGCAGCCCGGCGACCTCGTGCTTTTTCTTGGCGCCGGCGATATTACTCAAGCCGCGCGCGAGCTTGCCGCCGAATTGAACAACGAGATGCCGACAAACAAAGAACAGTTTTTTGCCGCACTTTCCGTCGTCGTGTCTCCGGCTACGGTTTTGAGGCAAAACGAGCCGCTGGCGAAAAAGACGACCTTGCGCGTCGGTGGACCGGCTGATCTTTACGTGGAGCCGGCATCGGAAATGGAACTGGCGGCGGTGTTGAAAGTTTGCACCGAACACAACGTGCCGTTTGTGATCCTTGGCCGCGGTTCGAATCTGCTGATCAAAGACGGCGGCGTCCGGGGCGTCGTTGTTTCGCTTGGACAGCCGCACTTCAGCCGGATCGAAATCGTCGGAGAACAGCTCCACTGCGGGGCCGGCGCGTCTCTCAAAAACGTGGCGAACGAGGCGAAACGCCGCGGCCTGACAGGACTGGAATTTCTGGAAGGCATTCCCGGCAGCATCGGCGGAGCGCTCCGCATGAACGCCGGCGCCATGGGCGGATGGATGTTCGACGTGGTCGAGGCGATCCGGTTCATGGATTACACGGGCGGGATTCACGAGCGGAAGGCGAGCGAAGTGAATGTGGAATATCGCGGCTGTCCGCTGTTCAAGAACCACATTGCGCTGGGCGCGGTGCTCAAGGGCGAGCCGGCGCCGCGCGAACTGATCGAGCAGCGAATGGCCGCCAGCAACGAGAAGCGATGGACCAGCCAGCCGCGCAAGCCAAGCGCCGGATGCATTTTCAAGAACCCGAAGACGATCCCGGCCGGCAAACTAATCGACGAACTTGGTTTGAAAGGGACGCGCGTTGGCGGCGCGGTGGTCTCGGACGTGCACGGCAATTTCATCGTGAACGAAGGCAACGCCACCGCGCAGGACGTGTTGGGCTTGATTGAAATTGTCCGGCAACGGGCAAAGTCCTCGCGGGGGATCGAGTTGGAAACGGAAGTGGAGATCCTGGGCGAATAACGATGCACCAACGTTTGCATATTACGGTCATGCTCGGTGGCCCTTCCGCCGAACGCGACGTATCACTGAAATCAGGCAAGGCGGTCGCCAACGCTCTGCGGTCGCTCGAGCACACGGTCCAAGAACTGGATCCGCGCGACGATTCATGGTCGTTGCCCACAGACACGGACGTCGTTTTTCTGGCGCTGCACGGCACGTACGGCGAGGACGG
>Ga0209382_10009909_pt1 | contig 11909 bp, 9 predicted proteins | sample SoiMetdeltSBSDD5_FD_187599 | JGI IMG/M metagenome (GOLD analysis project Ga0209382, IMG submission 187599) | Bulk soil microbial communities from a Populus tree surrounding site in Tennessee, USA - Soil MetaG P. deltoides SBSDD5 (SPAdes) (version 2) | ecosystem: Environmental > Terrestrial >... | reverse complement strand
TCCAGCTGCACCACAGCTGGCCGGTGCACCGGAGCATGACGCAGGCGCTGCGACAGGTGACCCAGCAGCTGCTGGCGGCAGAGGTCGGAGAGGTCGCGTCGGCCGCCGAGTCCTAGCCGGACGTACTCCTACTGCCGCCGATCTTCCTCAACTGCCCTATACACTTCAGGTATTCAAGGAGGCGATGCGTCTCTATCCTCCCGTTCACTCCATTTCACGGCAGGTCGTGCGCCCTTTTGATCTCGAAGGCTACCATCTGCCGAGGGGCGTGATTGTCGCCGTGAGTTTTTACGTGCTCCATCGGCGACCAGACTACTTCCCTGATCCAGGGCGCTTTGACCCGGAGCGGTTTGCACCTCAAGCAGAGAAAAACTTGCCGCGTTATGCTTATCTGCCGTTCAGCATCGGACCGCGCTTGTGCATTGGCAATCACTTCGCGATGATGGAAGGCCATCTGCTGCTTGTTACGTTGGCTCAACGTGTCACTTTCAAACTTGTTTCTGGCCAGAAAATCGTTCCAGAGCCGCTAATTACTTTGCGGCCACGTGACGGCATCCAGATGGTGGTCCAGCGCCGTGAACCATAGAGAAATAGGCAAGTTAACTTCTTGGCATCCATGCAGCTTCAACAGAAAATCAGAACGGCCCGTTTAGCGTGGCCGGAATTGTTCCTCTGGGTACTTCTTGGCATTCCTCTCCTGCATCTCGGATTGCTGTTCAGTATTACTGACTCGCATACTCCCCAAGCCATAGCAATTCAGGCGCTTCGTCCCCTAGGAACTCTGGGGGCTGTCGTTCTCCTTTGTCATTCAGCCTCTCTGACGAAGGGACACCGACGTTGGGCATGGATTTTCTATGCAGCCTCTATGTTCTTTGGCGCTCTCTTTAGTATCCATCTGATTACCCAGGAAACATCAGCCATCACGCCGCTCACAAATATTCTGCCGATGATGATTTATCTGTTTGCTCTCCTCGGTACGGCCTTGTATTTGCGGCCTCGTTCTCGGTGGATTGGCAATACACCGCGAGTCGCATCGGGTAGTATTACCGTGGGGTGTTCCGCGCTGGTACTGATGGAGAGCATTCTACCGACAGTATTTCCCACACTATTGTGGAATGCGAAGGTAAGTTCAATTTTGCCTTACCTGGCTTTAGATGTTGGGATACTTTTTGCTTTGGGAGTGGTAGGATTACGTTATGGGTTGCATCAAGGCCCGCTGGTTCCATTAGCGTTTCTCTGTATTCTCTGTTTGCTCATCGCTGATACCTTATATCTGCTAGTCTCTTTAGTCCCGGGGAGTGCTCCCATCTATGTGAGAGAATTTCCACTCTATCCACTTTACACCCTTCAAAGTGTCCTACTTGCTTTCGCGGCCTATCGGGATGTAACGTATAGAAAGCAAGTGTTACCAACCACTGCTCAGGCTATGTCGTTGCTAGAGTGGTCCCTGTGGACGTTTGTGCCGCTCGTGAGTGTCTTGATGGCCTTTATTGCCACAAGCACCTTCGGAAGGGTGCCTTTTTCACTTTTGGCTGGTTTGCTTTTGATCGTGGTTATTCATGAAGCCTTGGCCGCTTTTGATTATCGTCGCGTACTCCATAATCTTCAGCAGGCAAATTCAGAATTAGCTCAAGCTAACTCTGAATTGAGTAAAGCGCATGAACAAGTCCGTGCTACCGCGTCCACGATGGAAGCTTTTGTCGCTCGGATTGTCCATGACCTTGCACCACCTGTGCAGGGATTGTTGAGCGCTGTCCGGGACGCTTCCTGGCGGGAAGATCAGCACTACTTGCAACATATTGTGGCGGGGCAAGTGGCTTTATTGGAAGCTTTCGTCCACCAAGCGCGGGCCTACATTATGGCCCGCACAGTTACCCTAAAATGCTCGAAGCTGGATGTACTGCCTATTTGTTTGAGTGCCGTCGCCGCCGCCCGGCCACGAGCCGAACAGCGTAGCGTCCAGATCGTGCAGGATATTTTGGTCGAGTCGCCAACCGTTTTCGGGGATGAAACAGCCGTCCGTCGCATCCTGGATAATCTGCTCACGAATGCTGTCGGCATTAGTCCACGGGGTGGCGAAGTGACTTTGACTCTGACGGCGCCGACACCTCAGCAGCTTGAAATTTCAGTGAGCGATCAAGGCCCAGGGATCCCAGCGGAAAAGCAAGCTCAGCTATTCAAGCCCTATACCTCGTTGCAATTTCCCTCACTGAAGGATCAGAGTCGCTCCCGTTCGCCCACCGGGACCGGCATGGGGCTGGGATTGGCAATTGTGAAGGAACTGAGTCAAGCCTTAGGTGGTGAATGTGGTGTCATCAGCGTACCCAATGCCGGCAGCACCTTTTACGTCCGGTTACCGGTCGAACCGACGGCCTCGCTCCTGGTACTTGAAAAGGAGCCAGATGCCCACGGTGCGGCCACACGGCATGCAGATAATGGTCCAGCGCAATGAGTAATCAAATTCAACCTTCACCCATCTCTATCCCTGGCCCAGCGGCTACTCCTATTTTAGGACGGCGCGGCAATTACCTCAGATATTTTCGTGACCCAATTGCCTCGATGCAAAATTTCTATCAAACCTATGGCTCCGTTGTTACCTTTGTAGAGAATACAACTTCCTGGGTTTTTGCCTTTGGCCCGGACTATAATCGTCAGCTGCTTACCGACCCTGAGCTGTTCAATGTGCAGCTTCTCTTCCTACCGACGCCTGCTGATTCCGCCGTCCGCCGTCTGTGTACAGGCTTGCTCAACATGAACGGTGATTTACACCGCCAGCAACGTCAATTAATGAAGCCTGCTTTCCATGAAGAGCATCTCAAAAGTTACCATGCCGGGATGGTCGCTACCGTGCAACGTTTTCTAGATCACTGGCAAGTGGGACAAGTTTTGGACATGGCCAGTGAGTTGCGGCAATTGACCTTGTATCTGACGACTCAGACGCTCTTTGGCCTCGAAGCTTCAGGCGAGATGGCGCGGACGCTCGCCCCTTTAATTAAACAGTGGCTGCTTTTGTTCACCTCCGATGTCGTTAATCAGTTGCCACTCAATCTGCCGGGTTTGCCTTACCGTACTTTGCTGCGCTTATCCGAGAACCTGGAAAGCCACATCCAAGCCATGATTACGCAGAGACAAGCGAGCCCCGCTCAACCGGATTTGCTAACGCGCTTGATCCAAGCGCGGGATGAGGGGCAAGCAGGCATGACCGATATGGAGTTGATCGGCGAAACCAACCTGGCATTTATTTCCGGTCACGAAAAAAGCGCGGTCACTTTAATGTGGATTCTCTTTCTGCTTTCTCAACACCCGCGCTTGGCGTCCGATTTGTGTGATGAACTCGACGGACTGCTGCACGGTGAAGCGCCAACATCGGACCACCTCAGCCAATTACCTCTCCTGGATCAGGTAATCAAAGAAAGTCTACGAATTCTGCCGCCCATTAGTTCACTTTGGCGTCTCGGCACTGCGCCTTTTGAATTGGGGTCTTATCCTCTTCCAAAAGGTTCCTGGGTGACGCTGAGTCCGTTTGTGACTCATCACCTATCTGACTTTTATCCTGAACCGAGGCGCTTCCGCCCTGAGCGGTGGAGTACTCTTACTCCTTCGCCTTATGAGTATCTCCCTTTTGGCGCTGGCACCCATGCCTGTTTAGGCGCTTCATTCGCAGTGATGCAGCTCAAAATCGTACTGACTTTGTTGCTGCAGCGTTACCATGTGACCATTCCACCGGGAACAAAGATCGAAACTCAAATGAAAATTACCTTATCCCCCCGATATGGCATGCCAGTAAGGCTTACCCCGCGTTCTGAGCCATTCACCCGCAGTGAGGTGAGCGGTAATATTCGCCAATTTGTTGAATTGGCCTGAAGCGTAGGCTTCACTTATGGAAACTGCCCTTCAATCAGCCTTGCCCATTGCCAAGCGCCGCATTAGGTGGCCGGAGAGATTGGTTTGGATCATGTGGGCTGCCGCCTGTGTGGTTCTTTTTCGTAAGGCGCTTGTGCCTGCGGCAAATAATACGCTCTGGGTGCATATACCGTATACACTCACTTTCTTTGGCGCTGGGCTGGTCTTCATTAACAGTGCCTGGCGAAGTGAGGGCAAACGCCGCTGGACGTGGTCATTACTTGGTTTATCTAATTTCGCCTCGGGCATCATGGCACTGATTGGTCTGGGGATACGCGAGCAGATTCTGGAATATTCCAAGTTTGGGCCGATCCAGTTCGATTTCATTATTCTGGCCTATCTTCTTGTATTCGTGGGCGTGGTTGTTTACTTGCCGCGCCGACTGAGTCTCATGGGAAATCTCGCCAGTGTTACCTTGGATAGCATTATTGTAGGCCTCACCACCCTGTTGGGTTTGAAAATCCTTTTACCCCTTTTGTTCTCCTGGCCTCTTACCGAGGAAGCCGTTGGCACACAGATTTTCATCGCGTTCGATATGGCTTTGCTTTTCGCATTCTGCCTGGTGGTTATTCGCTATTTTAGACAGGACAGCAATCCCTTACTCATCTTGCTCTGCCTGGCTACTATCTGCCAGATGCTTGGCGATATTTTCTATATGGTATTTGCCTGGGTACCAGGCAGTAGCTTTTCCACGACGGATACTGTCGTGCCTATGTATATGCTCCGCAGCAGTTTGTGGGCACTGGGCGCGCACTGGAGCATTCAGTATGTTCCTCCAAAACAAAAACCACAGGAAACGAAACGCCTCATGCCCTATAGCGAATGGTTTGCCTGGACAAGAACCTCACGCGTATGCTTGTTAATCGTTTTTGGCGCTATTGTGCTTTTGCATGAAGTGCCGGGAGGCCTGCTTGTGAGTCTCCTGGTCGCCGCGATTCTCCGCGAAGTATTGTCTACTCACCAAGAGCGAGGAGTACTCCACGAACTTCAGATTGCTAACGACCAAAAGCAAGAAGCAATAGAAGAACTGGGTAGTGTCAATCGTCAAATTGCCATAGCGCATGAACAAGCCCATAGTGCAGCATCTACGATGGAGGCTTTCGTCGCTCGGATCATCCACGACCTTGCGCCGCCCGTTCAAGGACTCTTGAGTGTCGTCCGCGATACTTCTTGGCGGGACGATCAGCACTACCTGAAGCATATCGTGGCGGGGCAAGCGGCTTTATTGGAAGCTTTCGTCCACCAGGCGCGGGCCTACATCATGGCCCGCACGGTTCCCCTCAAACGCTCCAAGCTAGATTTGCTACCTATTTGTTTAAGCGCCGTCGCTGCCGCCCAGCCACGAGCCGAACAACGCGGTGTCCAGATCGTACAGGATATCCTCGTCGAATCTTTGACTGTTTTAGGAGATGAAACCGCCGTCCGCCGCATCCTGGATAATCTCCTGACGAATGCTGTCGGCATTAGTCCACCGGGTGGCGAGGTCGCCTTGATGGTGACGGCACCGGCACCTCAGCAGATTGAAATTTCAGTGAGCGATCAAGGTCCAGGGATCCCTCCTGAAAAGCAAGCTCAACTCTTCAAGCCCTATACTTCGTTGCAATTTCCCTCGCTGGAGGATCACGGTCGCTCCCGTTCGCCCACTGGGACGGGTATGGGGCTGGGGTTGGCGATTGTGAAGGAACTGAGTCAGGCCTTAGGCGGTGAATGCGGGGTCACCAGCGTACCCAATGTCGGCAGCACCTTTTACGTCCGGTTACCCGTTGAACCGACGGCCTCGCTCCTGATACCTGAAAGGGAGCCAGATGCCTACCATCTTGGTCATTGACGATAGCGAGGCGACGGCTTTCTCTGTTCGAAGCGCTGTCCCTGAGTGCGAGGTGTTGTATGCGCGGGATGGGATTGAGGGACTGGATATCTTTCGGCAACACGCCGATGAAATTGACTTGGTCGTCCTTGATATTCAAATGCCCTATCTGGATGGCCGCGCCACCTGTATCAAAATCCGCAGCACAAAAAAAGATGTCCCGATTGTGCCCTTCACCGGCTATCCGGACGAGGACACGCTCAGTATGTTGCGGGAACTCGGCTGTACCCCGCCGCTAATCAAACCGGCTGATCCTGACTTGATCGCCAGAACAATCCGTGAGGCGCTGGCCGCGCCGCCACCCACCGTGATGCCCTCGGCAGCACTCCTGGCGTATACCCAAGAATTGGTGACCACTCAGGAACAGATGGGGCGGGCCGAGCGCGCGGCGCGGGTCATGATCTATGCCAGCAGCCTCTCGGTCCGCGAAGGGTTGAAAGCATTGCTGGAGAAGGCTGGCGCGAGTGCGTCGCTTAAAACGATTCATGCGAGTCACGTCCAGGCCATGCTCAAGGCGGAAACCGGCGTGGTGGCTATCGTCACGACTCTAGCCGATTTGCCCGAAATCCAGACATTTATCCGTGAGCGAGATGTTCCGGTCTTGTGTCTCGCCTCGACCCTTCGAGATGGACTGGCGCTGGTTGATTTGGCCCGGCAAGCGGAACTGAAAATGGGCATCGTGGTCGAGAGTCCCCTAGATGAAGCGGAAACCCTTTCGCGTCTTCGAGCCGCGCTCCAGGCTTTAGCTCACGGCCAAGAATCTATCCCCAATGAATTGCGGCAACCCTTTGCCGCGTTGAGGCTGAGTCCTCAGGAGCAGTCGGTACTGGCGCTGGAAGTCCAGGGTTTGTCGCAGAATGACATCGCCGATCGCTTGGGCATTGAGGCGGCGAGCGTGCGCCAGTACCGGACGCGTTTGGCCCAAAAATTAGAAGTCGAGAACCAAACCTTGCGGGACTGGGCGGAAGCGTGGTGGTCGGCCCAACATAACGCCTAGACTTGTTTTCTGTCTGCTCTGTCGAAAATAGCCTTCCACGTACCGGGACGTTTTACTTGTCACGTCAGCGCTCCTGAGCGTGTTCAGCCATTAGCGCTTTCGTCAGCGAACGGCTCCCCTTCAACAACCCGGCCGAATCCGTTGCAGATTTGGCTAATGCCGGGATAATAGCTAACATGCCGCCGTAATCCACCAACACCGCCCGAGCGCTGGGCTGGAGATCGTACTTCTTGCGAAGGTCGGCTGGAGTCTACTACGCATCCGGTAGTGTCGGAAATCGAAGTTACCGAGACTCAAAGCTGCAAAAAGTGGCTTCTTGGTCAAAGTTATTGAGACTGATGTTCAGATACAACTATGCTGAACAACTCTATTGACAAGCATCCCGATGCAATGCTACACTGCTCGCAAGGTTAAACAATGATAACTCTCTCAACAGGACGCACGATGATGACGACCCGATGGCATTTGTCGTCAGAACCGAAACAGCAGGGTATTCGCACACTGCAAAGTGATGCGAATCGCCCTATGTTTCCGCGCCTGTCGGGAGGGGTGGGGGTCTAGCGTAAAGTAACCTTACCCACTAAACCGACCGGACGCGGAGGCCAAACACCTCCGCGTTTCTTTTTCCGGCATGAGAAGCACCCGCTTCTCCCGACAGGCGCAGAGACAAACAACTCTGCGCCTGTTTTCTTTTACAACCCAGCCGACGACCGGCCCACGAGGGGCCGGACAGTGAGCCGCAACCGCGCCTCCTCGAGCGAAGGTGTTCGAGGGTCGGGGGAAAACAGCCGCACCACAAGGCCATGTGGTTGCGGAGCAATCGCACGACTCAGGCAGAGGCCGGTGCCGGCGTGAGCTGCACTGAGAGGCACAGCCGAGCACGTTTGGCTGTGAGTAGCGGGTTCAAAGCCGCCGTCTCCAGCTCCATAATCATCGGTCTGGTCTCTGCCTGTCACCAGCTCCGGTAGTTCAGATGGATAGAGCACCTGCCTGTCAAGCAGGAGATCGCGGGTTCGAGTCCCGTCCGGGGCGCTCACAAGCCTTTTCGCTTGATCCGCTCAACCGGGATCCAGGTAGTGCCTTCGCCTTGTAAGCGGATAGGTCGGAGTTCAAGTCTCTGAGGTGGCTTTTCATATGCGGCAGTAGTTCATCGGGTAGAACGCTTCGCTGCCAGCGAAGAAGTGATGGGTTCGAGACCCATCTGCCGCTCCTCGCGCGACCTTCGCCAAGCCCGGTAAGGCCTCTGCCTTCCAAGCAGACATACGTGGGTTCAAATCCCACAGGTCGCTCTCTGCCGCCCTCGCATAATCGGTAGTGCCTCCGCCTTGCAAGCGGGAAGTTGCAGGTTCGAGGCCTGTCGCGTCCACCTAAACAGCGGGATAGAGGAGTCCGGTCGTCCTCGCGGGCCTCATAAGCCCTGGATCGGCAGTTCAAATCTGCCTCCCGCTACTAATACTTGATGCAGCGCGTCGTCCACTTACCTCAGACGGTAGAGGGCCGCGCTGAAGACGCGGATGGCGCTGGTTCGACTCCAGCAGTGGACACCTTGAGTTCGGATGGCGTAATTTGGCAGCCGCATCACATTCAGGGTGTGATGGCCGCAAGGCCGTGAGGGTTCGAGTCCCTCTCCGAACACTCTTGGCGCTTGTGGTGGAATGCAGACACGCTACGTTTAGGGCGTAGTGGCCGCGAGGCCGTGCCGGTTCCCTGGCCCGCACCGCGCACCCCGCGCAGTTCGCGGGGCAGGTGGCGGGCAAGTCCGGCCAAGCGCACTCCCGCGCCTGTGGCGGAATGGCATACGCGCCAGGTCGAGAGCCTGGTGGCCGCAAGGCTGTGAAGGTTCAAGTCCTTTCAGGCGCACTTCTTTTATAAGGCCCGCTGGCGGAAACATGGCAGACGCGGCAGGCTCAAACCCTGTTGTCCGCAGGGCGTCCGAGTTCGACCCTCGGGTGGGCCACTCTAAGGGGCGCTGGCGAAATTGGCAGGCGCACGCGGCCTAAACCCGCGCGCCGCAAGGCATGCGGGTTCGAGTCCCCCGCGCCCTATTTCATTGCGTTGCAGAGGCCGATAGTTCAATTGGCAGAATACTGCTCTCCAAAAGCAGCGGCTTTGGGTTCGAGTCCCAATCGGCCTGCCTTCGCCCCCGTGGTGCAACTTGGATAGCACACCGTTCTTCTAAAACGGTTTATTGCCCGTTCAAATCGGGCCGGGGGTACTCCGGTGTCCGTAGTTCAGATGGAGAGAACACCTGCCTGCGGAGCAGGAAATCGTGGGTTCGAGTCCCGCCGGACACTCTTCACGGAGCAGAGACGGATAGTGGTTCGCCGTGCCTGTTTGCTAAACAGGTTAGGGTCACACCTATGCGCGTTCAATTCGCGCCTGCTCCGCCAACATGGTGACTGTGGTGCAGTGGCAGCACGCTTGATTGTGGCTCAAGAGATCGTGGGTTCAAGTCCCATCAGTCACCCCTGGATGGCCTGCTGGTCTATCGGCTGAGGACGTCTCTCTTTCAAGGAGGAAGGGCGGGTTCGACTCCCGCGCAGGCTACCTTCTTAGTCAGGTCATTGTGGACAGGTGGCAGAAATTTGGAGATTGCACCCGCCTTGAGAGCGGGCGCGCGGCCCACGTCGCGCTGTGAGTTCGAGCCTCACCCTGTCCGCCTATGGAAGTGTGGCCGAGTCTGGTAATGGCACTCGTTTCGAGAACGAGAGCGCGGCCCAAGCCGCGTCGTGAGTTCAAATCTCACCGCTTCCGCCTTTCCGCCTGTGGCGCAATCGGTAGCGCAACAGACTTTTAATCTGAGGGTTGCAGGTTCAAGTCCTGTCAGGCGGACTCATTCATGGGTCTGTGGCGCAATTGGCAGCGCAGGCGACTCTTAATCGTCAGGCTGGAGGATCATACCCTCCCAGGCCCACCTTTTCGGAGATTAGCGCAGAGGGTAGCGCGCACGCTTTGGGCGCGTGAGGTCGCCCGTTCGAGCCGGGCATCTCCGACAGAGTTTTTCTGAAATGATTGAAGCATTGATAAAGCATCGTTTGACTGCGAACTTCGAGGATTGGCGCAGTTCGGTAGCGCGCCTGTATCGGGAACAGGAGGTCGTCCGTTCGAGTCGGACATCCCCGACTGTACGCCGACTTAACTCAATGGTCAGAGTGCCGCTCCTACAAAGCGGAAGTTCTGTGTTCAAGTCACAGAGTCGGCACACGTTCGTCTTGTTTTACTTTGCCCGCTTCGTTCAACTGGATCAGGACGCTCGCCTTCGGAGCGAGAAAGTGGGGGTTCAACTCCCTCAGCGGGCACTCATTGAAAGGTGGTGCAATTGGCAGCACGCCGCGCTCTGGACGCGGAGATTAGAGGTTCGAGTCCTCTCCTTTCAGCCTTTGCTGGGCGATGGTGTAATTGGCAGCACGCTAGGTTTTGGCCCTAGAGATTCCAGGTTCGAGTCCTGGTCGCCCAACTCCCAACTGATTACGGCGCGAGACCCTTGATGAAATGCCCGCGCCATTCTCTTTCCCGTGTCGCACAATCGGCAGTGCGTCCGGCTGTTAACCGGAAAATTCAGGTTCGAGTCCTGACGCGGGAGCCTCCGGGGTATTGGTCTAGCGGCAATGACACGGCATTCTCACTGCCGTAACCGGAGTTCGATTCTCCGATACCCCACCTGTTGAGCGGGAGCGTAACTCAACGGTTAGAGTCACTAGCTCATAACTAGGAAGGTGCGAGTCCGAATCTCGCCGCTCCCACTTCCCGGCGCGGGTTCGCGTCACATTTGCCTCCCGTGGTCTTGCGGACAAAACAGGGGTGTCCTAAACCCCAATTGCAGGTTCAAGTCCTGACGGGAGAACTTCAATGAGAAAGGATGGGTTAGGGCAATGGCACGGGTACTCTTGCTCAACAGCAACGGCGCGCTGCATGGGATCATAGACCTGCGCCGCGCCTTCTCGCTGATCGAACGCCAAGCCGCCGTGGTGGTCGCGGAAGCGGCCGAGCCGGTGCGTCTGGTGGCGGGGGTTGTGCCGTGCCCCAGCGTGCTCTACTTGAGACGGTATGCGCCGGTCGCGCGCCCGTCGCCGCGCGCTTTGCGGAAGGAAATCCTTCTCCGCGATAACTATACCTGCGCTTATTGCGGTCAACCGGCACATACCGTTGACCACGTTCGGCCCAGACACCTCTGCCGCCGCGAGCAACGAGAGGCGAATGTTTGGGAGAATATGGTCGCGGCGTGCTGGGACTGTCAGCAGCGCAAAGGAGGCCAGACGCTGCGCGAGGCAGGCATGGCGTTTCGCGCCGGCTTTACGCCGCAGGTGGGGCGAGCCTCACTGATCCACGCGCTGCGGACTGCGCCGCCGGAGTGGGCGAACTACTTACCCACGGGTCATGCACAAACGCCGGATTGAATTTCAGTCCGGCGTTTGTTGTTTCGTTTGACGGTTTTTCAACCCCCAAATTTGAATTCCTACAGTAGAATAGGCTGCGTTACGGATTGAAGGAAGTTTGGCTAACTAAAAAAATAATTGCAAAAGAATAAGTTATTTTTTTGCAATTAAATACAGAGTGTCAATTGGGTCATCCTCCTTCATTCCAGAACTTGACCCGGCGGCGTATTATGTCTGTCTCTCTTGTGTGACAAAATTGTCGCGCCCTGTAACTAGATTTACCCTGCCTAACTTTATGTCTGTCTCTCTCGCGTGACAAAATTGTCACGCTGCGTGACTAGATTTTCCCCATCTGTTTTTGTTATCCTGACAAACATCATTGCTTAAAAATGACTGCGCCTCGAGCAGGGGATTTCTACTTGCCAGAGGGCTAAAAGGAATTTGCGGGGTAGGGCGGCTATGTCCAAAAACATCTCACTCGCTGAACAAGTGGATCTTCTATTCCAGCATGGGCGAGAACGTGGTCGGCCAGTGACGTATCGGGCGGTGGCTGAAGCCACCGGAGAGACGGCCAATAATCTCTTCCGGATTCGGAATGGGAAGAATATCAATCCAGGGTTCCGAACGCTCTTGTCCCTGGTTGCTTATTTTGAAACTGATCTGGGTTACTTCGTGCGCCTTGCAAAGCTGTAGGTATGAAGGCTCGCCGCAGGCTAAAACTGCGGTGCGTCCAACGGGACGCCACAGAACCCACCTCACGGTTCTG
>Ga0209382_10009908_pt1 | contig 11909 bp, 8 predicted proteins | sample SoiMetdeltSBSDD5_FD_187599 | JGI IMG/M metagenome (GOLD analysis project Ga0209382, IMG submission 187599) | Bulk soil microbial communities from a Populus tree surrounding site in Tennessee, USA - Soil MetaG P. deltoides SBSDD5 (SPAdes) (version 2) | ecosystem: Environmental > Terrestrial >... | reverse complement strand
GAACTTTGCGACCGATCCTGCACTCTCCGGGAAGTTGCTCAAACAGGTGTTTTCCCCACCGCTGAAGCGTGTCGGCCGCAAACGGCACCGTGTAGTAGTTCTTGAGGGTCAAGGACTCACCATTGCTGGCCCGGTTGAGGTGGTCTCCTTTTGTCCCCCCATCCAGATGTCGCTCGTGCGGCACCGTTCCCTGCCACTATTTAAGATTCTCAAGCGCATGAATGTATACAGCAATAATGCCATGGCCGAGATGTTCACCGCGGCGCTCGGTGGCCTCCCGCGCATGGTGCAGCAGGCATCCTACGCGGCGGGCGTGCCAGCCGAAGATCTGCATTTAATTAACGGCTCGGGCCTTGGACCGGAAAATCAGTTGTCGGCCCGCACGGTGTGTGCCCTCTTTAGCACGATCCATCGCCTGGTGACCCCTGCCAGGCTGACGGTGGCCGATGTCTTTCCTGTCGCTGGCATTGATCATGGCACCATCCGGCGACGACATTTGCCGGTCTACACGGTCGTGAAGACTGGTACCCTGCGCCACGTGGCCGCTCTCGCAGGGGTGATCCTCACCCGCACCCATGGGCCGGTCTGGTTTGCCCTGCTCAATCAAGGCGGTAACTTGTGGGGCTTCCGGACGCAGCAAGACGCTCTGCTCCAGTATCTCATCGCCCATTGGGGTGCGGCGGATCCCCCCCCGGCGTCGTTCATTCCCACCAGTCCTTTGACCGATACCATCCGTAACGACATTGTCATGCGTACGAAAAGTGGCGGGGGATGAACGCCGGGCGTACACTATACATACAGAGAGGAAGTACACATGGATATAGCAATTCGGTTAGGAGCATCCATTGATCCCCGCTAAGAAGGGCCAGAAGCACATTGTCTTGACCTCACATCCCAGGCCATTTGGTCCCCACCCCAGCCCTATTGTGTGGGGTCACAGCGATCCGCTCGAGCGTGGCCCGGTCATTGCTACCCTCACGGAGCCACGCCATCGCAATGCCATTGGCACCCACGCTGGTGCCTACGCGGTCTACCGAGCCCTGGCGATAGCCAGCGGGGCCCTACAGCCGGGCCATCGTCCAGACCTCACCCACACTGCTCCGGTGGCACTGCTTGGACCACACCCGAGTTGGGGACAACCGGACACGATCGTGTCGCTCGACCCGTTTGGAGCCGTAGTCTGCGAGGTCTTCGCCGACTTTTATACCCGCGGCTATGACATTCGTCCCACGATTGCGGTGACGCGTGCCCACATCAACATGCCAGAACTCCAGGAGGCTGTCGCCACAGGGCGCCTCGCCGTTGACGGCTCTATTCTCCTACCGGGCGGGGATATTGTGGTCACCAAAGCCGCTATCGAGCCGGTCTGGTATCTCCCAGGTGTGGCCCAACGTTTTGGCGTCGATGAAAGTACCTTGCGGCATACCTTGTTCGAGCAGACGGGTGGCATGTTCCCAGAACTGGTGACACGCCCTGATCTCACCGTGTTTTTGCCGCCTATTGGTGGCTTGACCGTCTATATTGTAGGGTCTGTGGCGACGCTTACCGACCCCGTCCGCCCGCTCGCTGTACGGGTGCATGACGAATGTAATGGTTCCGATGTCTTTAGCTCGGACATCTGCACGTGCCGACCGTATCTCGTCCATGGTATCGAGGTCTGTGTGCAAACGGCGCAGCAGGGTGGCGTTGGGGTAATCGTCTATTACCGTAAAGAAGGGCGGGCGTTGGGGGAAGTGACGAAATTTCTCGTCTATAACGCGCGCAAGCGCCAGGCCGGCGGTGATCGTGCTGAGTCCTACTTTGCGCGCACAGAATGCGTCGCCGGCGTGCAGGACATGCGCTTCCAGGAACTCATGCCGGACGTCCTGCACTGGCTCGGCATCACCAAGATCGACCGTTTCGTCTCCATGAGTGACATGAAATACAAGGCGATCGTTGACTCCGGTATTCAGATAGCCAGGCGCATCCCGCTGCCGGATGATCGCATCCCGCCAGAGGCCTATGTGGAAATCAATGCCAAGAAAGCCGCTGGCTACTACACCGAAGGACCTGTGCCTGATGCGCTCGAATTGGCCAAACCCCTGGGCCGTGGCCTGGAGGCGTAGCCCGGGAGGCAGGAGCCCGAAAGGACCTGATCTATGGCCGGAACAGTGGTTGTCATTGCTCACCCGCTGGTACAGCACAAACTGACGTTGTTACGCAAGGCCGAGACCAGTGCTGCCGTGTTTCGCGCCTTATTACGCGAAATTAGTATGCTCCTGGCGTATGAGGTGACGCGTGACATGCCGTTGACATATGTGCGTATCAAAACGCCCCTGGCGCCGATGCACGCCCCTGTGCTGGCCGGGAAGAAATTGGTCGTGGTCTCCATCATGCGCGCCGGGAATGGCATTCTGGACGGTATGCTCGAGCTGATCCCCTCGGCCCGTGTTGGCCATATCGGGTTATATCGTGACCCGAAGACGCATGTGGCGGTAGAATATTATTTTAAGGTACCTGAGGACATCGCAGAGCGTGATGCCCTGGTGGTGGATCCCATGCTGGCGACGGGTAACTCAGCGGTTGCAGCCCTGCATCGACTTAAGGATACGGGCGCGAAAACGCTTAAATTTGTTTGCCTGTTGGCGGCGCCAGAGGGCATTGCCCACGTGCATGAGCAACATCCCGATGTGCCCATTTATACTGCGGCAGTTGATGAGCGTCTCGATGCACACGCCTACATTCTTCCCGGTCTGGGAGACGCGGGGGACCGACTCTTTGGCACGAAATAGAGCACAGCGTCCACCTAGCTGCTGTGTGCGAGGAGCTGCATGAACGCGCCAGAGCGTGTCCTACGCAAGATTACGTCCGATTCCTTAGCGACGTACCTGGCTGAGGTACGGCGGCAGTCCGTGCCCACGCCCGCCGAAGAAGTTGCCCTGGGCCGCCGTATCCAGGCCGGCGATACCGAGGCCCTGCGCGAACTGGTCGAGCGCAATCTGCGTTTTGTGGTGCAAGTGGCCAATAAATATAAGGGATATGGGCTGCCGCTCCCTGACCTCATCAACGAGGGCAATGTCGGCCTGCTGCACGCTGCCAGTAAGTTCGATCCTGAACACGGCACGCGCTTCATCACCTACGCCGTGTGGTGGATTCGTCAGGCCATCATGCACGCCCTGGCAGAGGGTGGGGGGGCGGTGCGACTCCCCATCAAACAGGCCGAGGCGCTGGCGCGGGTGCGGCAGAAGTTTGAGGAACTGCGACGCACTACGGGCACAGAGCCGACCGCCGAGGAGGTGGCGCGCACCCTGGAGATGCAGCCTCCCGAGGTCGAGGACTTGCTGCGAGTGTATCGTCCGCAGGTCTCGTTGGACGCGCCGGTGAGAGACGAGAGCGACCTCACCCGGCTCGATTCTCTGCGCTCGCAGAGTTTACCGTCGAGCGAAGAGGTCTATTTTCAAGCCTCGATGATCAACGAAGTGCACTCCCTCCTGCACCTGCTAGAGCCGCGGGAGGCCAGTATTTTGCGGGCGCGGTTTGGCTTTGACGGGCCACCCAAAAGTCTGGCGGCGATTGGGCGTGAGCTGGGACTGTCGCGGGAGCGGGTACGCCAGATTGAAAGCCGGGCGCGCAGTAAACTCCGTGCCCGAGCCAAAGAAAAGGCACTCAATCATTATCTGAATTAGCGAACGTGGTGGTTCGTTGTGTGGTGTCCACTCGCCGCTACGATCTACTCTACCAGCGCAGCGGGCGTTGCCATGCCTCCTTCAGTTGCCTAACATCACTATTGATGATGATATCACCCTGCAAACCAAGCACCCTCAACTGTGTGGTATCGAGTACATACCCTACCTCCCCAAGAGCACAGCCGTGTAGCGCTTCGCAGAATGCCTGGCGATGCTGCGGCGGTACGGTGACGACGAAGCGACTGGCCGTCTCCGCGTAGAGCAGCGTATCGTCGCGGGTGATGTCGCTCTCACGCGGCATGACACGTAAGTCAAGGTGCATGCCGCAGCCCCCGGCAAAGGCCATCTCAGCGGCAGCAACAGCGAAGCCCCCGTCAGAGCAGTCGTGGCAGGCACTGACGAGACCACGCTGGATGGCCGACGCTAGCGCTTCGTACAGAACACGGGCACGCGGCGCATCTACCTGGGGGACGCGGTTGCCAATGACGCCGTGCAGGGCGTAGTACTCCGAGCCACCGAGTTCAGCGCGGGTCTCGCCGAGCACGAAGACGAGGTCACCCGGTTGCTTCACGTCCATGGTGACGGCACGACGCACGTCGGACATGCGGGCCATGACCGAGAAGAGCAACGTTGGGGGCACGGAGATTTTGTTGTCGCCGACATGGTAGTCGTTCTTCATGCTGTCTTTACCAGAGATGCAGGGGACACCGTAGGCCAGACAGTAGTCGTAGAGGGCTTGATTGGCACGCACAAGCTGTGCGAGTTTGTACGGACCATCCGGTGTACCAGGCGAGAGGACCGGATCCGGCCAGCAGAAGTTGTCGAGACCGGCAATCTGGCCCAGGCTGCCACCCACGGCAATGACGTTCCGGATGGCCTCATCAATGGCACAGGCCACCATGTGATAGGTGTCAATATCGCTGTAGCGCGGACAGATACCATTAGCAACAATGACCCCTTCCATAGAATCTAGCAGCGGGCGCAGGACCGCGGCATCACTGGGGCCGTCATTGGCCTTGCCCACGAGGGGCTTGATGACACTCATGCCCTGCACTTCATGGTCATATTGACGGATAACCCACTCTTTGCTGCAGATGTTGAGACGTCCGAGCATGCGCAGGAGCGAGGCCGTAAGATCAGTCGGGCAAGGGAAGGTGGGTTCGGGATGTTGCGGGGGTTGCCAGTGCGCCGACAGACGCATCTCAGGCAGACCGTGATGCAGGAAGTCCATGTCGAGCAGCGCCACGGTCCTGCCAGCGTACAGCACATGGAACAGGCCAGTATCAGTAAAGGTGCCGAGCACGGTTGCTTCCACGTCACGTCGGGCGGCCAGGGCCAGGAACGCCTCGACCTGCTGCGGAGGGACGGCGAGGGTCATGCGCTCCTGCGATTCTGACAGCAAAATTTCCCAAGGATCGAGCCCTGGATATTTGAGTGGCGCGCGCTCGAGATGCAGCTCACAGCCGTTGCTCAACTGCGCCATTTCTCCGACCGAGGACGATAAGCCACCAGCGCCGTTGTCGGTAATGCAGGTGTACAATTGCCGATCACGGGCCTCGAGCAGAAAGTCGAACATTTTTTTCTGCGTGATGGGATCGCCGATCTGGACTGCCGACGAGGGTGACACCTCACTCAGTTCCAGTGAAGAAAACGTCGCGCCGTGAATGCCGTCCTTGCCAATACGGCCGCCAACCATGACAATACGGTCCCCCGGCGCGGCACGTTTGATATGCGTCGGCTCGGCACCAATATGCGCCGGCATCACCCCCCCGGTACCACAAAACACCAGGGGTTTGCCGAGGAAGCGCGCGTCGAACACCACGGCGCCATTCACGTCTGGGATACCGCTCTGATTAGCGCCATCCTTAATACCACGATGCACGCCCTTGAACACCCGCTTCGGATGCAGTAGGCGCGGTGGCAGCGGTTGGGCATAGTCAGGCGGCGCAAAGCACAGCACATCAGTGTTGAACAGGAGGCGACACCCCTTCCCAGTCCCAAAGGGGTCGCGATTGACCCCCACGATGCCGGTGATGGCCCCGCCATAGGGGTCGAGGGCAGAAGGGGTATTGTGTGTTTCGACCTTCATGACCAGGTTCCACTGGTCGTTCAACTTAATCACGCCAGCGTTGTCATGGAACACCGAGACTAACCAGTCGACCCGCTGGCCGATCTCCTCGGTAGCCCGCACGATAAAACTTTTAAAAAGACTGCGGATGACCGTCTCACGCCCATGCTCGTCGCGGTACTGAATGGTGCTGTTAAAAATTTTGTGCTTGCAGTGCTCCGACCAGGTTTGGGCGAGCGCTTCCATTTCAACATCCGTGGGCTCCGTCCCGAGTCCATATATCTGCCGCTGCTGCTGTCGCTGGGCATCGCGAAAATACGCCTGGATGGCGTGCATCTCGGGCAGACTGAGGGACCAGAGCCCTTCCTGACTCAGGTGCACCAGCGCCTGATTGTCCCGTTCGAGGGCAATGGCGTGCACCTCCGGTGCTTTGTCTTTGCCAGCTATGGGAGGTGACAAAAAGGCTTCAGGGCGGTCTCGCCAGTCAGCCGCAGCAGTAATACGCCACTGCTGGATGAGGGGATTCGCCAGAACGTCACGCACGATACGTTCGACATCCCGGCGTGCCAGGGCACCACGCAGGAGATACAGGGATGAGGTATACACCTCCCCCTGGAACGGCTGGTCAGCGATATCTTCGAGGGCACGTGCGGCGGTGCGGCCCACGTTATCGGTCACGCCAGGCAGGAAGCCAACCTGGACAATCCAGTCACACGTCATCGGTGGTCGCTTCGCCCAGAACGACTCCTGAACTACAGCGTCAGTGAAGAGTACCTGGCGGGCTTCCTCCAGGGCAGCCGGCGTGAGCGGGGCATGGATAGTATACAGCGAGGCCGTCCGCACCTCGTCAACGCGCAGATGCAGATCGTCTTGTAAAGTCTGTTGTAGGGCCACCCCGCGCACATCGGGCATATGCGGCTGTGTGGCCACCACCAGAATGTTGACCTGTTTCATAACCGTGCAATCCGTATGCTCGCCACACATTACGACGCCTGACGGCGTTTCGCAGCGCGTACGAACTCGAGGAACAATGGATGCGGACGGAGTGGGCGCGAGAGCAATTCAGGATGAAACTGGGTAGCAATAAAATACGGATGTGCTGGATAATCGAGGATCTGCATAATCTGTCGATCCGGCGTCATACCGCAAAACACCAGGCCAGCCTCTTCAAGAATGCTTTTATAGGCATTGTTCAGCTCGTAGCGATGGCGAAAGCGCTCACGTACCATATCATGTCCGTAGAACCGATGCACGCGGGTGCCCGGGAGGAGCAAGACATCATGGCCACCCAACCGCTGTGTGCCCCCCAGGTCATTGATCTGCTCCTGTTCCGGGAGCAGGGCAATGAGCGGTTCTGGCGTGTGCGGCTCGAACTCCGTGCTCGTGGCCTTTTCCAGACCACAGACATGCCGGGCAAATTCAATCGCCGCCAGTTGAAACCCAAAGCATAGCCCCAGGAAGGGCACCTGCCGTTCGCGGGCATACTGAATCACCCTGATCATGCCCTCTGTGCCACGTATGCCATAGCCTCCAGGGACAATGATTCCATGCACCCCTTCAAGGCACTTGTGGACGGAGTGCGTGGCGTTGTCGAACTCCGTGGTGTCAATAAACTGCAAGTTAATGCGCACGTCCTCACTGGGTTCCGTGTGGACCAGGGCATTGCTGATGCTGATATACGAATCCCGCATGGAGGAGTATTTGCCCGTCACCGCCAGGGTGAGCGCTGGGCAGTGCCGCTTGACATGCTGTACAAACGGCGCAAAAGGCTCCTGGTGTGCCCCATCCTTCGAGGCATAGGGCATATTCAAGCGCAGCCGACTCGTGGTAATCTCGGCCAGGTGTTGCTCCTGGAACAACGCCGGCAATACATAAATGTTGTCCGTATCTGGGCTGCTGATGACGTGCTCGATCGGCACATTGCAGTGCAAACTGATCTTTTCACGCACCTTCGGTTCCAATGCCTGTTTCGAGCGACACACGATAATGTCCGGCTGGATGCCCATTTCCAGGAGTTTTTTGACACTATGTTGCGTCGGTTTGCTTTTTTGCTCGCCCGAGGCTTCAGCCCAGGGCACCATGGTAACATGGGCGAACATGACGTTATAGCGCCCTTCGTCGTACATTAACTCACGTGCCGCTTCAATAAAATGTAAGTTTTCAATATCCCCCACGGTGCCGCCAATCTCCACCAGCACCATGTCGTACGGCCCTTCTTTGGCCTTCTCGCGCAGGAGGTATTTAATTTCGCCGGTGACATGCGGGACGATTTGCACATCACGCCCCAGGTACTCCCCACGCCGCTCTTTCGACAGGATGCGCCAGTAAATCTTCCCCGACGTCATGTAATTAAAACTGTTCAGCGTGGTATCGAGGAAACGCTCATAGGTACCGAGATCCAGGTCGCACTCCGTGCCATCATCCAGCACAAATGTCTCACCATGCCTGTACGGATTGAGCGTACCAGCATCGAGGTTGAGATAGCCGTCGATCTTGATCGTCGAGACGGAAAACCCCAGAAATTGCAGCAGGTGCGACAGCGATGCCGTAAAAACGCCTTTGCCGACGCCTGACATGACACCGCCTGTGACAATAATGTATTTGGTGCGCCCCACGCGATAATGCGTGGGGAAGAAGTCCAGGTGTTCGGAATCGTCGGTCCGCACACTCAATTCTTCACGATCAATGTCTTTCATAACGACATCCTTGTCAAAGCAGAGGCCCTACATGATCTGTCTCGGGCGCTATTGCAACTTGCATTTAATACCTTAATGGTGCCATTGACGCACCCGGAAAGCAAGTAAAAACGCATCTCAGGGGGGGGCTGCTGGCAGGATATGGACGCGGCGCCCTACGATGCGCAAGCGGTCCTCAGCAAACAATTGGATGGCCTGCGGATACAGCGTACACTCAGCCGCAAATACCCGCCCTGCCAGCGACTCGACCGTGTCATTATCCTCTACGGGCACGGCAGCTTGCAGGATAATCGGGCCATGATCATAGCAGGCATCGGTGAAGTGTACCGTGCAGCCGCTGAGCTTCACACCGGACTCGAGCACCGCACGATGCACACGCTCACCGTAAAATCCCTTGCCTCCAAAAGCCGGGAGCAGAGCGGGGTGCACATTCATGACACGTCCCACCAGGGCTGGCGGTGGGTCGTAGAGCGACAGAAAACCAGCCAGCACCACAAGGTCGATGGGGTAACGGGCTAAGATAGTATTGATCGCTCCATTGAACGCCTGCAGGTCCGGATAGTTACGTCTTGGCACTGCAACAGCCTCCAGGCCATGCTGTCTAGCGCGCACCAGACCGTAGGCCTCACTTTTACTGCTCACAACGATAGCCACACGTGCACTCAGGCGCCCGGCCATGATGGCTTGTTGCACATTTTCCAAGGTGCGACCGCTCCCTGATAACAATACCGCCAGGTTGAGTACACGTGCCATACGTTTTCCCCTCACCTTATCCAAGTTCAGGCCTCCGTCCCAGCGATGAGATCGGTCACAGTATAAGACGAAAAAGCGCAGAGATCCTCCCTTTATTGACTTATTCGCACTGCTTCGCCCGGGGGGACAAGGGGCAGAGTGAGACGACAGAGCCCCTGGGAGCAAGAGTAACGGTCTGACTCGGCTGGAAAGGAGAATGCAAACCTTGCAATGGCAAGCAGTGGATGGTAGCCTCAAGCCAGTGAGCTGAGGCTATTCCTGGCACGGAAAGCCCTGAGGACTTTCACACTGTTGTATAATTCCAGCATGCACGCAGGATCATGCAGTTTTCAGAATCTGTGCCTGTCCGTCTTTTCCCTCCCCCTGCTTCTCCCCCCCATCCCCCCTTCCCCCGCCAGGGGGATGGGGGCGAAGGCCCAGGGAGGCGAGGGGAAAATCGAGACCTGAATGGCCCTGGCATGCACTGAGTGGCCGTGCCAGACTTCAGTCTTTCTGAGAGGAGACTACCAATGCCGCCAGATGCTGGAGCCACCACTTCGTCGCTCCCTCTTCCCACGCTCTCACGTGAAGTACTGGCAGAGATCTACGCCCATGCCCGCGAAACCTATCCTGAGGAGTGTTGTGGCTTTCTCATCGGACCGCGTGACAGCGCCCTGATTGATGAGGTACGCCGCTGTGTGAACGAGCAAAATCGCTACCACGCCCTCGATCCCGAACGCTTTCCCCGCACGGCGCGTATTGCGTACTACCTGGGAGGGAGAGATCTGCGTTTTCTGATGCAGAGCATCGAGACCCCACGCCCCGTGAAGATCATTTACCACTCTCATATTGATGTGGGCTCCTACTTCTCGGCTGAAGATATCCGCGCGGCCCTAGGGCGTGAACCTGACGATACTGCCGAACCGCTATACCCGGTCGATCATATTGTTATCGACGCGCAGGCAGACTACGTCCCTGGTGCTAAGATGTTCCGGTGGGATCAGCGCCAGCGGGCTTTCGTACAGGTGGATACGTATGCTGGGGAGCCATCTTCCGCCGCGTGAGAGAGGCCACCATACAGCAGAGAAGCTGGTAGTGATATCCCTGTAATGCTCGCCCAACGATTCCGTGTTCCTGGTGGCCACAGTCGCTCCCCATCACCACAGCGGTCCACAGCCAGCCCTGGCTCTCCGCCCAGGGTGTCCACAGGGCCTGGCCTCCAGGGCCAAGCCCCATGGGCACCTGCCTCACGGCACCCAGCCCCAGCACTGCCACCCCTGGGGACGCCCGTTGGGCCCGTCCGGCGAGCCCGCCCGCCGCTCGCCGGCAAAGCGGGGCTCCTCGCACGCTGGCGGACGGCACGGCTTGCCTGCCGTGGCCTCGGGCGTGCGGTCGGGGGCCCCCTCCAGGGGCGCTGAGGTGTGCTCGTCCCGGGCTGGGCCGCGTGGCCGGCGCCTGTGCCGGTCCCCCCTGGCGCCGGGCCGCCGGCGGGGCGGAGGCAGCGCCGGGCCGTGGCCGCCGAGGCCCTGGCCCGGGGCGTGCCGCCCCCAGCGCCCACGCCGTGGGGGGGGCGCGCCAGGGCGGGCACACCCCGCCCGCGCCGGGCCGTGCCCGGCGGCGCGCGCAGCCACCCGCGGGCCGCGCCCCTGGGGGGGGCAGCTGCCGCCCGCCGACCGGCCCCACGCCCCGGGTGACACGGCGCCAGAGGTCGTCGAGGCGCCGGGGAGGCCGGCGGCGCCCCACCACGCGCGCCGCACGTTAGCGCGCCCCACCACGCCCATCGACCGGGGCACCACCACGTGGCGGCCACGTGGTGCCCGCCTGGTCCGCGCCGCGGTGTCCGTTGCCAAGCAGCGCGCCAACCCTCGCGGGGCCATGACGCGCTGCATGGGTCCCTCCAACCGGACGAGAGCGGCGGCGGAGAGCGGGCCTTACAGGAATATCACTACCGCTCTGGGAGGGTATACAAAAGTCTCAGCTTTGAGACCTGCAACTATATTTGTGCTTTTCAGCGCCGCACAAGGCGGCTATAATTGCCTTTGCTCTGAGGAGCGCTGCAGCGTTACTTTTTAACGTCAGGCTCAGGGCAAATCAGCAAACCATCACTAACGGCGCTCGCACACTTTTTTCTTGCAGTTCAGAAAGGAGGGCGCGAGATGAGCGCCGTAAGCCAGCCTACCAGCTTTACTGATTACAAAGTCGCCGACCTGCACCTTGCTGACTGGGGTCGCAAGGAAATCAAGATTGCCGAGACCGAGATGCCTGGCCTCATGGCCATCCGCGCCGAGTTCGCGGTGCAGCAGCCGCTGCGCGGCGCACGCATCGCCGGCTCACTGCACATGACCATCCAAACCGCTGTCCTCATCGAGACGCTACGGGAACTCGGTGCTGAGGTGCGCTGGACCTCGTGCAACATCTACTCGACCCAGGACCACGCTGCTGCCGCCATTGCCGCCAAGGGGACACCGGTGTTCGCAGTCAAGGGCGAAACACTCGAAGAGTACTGGGAATACGCCCACAAAATCTTCGAGTGGCCCAACGGCCAGCAGGCCAACATGATCCTCGATGACGGCGGCGATGCCACGCTGCTCTTGCACCTCGGCACCCAGGCCGAGAGCGATCCTGCAGTCCTGCGCTCCCCGGAAAGCGCGGAAGAGACTGTCCTGTTCGCGTCGATCAAGCAACGCCTGGCGGCTCAACCTAACTGGTATTCGACGCGCCTGAAGCACATCAAGGGTGTTACGGAGG
>Ga0209382_10009906_pt1 | contig 11909 bp, 9 predicted proteins | sample SoiMetdeltSBSDD5_FD_187599 | JGI IMG/M metagenome (GOLD analysis project Ga0209382, IMG submission 187599) | Bulk soil microbial communities from a Populus tree surrounding site in Tennessee, USA - Soil MetaG P. deltoides SBSDD5 (SPAdes) (version 2) | ecosystem: Environmental > Terrestrial >... | reverse complement strand
CATCCACGCGCCGTAGCGCCTCACGATGGTCACGCCGGATCGCTCCATCAGCCGTTCGAGCTGTCCGATCGTGAATTCGGTCTCCCACCCGGCGAACCACTTTCCGATCGCGATCAGGACGTGTTTCATCGCCGTGTAGAGATGGAACCGCTGCGGCACGTCGACGAGAAGGATGCCGTCCGGCTTCAGGGAACGGACGTTCTCGCGGAGCAGCGGCATCGGATCGCGGAAGTGCTCGAGCAGCCCTTGATGAAAGACCACGTCGAACGTTCCTTCCCGAAACGGGAGCCGAAGCGCGTCGGCCCGGACGAGGATCGCGCGCTGTCCTTCGCGCGCGGCGACCGCGCGCGCCACTTCGAGCGAAGCCTGGGAGTAATCGAGGATGAACGGGATGGCGCCCTCGGCCGCGAGCGCGACCGAGTCGCGCCCCGAGCCGGCGCCCACTTCGAGCGCCCGTTTGCCCCTGGCCGGGCCCTGCGACAGGATCTGCTCCACGACCCGGCCGTCGGTCGGATAGACCGCGTCGATGTCGGCCCGCTCACGCCAAAAGCGGGTCCAATGCGCTTCGGTCGACGCCCGCACGCGACGCTATTCCCCCGTGGCGAGGCGCGTCGCGAGCACCTCGGGCAGGTGCGCCGCCCGAATCCTGTCCTGTGCGCGCTCGATGTCGTAGTCCACGCGCACGTACTCGATCTCGCCGGAACCGTCGTGAAGGACGAGGAAACAGGCGCGCGGGTCGTGATCGCGCGGCTGTCCCACGCTGCCCACGTTGACGATGTACCGGCGCCTCGGGTCGAGCCGAACCCCCTCCAACGGGAGTTGCTTGCAGCCGGTGGGATCGGCCATGTAGACGGCCGGCTGGTGCGTGTGGCCGATGAAGCAGACGGGCTCGGTGAAGTACGCGAATTGCGGCTCCGCGTCGAACCGGTCGAGCAGGTACTCCCAATCCCGCGGCGTCGCGGGCGACGCGTGCACGCAATAGCACGTCCCCTCGATGGCCGTGAGCGGCAGTTTCTGGAGAAACTCGCGGTTCTCGCGGGTCAGGGTCTTCGCGGTCCACTCCGCCGCGACGCGCGCGTAGATGTTGAAGCGCGCCGCCTCCGGTCCGCCGCTCGCCGCCGCGTCGTGGTTTCCGAGCAGGATGACGTCGCATCGCTCGCGAACCAGGTCGAGGCACTCGTTCGGGCTCGCGCCGTACCCGACGACGTCGCCCAGACAGATGATCCGGTCGGGCCGACGCTCGTCGATCACGCGGAAGACGGCCTGGAGCGCCTCCAGGTTGCCGTGGACGTCGGAGATGAAAATCGTTGTCATCCGATGGAGGGTCGCGCTTCGTGGGCGATTCGGTCAAGGATTCCGTTCACGAACGATCCCGACGTGTCCATGCCGTACTTCTTGGCGATCTCGATCGCCTCGTCGAGCGCGACCCGGGTCGGGGTGTCCGCATGGTAGAGGAGCTCGGCGGCCGCGAGGCGAATGACCGAGCGGTCCGTCGCCGCCATCCGTCCGATCGGCCAGTTCACGGCGATCCGGCTGACCGCGGCGTCGATTTCGCTCGCGTGCGCGGAGAGGCTCGCGACGAGCGACTCGGCGAACGAACGGACGTCGTCGGTGGGCGCCACGTCCTCGATGATCTCGGCCAGGCAGCGCTCCATCGCGTCGCCCGTGACGTCCGATTGGTAGGTGGCACGGAAGGCGAGCTCCCGCGCGTGACGCCGCGCGTTCATCGCGCCCCCAAGGCGGTGCGAAGCGCCTTGATGGTGTTCGCCATCCGGACCGCGCCCTCGGCGGCCTCCTGCCCCTTGTTCCCGTGCCGCCCGCCCGCGCGATCGAGCGCCTGCGCCTCGGTCTCCACGGTTAGCACGCCGAAGAGCGTGGGGACGCCGGTGTCGGCCGCGACGCGCGCGATCCCGCTCGCCGCCTCCCCGGCCACGTAGTCGAAGTGGGGCGTCTCGCCGCGGATCACAACGCCCAGGCAGATGACGGCGTCGGCCCCGGACGCCGCGAGGCGCCGTGCCGCGAGCGGCAACTCGAATGCGCCCGGCACGCGGACGACGGTCACCCGATCGGCCGGCACGCGGCAGGCCGCGAGTCCCTCGAGCGCGCCGGCGAGAAGCCGCTCACAGATCTGCTCGTGGAACCGGGCGGCGACGACCGCGATCGTGAGGCCGCTCCCATCCGCGCCGCCTTCGACGACGCGCACGCCGGCGCGCGCCGCGGCGCCCCGTTCGTCAAGGACTGGTTCCGCCCCCGCCTCCGGCCCGCGACGAATCTGGCTCAACGGCTCCCCCGTCGCCGGTGCTCGCCGTTCCCGCCGGCTTTGAGGGTCGGGTGCTCGAGGAGGTGCCCCAGCCGTTCCCGTTTCGTGGTCAGATAGCGGGCGTTCACGGAATTCGGGTGCACCTCGAGCGGCTCGCGCGCCACGTCGATCCCGTACTCGCGGAGCGCTTCGATCTTCCGGGGATTGTTCGTCAGGAGCCGCACGCGCTCGAAGCCGAGGTCGCGAAGGATCTGCGCCGCCACCCCGTAGTCCCGGAGATCGGCTTTGAACCCCAACTTGAGATTCGCGTCCACGGTGTCGAGCCCAAGGTCCTGAAGCTCGTACGCGCGGAGTTTGTTCGCGAGCCCGATCCCCCGCCCTTCCTGGCGGAGGTAGAGGAAGACGCCGCATCCGTCCTGGTCGATCCGCTCGAGCGCGGCCGAGAGTTGCTCGCCGCAGTCGCACCGCATCGACCCGAAGACGTCTCCCGTCAAGCACTGGGAGTGGACGCGCACGAGCCCGGCCGCGCGCGGCCCGGGCGATCCCTTGACGAGCGCGACGTGGTGAAAACCGTCCACCTGGCTCTCGTAGACCGCGATTCGGAATTGTCCGAATCGCGTCGGCAGATGCGAATTCGCCAGTCGAACGACCAGGCGCTCCTCGCGGTAGCGGTAGCGGATCAGGTCGCGAATGGTGATCAGGATCATGCCGTGCTTCCGCGCGACCTTCACCAATTCCGGCCCGCGCGCCATCGATCCGTCGGGTGAGAGGATCTCGCAGAGAACCCCCGCCGGTTTGAGCCCCGCGAGCGTGACCAGATCGAGCGCCGCCTCCGTATGCCCTGGCCGCTCGAGGACGCCGCGGCCGGCCGCGCGAAGCGGGAAGACGTGCCCCGGCCGCGCCAGTTCCTCCGGGCGCGTCTTGCTTGAGGCGAGCGCGCGAATCGTGGCGGCTCGATCCTGCGTGGACGATCCCGAGGTCGTCCCGCGAAGGAGATCCACCGATACGGTGAACGGCGTGGCGAACCGCGCCGTGTTCAAGGGCGCCATGAGTCCGAGCCCGAGCGCCTCGAGCCGCTCGGCCGGCATGGAGACGCAGAGGAGGCCCCGCGCTTCGCGCGTCATGAAGTTCACGGCCTCCGGGGTGCACTTCTCGGCGGCCATGACGAAATCGCCTTCGTTCTCGCGATCCTCGTCGTCCATGACCACGACCATCTCGCCGGCGCGAATCGCGCGAAGCGCGGCTTCGACGGTTCCGGCCGGATCGCGGCGCTTCGCGGGTTTCACCTTCACGAATTCCTCCCCGGGAGCGGAATGCCGCTCCCCCGTTCGAGCAGGCCTCGCGCCTCGAGCAGTCGCTCGAGCGTGCGGGCCACGAGATCCGATTCGAGATTCACCGGCCGTCCCGGCCGGTATTCCAACGCCGTCGTGCGCTCGAGCGTGTGCGGCACGAGGGCGACCGTCAGGGACGGCTCGTCCCACCGAGCCACGGTGAGGCTCACGCCGTCCACGGTGATGGAGCCCTTCGTGGCCACGAAGCGACGGACCGAATCCGGCACGTCGATCGTCACGCGAACGTCGCCCGACTCCCGATGCACCGCCGTGACCCGTCCGACCCCGTCGACGTGCCCCTGCACCCAATGTCCGCCCAGCTCGTCGCCCAGTCGAAGCGCCCGTTCGAGATTCACGCGATCGCCGGCGTTCAAATCGCCGAGCGTCGTCGCCCGAAGCGTTTCCGGGACGGCGACCGATTCGAATCGTCCCTCGGCCGCGCGCTCGACGGTGAGGCAAACCCCGTTCACCGATACGCTCGCCCCGATCGCGGGATCGTCCGCGAATCCAGCCGCGATGGTGAGGCGAAGCCCCCGCGCCTCGCGCTCCGCGCGCTCCACGGTCCCAACGCGCTCGACGATGCCGCTAAACATCGACGCGGCGCTCCTCACCCGGTGCTCCGCTGCTCCGAATCTCGCCCTCGAGCCAGAGGTCCCGCCCAACGCGGCGAACCGAGAGCGGGCCGAGCGGGATCGCCTCCCCCACCGTCGCGCGCCCGAGATCACCCGTCCAGGATGGCGCGGCCGCGCCGCCCAGAAGGAGCGGCGCGATCCCGATCGCGACCCGGTCGGCCAACCCTGCCCGCAGAAATGCGGTGTGCACCTTTCGTCCCCCTTCGACGAGCAGCGCATAGCGCCCTTCATCCGCGATTCGCCGGAGAAGCGGGACGAGCGGCACACTTCCGTCTTCCGCCGGCTCGAACGTCCAGACGCGCGCCCCGCGTGCCTCCAGGGCAGCACGTCGCTTCGCGTCGTCCGAGATCGTGGCGAGGATCAAAGGCGACGCCTCGACGCTCGTCAGGAGCCGCGCCTGGTCGGAGATCCGAAGACGCGAGTCGAGGACGATCCGCCAGGGCGAGCGCCCTCGCGTGTGCCGCACCGTGAGCAGCGGGTCGTCCTGGACCACCGTGTCGATTCCGACGAGCACGGCGTCGTGCTCGGCCCGGAGTCGGTGCGCCAGCCGAAGCTCCTCCTCTCCGCCCAAGCCGCGCGACTCGCCGCTGTCGCTCGCGATCCGGCCGTCGAGCGACACCATCGCCTTCAGCGTGACCCACGGGAGCCCGGTGGCGAGCCGCTTGAGATAGGGCGGGTTCAACGCACGGCACTCGCTCTCGAGCAGGCCCACCATGACGTCCAGCCCCGCGCCGCGAAGGCGGGCAATGCCGCGTCCATCCACCAGCGGGTTCGGATCGACCATGCCGGCGACGATCCGACGAATCCCCGCGGCGATGACGCGGTCTGCGCACGGCGGCGTCCGTCCGAAGTGCGCGCACGGCTCGAGCGTGACGACCAGGGTCGCGCCCTCCGCGCGGGCGCCGGCCTCGTCCAGCGCGCGCGCTTCCGCGTGCGGCTCGCCGGCACGAGCGTGGTACCCGCTCCCGACGATCGCGTCGCCGCGCAGCACGACCGCACCGACGCGCGGATTCGGGTGGGTCGTGCCGATGCCCCGGCGCGCCAATCGGATGGCCGCGCGCATGGCACGGTCCTCCGCGGGCGCGATCGCGCCCGGTGACGCCGCGTGCGTGTCGGAATCCAGAACCGGCTCGAGCCGATAGCTCATAAAAATGCACCCCGCAGGCAGACACCCGCGGGGTGCGCGCGGCCGTTCGGCCGGACGACTCCGTGTTCCGTGAACATCCTTCTCTCATCCAGACTTTGACTGTCGGCGCCGGAATTTCGCCGGCTCCTGCTCAGGACCGTGGTCCCGGGCTCGCGGGCTTTCACCGCCGGTGGGGACTTGCACCCCGCCCCGAAGGATGTCTGCTAGGACGCCAATTCTAGGCGGAATTCCATCTCAGCGCAAGAGGACGACCTTGCGGGCCTCCGAGCGGCCTTCCGCCTCCAGGCGCACGAGATAGGCCGCGCTTCCGACCTCTCGGCCCCGATCGTCGCGGCCGTCCCAGCCCAGCCGGTGTTCCCCGGACCCGAACGGGCGGTCCGCCAGGATTCGGACCAGAGCCCCGGAGGCGCTGTAGATGCCGAGCCGCACGCGTGAAGGGCGCGCGAGCGAGAAACGGATCGTCGTCCGGGGGTTGAACGGGTTCGGCGCCGGCGCCAAGAGCCGCGCGACGGGCGCGGGGCTCGATGAGCCCGGTGTCTCGACCGATGTCGGCGTCGAGCAGAACGGCACCTCCATCTCCTCGACCAGCGTCCGCCAGAGGAGGAGATTGCGACGGGACGCGCTCGGCATCGCGGCGAACGTGAAGCCGAGGAGCATCGCTTTCGAGCTGTCCCCCGGCGAGGTCAGTGCGGCCAGCCGTTCCGTGCCGGCGACCAGGCCGTTCGGCCAGAGGAGCCAGGCGCGCGCGCTACCGCCGGCGCACGCCGCGGTGGCGAGCGCGTCGAACCGGTTGATCCCAGGGCAGTCGCCGTTCAGGGCGAAGGAGTCGCCGACGATTCGCGTGTTCGCCGCCCCGTTCGGGGCCGGCAGGAACGAGTCGAGCGGCGCGCTTTCCCAAATGTCGCGAGAATAGGTCGCGCCCACGACGCACCCGAGGAATCCCGGGATCGCATGCCCGTTCACGGTGAGGTCGTACGCCAGGTTGTCCCCCGCCAGGACGAGACCCCGATTCCGCCCGGCGAGCGCGAGCCACGATTGGAGGAGCGCCTGGTCCTGTGCGTTCAGCGTCGCGGCGGAACGCTCGCCCACGTCCCAGACGATCGCTCGGTACGAGCGGAGCCCCGTCGCGGTGACCCCCGGCCAGACCGGACCGGGCGTGCCGGGATCTCCCCCGCCCGGCGTGTTTCCGAATCCGGAGGGGGCGGCGTTCACGTCGTATCGATCGTAGCGGAGCCCGAGCGCCATCAACGACTGATCCACCCCCGTGACCGCCTCGGGGCCCGCATACGCGTTCACGTAGAGGACGCGCGCGCTGTCGTCCGCGCAGAGGGCCGTCGGTGTGTGGATCGCAGGGAGGATGGATGCCGTGAAGTAGTGGGACGCGGACACGGCGTCGCTCGGGAGCGTCGTGAGCTGACCCAGATTGTCCGTGGCCGTGAAGTAATAGCGGAGCTGCGTCCCGCGCGGATACGCGCCAGGCGGAACGTCACCGTAGTAGATGTCGGGCGCCGCGGCTCCGATGGGGGTCAGGGCCGCACTCGCGAACGCCCCGCCGTTCAGGCTGTAGCGCAAGAAGGCGGTCTGGACGCCATGAGCGGCCCCGATCCTTACGACCACGCTGTCGCCTCGCGCGGAGTTCAGATTGTCGTTTCCGAAAAACGCGGTCGTGCGAAACGTGTCCTGAAAGAGGTTTCCCTCCGCGACCGTGACCGACGGGTTTTCCTCGCCGATCACGCGGATGTCGACGTTGTCGAGGAAGAGGGCGGTCCCGCTCGACGTCGACACGCCGCCGCAGAAGAGATCCGCATAGTCCCGGATCCCGATTCGCACCTGCACCGAGTCCGCGCCGGCCGCCCCGGCCAGAGGCACCGTTTGGCGAAGCCACTCGCGCTCGTTGCCGAAGTAGAGGAGGCCCGTCGGGTTTGCCCAAGCGGACCAGGGACCGCCGCCCGCTTGGCGGGAGCGAGCCATGACCTCGTAGTAGAAACAGGCCGAGAGCGCCAGGTCCCGATACACGTCGAAGGAAAGGAATACCTGGCCCGCCCCGTCCACGAAGACCGGGGGTGAGATCAGGACGTCGTTCACGCGCGGCACCAGAGCGCCGCTCACGGAATTCACCGAGTTCCAGACCTTGGACGTATTCGTGGTGCAGATCTGCTGCGCCGGGGGCGCGGCCGTGATCCGCCAGAAATCCCCCACCGGGGGAAACGTCGAGACGCTCCACGTGCCGGTTCCCGACTCGAAGTCGTCGAAGAACCGCACGTCGTTGAGCCCGCCGGAAACGGTGACGTCGTCCAGCGCCCACCCTTCGCCCGGATAGAGCCCGTCGGCCGACGAGCCCTGAACGTCGGTTTCGAACGAGAAGCGGAAGAGCACCGTCGGCGAATGCGCGACGATCGAGTCGGGAATCGTGATCGTCACGGGATCGCACGGACCGGCGCCATTCGGGATCACGCCGGTGTAGGCAGCGAGCTGAATCCACGTGTCGGTCGGATCGAAGACCTCGACCCGGGCGAAGTCGAAACCCTGTTCGATGTCGAGGCGGTGCTTGAACGTGATCTTGTAGGGACTCAGGGCCCCGCTCAAGTCGGCGAAATTCGAAAGGACCTGGACCCATCCGTTGGCGTACCCGCGCCGGTTCGGATCCCCGGTCCATGAGGAATCGATGATGCCGCACCAGAAGGAGTTGCCCACGCACGTGTAGGTGGGCGCGATGTGCCACGCGGTCGGCAACCCGGAGAGGTCCACGTGCGTGAACCCTCCTTCGTTCCCGGGACTCGAGAGCCCTTCCAGATCGGCGTGATAGACGGTGATCGTGTCTACGGTCGCGCGTTGGGGAGCACGGCGCGAGGGGCCGGGTTCGGTGTTCGGCGAGACGTCTCCAAGGGAACGGGACGGGAGGTCCGGCCCCGCGACGGAGGCGCCCTCGGATCTCGCCGCAAGAACCCCCGAGCTCAAGGCGGCGCCGAGCATGGAGGCGAGGATGAGAAGGGCGGCGTTCGGCCGCCCGAATCGACGGAGGCGGAGCACGGGATTAGGATACCATCCCGTGCGATCGGAGGGTTTCGCTACGGGCCCGGCGCGACCACCGGCGAGGCGCCGATCGCTCGAGCCAACCCGCGGAGCGCGCGCAACGCTTCGAGTCCGGACGCGACGGCGAGCGGCTCGAACTTTCCCCCCTCGCGGGTCGGAAGTCCGAACCGAACGGCGCGCTCCGCGGCGTGGCCCAGATAGTGCCGCGGGCCAAGATCCGGGAAGGAGGCCGCGGCTCCGCGGGCAGCCTTCCGCCCTCCGCCGGTGGTATCCGATGGCACGCCTGCGGCGGCCGCGCGCTCGGCGATTCGCGCCAACGTGATCGCCAGCGATGCGCGGGTAACGGGATCTTCGAGGTGGAGCGCACCGTCGGCGTATGGCAGGAGCCATCGACGCGCGATGGCCGCACGAACCCAGCGGGCTCCCCACGCGGCGTCCAACTCCGCGAACTCCATTCGAGTGGCCTCGTCGGACCGCCAAACGATGCCGTCCGGATTGGCGCCCAGCTCGACCGCCAGCGCGACGCCCAACTCTCCCCTCGAGAGCGTGGGTCGCTCGGCGATTCGCGGATAGTCGCCGGGGATTCCCGCGGCCTCATACCGAGCGCCGAGCAGGGAAGCGATCCCGGCGACGGACCCGGCGTGCGCCGGATCGAGTGCCATCGCGCGGTTGAAGGACGCGAGCGCCTGGTCCCGTTCTCCGGCCGTCAGGTACGCCTTCCCAAGTTGATAATGCGGCTCGGGGCTCATGGGATCGAGCGAGGCCGCGCGATCGAACTCGGTCTTCGCGTCTCCGTAGCGACGAATGGCGGCGTAGAACCTGCCGCGCGCGAGATGCACGGCCGGATCGCTGGGACTCACGGCAAGGGCGCGGTCGAGCGCGCGGCGCGCGTCGTTCGCGTCCCCCCGCACGATCGCCGAATCGGCGAGCGCGATCAACCCCGGCACGTCGCCTCCGAGATCCGACCCGGGCCGAGTTCCCGCGCCTTTGCTCCCACCGCCGCATCCGGCCGCAGCCCAGGCCGCGACGACGAGGGTCAGCGCGATGCTTCGAACGCGCGCCGTCATCCCCGGAGGAGCCGCCGTTCCTTGAACGACGCGTAGGCATCGCGCGCGACGACCACGTGGTCCAGAAGCTCGATGCCGAGGAGCCTTCCCGCCTCGACGAGGCGCCGCGTGATCGCGAGGTCCTCCTCGCTCGGAGTCGGATCGCCGGAGGGATGATTGTGCGCGAGGATGATGCTCGCAGCCGACATGGCGACCGCGGGGAGGAACACCTCCCGTGGGTGGACGATGCTCGCGTTCAGGCTGCCGATGGAGATGATCTCCCGCCGCAGGACTTGGTTGCGCGAATTCAGGTAGAAGCCCACGAAGTGCTCCCGATTCATCCCGCGAATATCTCGGGTCAGCTCGTACACGTTTTCCGGCCCCCGCACGAGCGGCTGGGCGTCGCCGTCCGGCCAGAGCCGGCGGCCGATCTCGGCTGCGGCGAGGAGCTGGGCGGCGCGCGCCTTACCCATGCCGCGGATCGCGAGCAGATCCTCGACCGCGACCTGATGCAGCCGCCGCACGTTCACCGTGGAGACGACGCGGTCCGCGGTCGCCAGGACACCCGATCCCGCGCTCCCCGAGCCGAACAGGACGGCCACCAAGTCTGAATCGCCGAGAACGCCCGGCCCCAAGTCGAGGAGCCGCTCCCGCGGACGCTCTCCCTCTTCGATGTCGTGAATGGTAACGCCCTGCTCCCGCTCCATCCGAATTCCTCCCTGGAGCGGAGTCGCGATGCCGCGAATTCCGAGGAGTCACGATCGTAGAGGCGCCGGGGTTTGGCCGCAAGCGTCAACGGGCCTCGGCCGGGTCAGCCGAGGAGCGATTTCAGATCTGGTCGCAACACCCGGATGGAGGCGCGGGAACGAAGCCGGTCGGTCCAGGCCGCGGCTCTTTGATCCACGAGCTCGTGCCAGAGCTCGTCGCGCCGTCGCGCGAACTCGGACGACGCGGGAGCTTTCAAGGTTTCGACGACGGCGTAGAGCGTGCCGTACGAGCCCTTGACCGGCGGGAGCACGGTCCCCGGGCGCCCCGAGAAGATGCGTCCGAGGTAGACCGAGTCGCGCCCGACCGCGGCGTCGCGGGTCAGGTCGGGAATCGGGCCGAGTCTGCCGAACGGCTTGCTCACCTTCATGCCCCCGAGCGGGACGAAGATCGATTCCGGATCGGCGCCGCGGGAAACCGCGTCGCGGATCCGCTGGTCGATGGAGTCCGCGATCGCGCGGCGACGTTCCAGCTGGTAGTCGGCGATCGCACGATCGTGGACCTCGGCCCACGCCGCGGGCTCGGGCTTCGTTTGCGTGAAGCGGCGGGCGACCATGTATCCGTTGCCGACCGCGATCGGCTCCGGAGTGACGGCGCCGTCGGCGAGTCCTCCGATGTCGGTCTCCACCGTCTCGTACTGGCCGAGCACCGGAATCTCCTCCCCGGCGCCCACGGGCCCCACGCGAACCGCCCCGCCGTTTCGGGCGGCCAGCGAGTCGAACGAAGCACCGTCCCGCACTGCCTCCGCCGCTCGTGAGGCGGCTTCGTATGCCAGCGAATCGCCGTAGAGAGCGCCCAGGACCTTTTGAACCTCCTCGCGGCTCTCCTCGAGGGGGCGGAGCCGCTCCGGAACGCGCGACTCGACGCGGATCACGTGGAACCCGTTTCGCATTTCGATCGGATCACTCGGGGTGCCAATCGGAATGGTGAATGCCACGTCGGCGATTTCCTTGGCGAGCGCGCCTCGCGTTTGCTCGCCGATGTCCCCGCCGTTCGCCGCCGTGGGTGGATCCTCGGACAGCTCCTTCGCCACCGCCGCGAACGATTCCCCGGCGCGAATGCGGGTAAGGGCCGCCAAGCTCCGCTGCCGCGCCCGCTCTTTCGCCTCGGCGCCGTCACCGGGGCGATACCGGGTCAGCACGACGCTGATGCGCGCGCGTGCCGGCTCCGTGAACTCGAGGGGATTCCGGCTCCAGTAGGCAGCGATCGAATCGGCCGGCACGGCCACGCTCTCCGGGGCCGCCTTCCGGAATAGGACGTAATGGAAGATCCACTTCGGCTTGGTGAGGTAGTCGCCGCGCCGAGTTTGGAAATACGCCTCCGCCTCGCGCTCCAGCTTAGCCCGGCGGGCGAGGAGCGCGTTCGATCGCGCCTCCGTCCGGGTCGCCTCGAAGGGAGGGAGGAACGAAGGATCGAGCGACTCGACCCGAACGACGAAGACGGAATCGCGGGCGAAGCGCGGACCGATCACCGCGCCGGGACGGAGCAGGTAGAGCGAGTCGAGAAACTCGCCCTCCGCGAGCAGCGGGGCGGCGATCGGCTCGCCGCGATAGAGCGAGAAGATGGAAAGCGTGCGTCCGACCCGCATCGCGAGGTGGGAGGCGGCCTCTCCTTTCTTGAGCTTCGACGCAACATCGCGGAACTCGTGATAGGCATCCTGGAGCATTCGGTCGCGCGCGATTTGCTCGGGCAGCG
>Ga0209382_10009905_pt1 | contig 11910 bp, 14 predicted proteins | sample SoiMetdeltSBSDD5_FD_187599 | JGI IMG/M metagenome (GOLD analysis project Ga0209382, IMG submission 187599) | Bulk soil microbial communities from a Populus tree surrounding site in Tennessee, USA - Soil MetaG P. deltoides SBSDD5 (SPAdes) (version 2) | ecosystem: Environmental > Terrestrial >... | reverse complement strand
CCCTCCGGCCAGCAGGATGGTGACTATCAGGTACCGCCGGATAATCGACTCAGCCTCATCCACCGCCTGCTCCGGCGTTCCTTGATCCGGTTTCGGCATGACCAGCGCCAGCTTCCGGGTGAACAGATCACCGGTTGCGAGCACCAGAAAGGCGATCACCAGCATCTGGAGCAGCGCACCCAGGACTCCTGTGGTGGTGGTAAAGACTCGGCCGAGCAGAGAGGGAATGGGCGAACCCGAACCAGACTGCGACGATTTACTGGTCTCAGGCTTCTTCGCGCCTTCGCCGGTGACCTGCTGCTGGGCCTTTTCGACGGCCTCGGACACCTGCTTAATGGGCCGCCGCAGCTTGTCCAGCTTTCCCCTTGCAGCCGACAGTGTCTGGGGTGCCTCGCTGATCCAGGTTCGCACCGGTCCCGCGGCGAAGTAACCACCCGCTGCGACCAGACCCAGGAGCCCGACTACGACCACTGTGGCGCCGACCGGCTCTGGGATTCTGGCCTCGGCGAGGACCCGGACGACCGGCCGGAACAGTGCGGTGAGCAGGAGCCCAAGCGCGATCGGAACGAAGACCTCCTGCGCCAGATACAGCGCAGCCCCCGCAGCCACCGCGGCGACGATGGTCAGGCTGGCGGACCGATTCGCCATTCAGTCCCGCTCGTCTCGCAGCACGGAATAAATGATCACGTCTTCGAAGACGCCCCACTTGCGCACCCGCTGTCGCAAGAGTCCCTCCTGTTGCATTCCGGAAGCCTCCAGCACCCGGCCCGCTGCCGGATTCCGCACCATGTGATGGGCGTAGATCCGGTTGAGTGCTAGCGCCTCGAATCCGAATCGTATGACCGCCGCCGCTGCTTCGCGGGCGTAGCCGTTACCCCACCACTCCCGCCCGATCCAGAATCCGAGCTCTGCCTGCTGGTGCTCGCGATCGATGTCGCGCAGGCCCGCCGACCCGATCAGGGTCCTGCCGGGGAGCCGGACGGCGAAGCTGATGGCGCGCCCCCGCTCGACTTCCTTGCGTTGATGCTCGATCCAGGCGATGGCGTGGTCCAACTCGTAGGGATGGGGAATCGCGAGCGTGGTGTCGGCGACCTCGCGCGCTCCGGCCAGCCGCTGCAGCTCCGGCGCGTCATCCGGCACCGGCGCATCGAGGATGAGGCGCCGAGTTCGTAGAGTGGGCGTGGCGCGCACGATGTCAGTGAGCGTGTTGCTGCGCTCGCTCGATGCTCTGGCCCAGCTCCCCCGCCGCCTCGCGCAAGTTGGTGAGCTCGGCATAGCGGCCGCTCACCGTCCCGGCCCGAAGGTCTCCTCCCAGGCCCCGGCACATCTCGGTGGCCCGGCGGATCCGGAACCGCTCCTGGAAGTTCCTGTAGTCGTCGCCACCCGCCGCACCCAGGAGGCCCCAGAGCCGGAGGCGCATGTCATCCAGGGCGCTCTTGAAATCCTCCAGCCCCTCAACCGGCGCCCGGCCCAAGGCCAGCCTCACCTCGATGGCCCGGAGCGTCGAGTTGAGCGTGGCGATCTGATCGGCAAAGCTCGTGTCCGCCATGAACCCTCCCGCGCCTCAGCCGCACACGGCCGGGGTGACCTCGAGTGGTGTTACTCTCGGTAGGCGTCAACCGACATGTTGAGGTTCTTGTGCAGGTCTGCTTCCCCGCTGACCAACGAGCTCCAGGTGATCTCCTGGCCCTTGCGAGCACCCTTGGGCGTGATCTTCACCCCTTCGGGCGAGATGGCGACCGTGTACAGCTTGCCGTCCAGGTCCAGCTCCCGCTTGATCGTCTTATCGAGTTTTGTAGCCATTCCACCCTCGGTAGTTTGGAGGAAGCGCTGCCGCGCATAAGTCCTTGTATTTCAGCGTGTCCCTGCCACAATCCCGCCAAGTATACGCAATAGATGGCACTGCCGTCGAGTTGCGCCCTCTCCGGCAGGGTCTCTAGCTTTAGAATATCACCCAAAGCAGACCCGGTATGCCCGACAACCGCGAGGCCCGCCTCAAGCGGGAGTTTGCTCCGCTGTACCCCGGACTGAAGCCCGGCATCTGGTACAACGCCGCCTGGCTCTCGGCCCGGCAGTTCGCCCGCGTCCGCTGCGACGGGCGGGCCGACTCTATTTCTAAAATGGTCAACGAGCAGCACTTCGAGTTTCGAGGTGGCCGCCCCCGCCGCAAGTGGAGCCTGTTCAGCCGCTCCTAGTCGGTCTCCCGGCTGGAATTCCCCATTCAGGTACTTGAGAAACCCCTTCCAACCGGCCGCGACCCGGTAAGCGGTCATCCGGGTTGCCCTGCCCGGACCAGCGAACTTTCTGTTGTGGCGTATGAACTTAGCGCCTGGACCCGGAGCGGAACCAACGCTGCCTACCGGCTGTTCCCTGGTGTTCTGGGATAGCCCCCCGGGGAATGTGGCCGGTGTCACAGCATCACCCTGCGGTCGGGCTAGAATCCCTTACCACAATCGTGGCCCTGGAATAAGGGCGACACGTGCACCACCTAAATGCAGGATCCGATGCGCGCACACTTCCCTGGTGGTCTCGCTGTATCCATCACCGCCCTCGCGCTACTGGCCTGTGGAGGCGAGGACCTCACGCTTCCGAGCGACGGAGCGCCGGCCACCGAAGTTCCGGCCTTCCTCGAGATGGCCGGCGGCGATAACCAGGTAGGCGATCCTGGCGCTCGTCTTGATCAGCCGTTGCGGGTTCGGCTGGTTGACCAGTCTGGTAGTGGAATTGCCGACCGACAGGTCATGTGGGTCGTCGCTACCGGGAATGGGAGTGTCGCTCCCGCATCCGCCAGAACCAACGGGGACGGATACGCCTCGACGGTCTGGACCCTGGGAGATCCCGGCCCGAACAGTCTGGCCGCCGTCGTCGAGGGCGTCGCCGGGCAGCTCACGTTTACCGCCACCGCAACAACGGGCCAGAGCGGAGGTCCGGGAGCCGGCGTTCCCAGTGCCAGTCTCTCCACCTTGTCGGTCGATCCCGCTGCCATCGAGGTGGGTAAGGGTATCTCTACGATCAGAGTGACAGTGCGTGACGGGCAAGGCGCGCCGGTGCCCGGAGTCATAGTCACCCTCGCGGCGACCGGTAGTGGCAACACTGTGACTCAGCCGGAGGGCCCCACCGGAGCCGATGGTGTGGCAGTCGGAACCCTCCGCTCGACAGTCGCCGGCACCAAGGATGTGACCGCCATCATCAATGGCAGCGTGCAGCTCAATCAAAGTGCCCAGGTATTTGTTGCCATCTCGCCGGCAACTCGAGTCGCGGCCGTCGAGGGTGAGAATCAGACTGCCCGGACCGGTGCTCAGGTACCGACACCACCTGCCGTGCGGGTGACCAATAGCCAGGGACAGCCGGTCGCTGGCTTCGGCGTGACCTTTGTGGTGACCCGAGGCGGTGGGGCAGCCACCGGTGCGTCTCAGGTGACCAACGCCCAGGGAATCGCGCGAGTGGGAAGCTGGGTGCTCGGCACCGAAGGGCAGAATACGCTCGAGGCGCGCGCGGGCTCACTCAGCGGCAGTCCAGTGGTGTTCAATGCTACGGCGAGTGCACCGCCACCTCCGCCACCTCCACCTCCGCCACCTCCACCGCCCACAACGGCGGAGCCGCATCATTTCGAGTTCCGGATCCAGCCCCATGACGTGCAGCGGGAGGAGCGGTTCACCGTCCAGGTTGCGATCCTCGATGCGTCGGGAAATGTGGTGCCGCTGAACGGAACCGAGATCTACCTGGGCCTGTGGGAGGAGGGGGACGATCACCCGTCCAATCGGCTGCTCCTGGGCGACCGGTTCGAGGAGACCCAGAACGGCATCGCTACGTTCGAGCTGGGGGTAAAGGACGGCGGCCGCTACCGCTTCATGGCTCGGTCCGACGAGCTGCCCAAGCGGCTGGGACCCTACGGGCCGGAGCTATTCAGTAACTGGTTCCAGGTGTTCTAGCAGGCCGCTGCCGCTTGATTCCTGCTTGATCGTGGCCTGCCACCATTCTCCTGGTCCCGAGTGCGACCGAATGGTTCTCCGCCAGAGTACACCAACCCTGAGGTCAAAATGGCATCCCGCGAGCTGGGTCACCCTCCAATCCGGGCTTTCGTCCTGGCCGGGGTGCTGGGAATCTTTGCCTGCGCGCCGGACCAGGATCCTACCGGACCCGCCGATAGCGCCGGTTTCACTGAAACAACTTCGGGTGGTTATCACGCCGTTTTTCTGCCGACCCTCGGCGGAACCAATGGCGAGGCATACGATCTGAACAGCGCCGATTGGATCGTGGGTCAATCGGAGACGAGCGACGGCATCTTCCGCGCGACGCTGTGGGTGAACCGGAGGTCCCGAGATCTCGGCACCCTCGGCGGCTCCTCCAGCCGGGCGAATGCCATCAGTGAATCGGGCAGAATCGTAGGCGAAGCCTCAACCTCTGACGGAAGTCTCCACCCCTTTCTCTGGACTAACGGGGTCATGCGTGATCTTGGGGCCCTGCCAGGGGGACAGGGTGGTTCTGCCCAAGCCATCAATTCGGCCGGTGTGGTCGTGGGCTGGGCGTGGAACGCCGCAGGAGACCAGCGCGCGTTCAAGTGGCACCGGGGCGTCATGACCGATCTGGGGACCCTCGGCGGAGTCACCAGCGCGGCGTTGGGCATCAACTCCTTCGGCCACATCGTCGGGTACGCCGAGAACGCCTTTGGGGTCTTTCGTGCCGTCCTATGGAAAGACGGGAAGAAGATCGTGCTGCCCCAGCTGGGCAGCAGGCATAGCAGGGTCCACCCGGATAACGAGGCCCACGCCATCAACGATGATGGCCAGATCGTGGGTTTCAGCCGCACCCGTGAAGGCGAGCACCACGCAGTCCTCTGGGAGAACGGTACCATCCGGGACTTGGGGGTGTTGCCGGGAGATCATGATAGCTTTGCAGCGGACATCAATGGAGCCGGACATATAGCCGGGCATACCAGCTGCACGGCCGGCAGCATAGGCTGCGGCGCCGAGTCGCGAGACCGCGCCTTCTTGTGGAACGGCCAGTTGCGCAATCTCGGGCCCAAGGCCCCCATTCCCAACGTGGCCTGGGGCATCAACCGCGACAATGACATCGTCGGCAGAAGCCTCCACCCGGAGGCTAATCCGGAATTTGGGGACTACCGGTGGCGGGCCACCCTCTGGACCCGTGAATAATTGATCCGCGCCAGAGCTAGAACACAAAAAAAGGACTTGGCGTCTTGCCAAGTCCTTTTGGCATTATTGGGATCGCCAGGGAAGCTCCCGAGGAGGGACTCGAACCCCCGACCCGGTGATTAACAGTCACCTGCTCTACCAGCTGAGCTACTCGGGAAAGCACCCTAAGTCTAATGCACTGCCCATCACCCTCAACCTGCCAAGCAGCGGACTTCGGCACTCGCCAGGTGCGGTTCGGCGGCGTAGAATTTCACCACCGGGCCAACAGGAATCAAGGTCCCCATCTACCGTTGCGTGGCGATGGAATCCAGTCGCGCGTTGCGGGCAGCGGCGGAGTCCGAGGCGCCCAAAGCACCTCGAACACCCTGTGCGCCGGGGAGCCGGGACGCTCCCAGGATGCTGTCCCGCTCTCTCTGAGAGCTCGCCCTGGAAGGTTTGCTTTCCTTGGGCGCGCACCCGGCCAGGGCCAACGCCATCCCAATACCCATCAGGCCACACATTCGCAGCATGAGCACTCCGATCGAGGGTGTATAAATGTAGTTTCCCCTCTGCCAGGGTTTGCGTCTCAGAAGTTGAACGGTCGAGTGTCGCTGGAAGGGGCCAAGCCGTACTCCGTCGCCGGACGCCTGACACAGCGAAAGCGCAGAGTAAGTTGTAGTACTTGGAAATGGATGCCATGATCCCGCTGTCAAGTAGCTGGCCCGCGCAGCTGCTGGCATTCCGGTCCGCGGAAATTTTGTTGACACGCGCAACTTTGGGGCTGCATCCTAACTCATTGTCAGAAAAAATGTTACAAGTTCGAGACTTTTACTTTCCCAGCTCCCGTTTAGCTTCATTGCGATGGCTCTCCCGCTCCTGACCGGCCACCGCGAGCTCCGGGCTCGGCTGGCAGGTGCGGTCCGCGCCGACAGGCTCTCCCAGGTTCTGCTGCTCACCGGTGGCCTGGGAGTCGGCAAGCAACGCCTCGCGCTCTGGTTGGCTCAGTCGATTCTTTGTCAGACAACGGGTGACGAACCCTGTGGAAGCTGCCGGGCCTGCAAGCTGGTCGGCACTCTATCGCATCCCGATTTACACTGGTTCGTGCCGGTGCCGCGCTCCAAGGCGTCGGATCCGGACAAGCAGGTGGAAGAGGTTGGGCAGGCGCTGGCTCAGGTGCTGGAAGAGCGTCGAGCCCAGCCGCTGTACGGCGAGGTCGATGGGATGGCCAGCCACAGCCTCGCCACCGTACGCCTGCTGCAGCGCCGCGCGGCGCTGACCTCGGTTGAAGGCGGGCCCCGGGTCTTCATCATCGGAGACGCCGACCGGCTGGTGGCTCAGGAAGCGAGTCCCGAAGCCGCCAACGCCCTGCTCAAGCTGCTGGAAGAGCCGCCGAACCGGAGCTACTTCCTGCTGACGACCGTGGAGCCCCGGCGCCTGCTGCCGACGATCCGTTCCCGGGCAGTGACGTTCCGGCTGGGCCGGCTGACCGATGCAGAAGTGCGGGAGTTCCTGGCGGAGCATCTTCGCCCCCAACCCGCAGCGCAGGAACTGAACGACCGAGTGGCGTTTGCCGACGGATCCATCGGACGAGCACTCGGCGCTCGGGAGGATGCGGGGAGGGCCAGGGAGGCGGCGGCCCAGTTGCTCGAGTCGGTCCTGGCCAACCCGGCTGCGGCATACGAGCGGGCCCTTCGCCAGCCTCCCTGGTCCGCTCGGGGAGAGTTCACCGCGATGCTGGACGCGCTGGCCGAGCTGCTGGGCGATGCTGCGCGAAGCGCCTCGGGTCAGGAGCCTCGCCACGAGATACCAGTGGCGCTCCGCCCCCGCAGCCCCGCTGCCCTGGTCCAGGCGCTGGAGAAAGTGGCCGATGCTCGGGAGGCCGCGTGGGGCAACGTGAATCCGCAGCTGTTGCTCGCGGTGTTGGGGAATGAGCTGGCGGAGGTGCTGTGAAGCTGAGCCACGTGGACGAGTCGGGCCGGGCTCGGATGGTGGACGTAAGCGACAAGCCGGAGTCGGAGAGGACCGCAATCGCTGAAGGCGCGGTGCGGATGTCGCCCGAAGCGTTTCGGGCTGTGGCCGAGCAGACAGTGGCGAAGGGCGACGTCCTGGCAATCGCAGAGGTCGCGGGAACGATGGCCGCTAAGCGGACCGGCGAGCTGATTCCGCTCTGTCACCCGCTCGCGCTAGATCTGGTTGGGGTCGAGGCTCGCCTGGAGCCGGAGTTACCCGGAGTCCGGATCACCGCCCGTGCCAGGGCCACCGGGCGCACCGGCGTCGAGATGGAAGCGCTGACCGCGGTTGCGGTTGCCTGTTTGACGGTGTATGACATGGTGAAAGCCAGCGACCGGGGAATGACTATCGAGGAAGTACGTTTGGTCAGTAAGTCGGGGGGAAGCCGGGGGGATTGGCACCGGACCGCGCCCTAGCGGAACCGGCTCTTTCAATAGAAAGGGGTTGTCACGTGGCGAGACCCATCGATTACGGTGAAGCGAAGCCGATGACCGCGGAGCGCATCCTGATCAGGGGCGGACTGCTGTTGGCAGCCGCCGTCGGCATCGGTGCGCTGGGCGGTTGGAACAAGGCCGTGCGGGCCGCCAGCGATCACGCCACGATCCCCGATGCCAGCCTGATCGCCCGACGGATGGGGAACCTCAGCGAACAGTTGGAGGCCTCCAAGGGCGAATCCATGGTCCTCAAGCTCCAGCTGGAGCGGGCCAACACCATCCTGGAAAACTCCACCCGCTACCAGATTCCCGCCGACCTATCGGCAGCCATATATGACATCGCTTTGAGCGAAGGGATCGATCCGTCGTTGGGATATCAGCTGGTGAAGATCGAGAGCCAGTTCAACCGGAAGGCCAAGAGCAACATGCGGGCGTACGGCTACACCCAGCTTCAGGTGGAGACTGCCCGGTTCTACCAGCCCAACATCAAGGAAAAGGATCTCTACGACCGCGACACCAACCTGCGGCTGGGCTTCCGCTTCCTGAACGAGTTGCTGGCCCGGTTCCAGTACGACGTACATCTCGCACTACTGGCCTACAACCGGGGACCCAAGCGGGTTGATCAGATTTTGGCCCAGGGCGGCAACCCGGCCAACGGGTACTCCGACGCGGTGTTGAAGGGCTACCGCCCGCTGACCAACGGCGTAAGCCGCTAGTTCGGAATCCTGATCGCGCGGCCCGCCTGGAGCGAGGCGCGCCCCGTCAGACCATTCGCAGTCCTCAGGGCCTGGACCGAGACGCCATACTGTTTCGCCAGGCCCGAGAGCGTTTCCCCCCGCTGCACGACGTGAGTCCGTATCCCGCTCGAATCCGGTGCCGCTGCCGGCGGCTGGGGCTGCGGCGCGTCGGGTGATACCACCCGAAGCCGCTGGCCCACCCGGATCCGTCCCCGCTGGTCGAGCTTGTTCCAGGCCCGCAGCTCGCGCTGCGTCACGCCGTACTCGTCGGCAATCTCCGAGATCGTCTCCCCGCGCTTGACCCGGTGGAACGCCCCGGTGTTGGTCCCCGCGGCCACCACGGGTTCCGCCATCCGGCGGGCCACCTTGGTCGAAGGAACGCCGCCGGTCGGAACCACCACCCGCTGGCCGATCCTGACCCGGCGAGGGTGGAGCCGGGGATTTGCCGCCAGGAGCATCGCCTCGCTGACGTGATAGCGGCGGGCGATGTGTCCCAGCGTCTCCCCCCGAGCCATGAAGTGCTCGATGAAGGTGACTCGCTGGCGCGCCGGCAGCACCTTGTAGGCCGCCACTGTGGCCTCTCCCCGCCCTACCGGTAAGCGGAGCACGGAGCGCGATCCCGGCGGCGTCGCCAGCCGGAGATACTGCGGATTGAGCTCCCGAATCGCCGCGACGGTGGTGTCGGCCAGTCGGGCGATCACGTCGAGACCGGTCATGTCGGGTACTACGATCGAGTCGTACGCAGCTGGCTGCGCCGGGCCCACCTGAAACCCGTACCGCTGAGGCTGCTTCGCGATCAGCGCGGCGGCGATCAGTTTCGGCACGTAATCCTTGGTCTCCCGCCGGAGCAGTCTGGTGTCGTACAGGCGGAAGAAGGTTGCATCGGAGTTGGTGGTGTCGCTCTCCTCGTCCGGCAGCCGGATCAGTCCGCGAGACACTTTGCCCGATCCTGCGTTGTATGCCGCCGCGGCCAGATAGAGCGAGCCGAACCGCCGGTTCAGGTCGGCCAGGTGGCGGACCGCCGCGTCAGTTGCCTTGAAGGGATCGCGGCGCTCGTCCACCCAGGAATCCACCCGCAGCCCATAACCCTTGGCCGTACGCTTCATGAACTGCCACATGCCGACTGCCTTGGCCCGACTGGTGGCGGTGTTGGAGAAGCCACTCTCGATCAACGCGAGGTAAACTAGGTCACCAGGAAGCCTTTCCCGCTGGAGCCGCTCGCGGATCATGCTCTCGTATCGGGGCAGACGGGTGAGCCAGATCGCCATCCGCTCGCGGCCGCGGTCCTGAAAGAAGTCGAGGTAGTACTGCACCCGGTCGTGGCTGTTGTAGGTCGTGACGTCGATGTCCCAGGTGACCGCGTCCGCGACGGCATTGGCCCCACCGGTCTCACCGGCTTCCTCCTCCCCATCTTCGGCATCAGACTCGGGATGGGCGTCCGCCAGTTCCTCCAGCACGGCTTCGTCCGCCGCCGAGTCCGCCGCCTGCCGCCGCTCGGCGTCGAAGTCGGCCACCACCAGCGGGGAGTCCGTGGCTATGGTCTGGGGCAGACCCAACGAATCGAGCACGGCGTTGATGGACTGCGGTTGTACCGGGGTGTACCCCATCAGCGGAGAGGGAGGGAGGCCGGTCGAGCGGGGAGATCCGTGTCCGCCACAGCCGGCGAGACCTGCGATCGCAAGACACATCCAGAGTCGGCGCATGAACACTCCTATGGCGCTGGGCCGCAATGGTCCCGCCCGCTGCGCCTTCGGCAAGATTTCGGGTGGCGTGTGCCACCGTTTTCACGTGCAAACCGCAGGACCCAGAGGCGAACTGAGGCAAGCCGCAGCGGGACCGCTAGCGCATGAAAAGCCGGTTCCCGAGGATGCGGTTAGTGGCGTTCAGCACAGCAAGGGCAGCGCCACGCGCGGTGTCGGTCTCGGTGAGGTAGGAGCCCACCATTCGCTGGCCGCTGCCGGGACCTTCGCCATGAACCGCCAGCGATACGATGATGACGGTGGCGTCGAAGGCGCGGACCGCCTTGACCCCGAGCAACTCGAAGCTGAGCCCGCCCTGCACCGCCTGACCCAGCGCCACCACGCACGCTTGAGCCGAGCACCGCAGCTCGCCGGCCTGCGAGGCGAGCCCTTCACCTTCGCCAGTGAACTGTTCGGAGTCTCTCCAGGTCAGCCCGACCCGCGCCCGGCAGCGCCCATTGGGCAGCCGATCGAGGGTGAACTCCGCAAAGCGGAGTCGCTCTCCGAGTGGGGCTGACGACATGGCCGTCCTGGGATCGGGCCCAAAGGCTGGAAGCGACACACTGGGCGGCAGGGCAAAGCCCATGCCAGTGGTCAGGTCAATTTCGCGGCGAGAAGCTCGAGGAGGTCTTTGTCGGAGAGGCGATCAGCCCGCGCGAAGAGCGCTGACTTGGAGGAGGAAGAGAGGGGATACGACGCCCAGATCGAGCGCTGCCCCGGATCCGCAGCGCGAAAGGAGAAGACCAGATTCCATTGCGATGAATTGGGAGTTCGCTCAGCCGCGATCGAGACATTCCAGCGGCGGCCATCGTGTTCCAGCACTCGCCACGCCATCAGCTCCGAACCAGCGCCTGAAACCGCGCCCGTAAGTCGCGAGTGACCGGACCCGCCTTGCCCGACCCGATGACCCGCCCGTCGAGCTGCCGGATCGCAACCAGCTCGGTGGCGGTGCCAGTCAGGAAAGCTTCGTCGGCAGTGTACACGTCGTACCGGTTGAGCGTGCGCTCTTCCACCTGATAGCCGGCGCCGGTGGCGATCTCGATGACCACGTCGCGAGTGACGCCCTTCAGGATTCCGCCGTAGGCAGGCGGCGTGCGTACAATGTCGTGCTTCACCACGAAGATGTTCTGCCCCGACGCCTCGGCGACGGAACCGGTGCTGTCCAGCATCAGGACCTCGTCGGCACCGGCGTTGATGCCCTCGATTTTTGCCAGGATGTGAGCCAGATAGTTGAGCGACTTCACCCGGGGTGACAGAGACTCCCGTTGCGGGATCGGAGTGCCCGCCGTGATGACGTTGAGTCCCGCCTCGTACACATGCTCCGAAAAGAGCTTGATCGTGTCGACGATGATCAGCACCGTCGGCTTGAGGCATTTGCGGGGATCGAGTCCCAGATCGCCCACGCCCCGGGTGACGATATGCCGGATGTAGGCTTCCGCGATCCCGGAACGGCGGACCGCTTCCTCGGTGATGGCCGCCATCTCGTCCCGCGACATGGGGATGGTAAGCCAGATGGCCTTGGCCGAGTCGTACAGCCGCTCAAGGTGCTCATCCAGCCGGAAAATTTTCCCGCCGTATACCCGGATCCCTTCGAAGACGCCATCGCCATAGAGCAGGCCGTGGTCGTAGACCGACACCGTGGCGGTGTTCCTATCGTACCACTTGCCATCGAGCCATACGATGGGAGTTCCGGTTCCGGCCGGGGTGGCAGTGCTCTTGGGCTTGGCGCTCACGGTCACAGTGACAATGTAGGCGACGCAAGACTCATTGGCTATTGGGGCGCGTCCCCAGAGTGACCGCGAGGGCACGAACTCCGGTACAAGTCATTGCGAGGAGCGAAGCTCCGAAGCAATCC
>Ga0209382_10009903_pt1 | contig 11911 bp, 5 predicted proteins | sample SoiMetdeltSBSDD5_FD_187599 | JGI IMG/M metagenome (GOLD analysis project Ga0209382, IMG submission 187599) | Bulk soil microbial communities from a Populus tree surrounding site in Tennessee, USA - Soil MetaG P. deltoides SBSDD5 (SPAdes) (version 2) | ecosystem: Environmental > Terrestrial >... | reverse complement strand
CTCGGCGTAACGAACCACTTCAGCATCTGGCGGAAGCGAGAGTTCCTCGTCGATGAGCAACTCGTACACGCGTGCGTGCTGAATGGCGGCGAGCCGCTCGCCTGCGGCGTCGAGCGACTGCATGAGCGCGATCGCGACGCGCGCGTCGAGCGGATCGTGCGCGGCGCGAGTACGCCACCATCCCGCGGCGCGCCCGTGATCGCCACGAGCCGTGGCATCGCGGGCCACCTGCTCGAGCACGGTCGTGTACATCTGGTCTAGCGAGGACCGCTCACGCTCCGACCAACGCTCGAACTCGTCGGCCCCGGGGAGGTGGAACCCATCGAGAAACGGCCCCTCGTACACCTCGGCCGCCCGCTGCAAGTCACGCTCGACGACAGCGGTCTGGAAATCGACGACATCGATTGCGAGGCGCTCGGTGTTGAGCCGAAGCTCGCGCATGCCCACGATGACTTCGTCGTCGCCGATCTCGCGGCGAATCGCGTAGAGCGTCTGGTTGAGTGTGTGGCGAGCACGCTCTTCTTCGACGTCCGGCCAGAGCGTGCTGATCAGGCGATCGCGCGGCACACCGGCTGGACCACCTCGCGCGAGCATCGCGAGGACGGCCAATCGGCGTGGTTGGGCGAGTGCACCCGAGAGCGCGTGGCCGTCGCGCTTCATAGAGAGACCGCCCAAAACTTTGAGCTGATGCACCTGCGCCGTCTGACCCCTTCCAGAGTTATCGTGAGCGTTCGCTCATACTCTAGGAAGCGGTCGATCGACGCAATTCGGTCATGGGTGGGGGCCGGCCCCTGTCTCGAGACAGATACTCCCGTCCCGCGACAACCATAGATATGGATACCGCGACGACTAACCGGGCGAAACGAACCCTGCTGTTGTTTGAAGTCGCGCGGGACGCCTCACGGCCCGGGCCGAGAAGCATTCAAGGGGTCAGAGTCGGGTCAGAGTCGTTGAAGGAGGATCTTTCAACGACTCTGACCCCTGAAAGAGGGGAAGCGGGTTATTTCCGCACGCGCACCAACTTGACCGATCTCGACGCCGCGGTGGGCGTCACCCACTTGGGCGTGTTGATCGTCTGCGCCCCCGCCGTGCCGGTGCCAGCGGCGAATGCGCCTGTTGCGGGAACCACCGCCGCGCTCCACGGCTGTGTCGACGTAGTGCAGTTGACGGTCGTCGAGCCCGTGCCCTGCACGGTCGTCGTCGTCTTACCGACCTTTTGCTGCTGCTCGAGCTGCACGCGCACGCCGAACTGGTCGCCCATCCGCGAGCACGCCACCGTCCCCGTGACCGTCGCCGCCCCGGTCGTCGCATTGACGTTCGCGTTAGGGTCGATGTTGAGGGTGACGACCGTGAAGTCCGTGAACTCCAACGCGCCAATGTCGCAGCTGGTGCCGCGCGACACGTACCGCTGGTCGACGGTCACACTGCAGTTGACGCCCGCGTTGAGTGCTGGGCTCCGGTGGTCGAAGCGCTCTGTCCGCGTGGGACCGCCGTTGTCGGCGAGCCCCAACAGCATCGGGTCAGCGACGAGCATCGACGACGAGACGCCACACGTCGAGTCGCTCGCGATGTTCATCCCCACATGGTAGAAATCGACCATGTCGTCGCAGTTGTAGGAGAAGCCGTTGTTCGCGACGATCGAGTTACGAAGCGTCACGAATGGAGGTCCGCCGGGCGACATCTGCCACCCGATGGCCCGCCCCCCATCGTTATGCGCGACGGTGCTGTTGTTGAGCACGAGCGTGCCCGACGAGGCGATGCTGATCGCGGACGCGGGGCTGCCCCCCGTGTTGCCGCTCACGGTGCTGTTGACGAGCGTGATCTCGTGGCCGTGGATCGGAGCGCCGGAGCCATGGTTGTCGGTCACGGTGGTGTGTTCGAGTCGCGTCGGGCCCTGAGTCCATACCGCGGAGCCGGGGCCGGCCGTTCCTCCAGAGAGTGTCAGGTTCCGGAGCACGCCGCCCTGAGGTAGGCGGATGACACGTCCGGCTGCGGGGCTGGCGACGAGCGTGATGCCCTTGTTGCTCGGTCCTTCGATGGTGATGTAGGCGAACGGCTCGAGCATCGTGTCCAGCGTGATGGTGTCCCCGGCAAGGGTGGAGTCGAACTGGATGACGTTCGTTCCACCCGCCAGGTTCACGGCCCAGTGCAGCGATCCGGGCACGTTGGCGCCGCTCGTGTTCGTCACGAGAATGACGTTGCCGTCGAGGGCCTCCCGTGAACCAGACGAGGGAGTAGCGCGAGGCGCGGTTGTCGGTGCGTCGTCGCTACAGGCCGCGACGGCCGCCAGGGTCAGTGCGAGCGGCCAGCGGCCGGCTCGCGATGTCAGTCGGTGCATGGTGGTTCCTTGAAGTCAGTAGGTGCACTGCGTGCCTAACGTTGTGACGCCATGGTGATCGGTGATCACTTTCGGCGGACGAGCTTCACCGTTTTGTCAACCGCGGCCGGCGTGACCCAGATTGGCGTGTCGTTCGTGAACGCCGTGGCCGACGCGTTGCCGTTCTGGAACGCACCGCTCAGCGGAGTGGCCGTGATGCTCCACGCCTGAGTCGACGTCGAGCAGTTGACGACCTGCCCGCCGCGCCCCCGCACGACAATGGACGTCGTCTTGCCCGTCTTCTGTACCTGGTTGAGCTGGACATCGACCGTCACCGTATCGGCGCGACTGCAGCGCGCGGTACCGGTGACGGTGGCCGCGCCCGTGGCCGGGTCGACGTTCGCGTTCGCGTCGATCGTGAGGTTCACGATCGTCCAGTCCGTGAACTCGAATGCGCCAACGTCGCAGTATTGATCGCGCGCGACCCAGCGCTGGTCGAAGTTGATGGTGCAATTGCTCCCCCCGTTGAGGGCGGGGCTCCGATGGCTGATGGCTTCCGTCTTCGTCGCGCCGCCGTTCGCGCTCAGGCCGGTGAGGAGTGGATCGGTGACGAAGATGCCGGCGCCGTATCCGCAGCTGTAATCGTTCGAGATGTTCACCCCGAAGAAGCGGAAGCCAACCGTGTCCGCGCAGTTCTTCAGCGGCGTCCCGTTGTTGGAGATGATGGTGTTGTCGATCCCGACGAACGGGGGCTGCGGTTGCCAGATCCAGCCGATTCCCGGCGCGGGATAGTTGTGCGCCACCGTCGCGTTGAACGTCGAGAAGGCGCTGCGATAGGCGACCCCGGAAGCCACTCCGCTGCCGGTGTTCCCACTGACCGTCGTGTTCTGGAGCGCGACCTCGCGGGCGTAAATCGCCGGGCCTCCAGTGTTGCCGGTCACCGTGCTGAACCCCACGAATACCTGCCCGGAGTCGGAGCGGATGGCGGATCCCGCGGGAGCGTTCCCGCCGGTGATCGTCACGTTGTAGAAAGTCGCGTGCGTGGGGACGTCGAACACGCGCCGCAGGCCACCGCCGCTGATCGTGATGCCCTTGTCCTTCGGGGCCATGATCGTGTTCCCGTAGACTGACGTGACCACGGTGGTGTCGACGACGATCGTCGCGCCTGCGACGCTGCTATCGAAGCCGACCCACTTCCCAGCGGAGTTGGCGAGCGCCCATCGGAGGGACCCGACTCCTGTACCGCCACTCGTGTTGGTGACGATGACCCAGCCATCGTCGACGGCGGCGAGCGGCCTGGGTTGCGACAGGGTAGTGACGCCGACCGGCTCGTCAGCGCAGGCCGCCAGCGCGGCCACGGTGCATGCGAGTGGCCAGCGGCCAACCCGCGTTCGGTAGGACTGCATGGCGCTCTCCTTGGTTGTTGTAGGTGCTGCGTCTCTGTAGGCGCAACACGCCGCCGGTTCGTGCCACTTGGGGCTCTCGGCCCTCGAGACCGACCTGCTGGCGCCGCCCCCGGGTGGGGCGTAGCATCCCGGCCATGGAACGCCGGGGGCTCGGACGCGTCATCGTCGCGTCGTCGGTCGGAACCGTCATCGAGTTCTACGACTTCTTCATCTTCGCGAGCCTCGCGTCGACCATCGCGGCGCACTTCTTTCCGCCCGACAGGCCTACGCTCGCGTTCATGAGCACCCTGGCCACGTACGGCATCGGGCTCGCGGTCCGGCCGTTCGGCTCGTTGGCCTTCGGACGGCTTGGTGACACGGTTGGACGAAAGACGACGTTCCTCATCACACTGCTGCTCATGGGGACGTCCACCGCGGCGATCGGCGTGCTGCCGGGCTACGCCACGCTCGGCGTGGCGGCGCCGCTCCTCCTCATCACGTTCCGCGTTCTCCAGGGACTCGCCCTTGGCGGCGAGTACGCGGGCGCCGCGACGTATGTCGGCGAACATGCCCCGGAGGAGCGACGTGGGTACTACACCAGCTTCATTCAGCTCACGCCGACCATCGGCCTGTTCGCGTCGTCGGTGATCGTGCTTGCGACACGCCGGACGTTAGGTGAGCCCACCTTCAGCGACTGGGGTTGGCGCGTCCCGTTTCTCATCTCGCTCGTCTTCGTGGCGATCTCGTACTACATCCGGGTGCGGCTCGAAGAGTCCCCGATCTTCGCCGCGCTCAAGCGCCAGGGGAAAACGTCGCGGTCACCCATTCGCGAGAGCTACGCGACGCCCGAGCGGTGGAGACTGTTCGCGGTCGTGCTCTTTGGCGTCACGGCCGGCCAGGCCGTGCTTGCGACGACGACGCAGGTCTACGTGCTGTTCTTCCTGCAGCGCGTACTCGAGGTGCCGCCTGACGACTCGTATCGCATCGTCGCTGGGGCGCTGCTGCTCGCGATGCCGATGTTCCCGTTGTTAGGCGCGCTGTCGGATCGGATCGGGCGGAAGCCGATGATGGTAGCCGGGAATCTGCTCGCGGTCGTGGCGCTGTATCCGATCTACAGGACGATGGCGGCGTACGCCGACCCCGTGAGGCCAGTGGCGTTGACGCTCCTCACGTTCGCGCAAATGGTTCCGTTCGTGATTCTCTATGCTCCGCTGGCGGCGTATCTCGTCGAGGCGTTCCCGGCGCACATCCGATACACCTCCATCTCGCTGCCGTACAATCTCGGCAACGGGTGGTTCGGCGGATTCCTGCCGCTCATCGCAACGGCGCTCGTGGCGCGGACAGGGAGTCCGTTCGCGTGGCTGGCGTATCCCATCGGCGTGGCGCTCGTGACGTGCATCGTGGGCGCGCGCTTTCTGACCGAGAGCTCACGGAAGAGACTCTGGGCCGAGGTGAGCTGACGGCTCCGCCCGTCACCGACCGGCGCTCTGACGCTCCAGCTTCTCCAGCTCCGATCGCACCGTGGCGATGTCGCGCGCGCGCGCCGGTTCTGCGTTCGCGCGCAATCGCAGGTACCACTGGTACGCCGCGATGGCTGCCTCGCGGTCGCCTACCGCCGCCGCGAGTCGCCCTTGCTCGCGCAAGTAGGTGGCGAACAACGACCCATCGACCGGATTGTTGGTGGCCGCCCACCGCTGAACCGCCTCGTACGCCTTCCGAACGTTGCCCGAGCGCTCCCAGAGGCGACTCGCCACGAGGTTTCCCGCCAGGCGTACGTGGTCACCGATCGGCGCAAGCGCGAGCAACGAGTCGAGTGACGACAGGCGCTGTGCCGCATCGGGGCGCTTGGCGAGCGCGGCGAGCTGTGCGTCGAGAATCATCGCGAGACGGGTCGGACGCACGGATTCGACCGGATTGCGACTCACGTGGGGCAGCGCACGAAGTTGGGCCATCACGTGTGAGACGTGCGTCGTATCGCCTCGAGCGAGCTCGTACTGCGCGAGGTCGAACAGCGTCGTCACCCACGCCCGGTACTCGTTAGGGTCCGTGGGCGGAGCGGTCGACACGAGGGTTCGTGTCTGGTCGTACTGCGCGGCGGCCGCAATGGAGTCGCCGTCCCAGAACGTCGCCGCGAACATGCGATCGGCCTGGCGGTATGGGAGGTCCTTCGCGAAGCGCTCGCCGCGGCCGGGTTGGCCCCGCTCCATCGCGAGGTAGTACTGTGCCTCGGCGACGAAGGCGCGGTCGCCGGCGGTCGCGGTCCGCGCGCGCGCCCGAGCGAGGAGATCATCCGCCCACCAGAGATCGCGTTGGAGAAACACCGTGACGATCGTCGCATACGCCGCGAGGAACGGCGGCTTCGCCTCGAGGTCCCGGAGCGCGGCCACGCGAGACGACGAGTCCGCCGCGTAAATCACGCGATTGGCGGCGTAGTAGAACGCCGCCGTGTCGCGCATCAATCGAACCGTGGCGAGCCGCGCGCGCGCCGTGTCACCCAGATAGGCGTACATGGCCGGGAGATGCTCGAACAGCGGCGCATACGAGCTATCCAGCGCGAGCCCGCGCTCGAGTGCGGCGATCGACCGCCGGTACGCCTCCGTCATGCCGAAGATCGCGGGCCCGAAGTGAAACTGGTTGTCACCGAGCCGGTACCAGAGATCCGGCGCGTCCGGCGCCGCGCCGACCGCCGCTTCCCGTCGAGCGAACGCGTGCGCCAATGTGGTCGGTGCGCTGTCCGGATCGGTTGGTCCCAGCCAAAGGCGGTCGCGGAGCCCGAGCTGGTCGGCATGCTTGCGCGCGATGGCCAAGCCGCGTGGGCCGCGTGGGTCAGGCGCCCAGGTGCTGGCGCTGCTCGCCCCGAGCCCTGCGAGCGCGAACGTCGAGTCGACCTGTAAGGCCGCGGCGAATCGATCCACCGCTTCCGCGTAGTGGCCGGCCCGATAGCTTGCCTGGCCAGCGAGATAGGCTTCCAGGGCGGCGAGTGGCCTGCTCGCCAACGAGGCGACCCGCTGCTCACTCTCTCCAGCGTCGAGGACGAGAAGCTGCGCGATGACCGAGTCCACCAGCACGGCGAGGTCCGATACTGCTCCGGTGGCGGAGGCGCGACCCCGTTGAGAGCCCTCAGGCGTCGACGCCAACGCCGCGGTCACGGTGAGCTGAGCTCCCGTGCCGACGATGTCACCTTCGATCAACCGACCGGCACCGAGTGTCGCGGCCATCCGCGCAGCCGTCGAGCGGTCGAGGTCCTGGCCCGAACCCCCGCCGGCACGCCGCCACGCGGCGAGCACAGAGCGCTGATCTACCGTGCGCGGGGACCTAACGAGTTTGGCGGCGATCAGATCGACCATCCCCTCACGCAGGTAGGCGAGCGATGCGTCGGCTGAACTGACGCGGAATGGCACCACCGCAATGAGTGCCGGGTCAGTGTTCGTCGGCGCGGGCGACCGGCGCGCGACCAGAAATGCGCCGACAGCCGCGACCACGACCACCGCGGGCGCGGCAACTCCCCATCTCCACCGTCGCGCACCGGACGGCGCGGCGGCACCGAGCGCGTCAGCCGAGACCTCGCCGGCGACTGAGTCGAGCGTGGCGACGATGTCCCGCGCGCTCGCCGGGCGAGCCGCCGGATCCTTCTCCAGGCTTTGCATGACGACGGCGGCGAGCCTGGCGGGCAGCGCGGGGCGACGCACCGCGATCGGCTCCGGCGTCTCGGTCAGGTGCGCCCCGATGAGCTGCTGCGCCGACGTCTTCTCGGCGAACGGGTGGCGACCGACCAGAAGCTCGTACGCGATCACGCCCCAGGCGTAGATATCGGCGCGATGGTCCACGACATCGCCGGTGGCTTGCTCGGGCGGCATGTAGGCCGGCGTGCCTAACGCCATACCGGCCTGGGTGAGCGTTCCCCCGCGCATGCCCCCGGTCGTGTCGGCGGCCGCGACCGCCTTGGCGATGCCGAAGTCGGCGACGACCGCCGTCCGGCCCGACAGCAGCACGTTGTCCGGCTTGATGTCCCGATGCACGACGTCGTGCGCGTGAGCGTACTCGAGTGCGAGCGCCACGTCGCGCAAGATCGACACGCTCTCCGCGAGCGGTACGGGTTGGTCGCCGGTCTCCGCGCGCGCCATCCGAGCGCGGAGTGATTCGCCCTCCACGAACGGCATCGTATAGTAGGGCAGGTCGCCGGCGACACCCGCCGCGAGGACGGGGACAATGCGCGGGTCCTGCAGCCGCGCCGCGAGCTTCGCCTCGCGAGCAAACCGGTCGGCGCTGAGTGCCTGCGCGAGCTCGGGTTCGAGGACCTTCACCACCACCCGGCGGCCGAGCGCGATTTCTTCGGCGACGAAGACGCGTGACATGCCGCCGCCGCCGAGCTCGCGCTCTATGCGATACTGGCTGCGCAAGAGAGCATCGAGCCGGTCGCGGAGGTCGCTCGTGGGCGACAGGGGGGATGCCTGCTCGGGTTGAAGGTGGGTAGACGGTACCCGCGGTGCTCCGGACAGTCAACCGGCCGCAAAGAGAGGCCGCCCGCCTCTCGCGCGAGCGGCGGGCGGGTCTCATGACAGCTCCGGTGGCAACCGCGATCAACCGATCGGGCCGCCGTTCCCCTGGACGGTCTTCTCTACTATCGAAAGGATGTAGCTCGTGAACGTCGGCGCCTTGAAGATGCTGAGCCCCGACTGGCCGAGCATGGTCGTCGGCTTCGCGAAGAGTTCGGCCAAGCCGTCGCCGTCGAAGTCACGTGCGGCGATCGTGAGCCCCGTCGCCCACCACAGGTTGAACGGCGTGACCACTGTCGGCGCGGGCAGCGGCGCGGCCACGCCGAACTTCGAACCGTCGTAGATCCACACCGGCGGCTTCCCGGTGAGCGCCGCCATCTTCGTCAGGAACACGTCGGCTTTCTTGTCACCGTTCATGTCACCTGCCGCGACGGAGATCTGGCTGGTGTACTGCGCTCCGAGCGGCGACCAGTGGACCTGAATCGCTTTCGTCGCCGCATCGCTAATGACCAGCGAGTTCACCGTCCCGTGGAACGTGGCGATCACGTCGTCGCGACCATCGCCGTTGATGTCGCCACCCGCGATGCGGCAGCCACCGACCATCCAAGCCTTGGTCGTTGGGTCGCCGAGCCCCGTGCCGAACAGCGTATAGGGATAGCCCTTGCCGAGCTTGTACACGTTAACGAGCGTCACCTGCCCGTCGGCTGGTCCCCCGCTAGGGCCAAGGCAGGTGTAGACCTCCTTGATGCCGTCGCCGTCGAAATCCCCGGCGCCCACGCGCACACCGCCGCGGAAGCTGTTCCAGTAGGCCTGGCCGCTCCCCATCATGGCTCCGGTGCGTCCATTCCAAACCGCGTACCTCGACGGGTTCGCAGCGCCGGGCGTCGGTCCTTCGCCGGCGATGATGTCCGGGTACCCGTCGTTGTTCATGTCGGCGAGCGCTACCTCGACGCCGGCGGTGAAGTCCTGAGGCTGGGTGAAGGCGTTGAACTCCGCCATGAGGTTCCCCGTCTTGTCGTAGGCCCGGACTTTCGCCTCGGCACCGAGAGGTGAGCCGGTAACGAACGCGATGGGGGCGGGGAACGTCTGGCGGGCCGGAAGGATGTTGATGGCGGCCGACGGCGTCTGCGGTCCGCTGGCCGGCAGGTTGGCGCTTGGCTCGCTCGGCGCATCGTTGCACGCGGCGAGCGCCGCGAGGGCCAGGAGCAGGAAGGAAGCGCGTGTGGCCGAGTCGAGAGTTCCGCGAAGTCCCGTGGCACCCACCCGGTCACGCGCCATGAAGTCGTTCTGCATCGTCGTGTCTCCGATCTATCTATGAGAGCATTTCGGCACAGGGTTCCGTGCGCGAGCGCGATGCATTCGATCGCGCATGGAGACAGTAGACGTGGTGGTCACGCGAGCCTCACGCCGATGTCACGCGAGGCTCACGGCGGGGTCAGACGGGGTGAAAGCCGTTAGGCACCAGGCCCGTCTCACGTCACGGCCCAGGCCGTCGCGTCGTGTCTTGTCACAGTTCGGCCCACCCGGCTTGCCCGACAAATGTTTTTCGGTATATGTTCGGGGACTTCGGGACCATACGGCCCGTGAACGAAACCCTCGCGTCTGTGTAAACGGATTACCCTGCGAGGATCCTGAATGCATTTCGCCGAGCGATTCATCCGTCGGCCCGTGCTCTCGAGCATGGTGAGCCTGGCTCTCGTGCTCGTGGGCGCCATCGGCTACACGCGACTGCCGGTGCGCGAGTTCCCCGACGCCGATCCCCCCATTGTGTCGGTCACCGTCCTTCTGCCGGGGGCGAGTCCGCAGGTCGTCGAGTCTGCGGTGACCGACGTTCTCGAGGAAGAGCTCTCGAGCCTCGAAGGGCTTCGCACGATGACCAGTGCGAGCCAGGAGCAGATCAGCACCATCACGCTCGAGTTCACGCTCGATCGCGAGATCGAGGCGGCCGCGCAGGACGTGCGCGATAGAGTCTCCCGTGTTCGGGGCTTCCTGCCGGAGGATGTCGAGGAGCCCGTGATCGCGAAGCAGGAAGCGGACGCGTTTCCGATCATGTTCCTCGCGCTCACGTCGAAGAGCTACGGGCTGATGGAGATGTCGGACATCGCCGACCGGCAGGTCAAGCCACGGCTCCAGACCATTAGTGGCGTGTCGGGCGCGCCGATCTACGGTGAGCGGCGCTTCGCAATGCGCGTGTGGCTCTCGCCGCGTGAGCTCGCCGCGCGCGGGCTCACGGCACAGGACGTCGAGAACGCGATCCGCACCCGTAGCGTGGAGATCCCGGCCGGCCGTATCGAGTCGGAGCGGCGGGAGTTCTCCGTCCGATACCTCGGCGAGATGAAGACGCCCGACGAGTTTGCCAACCTGACGGTGGCGAGCAGCGGCGGAGAGCTCATCAAACTTGGCGACGTCGCGCGCGTCGAACCCGGCCCGGAAGATGAGCGATCGACGACCCGCTACGACCAGCAGCCCGCCATCTTCGTCGGCGTCGTCAGGCAGTCGAAAGCGAACGTGATCGAGGTGGCGAACGCCGTCCACGCCGCGCTCCCGGCGGTGCAGGAGGCGCTCCCGCCCGGTGTCCAGCTCAACATGGCGTTCGATGGCTCGGTGTTCATCCAGCGCTCCATCCAGGAGGCGCGGGAGACGCTGCTGCTCACGGCCGTGCTCGTGATCCTCATCATCTTCGTGTTCCTCGCCTCGTTGCGCGCGACGCTCATTCCAGCGCTCGCGATCCCGGTGTCGATCATTGCCACCTTCGCGTTCCTCAGCGCGTTAGGCTACTCGGTGAACACGTTCACGCTGCTCGGGCTGATCCTCGCCATCGGGATCGTGGTGGACGACGCCATCATCGTGCTCGAGAACGCCTACCGGCATCAGGAGGAGCTGCACAAGGATCCGGAGACGGCGGCAATTGACGGGACGCGTGAGATCACGACCGCGGTGATCGCCACCACCATTGCGCTGGTCGCGGTGTTTTCGCCGCTGCTCTTCCTCACCGGCGCGACGGGGCGCCTGTTCAACGAGTTCGGCGTCGCTGTTGGCGGCGCAGTGATCGTGTCCGGCATCGTTGCGCTCACGCTGACGCCCATGCTCTGCGCGAAGATCCTGCGTGTCTCGGCGCGGGAATCACGCTTTCACCACCTGGTCGGCGTTGCGCTCAACGGCATCACGTCCCGCTACGGGCGCACACTGGAGCGCGCGCTCAAGCGTCCGCTGCTGGTGATCGCCGGCGCCGTTGTCCTCGTGGCAAGCGCGGTGCTGCTGTTCCGGACGCTGGAGCGTGAGTTCGTGCCGCCGGATGATCGAGGATTCTTCTTCACGTTCGTGGTCGCACCCGAGGGCGCGACGGTGGAATACACGGACGGCTACATGCGGCAGCTCGAGGCGATCGCGCATCGCACGAAGGGCGTGCGGACGACGTTCTCCGTGGTCGGGTTCGGCGGCCCGCCGAACACCGGCTTCCTCGGCCCGATCCTCGACGATTGGGAGGAACGCGACCGCTCGGCTCAGGACATCATCAACGAGATACAGCCGCAGTTCTTCGGAGTGCCGGGCGTGTTTGCCTTCGCCACGAACCCGCCGGCATTCGGTGGCTTCACGCCGCCGGTCCAGTTCGTGGTGCAGAACCGCGATTTCGAGGCGCTGGTGCAGGGGATGGATTCGCTCGTGGCGGCCGCGGGCAAGATTCCGGGATTGATGAACGTCGACACGGACCT
>Ga0209382_10009902_pt1 | contig 11911 bp, 9 predicted proteins | sample SoiMetdeltSBSDD5_FD_187599 | JGI IMG/M metagenome (GOLD analysis project Ga0209382, IMG submission 187599) | Bulk soil microbial communities from a Populus tree surrounding site in Tennessee, USA - Soil MetaG P. deltoides SBSDD5 (SPAdes) (version 2) | ecosystem: Environmental > Terrestrial >... | reverse complement strand
GCCTAACCTCTCTTCCTCCGTCGCGGGAAATATCGGCGGCAAGCTCCGAGTAGCCGGTCCGACGGTCAATGACAAAGGCGAAGCGACAATCAACGGGTTGAGAGGAAGTCTTTCGCTGGCCTCCATTTCGCTCGAAGTCTCAGGACGCCAGGTGACGGTCCAAACGCCGATGACAGTCACGATGAACGGACCGGAGATTACGCTCGAACGCACACGCATTACAGGCGACGGACTTGATCTCAGTCTGGGTGGAACTCTGGGAATAAGCGAAGAGGCAAAGCTTAATTTTGCAGTCAACGGGACGGCGGACCTGGAAGCGATCGGGCGACTGAATTCCGATTATTTTATGGGCGGCAAGGCGGCGGTGGATGTTCGATTGACGGGACCGGCGAGCGCGCCTCAACTCGGGGGCGATATTCGTTTAGACGAAGTGTCGTTCTCAACACTCGATCCGCAATACTACCTGGAGCATGGCAACGGACGGATTGTCATGGCGGGAGATAAAGTAACGCTCGATAATTTCACTGGCGCCGCGAACGACGGAATGCTCAAAGCGAAGGGGGTCCTCACTCTCGATCGACTCCAGCCCAAAGAATGGCAATTGGACGTCTCTACCAACGACGCGGTCGTCTATTACCAGGGCGCGCAGATCACGCTCAATGGCGACGTCACATTGAGGGGCAATCCTCAGGAGCAATCCCTTACCGGTTCGATTACGGTCCCGCAAGCGGAGTATGTGAGCAATTTCGATTTGGAGCGCTTGACGTCCTCAGGCGGGGATTTGAGCTTCGACTTGGGGGGCGGGGGAGGCGGATATTCGCTACCGCGCACGACTCTGGACATCAAGGTTGAGGCCAATGATTCGCTCCTGATCCGGAACGAGCAGGTCAATACGGTTGGGTCGGCGTCGCTCACAATCGCCGGTTCGCTGACTGACCCTTATGTCACGGGGCGAGTGACTTTTGAAGGCGGCACAATAAAATTCCGTTCTCAACGCTATGAAATCACGGCAGGGACGATCGATTTTCCGCCCGGCCCGGCCATCTCGCCCCTGGTCAATTTTCTGGCCGAGGGTGATGTTAGCGAATATCACGTGTATGTCGGCCTGACAGGGCCGGTCAATGACATGGATGTGACGATGCGGTCCGAGCCGGAATTGCCGCGGTCGGAAGTGATCTCGCTGGTCACAACTGGACGCGCCGACTCGGATACGCTCGGGAGCGAAGATCTGGTTCGGTCCGGAGTGGGTACCGCAGCCTCTCTCTTCACCCAGGAGTTCATCTCGAAACCGACGGAATCGCTTCTGGGCCTGAGTAGATTTCAGATCGATCCGGTATTGCGCCCGAATTCGAACCCGGCCGCGCGCCTGACAATTGGCCGACAATTGGCGCGCAACCTCGCCTTCACCTATTCGACCAACGTGGGGACGGAGCAAGATCGGACGGCCCTGACGGAGTACACGCTCACGAACAGGTTTTCCGGAATCGCATCGTATACGCAAGGCGGGACTTCGACGCGAGGGAGTAATAAAGACAGCGATTTCACGATCGAATTCCGTGCGCGCAAACGATTTTCGCTTGGCTTCGAATCGACCGATTCGCTTGCCTCCAATTCCCTTCGGGCCGCCACGGCCCCGCCGAGGCGCGAACGCGAACCGCTGCCGCACGCCGAGGTCTCGATAGAAAAATCCGAAGGCGTGAACCTGAGCGATAAGCGATTACGCGAGCTATTGCCGGTCGCGAAAGAAGGTTACTCCCGGCCGCTGGCCCGATTGGGCGAGCGCAATCTGACCAATTATTTGCAAGAACACGGATACTTTTTCGCGACCGTTCGATCGCGTTGCCAGCCAATCTTATGCAACGGCCCGGATCTGACAGTCTTTTATGACGTCGAGCCGGGACAACGCCTGGACCTGGAAAAGATTCGCCTTGACGGCACTGAACGGATCAGCCTAGGCGAAGTCAACGGGGAGTTTCAAACGCAAGCCAAGAGCGCGGTCGGAAGTATTCCCTTCTTGAAGAATCTGCCGCTAGTCGGCGGCCTGGCCCGCGGCGTCACGAGCAACGACCGATTACAGCATGACAGCGAGGTCGTGCGACGACACATGGCCGATTTGGGATTTCGGTCGGCGCGCGTGGCGCCGCGCCTCGCCTTCAGCCCCGAAAGCGAAGACCTGACCGTCATCTTCAATGTTGAAGAAGGGCCGCGCTCGACCATCGCGGATGTTATGTTCCGGGGAAATTCCGTCCTCACAGTCGACGAGTTACGGAAAGCGGCGCCTATTAAGGACAGCGAGGCGTTCTCGCCCACGCTGATCCGATCGGGCCTTGCGAATATCAAAAAACTTTACGCAGACCAGGGATATCTAGACGCCCTGGTCTCTACCGAAGTCGTCGATTTGCCGAACGACCAGGTGCGTTTGATCTATTCTGTGGAAGAGGGATCGAAAAATGTCGCGAGCGAAATCGTGTTCTCCGGGCTGACCAAAACGCGCGAAGATTCTATCCGCCGATTTCTCGCATTCGGCGCCGGCGACACACTCACACCGGACCTCATCCGCCGTACGCAGCGCGATCTATACGCGACTGGCGCCTTCCGGGAAGTCACGATTCGAACGGAATCGAACCCCGGCCAAGATGAGAGCGCGCGGCGGGTGTCCGTCGGGGTGACCGAGGCCAAGCCATTACTTTTCGTTTACGGGTTGGGCTACTCCACCGACGAAGGCCCGCGGGGTCTGGCTCAGGTGACCGACACCAATCTTTTCGGCCGCGTCAATAGCGCCTCGATCCGCATGCGCGGGAGCCGGCGCGAACAACTCGCCCAGTTTTCCTACACCGACCTTCGACCTTTCGGGACGAAATGGGCGACGACGCTCTCGACTTTTTACGACCGCAACACCAATCTTCAAACAATTCAGCGGAAACGGTTGGTGGACGGAAAAGTGCAGACCGAAAATACGCAAAGTTATGGCATCAATCGGTTCGCCGCATTCATCCAGACCGAACGGAAATTGTCGGAACAGACTTCCCTGCGATTTCGCTACAGTTTTGAAAACGCGCGGCTCTCGAACGCGCAGAACGTCCCGATCGGCGAGATCGGTCGCAACGATCGTTCGATCAGGTTGGGTTCGTTTTCGGTCGGCTTCACGCGCGACACGCGAGACAGCGCGCTCACTCCGACTCGCGGGCAGCTTTTGAGCGCGGAGCACAGCGTCGCCGCGCGCATCTTCGGCGGGAACGAGGCGTTCAATCGGTTCTTCGGAACTTATCAGACCTACAAAACCTTCGCCCCTTCGACGCCTGTAATCCGCGATTCCACATTCGCTTTCTCGGCGCGCATCGGCCTGGCGGCCCCTTTTCGAGTTCCCACGACCAACACGCTCGATGACAAATTATTGCCGATCAGCGAACGATTTTTTGCGGGCGGCGCCACCACGCTCCGCGGATTCCGCTTCGAGCAAGCCGGCCCGCAGATCATTCTTGAAGGGACTCGTCCGGGTGAACTGCCTACCCTGGTCCCCCGCGGCGGCAATGCGCTGACCATCTTCAATTTCGAATTACGCTATCCCATCACTCGACGTGTGCGGCTCGTCCCCTTTTACGACGTCGGCAATGTGTTCTCTCTCGTACGTGACATCCGATTCAAAGACATGTCAAACACCGTGGGGCTGGGGCTGCGTATTAACACGCCCATCGGTCCGGTCGGCGTCGATTACGGGTACCTGCTCAATCCGCCATCCTTTGTCACACAGGGGGGCGCCACGCTGCGCCCCAAGCCCGGCGTCGTTCACATAAGGTTTGGACAATCTTTCTAACGCCAAGTTACTATCGACTCAGCGGCGCCAGATCGGCAAAGAAGTTTTGGGACAGATCGAACCACGGGGATCACGGGGCATCACGGGAAAAGGCAATAACCATAGTCATCCCCGTGTTCCCTGTGCCCCCCGTGGTTGAACCTATGCGCCAATGTGGCTTGGTCTGATTTAGGCGTAGGACCACCTCGCCGATCTGCGCCAATCTGGAGGATCCCATGCTCAAACGAATGTTGACGTTGCTCGTCGCCTTGTCCGCTTCAGCGCTCGCGCAAAACACTCCGACTAAAACAACGCTGATCAAAGCGGGACGCGTGCTCGACGTCAAGGCCGGGATTTATCTGCCCAATCAGGGCGTGCTCGTCGCCGGCGACCGCATAAAAGATGTCGGCTCTTTCGAATCGGTCAAAGCTCGCGCCCCGCAGGACGTCGTGATCATTGATCTCGGCCAGGCCACGCTGCTGCCCGGACTGATCGATTCTCACAGCCATTTGCTCTGCTCGATGGAAGGCCGATGGTACCCTGACGGCGAAGCCGTCGTCATGACGATCACTCGCGTCGGCCAAGCGAAACGCGCGCTGATCGGCGCGGCCAACGCTCGCGATATGCTCGAAGCCGGATTCACCGCCGTGCGCAACGTCGGGCATTCCGGCGTCAACGGCGACGCCGCGCTGCGCGACGCCATCAACGAAGGACTGATCCCAGGGCCGCGCGTTCAGGCCGCCTGCAGAAAGCTCACGCCCGTCGGAGGTCAGGTCGTCGAACTACGATCCGAGAACGCCGCCGCGATCATCGCGGAAGAGTTTCTGACCGTCGGCAACGTGGAAGAGGCGCGTCGCGCCGTGCGACAGGCGCTGGCGGACGGCGCCGACGTGATCAAAGTCGTGGTCGACGACAACAACCGTGTTCTCAATTCCGACGAAATGCGCGCAATAGTCGAGGAGGCGCATCGCGTCAAAATCAAAGTCGCGGCCCATGCCACCACTCAAGCCGGCGTTCAAGCCGCGATTGACGGCGGAGTCGATTCCATCGAACACGCCGATGAGGCCACCGAAGACCAGTTCAAAGCGATGCGCGATAAGGGTATCTTCCTCGACCCGACGCTCTTGACGGCGCAGTCCCTCCGAGACATCTACCTCAAATCGCTCTACTTCTCCCCGGAAGAGACCACGAAGTTTGAAAAAGAGATAAAGGCCTTCATTGATCTCTCGAAAGCGAAACTGCAGCGCGCACTCAAAGCGGGCGTGAAGATCGCCGCCGGCTCAGACATGTGGATGCGCTATCCGGGCAAGAAACGTGGCGAGGCTACGACGGTCATGTTTGAAGCTATGGTTGACGCCGGCCTGCCGCAGGTCGAAACCATTCGCGCGGCCACGATCAACGCGGCTGAATTGTTGGGTTGGCAGGATCGCGCGGGCAGCGTCGAGGCTGGTAAATTCGCCGACCTGATCGCGGTCGCTGGCGATCCGCTCAAAGACGTCGGCGAACTCAAACGGGTCAGGTTCGTGATGAAGGGCGGCGAAGTAGTCAAAAACGAACTCCCCAAGTAGAATCGCGCATATCAATGTGTCTTATAGGACTTACCACTCCTATAAGTCCAATAAGTCCTATAAGGAATGTGAAGGATTATGAAAGCAATAGTCGTTGACAATTTCGGCGGGCCGGAGGCGTTGGTCTATCGCGACGCCGAAAAGCCTGCGCCCAAAGCTGGCGAAGCCTTAGTCAAACTGGAAGCCGTCGGCCTTAACTACATTGACGTTTATCATCGTACGGGACTTTATCCGCTGCCGCGCCCGTTCATCCCCGGCATGGAGGCCGCCGGAGTTGTCGAAGCCATCGGCCCCGATGTGGCCGAGGTCACTGTCGGCGACCGCGTGGCTTATGCTATGCAGCCCGGCGCTTACGCCGAATACGCCGTCGCGCCAGCATGGAAGCTGGTCAAAGTCCCGGAAGGACTGAGCGCCGAACAAGCCGCCGCCGCAATGCTGCAAGGCATGACGGCGCATTACCTGACGACCTCGGTCTATCCGCTGAAGGCCGGCGACGCGGCGTTGATTCATGCGGCGGCGGGCGGAGTAGGATTGCTGCTCATCCAATTGGTCAAACGCGTCGGCGCGCTGGCGATCGGCACAGTTTCGACCGAGGCCAAGGCGCAGCTCGCCCGTGAAGCCGGCGCTGACGAAATTATTCTCTACACCCGGCAGGATTTCGAGCAGGAGACGCGCCGGTTGACCGGCGGCAAAGGCGTACAGGTAGTCTACGATTCAGTCGGGCGCGACACGTTTTTGAAGGGCCTGTCATCTCTCGCGTCGCGCGGTATGATGGCGCTCTTCGGCCAATCGAGCGGTCCCGTCGCGGCTTTCGATCCGGCGCTGCTCGCGCAAAAAGGCTCGCTCTTTTTAACGCGGCCGAGTCTGGCGCAATACGCCGCGACCAGAGAAGAACTGCTCTGGCGCGCGGGCGAGCTGTTCAACTGGATCAAATCGGGCGAGTTGAAGCTGAGGATCGAAAAGACATTCCCACTCCGCGACGCCGCCGAAGCGCACCGGCAGCTCGAAAGCCGGAAGACGACAGGAAAGGTGTTATTGATTCCTTAACCGGTTTCATTTTTCACCTATCAAGCAAGTGATTGGCCTAGTCCTCAACCAGCCTTGTAAAAGTCTTAGGCCACGGTTGACGCGCCAAAGTAGTTTGGCTAACATATTGTCGCCCTTGAACGAGGGCGACGTTCTCGACCATTAGGATATGAACCGCTAGATGTGGGGCTATAGCTCAGTTTGGAAGAGCGCTTGAATGGCATTCAAGAGGTCAGGGGTTCGAACCCCCTTAGCTCCACTTCCTTCCCCAAATCATCAACGCGCCTCTCAAATTCTTAGTCCTTAACCGGGTGAATCTTTTATTGTAGGTTGTTCCTTGTTTCTCAATATCTGAACTAGCCCTGTGTGGGATTGTCGCAAAATTGCCAAACACGGCTCCTGGCAAATTTCTCCGCGCTATTGCACAATTAAGGCTTGGTTACGCCAATCTGATCACAGTGACAAGGCGCAGCAGGCCCCTCTTCTCAAACTCGAACGAAACGGATCGGCTATGACAACTACAGGACCGAATATCGGCCAGTTGGCGCCGGAGATTGATCTCCTGGATGGCAACGGCGAAAGATGGATGTTGAGCGGCGCGCGCGGCAGGGTGGTCGCGCTGTTTTTCTACCCGGGCGATGAGACGCCGGTTTGCACCAAGCAGTTGTGCAGCGTGCGCGACAACTGGGCGCGTTACCAGCAGACGGACGCCGAGGTCGTCGGCGTCAACACCGACTCGGTGGAGAAGCACCGCCGCTTCGCGGCGAATCACAAACTGCCGATGCGGCTGCTCTCGGACTCCGAGGGCAAAACCGTGCGCGATTACGACATGAAGAACTTGATCGGCACGCGGCGGGGCGTGATCGTGATAGACAAGGAGGGCGTCATCCGCTTTCGCAAAGTCGTGATGCCGATCTTCCGGCCCGCCGACGACGAAGTCCTCGACGCGATCAATGAGGCCTCGAAATAAATCCCCAGATCGCTTTGGATCGCTTTTGATTATGTTCCCCAATCTCTACACGAACGACGCCACGTCATCCTCCGGTCAGTCTGGCGGTCAGTCTGGCGGTCAATCTGGCGGTCAATCTGACGGTCAATCTGGCGGCCAATCCGGCGCCCCCCCATCGGGGCAGAGCCTCGGACGCCTGGTCAATGAGTTGAGCGTAGAATTCATCTCCATCCTCGACCTCGACGAGTTGATCGAACACGTGGCCCGTCGCGTCGGCGAAGTGATCGACTACAAGTTCTTCAGCCTTTTTCTGGTCGACGAGGCGCGGAGCGGCCTGGTGTGGAAGAAGGCGGTCGGGTACAGCCCGGAAGAGGTTGCGGCGCACGAAGTCATCCCGTTCGACCGCAGCGTCGCCTCAGCGGCCTGGCGCGAACGCCTCACGATCAACGTAGGTGACGTGTCGCGCGATTCGCGCTATTTGCCGGTCGCGACGGCGGAAGGGAATCGCCCGCGCTCCGAGATCGCGGTCCCGCTCCCGCTCGCGCGCGAGAACCGGGTCGTCGGAGTTATGACGATGGAGAGCCTGGAGCCGAATTATTTCACGCGCGACCACGAGCGGACGCTCAGCGCGCTCGGCGCCCACCTGGCGGTCGCGCTCGAACACGCCCGCGTTTACGACGAATTGCGCCGCCGCACGCGCGAGATGCGGACGATGATCGAGATCGGCCACGAGATCGCCTCGATCCTCGACCTCGACCGGCTGCTCAATCACATCGCAGCGCTGCTCGACCGGATAATCGATTACGAATTCTTGCTCGTCGGCCTGATCGACGAGGCGAGCGGAGAGTTCGTCTGGCACGTCGAGGAGGGTTACGGCGCGACGAAGAGGGAACATGCCAGTCGCACGAAAGTCTCCCACGGCGTGGTCGGACGCGCCGTCCGCGAGCGCCGCACGCAGATCGTCGGCGACGTCTCGCGCGACCCAGACTATTACGTCTCGGGCAGGTGGGAAGACCAGGGGCAGCGCTCCGAGATCGCCGTCCCCCTCATATACGAGGACAAGGTGATCGGCGCGCTCGCGCTCGAAAGCAGCCGCGTGAACGCCTTCGACGAATATCACGGGCGGTTGCTCGAAAACGTCGCCAACAACCTGAGCATCGCCGTCGTCAACGCCCGGCTCTACTCCGAACACGTCGAACGCGAACGGCAGTTGGAGCGCGAAATCCTGATGGCCCGCGACGTCCAGCGCGCGATGATCCCGGACGCGCCGCCGCAAATTAAGGGCTTCGACATAGCCGCGCGGTTGGAGCCGGCGCTGAACTTGAGCGGCGATTTTTACGACTACATCCCGCTTTCGCCCGACCGCGTGGGTATTTTGATCGGCGACGTCGCGGGCAAAGGCGTGCGCGCCGCGATGGGCATGGCGGCCGCGCGCAGCATCCTGCGCAGCGTGGCCAGGCGCGGGGGAGGACCGTCGCGCGTACTGCGCGACGCCAATTTGCGACTACACCGCGACCTTGGACGGCAACTACTCCTGACCCTCGTTTACGCCGTGCTCGACGCCGAAACGAAGACGCTCAATTATTGCAACGCGGGCCACAACCCGCCGCTGCTGGTCAAGGCTTCAGGCAAATGGAAGGCCTTGAAAACGGGCGGGCTGCTCCTAGGAGTCTTCGATAAGCAGCAATACAAGAGCGAGACCTTGCGCCTGGAAAAAGGCGACGCGCTCTTCTTCTACACCGACGGATTGACCGAGGCGCACACGCCGCAACCAAACCGCATTGAATTCGGCGAGGCGCGCATACTCGATTTTCTGATCGAACATCGCCACTTGCGCGCGTCGGCGATCATCGAGGCGTTCTTCAACCGCATCGAAGAATTCACAACCGGCGCGCACCAACACGACGACCTGACGTTGGTCGTGGTCAAGGCCCTGTGATATGCAACTCGCCCGCGTCATCGGAAACGTGGTCTCGACGGTCAAAAACGCCACTCTCGAAGGCCGCAAACTGCTGGTCATTCAGATCCTCGACGGCGATCTGCGCCCAGTGGGCAAACCTCTCGTCGCAATCGATTCGGTAGGGTCCGGCGCGGGTGAGCTCGTCTTCTGGTGTCGCGGCAAAGAGGCCAGTTTCGCGCTCGACGGAGTCGAGGCGCCGACCGATTGCACAATCGTCGGCATTGTCGATTCTGAGTCGCACGTGAAATCAATCGCGAATAAGGGCGCAACGAAGGGCCCGACGAAGGTAGATCGAAAATGATCCTGGCTCGCGTCTTAGGCAATGTCGTCGCAACACAAAAGAATTCGCGCTACGGAAACGCGCGCATAATGCTCGTTCAGCCGATAAATCCCGACGGCGCGCCGCGCGGCGCTTCGATGCTCGCGCTCGATTCCGTCGACGCTGGCGAGGGCGATATTGTGATAGTCGTTCAGGAGGGCTGGTCGGCTTCGACCGCCTCTACCGGCGAAGCAGGCGCGGCGATTGACAGCGCGATCATCGGCGTCGTCGACTCTGTTGAACAGGACACGAGGAAAATAGGTAGTGATGGCTAACGAAGACGCGATCAGAAACATCGTTCGGGAAATCGTGCGGCAGGCTTTGACAGAATTTCATAGGGCTGATGAGACTGATGTGGCCTATGAGCCTGAAAATTCCCGATCCCCCTCAACCTACTACGCTCCCTGGACCGGCGTCGAGTACGAAGCCCATCCCAGCCGCCAGCAATTCAACATTACAGAAGCGACCCTCTCAGCCAGCGACCTACTTGAATTTGTTGAATCGAAACTCTGCTCAATCGAAAAGAATAAGCCTTGCGACCAGTGCGGCCTGTGCCGAAACTTGGGCTTTTAAAAGCTTACGTCAACAACCGACCTCCACTCATTTTTTTTGCCAGTTTACGTAAAACTACACTCCTATTTCGGAAAAAGTTTGTCTCCTACTAAAATCTATTTGACAGGTTAATGGTCGGAGTTTAGGATTAGCCCCCTCAAAAACAGCTAAGCCCGGACTTGATCTTAACCATTGTCCGGGCTTAATCGGGTCAGCTTTGAGCTGATTCCTAGTTGCGCGTGAATTGTAGCTCATCGCTGGCCCATCATACAAACCCTCATACTGCTTCGTTAGTTTTTCGATCGAAGCGGAAAGGAGAACCAGAATGATGAGCCTCCAAATTATTCAGGCCAAGCCGAATCCTGCGGGCAAAGAGAGTGGCAAAGATCAGGACGTTTTCGAAGCGAGACGCCCGGAGGCGCTTTTTGGCGAATGGGTGGACGTGAAGAACGTCGGCGACGAGATGGTTAACTTCCAGACGATGCAGCTCCGCCACGCGCTTTTCGACGAGGATTGCCACTCCACGGGCGAGCTGGAGCTTTATTGGATCGGCGATAACGGCGACCCCCTCAAACCTGGCCAAGTCTTGCGCATACATGGCGGACGCCGGGATGACGCTTATCTGATGGCGCCAGAGGATCAGGCCGGGGCTGACTGGCACGGTTATGCTGAAAGCGACAGCTTCATCTTGAACAATCGCTGCGGCGACAAGATCGTCTTGAGCTGGCAGGATGCGGCTGATCAGATTCATCAGGATTGGGCCTGCTACGCGCCCAATCCACCCGAAGACCTGATTCTGAAACGGTCCGGCAACCTGCTTGCGGGCGCCGGGGTCGCGGAAGAGAATCGAAGATAGAGGATCAAGGATCGCATCGAGGATCGAGGATCGCATCGAATATCGTTGTTCGATCCTCAATCCTCATTCCTCGATCTTCAATCGACCAGTGATTCAATGCTTTATCTTAAAGACATCGCCACAATTCGCTCCGGATATCTTTTCCGCGAGAGGATTAAACCTGACGCGTCGGGGCAATATCGGGTCGTTCAGGTCGGCGACGTCGCGCCTGACGACGGGTTCTCGGACAGTTCGCTCGTTCGCGTCAGCCTGCCGGACGTGAAGCGGAGCCAGGTTCTTGAAAAAGGCGATGTCCTATTCATCTCACGCGGGCCGCGCAAACAAGCGATTGCGATCACGTGGCCGATCGAAAACACCATAGCCACCTCGCAATTCTTCGTCCTGCGCCCCGATGAAAGATTATTGCCGGAATTCCTAGCGTGGTATATCAACCAGCGCCCGGCGCAACGTTACATAGAGGAGCATTCGACCGGGACCAGCGTCAGCCTGATCAACCTGGAAGCTGTGAAGAGATTGCCCGTCGAGGCCCCGCCGGTAGAGACTCAGGCGCGCATCACGAAAATCTATCAACTCAGCCTGCGCGAAAAAGAGCTGATGGAAGCGATTCAAAACAAGCGCCGCGCGCTGATCGAAACGGCCTTACTCAAGGCGATCGGCTAGTCGCCGCTGTTCTGATCCCGATGGAGCAACTATTCGATGAGCCAATCACTATCAATCCAGAAAGGCCAGAAAGGCCAGAAAGGCCAGAAAGGCCAGAAAGACCAGAAGGGCCAAGAAGAAATCAATCGAGCGGAAATAAACGCCGTCGCCCTGAAATCCTGCGACATTTTTCGCGGCCTGGTAGACCCGTCCGAATACAAGGACTACATCCTGGTCTTTCTCTTCTTC
>Ga0209382_10009901_pt1 | contig 11913 bp, 10 predicted proteins | sample SoiMetdeltSBSDD5_FD_187599 | JGI IMG/M metagenome (GOLD analysis project Ga0209382, IMG submission 187599) | Bulk soil microbial communities from a Populus tree surrounding site in Tennessee, USA - Soil MetaG P. deltoides SBSDD5 (SPAdes) (version 2) | ecosystem: Environmental > Terrestrial >... | reverse complement strand
CCATCCTGCAGAGTCTGAATCGTTTCGGAGACAACATCGGCTGAAAACGGCGCGCCTGTGACCAGCCGGTCATCGAAACTCTTCTCCTGCGAGAAGAACCGGAAGGCGCTGTCGGCGCTCTGCCCGGCGCTGTCGGACGCATCGGTGGCGCGAGGCGCGCCGCCATCCGAGCGGCGAGCGGTAATGGCAATCATATCAACAATCGTGGCGACGGTTAGAACAGTGGTGTCCTTCTTCCTGTCTTGCGCCATTACGCCGGCGAAGCCGTTAACGACAAGCGCCAACGCGCAAACGGATGATATAAGGTTTTTTTCAATATTTTTCATGGTTGTCTCCTCAGAAATAACTACGAAGAAACGAAGAGCGCGAAGGAAGAATAGAAGAAATCTTCGTGTTCTTCGTTTCTTCGTGGCTGATTTTTATTCTTTTCCGGGCGTCGCGTCGCGACCTGTTGAAGTCTTTTCAACGAAGGAAGCGAATGGCGCGGGCAATCCCATCCTCGCTAAGGAGTAATTCGGCTTTGACAGGCGTGTCGGCGTTTTCGACATTCACCGGCAGTCCGAACGCGATGAGGGAGGAGCGGGGCATTTCCATGCGGATCACCTCGCCGCTTTCCATCGGCTTCTGAACGCCGCCATAGCTTAGTGGAATGAAATCGGTGGCGTATTCACCCTTCTTCTCGTAGACGGGCATGCTGTAGGTAATGAGGGGGACGTTGAGCCGAGGCCAGTTGTGGCGCTTTGGACGCGGCGCGGGCGATTCATGGAGCGGCCCGGGATTCTCTTTCACAATCTGTCCTTTAAGTTCGACGGAGGGCTTCGGCTCGGGAGCCTTCTCCGTAATCACACCGTTGGGTTTTTGCGGCCGACTTTGAATCGCGCGGTAAACGATAAAGCCGAATGCGATGAGAATCGCCGCGACAGCCGCCAAAGCCCAGCGCGGCAAATTCGAAGCCCGCGCGCGAACAGACTGCGTTTCCAGGCGCGACCGCGCGGCCGCCAAACTGTCGGCGAAAGACGGGATGCGCCGTTCATCCTCCTGCTTCAGTCGCTGAAACAATTCTTTGATCGTCTTCTCTTCCGATTCCTGTTTCATTGTAGATTTGCCATCCTTCCATTTGCAGGCGCAACTGTCTCTTTCCACGATCATAATGCGTGCGCGCCGATCCTAGCGAGACATTCATGACCTGCGCAGCTTCCGCCAGACTCAGGTCGTGATAAAAAACGAGTTGCAATACTTCGCGCTGCCGGCGCGGCAATTGTGTCAACGCCTCGCGCACCAGACGCTGAAGCTCGATGCGATGAACCGCCTCATCCGGCCGTTCTATCGGTGTCATGGGCGGACTCGCCTGACTCCGATCCAGTAACAAACGCCGCAGGATCTGCCGCCGCCGTTCGTCTGCCGCCGTCCGCCGAATCACGGCGAACAGCCACGTCTTGAACGAAGCCTTGCCGTCATAGCGCGCCTTACCCATCAGCACTTTGAGATAGACCGTTTGCAACACCACTTCAGCCTCTACAGAGGAACGCGCGCAACAGCTCAGCGCCCAGCCATAGCTCTCGCTGTGGTGTGTTTCCAGAGCAGCCCGTAATTCGGAATCGGTCATATCTCACGGTTCGCAAGAGCGAAATTCTTTGTCACACAGATTAGTCGTCTGAGAGCGGCGAGTATATGACACAGGCGGAAAGATTATGGGTGGAGGCGGGGAGAGCATGGACGAAAAATCACCCGCGCGGTTATGTCTTCAGAAATGTTCCGCGCTCGAGGTCCTCGAAAGCCCGCTGGAGCTCCTCCTGTGTGTTCATTACTATCGGGCCGAACCAGGCCACAGGCTCTTCGAGCGGCTTTCCTGAAATCAGGAGGAACCGGATCCCCTCGTCCCCGGCGTGGATCGTGATCTCGTCGCCGCGGTCGAAGAGCACGAGTGAGCGATTGTCGGCCTCCCGCGGAGGCGCCGTGTCAGCCCATTTGATCCCTTCAGTCGGTACCGCGAGAGGGGCTGAGGCGTTGCAGAACTTCCCGTCTCCGGAGAAAACGTAGGCTAAGGCGTTGCGCGTAGTCTCGACCGGGAGGGTCTTTCTCTGGCCAGGCGGAATCGCCACATCCAGGTAGATCGGGTCCGCCGCGATCCCGTCCACGGGGCCGGTCGTCCCCCAAAAGCTTCCGCAGACGATGCGAACCTGAGTTCCGTCGTCATCAGTGACCACCGGGATGTCGGCTGCCTTGACCTCCTGGTAACGTGGCGCAGTCATTTTGAGCGACGACGGGAGATTGGCCCACAACTGAAATCCATGCATCCGGCCGTCCTGGTCGCCCTTCGGCATCTCCTGGTGAATGATCCCGCTCCCGGCGGTCATCCATTGGACGTCGCCTGCGCCGATGACGCCGCTGTTCCCCATGCTATCGCCATGCTCCACCGTTCCCGCCAGTACGTACGTGATCGTCTCGATTCCGCGGTGAGGGTGCCACGGGAAGCCCGCCAGGTAATCCTCCTGAATGTCATTGCGGAAGTCGTCGAGGAGGAGGAATGGGTCGAAGTCGGACGTGTTGCCGAACCCGAACGCGCGGCGCAGCCGCACGCCCGCGCCTTCAAGCGTCGGCTTGGATTTACTTAGTCGCTTAACCGGTCGAATAGACATATTGGATCTCCAACGCAGAAGGGCTCCCCTCCGCATGAAACTATGATTATTTCAAAGCTCCTGGGCTGTAATTGTGTCCGGAAGCATGCCCTGATTATACATTCGAAAAAAAAATTCTGGAGGAGTGTCGATTCAGGCCTTCGCCGTTCGATTAACCGACGGGGGACGACATATGGGATATATGTTGCTGAACGCTGGGGAGATCACCGAAGACATTGACCTCGAACTCACTTCTTCGGATTATCCGACAATGAACGGAATACTCAAACAACCCTGCGACGAAGGCGTCATCCTGGCCTCCCCCATAACCGCGCCGTGCCGGCAGGCCGCCAAGCCGTGGATTCTAACGGCGACGATTCTGGCCTCGAGCATGGCGTTCATTGACGGGACAGTGGTGAATGTCGCGTTGGGAGCGTTGCAACGGGAGTTCAACGCGACGCTGGCTGGCGTGCAATGGGTGGTGGAAGCTTACGCGCTCTTTCTGGCGTCGTTGGTGTTAGTGGGCGGGTCATTGGGCGACCTTTACGGGCGGCGGCGCATCTTCGCGCTCGGGATCGCGATATTCGCCGTCGCCTCGGTCGCATGCGGACTGGCTCCTGACATCAATGAATTAATCTTGGCGCGCGCAATACAAGGAATCGGCGCGGCCCTGCTGGTACCAGGAAGCCTGTCGATCATCGGCGCTTCGTTTCCGGAGAACGAGCGCGGGCAGGCAATCGGCACGTGGTCGGGAATGTCTGCGATCACCGGCGCCGCCGGGCCGGTCATCGGCGGCTGGTTGATCGAGCACGCTTCGTGGCGATGGGCCTTTTTCCTCAACCTGCCGCTGGCCGCAGTGACGCTGGCGATCGCCTTCTGGCAAGTTCCTGAGAGCCGCGGGGAAATGCGAGGCAAACGGCTGGACTGGCCGGGGGCGCTGCTGGTAACGGCCGGACTGGGCCTCATCGTTTTCGCCTTGCTTGAATCGTCGAATCACGGCTGGCGCGACTGGCGTGTCGTTGGCGGGCTGGCGGCCGGAGTGGCCGCCCTCGTCCTTTTCGTATTTGTCGAATCGCGCAGCGCCGCTCCAATCCTGCCCCTAGAGCTCTTCAGCATAGGCAATTTTACCGGCGCGAATATGCTCACTCTCTTCTTGTATGCGGCGCTGGGGGGCGCGATGTTTTTCCTGCCGCTGAACTTGATTCAGGTACAAGGCTATTCCGCGACGGCTGCGGGCGCGGCCCTGCTCCCATTCATTCTGCTTTTTTCTTTCCTTTCACGCTGGGCCGGGGGATTGGTAGATCGGTGGGGGCCGAAGAAGCCGCTGGTTGTCGGCCCCTTGATTGTGGGACTCGCCTTCGTTCTGCTTGCGCTGCCCGGCCAGGGAGGAAGTTATTGGACGACCTTCTTCCCAGGCATAGTTTTGCTCGGTCTGGGGATGGCGACGAGCGCAGCGCCACTGACGACGGTTGTGATGACTTCTGTCGGCGCAGACCGTGCCGGCGTAGCTTCCGGCGCCAACAACGCGGTGGCCCGCGTGGCGGCGTTGCTGGCGATCGCCGTCTTTGGTGTGGCCATGCTCCACACCTTCGACAGCGCGCTCGACCGGCGGCTCGACAGTTTGGGACCGCCCCCGGAGGCTCGGCGTCAACTGGATAATGACCGCGCGAAATTGGCGGCGATGGAACCGCCTGCCGCGTTGAGTCCGGAAACTGCGGTCAGCTTCAGGCGCGCAATCGCGGACTCGTTTATCGCTGGCTTTCGATGGGTGTTGACGCTGGCTGCGGCGCTGGCGGTTCTGGGCGCGCTTTTAGCATGGCTGGTCGTCGAAAATAGGCCGCAGAGGCAAAGCAGCGACCTGACGCCGCCGTGACGAACAGAAAACACGAAACTCGTTTCGCCGCGTGTCTCGTGACAAAGTGGGCGACGTCAACGGGCGCCCCGAAACAATTGCGCTGTCACAATGCTAAAAGTATAATGCGCTCGTTATCATATAAGCTGTTCAAGTTAAACGTCGCGTAATTTGGCCTTCCGACTCCCGCGGGTGGAAGGGGCCCCGAAACGATTGTACAAATACTTTTCAGCCTTGGCCGACTGATAACAATATCATCAATCAAACGCCGTGGCGTGTAGTTTCTCAGCGCGCCTCCGTAATCGTAGCGGTAAAAGCCATGCACGATTTCACGAAATATGAGTTCGCAGGGAACAGCTCAACTTCGCGTTGCGTTTACCGAAAAGGTAAAGGGCCCGCCGTTATTCTCATGCATGAACTGCCAGGGATGACTCAGGAGTGTGTTGACTTAGCGCGTCGAATTACTGATTCAGGATTTACCGTTTACCTGCCACTTTTGTTCGGTAAACCTGATCAGGAAAATTCGCCGCTCAAAACGCTCGGGTACGTAGCGCAACTATGCGTCAGCCGGGAGTTCAACTGCTTAGCCAAACATCAGTCAAGTCCTATCACTAACTGGCTGCGAGAACTTTGCCGAAGCGCGCGGGATGAATGTGGCGCCCCGGGCGTTGGCGTCATTGGCATGTGCCTTACCGGCGGATTCGTTCTATCCTTGATGGCGGATGATTCGGTGATTGCGCCCGTCGCCAGTCAGCCCTCTCTGCCGTTAGGGTTCACGAATTCCTCCAAAAAGGCGCTGGGCGTTTCACCGCAAGACTTGAAAGCTGCTAAAGATCGGGCGAATCAGGGAGTGCCGCTGCTTGCGCTGCGTTTCTCTGAAGATCGAATAAGTCCGCCTGAAAAATTGACGACTCTTCGTCAGGAATTTGGCGACACTCCTGAGTTGATTGAAGACAGCGCAGACCTCTGCTGGCGGCGCGGCAAAGTTTTGGAAACCATTGAGATCAACTCTAAGCCGACTAACCCTTTTGGTATTTCCCGCTCTTCTCACGCGATATTGACTCTTGACTTCCGCGAGAAAGGACACCCGACAAACAGAGTATTTCAACGCGTGATTGAGTTTATACAAGAACAGTTTTCAAAGCGGGAAAAATCGCCGCTTACCTGATAGCAGGGCTATTGCTACAGGGAATTTTCGTTCTGGTAGAGAAATTGGATCAGCCATACATGAAAGGGGGCTATATGGGACTCTCCAGGCTTTTATCTCGTTGGTTGCTCCGAAACGAGCCCTATAAAGTCGGGCTCGTTGAGGGTCAAGGTTACAGTCTATGCGCAATTGAATTTGATGACCAGGGTGAATTGTGGGACCCAAAACAACTTGAAGATACCATTGCGCATATTCAGGAGAAGTGCAAATACAGTAAAGGTGGCAGTAAAGAAAACGGCGATCTCGGCGAAGTCATTGTTATTACTTTCATCCACGGATGGATGCATAACGCCGCGCCCAAAGATCAGAACTTCGAGGTGTTTAAAAGCGTCATAATAAAGAGAGCGGAGGCCGAAGCAGAGTTCGCCAGGCAGAACGACAGAAATGCCCGACCTGTCATAGGGGTTTATGTAGCTTGGCGCGGCATGCTCTGGAATCTCCCAGTAATCAAATACTTTACATTCTGGAGTCGTAAGGCGGCGGCGTTACGCGTAGGCCATCTTTCATGCACCGAAGTCTTATTCCGAATCATAAGGGCTGTGAAGTCGAAGACTAATCGGTCGCAATGTATATTTGTCGGCCATTCGTTCGGCGGATTGGTCCTGGAAAACGCCATTTGCAAAGCCCTTCTCGGCGCAATTTTTCGGAACGAAGGCGAGTCGGTCGATTCTCCGTCTGATTTGGTGGTTTTGATTAACCCCGCTTGCGAGGCGAGTGGCGCCAAACAGTTTATTGACATTCTTGAAAGAAATAAAGTTACAGTAGAAATGGGGGGGGAGCAGGGAAAGGATGGGCTGCCTTTTCCGATCCTCGTCTCGATTACATCAGTCGGCGATTTGGCCACCAAATGGGCTTTCCCGATCGGTCAATTTTTTGTCAATCTATTTAAAGCGTTCCGCCCTTATACCGACCCTCCGCCTGACTTACCATCTCAGAGGTATCTTCATTCTCATACGGCGGGACACATCACCTATTTTCATAATTTCGAGGTTCAACCAATTAGCGGCCGGGATATTTACGAAGAAAAATTGGAGTTCAGCTTTAAGAACGGGCAGCGCAAATATCAGATCGTTCCTAAAGACAACGGTCGGAACCGTCTGCCTTTCTGGCTTATGCAGGCGCCGAAAGAGGTCGTTCCCGATCATTCCAATATCTTCACTGAAGCCTTTGAGAATATGCTTTCCGCATTACTTCACTGGACTACAGTCTCGGTCGAACCGACAAAGCTGAAGTGTAATAATTACGAGCAGGCGGCGATGGGGGCTGGTCTGGCTGATAATAATGACTGAGCTGCGCAGGCTGCGGATTAACTGATTTCGCCGCGCCGCTGTGTTCGCGCCCGTCATGCCGGCCTCTTCAGCCATCCGCCGCCAATGACCGTCGCCCCCCTTCGCTATAAGACGTCTTCTTAATGCCTCCGAGAAGTTGTTGGCGCCGGCTCCGCTAAGATTCCACGCCCGCCCGAATGCAGCTGCTATTACGAGCCGATTTGATTACCAGGGCAGAACGCCTCGATCGTCGAAGTAACTGCCGGTCGCCCCGTCTGCAGGCAAGGTCGCCAATTGGATGATGACCGATGCGCCCTGCTCGACGGTTTTGTGGCCGCGATGATTGTTCATGTCGGTCGCAGTGAATCCTGGGTCTGCCGAATTGACTTTGATCGCGGTGTCATTCAACTCGTGCGCCAGCATAACCGTGAAGGCGTTGAGCGCTGTTTTTGAAGAGTTATAGGCGAGTAACTTCACCGGGTAAAACTCCCAGCCCGGATCGCTATTTTGCGTCAGAGAGCCGAGTCCGCTGGAGACGTTCACGATGCGCCCGGCGTCGGATTTGCGAATGAGCGGCAGGAGCGCCTGCGTAATCGAGATCACGCCGAAGAAGTTAGTGTCGAAAGTCTTCCGGATCGTTTGCAAATCCACCTCGCTCGGCCTCTGATTCATATCGAGCGCGACGGCGGCGTTGTTGACAAGTATGTCCAACCTGCCAAATTTGTCCTCGATAAAACTACGCGCGGCCTTGTGCGTCGTCTGGTCGTTTACGTCCAGGCGCAGATAATGTACGTCCAGGCCTTCGGCCTGTAATTTCGCCGCCGCTTCTTTGCCGCGCTGTTCGTCCCGCGCGCCGATCAGAACAGTGATGCCCTGGCTTGCGAGACACCGCGCCGTTTCATAACCGATACCTTTGTTTGCGCCCGTCACGAGCGCGATTTTTTTGTCTGCCTGTTTAGCCATTTCGTTTCCTTCTACTCCAAAAATTTTCTCCACGAAGTCACACGAAGGGTCACAAAGAGTATTATTCTTCCTTCGTGCTTCTTTGTGTGACTTCGTGGAGAATTTTCATTGTCATAAATGCGCGCCTTCTTCGTAAAGCGGAAGATTTCAGCCTGAATAAGCCTTACAGAAACATTCCGCCCGAAGCTTCCAATCGCTGCGCGTTCACCCAGCGGCCTTCCTCCGAGCATAGAAACGCGACTACGCCGCCGATGTCGTCGGGAACGCCGACGCGACCGAGAGCGGTTTGCGACGCCAGGAAATCCTTCACCCCCGGATTGTGTTCGAAAGCGCCGCGCGTGAAATCGGTTTCGATAGCGCCGGGCGCGACGATGTTCGCGGCGATGCCGCGCGGCCCCAATTCCTTCGCCAGATACTTTGTAAACACTTCAATCGCGCCTTTCATCGAGGCGTAGGCCGCGTATCCCGGAATTGCAAACCGGGCCAGACCGGTCGAGGTGTTTACGATGCGGCCGCCGTTGGCGATGAGCGGCAGCAGCTTCTGCGTGAGGAAGTAAACGCCTTTGAAATGGACATTCAGCAGTTCGTCAAACGCTTCCTCGGTTGTTTGATCAATAGTCGAGTAGCGGTCTATGCCGGCGTTGTTGATGAGAAAGTCGAAGTCTTTCCGCCGCCAATCGGTTTCCAACACCTGCGCCAGCGTCGATCGAAAGCCGTCGAACTGGCTCAGGTCGGCGACGTCCAACTGCAGCGACGCTGCCTTACGTCCCAACTTCTCGATCTCGGCGACGACGGCTTCGCCTTCTTCTTTCTTTTGGCGATAGCTGAGGATCACGTCGTTGCCCTTACGGGCGAGTTGCAAAGCGATGTTCCGGCCCAAGCCGCGGCTGCCGCCGGTGACCAAGGCTATTTTGTTAGTAGCCGCAATGCGATGTTGATCGTTTTGGTCTTCTTTCGCGCTCATTATCTATTTCCTTTCAACGACCGGTCAGTTGCTCCAGATTTTCGGGGTACCGAGCTCCTTGCACCGTGATCTTTGAGGCGGCGCCATCGATCTCGCGGAGATCGTCGGACGTAAGTTCGACTGTAGTTGCTCCGATGTTCTCGTCCAGGCGATGTAGCTTTGTGGTGCCTGGGATTGGAACAATCCACGGCTTCTGGGCAAGAAGCCAGGCGAGGGCTATCTGAGCGGGCGTCGCTCTCTTCCGTTCTGCGGTCTTGCCAAGCAGATCAACAAGGGCCTGATTCGCTTTCCGTGCCTCCGGAGTAAAGCGAGGGAGAATGTTGCGGAAGTCGGAGCTGTCGAACGCAGTGTTTTCGTCGATCTTTCCCGTGAGGAAGCCCTTGCCCAGAGGGCTAAATGGGACGAAGCCGATTCCGAGTTCCTCGAGGGTCGGCAGCGCTTCCGCTTCTGGCCTTCTCGTCCACAGCGAGTATTCGCTCTGGACTGCAGTGACCGGCTGGACCGCATGCGCGCGTCGAATCGTCTGCGCTCCTGCTTCAGAAAGGCCGAAGTGTTTCACCTTACCTTCCTGAATCAGTTCCTTCACAGCACCCGCCACGTCTTCGATCGGCACGTCCGGGTCAACACGGTGTTGATAGAACAGATCAATGACCTCGACCTTGAGTCGCTTGAGCGAGGCCTCGGCGACCTGCTTGATGTGCTCTGGCCGACTATCCAGCCCCACCCAACCCGGCTCTCCGTCGGGCTTAAGTTTGAACCCGAACTTGGTGGCGATTACCACTTGCTCGCGGAAGGGAGAGAGGGCTTCGCCCACGAGTTCTTCGTTTGTGAACGGGCCGTAAACTTCAGCGGTATCGAAGAACGTGACGCCGTGTTCGACGGCAGACCGAAGAAGAGAGATCATTTCTTGCTTGTCTCTAGGCGGACCGTAAGAAAAGCTCATTCCCATGCAGCCGAGCCCGATGGCCGACACCTCCAAGTTGCTATTTCCAAGTTTGCGCTTCTGCATTGTTTCTCCTTCGAATTCCTTTCTGTGTTCTACCAGTGGCGCGGTTAACGCCGAAGTTAATAGGGGCTTGCGGTTGGGCGCACGATGATCTCATTCACATCCACGTCATTGGGCTGCTCGATGGCAAAGGCGATCGCTCTGGCGATGGCGTCCGGGCCGATCGCTATCTTGCGAAATTCCCGCATTCCCTCGCGGGCGCCCTCGTCCGAGATGCTGTCGGCTAGTTCCGACTCCGTCACGCCCGGCGAGATCACCGTCACACGGATGTTGTCATTCTCCTGGCGCAGACCCTCTGAGATCGCGATAACGGCGAACTTTGTCGCGGAATAGACCGCCGCAGTCGGATACACCGCATGCCCGCCGATGGAAGAGATATTGATGAACTGACCGAAACCTTGTTTCTTCATGATCGGCAGTCCCGCCGCAATGCCGTGCAGCACGCCGCGGATGTTGACGTCAATCATCTGGTTCCATTCGTTCACTTTCAGCGCTTCCAGCGGCGAAAGCGGCATGACGCCTGCGTTGTTGATGACGACGTCCACCTTGCCGAATTCGCTTTGCGCAAAATTGACGAAGGCCTCGACGTCTTCGCGCTTCGTCACGTCGAGCGCCCGATACTGCGCCGAACCGCCTTCGGCGCGAATTTCGGAGACCAGCGATTCGAGCCTGTCCGTGCGCCGCGCGCCCAGTACGACGTGCGCGCCTTTTTGCGCGAGCAGGCGCGCCGTCGCCTCTCCGATTCCGCTGCTCGCCCCCGTAATTGCAATGACTTTTCCTGTGATTCCTGACATTGAATTCTTCTCCGATTAGACCGATAAATTGATTTCGCTCTTATCACGACTTCTTGTCTCAAGCACGGATGTAATGTACGGGAATTGGCGTCGAGGGTGGTAATCTGAACCTGCTGAATCCTTGCCTAATCCTGCTTTCTTGCCTATGGTGTTAAGGGACAGGAGGTCGTTCATGTCGCAGTGGGCGCCTCCTAGAAACAATGAAAATCAACCACGAAGAAACGAAGAGGGCGAAGATTTTTTCTGTTCTATCTTCGTCCCCTTCGTTTCTTCGTGGTTGATTATCCGCGGGAGGAAATCATAAATGACAGTGTCAACGGTCATGGCAAAAAACGGCGCCCGCGCCTTGCCGGAGGCGGTCAGCGAGCGGCAGTCCGAGCTGGCTAGTCTGATTGGCCGGAATATTGACGTGGATGGCATGCGGGCCACCGCGATTCCGCGTCTGTTCCTGATGCGCGCGTCACAACTTACCGAGCCTCTGCCCTCCGTGTACGAACCCGCCTTGTGCATCGTCGCTCAGGGGCGGAAGCAGGTGGTGTTGGCGGAGGAAGTCTATTTCTACGGCCCGGAACAATGTCTGGTGATTTCGGTTGATCTGCCGGTGGTGGGCCAGGTGATTGAAGCGACGCCGACGGAGCCGTACCTGTGCCTGCGGCTCGAATTGGATCCGGGGCATCTAAGCGATTTGATGATGGAGCTGGGGCAGGGCGCGACGCGGAATCAGCGCGCGGAACGGCTAAGGCTGGGGTTATCTGTCAACCCTATTGATCCTGCCCTGCTTGATGCGGTTGTACGACTGGCGCGTCTGTTGGAAACGCCGAATGACATTCCTATCCTGGCGCCGCTCGTCGAGCGGGAGATTCTTTACCGTCTGCTTTCCGGCGAATATGGCGACCGCTTGCGACAAATCGCAATGACCGATAATCGGGTGGTGGCGGTCAATCGGGCGATCAGTTGGCTCAAACGGAATTACGCGGCGCCATTCCGGATCGAGACTGTCGCGCGCGAAGCGCGCATGAGTCCGTCGGCGCTCCACCATAGTTTCAAGTCCGTCACAGCCATGAGCCCATTGCAATATCAAAAACAGCTCCGATTGCAGGAGGCGCGCCGGCTGATGCTGGGACAGGCCATGGACGCGGCGACCGCAGGTCATTCAGTGGGTTATGAAAGCCCTTCGCAGTTCAGCCGTGAATACAGTCGATTGTTCGGCGCGCCGCCGTCGCGCGACATCGCCCGCCTTA
>Ga0209382_10009900_pt1 | contig 11914 bp, 9 predicted proteins | sample SoiMetdeltSBSDD5_FD_187599 | JGI IMG/M metagenome (GOLD analysis project Ga0209382, IMG submission 187599) | Bulk soil microbial communities from a Populus tree surrounding site in Tennessee, USA - Soil MetaG P. deltoides SBSDD5 (SPAdes) (version 2) | ecosystem: Environmental > Terrestrial >... | reverse complement strand
ACAATATCCCGCTCTTCGTTGTATGCGGCGATGATGACCGACACTCGCGGCGTGATGTCATCGCGCCGGACGGGCCGCTTCAAAATAAGACTGAGCGTAAACATCAGCGCTGGATAGCCGGCGTAAATGAACGCAATCATCGCCATCGCCGCGACAAAGACGACCTGGGCGATCAGCGCCTCAGTGGTTTGCGACTGTGCGAACATGAACATGTATGAAATCCTTATCCTTTCATACCGGCTTGCAAATCAGATGATCAGTAGTTCCTTGGCGCAACCGGATAGACGGCCAGAGAACGCCTCTGGCTGTCTTGACGCCGGGCTCCGGCGGCGGCTCCGGTGTCTGGGTATTGGGCGACGAGCTTTCCATTCCTTCGGCGGCGTGAATCTGTCTGAGCGCCACCGCATAGGCGGCGGTGTAATAGAGGTACCAGAGGTATTGAATCGAGGCGAAAAAGCTGCAAACCATGTAAGCGATGAAGGCCGCCTGTAGGCACACGCTCAACCAATACATCTCCCGCTCGCTATTCGAGCGCATGTCCCTGGTTTGGCGCTCGATCCGACGGAGCGAGCGAAACGGGGCGAAGATCACGACCAAATAGGCGATCAGTCCCATTACGCCCAACTCTGCGGCGATCTCCAGGTAGGCGTTATGGGCCTCCTTTTCGCTAATGGAGTAGATGTGGAAATTGCCCATGCCGACGGCGACGACGGGGCGATTGATGGCTATCGAAGCGGCCCGCTCCAGCAATTCGCGGCGCTGCTGGGCCGAGCCTGTCGTATCCTGTTCGTTGTCGAAAATCGTCGCCATCCGGGCGCTGTAACCGCCCGGCATGACCGCGAACAGGATTCCGCAGATCAGCCCGGCCGCCAGCATGGTTTTCAACCGGTGACCGCGTCCGAGCTTCCACAGCAACACGGGGCCAGACGCGATCAGCCCCAGGAATCCCCCGCGAGAGAGAGTGACCAGAACGCCGACGGCCAGGACAACCGCGCAGACCAGATAGAACAGACGCGAGAGTCCCTTGCTGATGAGCGTGAGGACGACGGCGAAGGGCAGCAAAAGATCGAGCGCCGTCGCCAGGTCGTTCGGATTCTCGAACATCCCTCCGACCAATCCTTCGATACGCAGCCCCTTCACGGCGAACTCGCCATTGATATAACTCCTGATCGCGCCGACGCCGAGCGCCGCGCCGCAGACCACGACCAGTTTCCACAATGAAAAGATTCGTTGGCGCGTGTCAATCAGATTGACCATCAGTATGAAGATGATCACCGTCTTGAGATATGGGTCGGTGAGCGTGTCTATGCTGTCCTGGGGCGAGGCCGCCGTTGGCGTGAGGAGCAGTCCCAGAACCGCGATGACCATGAGCATCGTCATCTCCAGCGTCCAGACCGACAGCCTCTCGCCGGCGGAGATCTTCGATCCGATGTAAATCAGCAGAACACCGATCGCCACAATCTTGACCAGAGGGAAACTACCGATTGCCGGTATCAGGTCGTTCGGGCGCGCATAGAGCATCAGTGTGAATAGATAAACGCCTGCGAACGCCAGCCAGTGTTTGCCGTGAGGGGCCCCGGCGCCAGATCTGATCGGGAGATCGACATTGCCGCTCAGCGATTCGGCGTTCGATCTCTCCGCTCGGCGTTTGAATAGCGATCCGGCGCCGGGCGTGAGCTGGGGACCGGTTTCGCCGCTCCGCTCAACGGCGGCCGGTCTCTTCGCTCGACGGTTGATATGCGCTTTTTGTGTTCCCCTAACGTTCAATAGTCAATCGATTGTCGTGCCTGTCGCGCCAAGCTTCTGCCGGGCGCGACTCCATCTCGACATGAAGCGCGCCAGCGCGGCGCGAAATTCCGTTTTCTCCGCGTCGGTCACAGCGCCCAACGCGTAAGCGGCGAATACGTACGCCGCCCCAAACACGGCGCCGCAGACAGCCATCTTGGCGAGCGTGTGCGCCTGCGCGAGCTGGAGTTTCACCGCGAAGGCGGCGAGCGCCGCGACGCCCGCGGCCAGAGCCGTCTTCAGCGCCGGCCTCAGCTGGCGCAGGTCACCCGTCACAAAACCGAGTCGACGCCCGATGGCTGTCACGGCTATCGCCGCCTCCAGCATTTGCACCCCGACCAGGGCGATCACGGCGCCGGTCAGCCCCGCCGCCCGAATGCCCGCGTAAATCGCCACGAACGTCACCGGCAGCAACGCCAGGTGGAGTTTGAAACGGAAGAATTTGAACTCCTCGTGCGCGCGTATCGGCGCCCCGGTCAGCGCCACCGGGAGCAGCGCGCTGAACAGGTAGATCCCGAAGAGCGGCGCCGCCTCAATGTAAGCGCTCGTGAACAGCAGCGTAATGATCTCGTACCGCAGAACGAACATCAGCGCGCAGATAGGGACGACCACAAGCGCCAGTTTGCGCACGGCGTCCAACCAGATCGGAATGATGGCTCGCCGCTCGCCCGCCGCCGCGAGTTTTGACACTTCCGGGATCAGCGCGTCCCTGAATGAATTTGTCAACAGCCCGAAGAGCGGCAGTTGAAACAATCCGACCGAGTAGACAGCGAATCCGGCAGGCGGGAAGTAGCGCGAGACCATGAAGCTGTGCAGGTCGGCCTGCGCGGTTTGCGCGAAGCCGCCGAGCCCGTATGGCAGCGCGTTGGCGATTTGCGCTTTGAACAACGCCAAATCAAAAGCGCCATGAATCCACCCGCGCTGGCCGAAACGCCGACGGATATAGGCGAACATAAACAGGATCTGCAGTAGCCCCTGAATCGCCGAGGCCAAGATCATCGCTCTAACGCTATGGAAGACGAGCGCCGCGCCGACCGTCAGCGCCGATTTCGTCAGTTGAGCGACCACGACGAAGGCCGACGTCGTGCGAACGTCGCCGAGCGCCAGCGGGATGACTTCGAGGTTTGCCGACACCATCCAGAGCAGAATCGTGACGCCGAGCAGAGGCATATATGCCGGGAGATCGCCGCCCTCGAAGACGAGCAGCGCGCATTCGGGGTAGGCGATGAAAAGGGCCGCCACAAGCGCGCCGGCCGCGGCGTAAAACGCCACCACGTTGACCATCACTTGCAGCTTCTTCTCCGGCGCCCGCGGCGCGAAGTAGTAGGCGGTGGAGGCCACCTGCAGATTCAGCAACGATATCGTGGACGTCAGAATCTGGAACGCCTGTTTGTACACGCCGAACTCAGTTTGACTCAGCGTCCGCACTAACAGGAGCGGCGCGATGAACGAGAGTCCGAAGGCGATTGAATTCGCCGTCGTCAGCCACGCCGCCCGGCGCGCGAAACCGCTTTGTCCGTCCCCTTCGCTTTGCCCTGTATTCATTTCATTGCGCCAGCGCGAAACCGCTCGTGTTCTTGACGAATCGCGCCAGATCGTATTCCCCGTGTATGCGACGCAGCGCCAGCGGGTCGTTTCGCCCGTTGTTCAGCCCGACCTCGGTCGTCACGGCGAGTTGGTAGCCGGCGCGGGCGACCTCGAGTTGCGTTCGGAGATCGTAATCGCCGTTCGGATAGCAGAACGTTCCGACCTTTCGCCCGATCGCGTTTTGAATCCGGTCCCGCGATTGGGCCACCTCTTCGTGCAGCCGGGCGCCGCCTAGGCCGGTCAGAATCGGATGCGTCAACGTATGTGATCCGATATCGACTCCGGCGTCGGCCATCTCCCGGGCCTGACCCCAGTTGATTGCGCCGTACTCCGCGGGCGGCCGCTCAGGCAGTTTCACGCCCAGTTCAAAGGCCAGTCGCTCGACCAGGTCGTCCCTGGCTTCTTCTGAAAGCGGTTTGAGCGCGGCGTTGATCAGCCCTGCGGCCACAGCGCGCGACGCGGCGCCGTTCAATTCCAGCCTCAGATCGCGGCCCCCAATTCCGATCTCGAACGCTCGCGCCGCCGCCGCCGTCGCCAGGTAGCGCGCTTTGTCCGTCCAGAGCCATGCCGTCCCTTCCACAAATTCGGTCACGACGAAGACCGTGGCTGGCGCGCAATGTTTGCGCAGAATCGGGAAGGCGATCTCGTAAGCGTCGCGATAACCGTCGTCAATCGTGATCGCCGCCAGGCGCGGGGGAAGATCTCGCTCCCGCAAACAGGCCGCCAACTGCGAAAGAGGAACGAGTGTGTAATGCGCCGCCAGGTACTCCACCTGCTCGGCGAAAGCCCGCGCCGAAATCGGCGCCCCGCCCTCATGCTCGCTGAAGCGGTGGTAGGTGATAATCAACGCCTGATGACGATGCGCCCATCGGAATGGGGCGAACGCGCCGGTGATTCGCATCAAATTGAGTACAGTTCCTTTCATCGGGTATTGGCCTCATATGTCATATGACATATGTCATATGGAACTGGTGTCAGCTGGAACTGGTGTCAGCGTCCTCCACCCGCTCCCCCGATGAATGAGATAAAGCTTCCGAACCCGGCGAGGGACAGGATATTTGCCATCTTCTTCCTGGTGTTGCCGTTCACGATCACTGTGTCGCCGGCCTGCAGACCGACGTTTTCCTCCGGCCCGGCCTTCCCTTGGAGAATGCGTTTGACGTTGACCTTAAACGTTTGAGCGCGGCCGTCGCGCAACTGGCGGAGCACAACCACGCCGGATTTGTCGCCCGTGTCGGCGATGCCGCCGGAAGCCGTGATGGCCTCCAGCACGTTCATCGGCTTACTCATGACCAGGATGCCGGGATGTATGACGTCGCCGAGCACGCCTATCTTGGCGCTATTTGCTTCAAGCAAGGCCACGCTCACCTTCGGGTTGATCAGGTATTCGCTCAGGTCCGCAGTCAGCCGCTTGGTCAGTCGCGGGACGGTCATCCCGGCAACCTCCACGTCGCCGAGCAGCGGGTGATAGACGCTCCCCGTAGGCGAGACCTTCGCTCGCTCGAGCGTGTAATCCGGCTGCCCGGTCACGCGAATCGCTATCTCGTCGGCGGGGCCGAGCCGGTACGTGTTGTAAAACTCCAGGTACATGCCCCTGAAGTATTGATCGTCTTCTGAAGCGCCCCCGGCTTCTGAAGCACCCCCGGCGGGCGGCGCAGGAGTTTGTGCGAACACCTGCGGACGCTGAAGCGCGCACGCCGACACGATCAGCGCGACCGCCAGAGCAATGCGTTCCAAATGACTCATCAACTTACTTCTGTTCATAATTCCTCCAAACAACTTCATCACTTCAGCGCGAGAATCGCCCGAAGAGCACAATGCGCGCCGTTTCGAGCAGGATGAGAGCGTCGAGCATCGGCGATTGATTTTTTATGTAGTAGAGGTCGTACTGATGTTTTTCCCGCGCGTCCTCGAGCGAAGCGCCATAGTGGTAGCGGACCTGCGCCCATCCGGTCAGCCCCGGTTTGACCAGGTGACGCTCGGAGTAATAAGGAATTCGCTGTTCGAGCTGATTGATGAAGACCGGGCGTTCGGGCCGCGGCCCGATCAGGCTCATCTCGCCGCGAATGACATTGAACAGTTGCGGCAGTTCATCGACCCGCCGTTTGCGAATCCAACGGCCCACGCGCGTCACGCGAGAATCGCCTTCGTTGGCCCAGACCGGGCCGTTCGCTTCGGCGTCCACGCGCATTGAACGGAACTTGATGATCCGGAATGTCGTGTTGTTAAGCCCGACACGCTCCTGCATGTAGAAGACCGGGCCGCGTGAATCGAGTTTGATCGCCAGCGCCGTGAGAAGCATCAGCGGCGACGTCAGCAGCCCGATGACGCTCGCCAGGACGATGTCCACCAGGCGGCGCACGCGCTTGTAGAGACGCGCCCAGCGCGAGGGGTCGGCGAAAACCAATCGCCAGAGCCGCAGCCGCTCGGCGACGATCTTGCCGGTCAGTTTTTCGTAAAAGGCGTCGGCCTCATCCAACGTCACGCCGTCGCGCACTTTCAGTTTGAGCAGCAGGTCGAGCGGCATTCGGCCGCGCCGGTAGGGCATTGCGATGACGATTCGGTCGGGGCGATGCCGGCCGACGACCGCTTCCAGGTCGGACATCACTCCGACCACGCTCGGATTGATCAGGCTTTTCCCGATCTGGTCCGGGTCATCCCCGACAAATCCGATCACGTTGTAACCGGCTTCGCGGCGCGTGAGCATCTCTCGCGCAATAGTGATCGCGTCCTGCCCGACGCCCAGAATGAGCACGCGATGGGCCAATCGGGGGTGGTCGAGCAGACGCCGCGCCAGGGATCGCCAGGCGGCCATAAAAGCCAGCGTCAACAACAGGCTGAGTGGAAAGACGCCACGGCCTGGCCGCAGAGCCGGCCAGACGTAAAACATCAGCGCGAGCTCCAGGCCTCCGACCGCCAGCGATTGCGAGAGCCGCAGCAGCAGCGCGCCGAGGCGCTGGATCCTGCTAAAATCGTAAAGGTCGAAGAGATAGAACGACCCCATTACCGGGACGGTCATCAGCAATGTCTTCAACCATCCGAGTTCGGCGCCGAGCGCGTCGGGCGTCGCTGCGCCGAACCGCATATAGAACGCCATGACGCCGCACGAATAAATCAGCGCCCCTTCGAAGATCAACAGGGCGAGTGGTCGAGTGAGATTCTTTGAGATCATCGTCAAATCCTGGTAGGGACAGACACACGTGTCTGCCCTCAATGGGCAACGCGGTTGAGGATAGCGCCGAGAAGGCGCTCTTCATTGAGTAGAGCGACTGCTTTGGCCATTTGACTGGCGGAGGTGCGCCCCTGTCGTATGACAAGCAGTGTCGCGTCCGTGTGAAGTTCGAGCAGTCTGGCGTCGGCCGCCGCCAGCAGCGGAGCGGAATCAAACAGGATGAAGTCAAATTCCGGACTCAAGTTCCGCAGCATCACGTCGAAGAAAGGCGAGGCCAGCAACTCCGCCGAGTTATCGACCTGCGCGCAAGTCGGCAAAAGATTGAACCCGATCGGTTGCAGCCAGACCATCGCCTTGCTGGGCGCCAGGCCTTTCGCGACGGCTTCGGCCAATCCCGTCGCCGAGTCAATTCCGAGCAGGCGCATCGCCGACGGTCGTAAAAAATCACTCTCGACAACCAGCACGCGCTGTCGCGCGCGAGCGAGCGCCGCAGCCAGATTGAGCATTACAGTGGTACGGCCGTCGCCGTACTGCGCCGAAGCGATTAACACGCGCTTGAATTTTCGCGAGGCGGCGGCGGAGATCAGGGAAATGACAAGCCGGTTGTATGGCGCGATGGCATGTGGGTCGAGATCGTTAAATGCGATCAGGCCCGGATCAAGTCGCTTCGGCCTCAGATCCACTTCATACGCCGGATAGCTCGTCTGACGAACTAGGCCAGTAGTGTCATCTACATTATTGCCGCGATTCCGCTCCCACTCGAAGTACGGCCTCGTATGACGAAATGGGAGGTCATCGTCATCCACACGGGCCACCACTTCTGATTCGGAGATCACCTCTGAGGCCGGTTCAGGCGCCGCATAAGTTTCGAAGATCTCCTCAGAGGGCGGTAAAGGCGCCGCATAAGTTTCGGAGATCTCCTCCGAGGCCGGTTCAGGCGCCGCATAATCTCTCGTGTCTCCATTTTCAGTGAATTCTTTCATCGCTTGAGCCTTTCCATTCCACTTGCTTACGCGCGCGGCGCCGCTTATCGGTTCGCCAGAACCTGAAAAATCTGAGTGCGGTCGAGAACTATGACGAGGGCCGGGATCATCGCGCCTAGGAACGCCGCGAGTCCCAGCCAGCGCAGCCCCCACAACACCCGGCGGCGGCCGCGCTGTAATGGCGTCAATGTCTCAGGGATCATCGCCAACACGGGAGTTCCCAGGTAATACTCGACATCGCGGTCGTTGTGGATCAGGAAGAGGCGCGGGATCTCCCGGGCCATTGCGACCAGCAGCCCCAACGCCAGCGCGATTCCCAATCCGAGCAGTTTGAGCAACAGGAGATTCGGCCCGACCGGCGCCGACTGCGCGAGTGGCGCGTCAATCAACTGAAACACCTCTCCATTCCGGCCGTCATTGCCGGACAGTTTCTGCAGCGAGTCCTGTCTATCCATCAGCCAGTTGTATCGTCCCATCAGGCGATCGTATTCGACCTTCGCCTCATTGAGCCGGGCGGTGGAGGCGGGCTCCGCGGGCGCCTCGTTGGGCGTCTCTTTCAAGCTCCGTGTTTTGCGGCCTATGTCGCGTCGCGCAACTTCCAGTTCGGTTTCGAGGCGCTGCAATTCGCGCCGCATCGTGCGAAGTTCGCGGGCTTCGGGCGACGCCGAGTTAACACCTGCGCCGGAGTTCGCCCCGCTGGCAGCTTCAAGCCGCGCGATCTCCTGGTTGATCGCGGACAATTGAGACTTCGCCTGGATCATCTTGGGATTCTTCTCGGTGGCGGAACCGGCGAGATCTTTGATCTGCCCTTCGACCTCGGCCCTCCGCGCCAGTAGAACGCCGTAAGCGCTGTTCGTCGCAAGCCTGCTGGCGGGCGCGATGGAAATAACCAGTTTCTCCTGTTCGGCGATCTGCCGCTTCTGCTCGTCTATCTGCCGTGCGAGCATGAACTCCTTGTCGCCGAGAGAGCCGATCGAGTCGGTGGCGGCAAGTCGCTGTGCGCGGACCGCCGAAGGGGCGTTGTTGAGGGTCCCGCTTCGGAGAAGCGCCTGATCGCGTTGCGGCGCGAGCCCATGTAACTGCGTTTCGATCTCCGCGACCTGGGCGTGGAACCGTTCGAGTTCCGTCGCGGCCTGCCGCCGTATCGCGGCATTCGTCTCTTCGAAAATCGAAATCAGGTCCGCCACCACGCGCTTGGCGATTGCCGGATCGTTGTAACGGTAGCTGATCGTCAATGACTCCGGCCCGTCAGGGTAATAATTGCGCATTTTGACATCGATCTTGATCGCCTTGCGCAAGCGCTCAACCGCGGCGCCCGGATCGGGGGCCACTCCTGGAGTCTGAGGGTAAAGGTCGTAGCGACGGACGATCTCCGTCAGATTTCCCTGACTGGTCATTCGCTGCGTCAAAGCGCTGAGCGGGGGGGGGGACAGCGAAGGATCATTATTGCCATTGCCCTGGTTTGAGATGACGATTAACGTGTGAGATTCGTAGACATTGGGAATGCGCTTAATGATCAGATATGTCGCAGTTGACACGGAAGCGGCCACCAGGAGAATCAGGAGCTTCTTCCGCCACAGGATTCCCAAATATTCAAACAGGCCTCGTGGTCTCAAGATTGCCATAACTACCTCGACTATTCCTTCAAAGCTTCAACTTGATACCTGTCGCAACAGAAAACAGAAGCAGGCCGAATGAGAACAGGATCAACGGCCCAACCTCAGTCAAGATGAACGAACTATTGTTACTTTTACTACCGGGCGCGTCGCCGGCTGTTGTTTGCGCGCCTATGTCGGATTAGTCGTCGACTTTTTCCCACGAATAGTTGCGCGCCCATGCCTTCCAAGCCGTGATTCGGTTGTTGCCAAAAACGGCGTTGATGATCAGCAGAATGAAAGCCATAAAACCAATTACCCTCACAAAGTTGCAAATGATATTTGACTGACTGCATATGGTTCCTACCTCGCTTCTCAGCGATCTCTATTGCTATGCGTAGACGCACAAATCCCTTGGTTGCGTATACCGTATAGGAAACCTCGTGACGAGGCAGCGTGCCGGTTATTCAGCAGACCCAGTCACTGTGAGGGGCTTTATTAGGTCATGTCCGATATGACACGGCGATCTATTTTGTTCTTCTGAGCGGCAGAGGTAAGGAAAAGTTCTGGGTGCAGATCCATTACCGCTTATCCATTATCAAGTCGACTCGTTTCTACAAATTTCGTTTCTTCCCAATCTTGCTTCTTTCATAGCAAAATATCGGGAAGGTATTCGATTAGGGGAATTGGGTAGCGCTACGGTTAATAGCGCCACGGCCAAATGTGCTGTTGCCGAAAACGCGCTATTGCCAGCACTCGCGCTCCAGGCGCTATCAGCCTATTTCAGTGTGGCTATCTGCAACACTGGACGTGGCCGAAAGCCACAAAATCAATACTCTATCCGACTGCTAGCGCCAATTGATAATGATAAGTGGTTCATTATTACCTCTTATAAGCATTGCGCTAGTTTCAACGGGAAATGAAGTTTGCAATAGATGTGCCAATCTTTTTGGCGCCGAACCCGGTTATATCTTGGGAAAGAATCGCAAGCCGTAACCAGAGAACAAGAAGGACGCCGAGTACCTGCGATGACGATTGCTGGTCGAAGCTGACTGTGGCCGGTGGGGTAGTCTTGTTTTAGTAGACGCCAGTGTTGCTTAGTTTTCACGTCCTTGAGACGGTCAGCGCACACACGTCGTATGTCGAGCGCAAGAACCTGACATCCCGTCAGATGAATTGGCCGCTGGCGCGCAAGCCGCACTCTTTCTCGTAACAGACGCGATTCCCTGGCATATGTACTGCAAGCCTCGATTGGCGCGGAGTCGGCCCGCCATCGCATTGTCATCCTGCCGATCTGTTTGCTGTGCGACGACAAACCACGCCCGTAACCTAGGGCGTTTCGCGACGCGGCTAAAACTGTGGGGCATGTTCCGAAACGCCCCATAGTTTTGGGCGTAGCCGCGTCGCGAAACGTCCCACAGGTTTTGCGGCGCGACGGCTTGCTAAACCATTATTAGGAGCTAAAACCTCTGCCGAAGGTTCGAATCCTTCTGCCTCCTCTTGATCTTGTAAAGCGGTCTTAAGTCCAATCAATTCAGACAGAAATCTTACAAGCTTCTCTAGAATCCTCATTGCTTTACATCAATCAAATTTATTCTAGGAATAATCACCCGCTCTCACTTCCGCTTTGCTGAAGCCGATCTCGAGGCTGGTAATACCGTCACTGTTGGTTTAGGGGGCCCGGGATATTCGCCCGAGTTGGCCTGTGGAACAAGTGGCCAATCTTATGCCTGATGCGCGCTTCGAGTCGATCTCAAGGGGTGAGCGCGTCATCTGGTTCTCAAGCACGAAAAAACTCAAGTCACTATTCCGAACCTTTGTTGATCAGGTCCGGGGAAAAGAAGGGGCACGCTCTGCGTTTGAGTGATTATAAGGGCAAAGTCGTGATCCTCAACTTCTGGGCGACGTGGTGCGCGCCTTGCCGGGCCGAGATGCCTGACCTTGTTAAATGGCAGCGGGAGTATAAAAGCAAAGGTCTTCAGGTAATCGGCGTCACATACCCGCTAGTAGAATTAGCCGAGGCGCGTGAATTCATCAAAAGCATCAACGTCAATTATCCCGTCGCTCTGGGCGAGGAACAGACGAAGGCCATGTTTGATAAAGGGGAAACTCTTCCCGTCACCGTGGTGATTGATAAAAAGGGTATGGTTCGGGAAGTCATACAGGGAATAATTTTTCCCGAAGAGTTTGAGGAAAAGGTGAAGCCGTTGCTTCGATAGAGGACTCCCGGTCCGTCCCCATGATCAATGTTCGCAATTTCGGGGATGATTCCTCAAGATTGGCGCCTCCTTTCCCTGGACTCGGGGCGCCAAAGTGGTGGCGATTGGCTGCGCGTCAACCTCATATTGGCGCGCAGCCAATCGGAACTATGCTGCGCCTTTGTCCCAACAAGTTCAGGCGAACAGTCTGCTCCGCGATCGATGAGAACGATCAACTAAGCTCCAGACGCTGACTTTTGAGGTGAGATGAGGAAACTGACAGCCACTTGGAGCGCGTCGCCACCGCCGGCGACGCGCCCGCGCGGGCATCCATCATTGTTTATTGCCGGAAGCCTTGGGGCCAGGCTTGAATTGCTTCAGGTTCTCCGCGTTCTCGAAGTAGTAAGCGCTTCCATCGGCGTCAACGCCGATGATTGCGGTCGCCTTGTCCACCTTCTTTTTGCTGACCGGGTCAATCGCCGCGCGACTCCTTGGGTCGTTGCGCAGTTTGTCTTTGCACATCTGACAACACCCGTAATAAGTCCGATTGCCTACGGCCACGGGTATCTGCTCTTTATTGAAGCGTTGGTTGTT
>Ga0209382_10009897_pt1 | contig 11915 bp, 6 predicted proteins | sample SoiMetdeltSBSDD5_FD_187599 | JGI IMG/M metagenome (GOLD analysis project Ga0209382, IMG submission 187599) | Bulk soil microbial communities from a Populus tree surrounding site in Tennessee, USA - Soil MetaG P. deltoides SBSDD5 (SPAdes) (version 2) | ecosystem: Environmental > Terrestrial >... | reverse complement strand
GTCTCGCTCGAACGGCTCGGCACTCGCGTACGCCGCGGGCTCGGAGGCGATACGGTTCGCATCGCGCGCCGCGATCAGCCGTCGCGTCGCCTCCAGCCGGGCCGCCACGAACGACAGCTTGAGTCGCACGGGCTCGTGCTTGTTGCGCCGTCGGTTGCTGCGCCAGACGTCGGGCAGCTCCTCGCGGTCCCGCTCGAGCGAGTCCCGCAAGGCTCGGGGTGCCGGCGCGAGCACATCCGAGACCGACAGACGCTCGATGAGCGCTTCCACGTCCCGGCGGTACGCGGCCAGAATGGCGTACGCCGAGCGACGCGCGGCGGCGATGGTGATGTCGGGGGTCACGTACGGATTCCCGTCGCGGTCGCCGCCCACCCATGACCCGAAACGCACCGGCGCGAAGCCGTTGAGCTGGAGCCCGAATTCCTCGATGAAGGCCCGGAGGGTATCGTCCCGCACTCGTGAGGCGGCATCGATGAGGCGACCCTCGAGGTACCAGAGCGCGTTGCCGACCTCATCCATCACCGACGGACGATCTCGCTGCACCTCGGCGGTGAGCCAGAGCAGCTCGATCTCCGCCTCCAGCTCCTCATTGATCTCGCGCTGCTTCCACTCCGGCCCTCGATCGTGCGCCAGCAGCAGGTCTCCGACGCGCGCCTGAAGCGCGAGCAGCGTCCGTCGCGTCGATTCGGTGGGGTGCGCGGTCAGCACGGGGCGGACATCGAGCGAGCGCAACGCGCGCGCGACCTCTTCGCCGCTTCGCCCCTGCGCCCGTAGTCGGTGCATCACCCAGCGCGACGATCCTGGCTGCGGCTCGACGTCCTGCTGCCCCAGATACGCCTCGCGTCGTCGCACGCGATGCACCTGCTCGGCGGTATTGATGAGCAGGAAGAAGAGGGTGAAGGCGCGTGCCACGATCGCGGCCAGCTCGAGGGGAAGCTCGTCAACACGCGAGAGCAGATGCTCCAGCGTCGGCGCGTCGGGTTCCCCACGTCGGCGGGCGCGGCAGGCTCGGCGCAGTCCCTCGACCGCCTGGAACGCCTCTTCCCCCTCCAGCCGGCGAATGACGGAGCCCAGCGTCGAGGCCAGGAGCCGCACGTCGTCGTGGAGCGGAACGTCTTCGGGTCGCGTCGTCTCGGGCGGCATGGTGGGCGAATGCGGAATTCGGACTGCGGATGAGTGTACCTTCGCTTGCGGTTGCGCGACACCATCCGACGGCCGGGAGTGTCGCATCGATTCGACAGCTGCCGCCGCGGCGCCGCGTGCCGCGAGGGCGCTGGAGCCGCATAACACGCAAACATCGGCGTCGTTTCGGGGGTTTTGTGTGGCGCGTCCCTTGCCCCCCTGGGTGGGCCCGCGTAGCCGATCCGCCACAACATCGAGGGTACATATGACGGCTCGCGCCTCAGAGCGCGTGCAGGTTGTCGCTGGGCAGTTGCCCGCGTCGGAGCGTGTCCTCACGGAGGACGCGCTCGCCTTCGTCGCGCGACTGCACCGCGAGTTCAATCCCACCCGGGAAGCGCTGCTGGCGGCGCGGGTGGAGCGCCAGCGCGAGCTCGATGCCGGGGTGGTGCCGGGCTTCCTCGACAGTACGGCGTCGATTCGGGAGAGCGAGTGGCGCGTCGCGCTTTCTCCGCACGATCTCGAGGACCGCCGCGTCGAGATCACCGGGCCAGTGGAGCGCAAGATGATGATCAACGCGCTCAACTCCGGTGCGAGCTGCTTCATGGCCGACTTCGAGGACGCGCTCTCTCCCACCTGGGAGAACGTGGTCACCGGTCAGGCGAACCTGATGGATGCCGTGCGGCGTACCCTCACGTTCGCCAGTCCGGACGGGAAGACCTACGAGCTCAACGAGGAGATCGCCACGCTGCTCGTGCGGCCGCGCGGATGGCACCTCGTCGAGCGGCACGTCCTGGTGGATGGCCACCCGATCTCGGCGTCGCTGTTCGATTTCGGGCTGTTTCTATTCCACAATGCCCGGGAGCAGCTCAGGCGCGGGACGGGTCCGTACTTCTATCTCCCGAAAATGGAGTCGCACCGCGAGGCACGACTCTGGAACGAAGTGTTCGTCGCGGCACAGGAGTGGTTAGGCATTCCGCACGGAACGGTTCGCGCGACGGTGCTCATCGAGACGATCCTCGCCGCGCTCGAGATGGACGAGATCCTCCACGAGCTCTGCGACCACAGCTCCGGGCTCAACGCCGGTCGCTGGGACTACATCTTCTCGGCCATCAAGAAGTTCCGCCTGCGTCCCGAGACGATGCTCCCCGATCGCGGCCAGGTGACGATGACCGTCCCCTTCATGCGCGCGTACACCGAGCTGCTGGTGAAGACGTGTCACCGGCGAGGCGCGCACGCGATGGGTGGGATGGCGGCGTTCGTGCCGAGCCGGCGAGACGCCAAGGTCAACGAGATCGCGCTCGCGAAAGTGCGTGAGGACAAGCTTCGCGAGTCGGCCGACGGCTTCGACGGCACCTGGGTGGCGCACCCCGATCTCGTTCCCGTCGCGAAAGAGGTGTTCGACGGAGTGCTTGGCCGGAGCGCGAACCAGAAGGACAAGCAGCGTCCCGAGGTCGTCCCGAGCGCCAAAGGCATCACGGATGTGCACGTTCCGGGAGGGACGGTCACGGCGAGCGGCGTCAAGAACAACATCAGCGTCGCGTTGCAGTATCTCGAGGCGTGGATGCGCGGCTCGGGCGCCGTCGCGATCTACAACCTCATGGAGGACACGGCGACGGCGGAGATTTCACGTGCGCAGCTGTGGCAATGGCTGCGGCACGGCGCCGATGTCGACGGCGAGCGGTTCACGAGGGCGATGTACGAGCGGATTCGCGACGCCGAAGTCGCGGCGCTGTCCGCCGAGCGTGGTCATACGCGGCTGCGCGATGCCGCGGCATTACTCGACGAGCTCGTGCTCGGCGATGAGTTCGCGGAGTTTCTCACACTTCCCGGCGAGCGGTATCTGGCCGACGGTGGATCCAGCGCCGCCCGGGACATTACGGGAGGGGCGTCATGACGTCCATCGATTTTGCGCGACAGGTGCGGGAGCTGGAGGCGGAGTGGCAGGAGGAGGCGCGCTGGGTGGGCGTTCGGCGCGAGTACACGGCCGAGGATGTCGTCGCGTTGCGCGGCTCCGTTCGCGTGGAGCACACGGTCGCGAAGCTCGCGGCCACGCGGCTCTGGCAGCTGCTGAAGTCCGAGGAGCTGGTGCGCACGTTCGGCGCGCTCACGGGTGCGCAGGCCGTGCAGATGGTGAAGGCGGGTCTCCAGGCGATCTACCTCTCCGGGTGGCAGGTTGCCGCGGACGGCAATCTCGCGGGTCAGACGTATCCGGACCAGAGCATCTATCCGGTGAACAGCGTGCCGGCGCTCGTGAGGCGTCTCAACAACGCGCTCATGCGAGCCGACCAGATCGAGTGGAGCGAGGGGAAGACCGATCGGTCGTGGATGGTGCCGATCGTCGCCGATGCCGAGGCCGGCTTCGGCGGTCCGGTGCACGCGTTCGAGTTGATGAAAGCCATGATCGAAGCGGGCGCCGGTGGTGTGCACTTCGAGGATCAGCTTGCCGCCGAGAAGAAATGTGGGCACATGGGCGGCAAGGTGCTCGTCCCAACCTCGCAGTTCATTCGTACCCTGGTGGCGGCGCGTCTTGCGGCCGACGTCATGGGCGTGTCGACGCCGATCATCGCGCGCACCGATGCCTTGTCGGCGACGCTGCTGACGTCGGACGTCGATGAGAGAGACAAGGTGTTTTGCAGCGGAACCCGCACACGCGAAGGGTACCACGTGGTGCGCGGCGGGCTTGGCTCGGCCATCGCGCGCGGACTCGCCTACGCGCCGTACGCGGACCTCATTTGGTGTGAGACGTCGACGCCCGATCTCGACGAGGCGCGGCGCTTCGCCGAAGGAATTCACGCCGAGTTTCCCGGGAAGCTCCTGGCGTACAATTGCTCGCCGTCGTTCAACTGGACGCGCAATCTCGATGCGAACACGATTGCGACGTTCCAGCGCGAGCTTTCGGCGATGGGCTACAAGTTCCAGTTCATCACGCTCGCCGGCTGGCATCTCATCAACCTGCACACCTTCGAGCTGGCGCGTGCCTACGCGGATCAGGGGATGCCTGCCTACGTCCGCGTGCAGCAGGAGGAGTTCAATCGTGAGGCGGACGGCTACACCGCCACCAAGCATCAGCGCGAGGCGGGCACCGGCTACTTCGACAAGGTGCTGATGACGATCACGCGCGGCGAGGCCTCGACGGGGGCGCTGTCCGGGTCCACGGAGGAGGAGCAGTTTCACGCCGCCTGAGGCGGGCTGCGCCCGCGGGCCAAGGGCCAAGGGCCAGGGGCCAGGGGTGTGGAAAGGCGAACGGCGGCGCAAAGCGCCGCCGTTCGCTCATCTGATGAGCGCGGCTGCCGCGTAGCGGCGCCGCGCCTTTCCACACCCTTGGCCCTTGGCCCCTGGCCCCTGACCCGCTCCTCTACATGCCGTCCCCCGCTTCCTCATCCCCCAACCGCCCCTGCGCGCGGGAGCCGCGTTTGCGGGAGCCTCCCTGCGGCTGTTCGGGGGTGGTCGATTCCCGCTGATCCGAGCTGGTCTTCGGCGTACTGCCGGCCCCTCCGTATCCGCTGACGTGCTGCCGGTCGGATCCGCGCATCGGCTCCGAGCCCGAGGGGCGGGACTTTGTCTGGCCGGTGCCCGAGGAGGTTTGCCGCGACGCGTTCCGCGCCTTCGGCGCGCTCGACCGCGACGATTCCCCGCGCCGCGACGAGGTTCCGTGGATACCTTCGCTCGCTTCGGCACCTGCGCCCGTGCTCCGACCATGGCCCACGGCGTCGCCGTGACCGCTCGCCCCTTCGAGAATGCTCCCTTCGAGCCCTTCGCTCACCGGGCGCGTGCTGGGGCCCTTGTAGCCCTCGCCAACGCTACGGTCGCCTGAGCCGGCGGAACGTCCGCGGGGGGAGGCACTCTGGCCTCCGGGACGGCGAGATCCTCCGGTCTGCCCGGATTTGCTGGAGCCTCGCCCGCCCGTTCCTTTCTTGCGCGATCCTGCCATGACGTCCTCCGCGTTAGGCGCCCCCGCCCTCGCGCGGTCGCGCGGGTTGGGAGGGGCCGGCCCAACCCCAATCCGGCAACGGGTATGCCAAGGGCTAAATAGCTTGGCCAGTAGAGGTTGCGAGGAGCCGACCCCGTCACGATCGGCGTAACCCGACCACGCCTAACTCGTCCTTGTTTCGGGACACCCCCACCTCACCCAACACCCCGTGCCCCTACCCCGCCACCGGCTTCGCGTGACCGCAGTGTGCACGTACCTCGAGAGGGGTGCGTGACGCAGGCCCAGGGTGCATCCGGCGAAAGCGCGGTCCTGTCGCGCGACCTCGCCGACTTCCTCATCGAGCTGTCGATCGCGCTGCACAAGAACGCGATCTACCCACCGGGGCACCCGCTGCTCAACGGTGCGGTGGACGCGCTCGCGTTGCGCATCGTGCGCCTCCTCCAGGATCGCGCGACGCTGTCGCTCGGTGTGGCTCGAGAGCAGCTGATCATTGAAGGCGTCGTCACGGCGGCGAACAATTCGCTGCTTCGTGAGCTGGCCCAGCGGCTTCACCGGCATCATCTGGGAGCGGTGAAGTTCCTTCGCGGTGTCGAGCGTGACGAAGTCGCCGACCTGTTGCGAACGATCGCCGCTGACGCCGAGCGAAGTGTCACGCCATTCGGGCTTCGGCCGGCGGAAGAGCTGCGGCGATGGGCGCACATTCGCGCGTTGCCGCTCACGTACGACCAGCTCGAGCTCGCCGGCGAAGCGCCGCCGGATCAGCTCGTCGCTGGACATGGCGAGTCCAGCGCCCGTGCGGCGCAGCTCTGGGTCGGACTCGCGCGCGCCGCGTTGGTCGCCGATGCCCATGCCGAGGGCAATGACGACGCATCGAGCACCGATCCCGTCGTCGTGGCAAAGGCGATCGAGGAGCACCGCCGCGAAGTCGCGTACGACCAGGTGATCGTCGGGTATCTCCTCCAGATCGCGGAGGAGCTCAAGAAGAAGGGAGGCGCCGAGTCGCTCGCGCTGCAGAAGCGTATCTCGACGCTGGTCAGCTCGCTCAATCCGACCACGCTGCGACGGTTGCTGGAGATGGGCGGAGACCTGTCGCAGCGCCGGCGCTTCATGCTCGATGCCGCCCAGGGCATGGCGGTGGACGCCGTCATCGAGCTCGTGCAAGCGGCCGCCGAAACGTCGCAGCAGACGATCTCGCATTCACTCGTTCGCCTGCTCACGAAGCTCGCGACGCACGCGGAGCAGGGAGATGTGGCCGAAGTGCGCGCCAACGCCGAGACGGAGCTCCGGGAGCACGTGCAGCGGCTGATCGCCAACTGGACGCTGGATGACCCGAACCCGGGCAACTACCGTGTCGTGCTCGACCACATCGCCAAAGCGCCGCCCCTCTTCGCGACGAGCGAGCCGGGCGCGACGGGGGCCGAGCCCGAGCGAATCCTCCAGATGAGCCTCGAGCTGGATACGTTCGGTGAGCCGGTGAGGCGCGCCATCGACACGATGCTCCAGCGAGGCGACCACCTCCGCGTCTTCACGCTGATGTCGGGCGCACCCACGGAGAGCCGCGCCGCGGGGTCGCTTTGGCGGCAGTTGGCGTCCCCTGAGCAGTTGCGCGCCGCGCTGCGCGAGACCCAGATCGACTTCTCTCTGGTCGAGCATCTCGTTGGCCGCCTTCGCCTCGCTGCCGCCGAACCCCTTCTCGATGCCCTCGAGGCATCGGAGTCGCGCACGGTGCGTCGAAGGCTGCTCGATCTGATCACGCAGCTGGGTCCGGAAGTGGCGACGCTCATTTTCGAGCGACTGCCTGACGAGCGGTGGTATGTCGTGCGGAACATGCTGATGCTGCTCGCCGATGTCGGCGCGGAGTGTGTCGATGTCGGGACGACGTACGCGCGTCATGCCGATCCGCGGGTCAGGCGAGAAGCGCTCCGCCTCCTCGTGCAGACTCCGTCGGCACGAGAAGCGGCAATCTGCTCGGGGCTGGAGGACACCGACGAGCGAGTGCTTCGAATCGCGCTTCAGGCGGCCGCGGAGCGATGCCCGCTGTCGGCCGTACCGATTCTGCAGCGCCGCGCCGCCGATGGCACGCTCGGCGCAGAGATGATCGCCAACATCGTCGCCGTCGTGGCGTCGGTTCGACGGACGGAGGTGCTCGAGTGGCTAATGGAGTGCGCGGTCGGGGCTGGTCGGTCGGGGCTGTTCGGCCGTCCCCGACTGGCACCGAAATCACCGACGATGCTCGCCGCTCTTTCGGGGCTCGCCCATCACTGGGCACACGGGCGCGGTGTGGGCGCGGTACTCGCTCTCGCCCTCGGCTCGAACGACCCCGACATCCGGAGCACGGTCGGCGCGGTGGAGCAATCCGCATGAGCGAGCCTGTTCGCTTCCTGTCGTCTCTGGCGCACGCACTGTCGACGATGGCGCTCTACAACGAGGGCCATCCGTCGCGCGTGAAGGCGCTCGACAGCTCGTTCGATCACCTCGTCGCCCTGCAGCGACACGACCCGAGTCCACGGTTCTCGTTCCTCGGAGCGGAGGTGATTTACGGCGATCGCGCGCTGCGGCATCTTCGCGAATGGGAATGGGGTGGCCGGCTCGCGGCGGTCGGCATCCAGCGCATCGAGCTGCTGCCCGGCGTGACTCGCGAGGAGTACGAGACGTTCCTCGGGGACGTCGTGGCCCGCCTGACGCTCGCGGCCGTGGATACCAGTGAAGCACGCCATTCGCAGCAGGCGAACATCAGGTACGGCACTGTCGGCGTGCGCAGCACGAGCGGTCTCCAGGCGGCCGGGGACGCGCTGCCGACCGCGACCATCACGTACACGTTGAGCGAAGAGGCCGACGCGATCCGGTGGCTGCATGGTGAAGTGGAGAATCACGGCCAGCTGCCGCTCGTCGAGGCGGAAGCCGTCGTGCGCTCGCTCTCGGTCGCCATGCACGGGGAGAGTCAGGTCGTCATCCCGCTGCTCGAGCTCAAGGAGTTCGACCAGTACACGACGACGCACTCGATGAACGTCTCCGTACTGGCGATGGCGCTGGCGGAGTTCATGGGGCTCGGGAAGCGCGACGTGCGCGCATACGGCGTCGCCGGACTGCTTCACGACCTCGGCAAGGTGCGCATTCCGCGAGAGATCCTCGTGAAGCCGGGCCGCCTGACGCCCGAGGAGCGCGCCGTGATGAACCGACACCCCGCGGATGGTGCGCGAATCATTTTCGCGAGTGACAAGCAGCTCGACCTCGCGGCCGTCGTGGCATACGAGCACCACATCATGCTCAACGGCGGTGGGTATCCTGCGCTGCATTTCGGGCGCGACTGTCATCAGGCGAGCCGCCTCGTTCACGTCTGCGATGTGTACGACGCGCTGCGTACCAAACGGCCGTATCGCGATGCGTGGGAATCGGAGCGCGCACTGGAGTACATTGAGTCACGTGCCGGAACGGAGTTCGATCCGGATGTTGCCCAGGCCTTCTGCTCGATGATGCGACAGCTCGATCGCAGGCTCGTGGTCGTCGATGAAACGACGGCGGTCCGCAAGGCGGAGGAGCCGGCAGCCCCGCCGGCGCCCGCGAGCTCGAATGGAGGGACCTCGACATGAAGCCGCGCGCACGGACCCCGACCCTCAGCGACGCCGATACGCTTCGCGAATTCGTCCGCCACGTGCGTGTCGGCATGTACATCACGACGCCCGAGGGCGCGTTCATCGACGGCAATCCTGCGCTGCTGGAACTGCTCGGCCTGGAGTCGATGGAGGTGCTGCGCACGAGAAGTGTGAACGAATTCCTCATTGACCCCGCCCAGGGGCCGCGGGTTCTCGAGGTCGTCGATCGTGAGGGATACGCGCTCGAGGTCGAGCTCGAGCTCCGTCGTGTGGACGGTACGGCGCGCACTGTCCTCAACACGACGTACGCGGCACACGACGAAGCGGCCGGCCGCGTCTTCTATTACGGGGTGATCGTCGACATCACCGCGCGGAAGCGAGCCGCCGACGATCTCGTGCAGCAAAGCCTGCGCGACCCACTGACCGGGTGCTACAACCGCCGCTTCCTCACGACGGTCGAGCGTCGCGCAAGCTCGCGTCCTGGGGAGGCATGGGGGTGCATCATCATCGACATCGACCACTTCAAGCAGTTCAACGACCGCTTTGGCCATCAGGCGGGTGATCGCGCGCTGGTGAAGATGGCGCGCTTCCTCATGCGTCATGTGCGCGCCGAGGATGCGGTGGTGCGCCTCGGCGGCGACGAATTCGTGGTGTTGCTGGCCGACGCCGATGGCGAGCGCGTGCAGCAGGTCGTCGCTCGCTTGCAGCGTTCCGCGCTGCGCTCGGCGCCCGTCGAGTTCTCGCTCGGCTGGGCGGTGCGCTACCCCCGCGAGAATCTGACGAAGGTGCTGGGGCGCGCGGACAAGAACCTCCTCGCGGTGCGCGTGGTGGCGCGCTCGGGCGAGCAGAGGCGGGGCGAGGCTTCATGAGGCAGCAGCCTCTTTTTTGAAGCCGCAGATGAACGCAGAATACGCAGATGGCCCCGGTGACGGGCCTATCTCCACGCAGCAGTTCACAAAAGTTTTGGGAACTTCATCTCGCACCGCACCTTCCAGGTGCCGAGGAAGGCAGCTGCGTAATCGGCGTTCATCTGCGGCTCATCAAGCCTGGCTGAACGCAGAATACGCAGATGGCCCCGGTGACGGGCCTATCTCCGCGTAGCAGTTCACAAAAGTTTTGGGAACTTCATCTCGCACCGCACTTTCCAGGTGCCGAGGAAGGCAGCTGCGTAATCCGCGTTCATCTGCGGCTCATCAAGCCTGGCTGCGGCGTTCTGCGGCCTTCTGCGGTTCCAAAGCCCGTTCAGGGCCCGAAGACGGCCGAAAAGCGCAGCCGGTGTGCAAGCCGGAGGGCGGGTGACGTCTCCATAACGTCACCAGCCGGAAGTCAAAATGCGTCGCACCATTCTCGCTCTCGCGCTCCTCCTGTCTCCCCTGGCCGCACAGGCTCAGGGGCGGATCATCCCGCGTCCCTGCCTGCCGAACCGGCCGTGTCCGCCACCGTGCCCCGACGTTCGCTGTCGTCGCGACCCGCCCGACATCGAGCGCCGCTCGAGCAATGTCGAGGTCGAGCTGCGCGATGGCGTGCTGCATTACGAGGTGGAGGAGACCTTCCTCAACCGAGGCGGTGGAGTCGGTGAAGCCGATTACCTCTTTCCGCTTCCGAAGAACGCCGCCTTCGAGGGCCTGAAGCTCGAGATCAACGGCGAGCTGGTCGCCGGTGAGACGATGAGCGCCGACGAGGCGCGTCGTATCTACGAGGACATCGTCAGGCGGAGCCGTGACCCGGCGCTCGTGGAGTGGATGGGGCATGGGCTGCTGCGCACGCGGATCTTCCCGATCGCCGCGGGCGAGACACGCCGCATCGTCGTGCGCTTTCATGCGGTGGCCGAGCGTGAGGGAGATGCGCTTCGCGTGGATTACTTTCGCGGGACGCAGCCGAACGCCGCCGCCGATGTGGCGCGCGACCGGAAGGATCCGGAGGGACGCCTGCGCTTTCGCTTGAGTTATCCGCGGGGACAATACGGACGCCCATACTCTCCGACACATGACGTCCAGATCGAGGAAGAGCGCGGCATGGGACGCGTCGCGCTCTCGGGCGGCGCGCGAGAGATGACGTTGCTGCTCCCGATCCGGCGCGGTTCCCGTGCGGCCATCAGCGTCCTGTCGCATGCGCCTGGTCGCGAGGACGGTTTCGCGCTAATTACGCTTTCGCCGCCGGCGATCGCGCCGCGCTCGACGCCACGTGACGTCACGCTCGTGCTCGATGTATCCGGCTCGATGAGCGGCAAGAAGATTCAGCAGGCGCGCGAGGCGGGGAAGCAACTATTGGCCACCCTGTCATCGCGGGACAGGTTCCGGCTGATCGACTTCTCGAGCGACGTGCGAACGTTCCGCGACGAGATGCTGTTCGCCACGCGAACCAACATCGAGGCCGCCGAGCGCTATCTCGATGGCCTGCGCGCCGAAGGATCGACGAACATTTCCGGGGCGTTGGAGGAAGCACTCTCTTTCCCGGCCGAGAACGGGCGGTTGCCGCTGGTGCTGTTCGTGACCGACGGCGAGCCGACGGTTGGCGAGCGCGACCCGGAACGCATCGCGCAGCAGGCGGGATCGGAGCGCGGGCGCCGTCGCCTCTTCACCTTTGGTGTGGGTGCCGACCTGAACGTGGCGCTGCTCGAGCGGCTGGCGCTCGAGGGGCGCGGTACCGCGCATTTCGTGCGCCCCGATGAGTCGGTCGAGCGGGCGGTGAGCATCGTGGCGTCGCGCCTGACGAGTCCGGTGGCGACCGATCTTCGCGTTCGCGTGGAAGGAGCGCGACTGTCGAAGATGCATCCCGCTGGCCCGTACGATCTCTTCGCCGGACAGGATCTGGTCGTGCTGGCTCGATACGAAGGGAGTGGCACCATTCTGGTTCGATTCGAGGGGGAATCGTCGGAAGGGCGCGTGTCCTGGTCCACGGAGACGGAGCTGCCGGACCGCGACCGTGAGAACGGGTTCGTCGCGAGACTCTGGGCGACGCAGCGTGTTGGTTATCTGAGCGCGGAGCGTCGTCGCAACGGTCCATCACAGGAGATCGACGATGAGATCCGCGCGCTCGGGGAGCGCTACGGCATTCCGACGGAGCTGACGTCGTACCTCGTGCTGGAGCCGGGGGCGGTGGTTGCGCGGGGTCAGGTCGGAGGAGTCGGCAATGCGGCGGGAGCGCCTCGTCTGGACCGGCAGGAGCGCCGCGTCCGCGCCTTCGAGGAGGCCAAGGCGGCGGCGTCCATGCGCGGCGCGCAGACCCTGACGCAGGCCGATGCCGCTGCCGCGGCACCGGAGGCGTCG
>Ga0209382_10009896_pt1 | contig 11916 bp, 2 predicted proteins | sample SoiMetdeltSBSDD5_FD_187599 | JGI IMG/M metagenome (GOLD analysis project Ga0209382, IMG submission 187599) | Bulk soil microbial communities from a Populus tree surrounding site in Tennessee, USA - Soil MetaG P. deltoides SBSDD5 (SPAdes) (version 2) | ecosystem: Environmental > Terrestrial >... | reverse complement strand
CCGGGGTCGCCGCGCAGGCCCGGACCCGCTGGACGAGCCGGGTGATCAGGGGCAGATCCCGCGACCCGCTGATCACGCCGCCCAGCCACAGTCGGGTCGGCACCGCCAGCGCCAGGGCCATCCAGACCTTGCCGCCGACCTGCTTCACCCACAGCTCGTCCGCCTGCACGTGCTGGAGGTCGACCTGCCCCTGTTCCACCAGGTGCTCGTGGACCCGCTGGCAGTGCCGTCCGGCTTCCGAGAACCAGCGTGCCACCGTCCGCTCGTCGAGCCCGAACGCCGCCACGATCGCCTGCGTCGGGCAGCCGTGGCACAGCAACGTCAGCACCAGCACCGCCAGTTCGGCCGGCTGGTGCAGCCGATAGAACGGCGTCTCAATGGTCGCGGCGAAAGGTCCGCGTGCACCGCCGGCAGCGATACCGCTGCGCCTTCCGGCTGTGGATCACGATGTTCCCTCCGCCGACGACACCGCGCTCTGCACAGTCCGAGTTGTGGCAGAATTGCGCTCGCGGGTCCATGCGCGTCCTCCAGATGACGGACTGTGACCGTTGCGTCACCGGGGATGCCCGATGGACCCGTCTTGTGTCAACCTCCACCCCGCTCGGCTGGCTCATCCACGGTTGAGTGGGGTGCTACCTAGCACGGGCAAGCCCGTGACTTTGAGCGAGGTGCTGCGGACTGGGCCAGCGGTGTTGGCCTGGTACCTGTTCGACTTCGGCCGCATTTGAACGCTGGAGTTGGGTGCGTTCCGTGAGAACCACGACCGTTTCACCGCTCTCGGCGCGAGCCTGCTTGGCTTGTGTGTCGAGAGTGACCGTGCCCACACCGCGTTCGCCGCGTCCCTCGACTTGCCGTTCCCGCTGCTGAGCGATTTCAATCGCGAGGTGATCGGGTCGTTCGGGATCGCCTACACGCCTGAGGAGCCGTTCTCGGGATTCTGGGGCATGAGCCGTCGGTCGGTCTTCGTCCTGGATCGGGACGGCGTCGTGCGCTATGCCTGGGTCACCGACGACCCACTGGTCGCGCCCGATGTCGAGGAAGTCCTCGCCGCCGTAAAGGCCCTGGGGGTCTAGGTGTCCCCTGACCCAGATGACGAACTTGCTGCCCGCCGTGCCTTGCGCGACCATGATCGGAGAGTGCGAGACCAGCAAACGGCCGACAATTCCAGCGGCTCGGACGAGCAAGACGCAGCCATCGCCCGAGCGCGCGAGACATGGCTCCTGAGCCAGGTGAGACGCGGCGAGGGCAGCCCCGACGGTTCCAACTGACCCTACGCGCCACCGACGTGAGAGGTGCCCCATTGATACGGTCAGGTCGAGCGTCGGTGCTCCCACTCTGGAAGTCGGTGAGACGATTTCGGCATCCCGCATAGCGGCCCACCGAGTCCCGCCACCGCGTCGTTGTCCGATAATTCCGGCATGGGAGATGTCCACGCCCTGACCACGACGCACATGGTTTGTGGTCAGAGTGACCACCACCACATGCCCAGGGTGGCCGAGGAGGGACGCGGATTTCTCCGTTCTCCGGTACCCATCGCATTGAGCCAGGGTGTGTCCGAAGCTCCATCCATTGGATTCGGTGGATTGCTGGGCCGGTAAACCCTGACCGATCAGCAGCCTGTCTCGCCACGTCTTTGAGTGGACCCTGATGTCTCGGTTCTAAGACCGCGTTGAGCCACAACGATGGCGACGGCGGTCGGTGTCGTCAGTGCAGCACGAAGCGGCGGTCATCACGGAGAGGATGGCGTGCGCAGGCTGAACGAGCGCCACGTGGCGGACCGTGCCCCGACCGCCCACCGAGGCGGCGGGACGGTCGTCGCTCCGACGCCGGGCCAGGGGAGTGTGCCGTCCGTCGCTCCGCCCGGCTCCGCTTCCAGCATCTCCGGTCAGGTACCCCTCCTGCCAAGTCTGACGCTGCCACGGGGCGGCGGCGCCATCCGAGGCATCGAAGAGAAGTTCGCTGTCAACGCGGTGACCGGGACGGCCGGGCTCACGGTGCCCTTGCCGCTGCCCTCCGGGCGCTCCGGATTCACGCCCGAACTCGCGCTCACCTACGATTCCGGTAACGGCAACGGGCCGTTCGGCCTGGGCTGGCACCTCTCATTGCCGGCGATCACCCGCAAGACCGATCGCGGCCTCCCGACTTACCAGGATGGCGACGATTGCGACACGTTCCTGATCGCCGGGGCCGAAGACCTCGTGCCGGCACTTCGCCGGCGTGGTGACACCTGGGAGCGCGATGTCCGCGAGACGACCTTTGACGGAACCGCGTACACCGTCCAGCGATACCGTCCACGCATCGAGGGCAGCTTCGCGCGCATCGAGCGGTGGACCCGTGTCCGGGACCGGGACACCCACTGGCGAATGATCTCCAGGACCAACCAGATCACGGTATTTGGCCGCAGTCCGGAGAGCCGCATCTACGACCCGGCCAACCCATCTCGTGTATTCTCCTGGCTGATCGACGAGGCCGCCGACGCTCGCGGGAACGCGGTCCGCTACGAGTACCGGCCCGAGGACCGAGTCGGAGTCGATGCGGCCGCGCCCTTCGAGCAACATCACCATCTCGGCCCAGACTCGCTGCCGCAGCGGTATCTGACTCGAGTCCAGTACGGCAACCGCGAGCCTGGGCACTACGACAACTGGCTCTTCCAGATCGTCTTCGACTACGGTGACCGCGCCCAAACCACTCCAATGCCCGACGACTCGCCCGTGCCGTGGCCGTGCCGGCGCGACCCGTTTTCAACCTGCCGGGCCGGCTTCGAGATCCGAACGTATCGTCTGTGCCGACGGGTGCTCGTGTTCCATCAAATCCCTGAGCTTGCCGATCGGCCGGTGCTGGTGCGGGCGCTCAACTTCGCCTACGACGACCGTAATCCAGCATTCAGCCTGCTGACCTCGGCAACCGAGACCGGCTACCTGGATGGCGAGGCGCGCTCGCTGCCACCGCTGGAGCTGACCTACACCGGCGGCACTGTCGTCCAGTCCTCCGGCGCGATTGACGAGCCGATTCGCACCGTCGACGCAGCCAGCCTGGAGCACCTGCCGATCGGCCTCGACGGGGCGCGGTATCGATGGGTCGATCTCGACGGCGAGGGCAGCGCCGGCATCCTCACCGAGCAAGCCGGCGCCTGGTGGTACACGCGCAACCGTGGCCACGGCCGTTTCGGCCCGGTCGAGCTAGTCGCCAGGCAGCCGTCGCTCTCTGCGCTCGGGAGCGGTCGGCAGCAGCTCACCGATCTGGGCGGCGACGGCCGAACCTGCCTCGTCCAGCTCGACGACCCCGTCGCTGGCTACTTCGAGCGCACTCCCGACGGCGACTGGCTGCCCTTCCGGCCCTTCGCCCAGCAGGCGAACGTGGAGTGGGATGATCCGAATCTTCGCTTCCTCGACGTCACGGGCGACGGTCTGGCCGACGTGGTCGTCACCAGCGACGACGTCCTTATCGTCTATCCTTCTCAGGCCCGCGATGGCTTCGGCGCCCCGCTGGTCGTACCGAAGCCGGCCGACGACGACCATGGTCCGGCCCTCCTGTTCGCCGACGCCGAGCAGTCGATCTTCGTCGCCGACCTGAACGGCGACGGGCTGGCCGATCTCGTCCGGATCCGCAACGGCGAGGTCTGCTACTGGCCGAGCCTCGGCTACGGACGCTTCGGTCCGAAGGTGACGATGGCCGACGCGCCACAGTTCGACCATCCCGATCAGTTCCAGACCCGTCGCCTTCGGCTCGCCGACGTCGACGGCTCCAGCACGACCGACCTGGTGTACCTTGGGCGCGGCGTCGCCACCGTCTGGATCAACCAGGCCGGCAACAGCTGGAGTCCGGGCCGTCGGGTGCCCGGCTTTCCCGCCGTCGACGATCTCGCCAGCGTCCAGGTGCTCGACCTGCTCGGTGCCGGCACGGCCTGCCTGGTCTGGTCATCGCCACTATCAGGGGAGGCCGATCGCCAGTTCCGCTACATCGATCTCGCCGGCGGCGAGAAACCCCACCTGCTCCGAACGATCTCGAATGGCCTGGGTGCCCGGACCGAGCTGGCCTACGCTCCCTCCACACAGTTCGCGATCGAAGACCGTACTGCTGGTACCCCCTGGGCGACGCGCCTGCCGTTCCCGGTCCAGGTGGTCGAGCGCACGGTCACGCGCGACCTGCTCGCCGGCACCACTTTCAGCAGCCGCTACCGATACCGGCACGGTTTCTACGACGTGGCCGAGCGCGAGTTTCGCGGATTCGGCCTGGTCGAGCAGTGGGACACGGCCGACTACGCGCCGTACCGTGGCGGCGGCCTGTTCGACACGCCGCTTGACGCCGCGCTCGATCAAGCACCGGTTCGCACGCTGACCTGGTACCACACCGGCGCGTACGAAGAGGGGCCGCTCCTGGAGGACCGTTTCGCCGACGAGTACTTCGCCCCCGGGGAGACCGTACTGCCTCCGACCGTCCAGCCGGATGGCCTGACCGCCATCGAGGCCCGCGAGGCCGCCAGGGCGTTGCGCGGCCTGGTGCTGCGCCGCGAGGTCTACGCCGACGACGGGCCGGCTCTGAGCCCATATCCGTACTCGGTCGAGTCCAACGCCTACACCGTGAAACGCCTCCAGCCACGGCGGGCCGATCGGCATGCCGTCTTCATCGCCCACCCGCGTGAGGCCGTCACCTACCATTTCGAGCGCAACCCGGCCGATCCGCGGGTCGCTCACGCCCTCACGCTGGCCGTCGACGATTTCGGCACCGCCACCCGCGCCGCGGTTGTGGTCTACCCGCGACCTGCCACGCCGGCCGAGCTGTTCCCCGAGCAGCGCCGGCAGATCGTCACCTGTACCGAGACCGACGTCACCAACGGGATCGATGAGGCTGACGCCTACCACGCGCCGCTCCCCTGGGAGATCCGCACGTATGAGGTCACCGGCGACCCGGTCGGCCGTCCTCACGGTGGCCGACTTCTGACCTGGGCCGAGGTCGAGCGAGCGACCCGCGAGGCGTCGCCACGCGAGTACGATCAGGATCCGACCGGCGGCGTCGAGAAGCGCCTGATCGAGCGGCAGCGCCACCGCTACTTCCGCGACGACCTGGACGGCCTCCCCACGGCGCCACCTGACCGCGTTGCCGCCTACGCGCTGCCGTTCGGCACCATCGCGCGCCGACCGCTGCCGTACGAGAGCTACCAGCAGGCGTTCACCCGCGGCCTGCTGCATCGTCTCTACGACGGCAGGCCCGGTGAGCGGTTGCCACGATCCGACGAGGACGCCCTGATCAACGATTTGCTGCGCGAGGGCGGCTACGTCATCCTCGACGGCTCCTGGTGGATCCCGTCCGGCCGCCAGCTTCTCGACCCGGGTCGGTTCTACCAGCCGATTGCGGTGCTGGACCCGTATGGCGGCCGGGCCACCATCGAGTACGACGCCCACAGCCTGCTGGTCACCCAGGCGACCGACGTGCTGGGTAACCGCACACGCGCGACCAACGACTATCGCGTGCTCCAGCCCCGCCTGATCGTCGACCCGAACGAAAATGAGGTCGCGGCGACGTTCGACGCCCTCGGCATGGTCGTGGCAACCGCCGTGATGGGGCACGGCGGCAGCGAGAGCGGCGATCGGCTCGACGGTGTGCCGTTGCACCCGACCACCGCCGCGCTCGATCGCTTCCTGGCAGACCCGAGCGCCGAGGCACCGGCACTGCTCGGCCGGGCGACCACCCGGGTCGTCTACGATCTCGACCGCTTCAGGCGGGAGGGCGCGCCGACCTTCGCGGCGACGATCAGTCGAGAGCTCCACGTCGCGGACATCGAGGATGGCGAGAACGCCCCACTCCAGATCAGTCTCGTCCACTCGTGTGGCGTCGGGCGGACCCTCCAGACCAAGCGCCAGGCCGAGCCGGGACTGGCGCCGGCCCGGGGGCCGGACGGACGCCTGCTGGCCGACCGGCCGGTCCACGTCGAGCGACGCTGGGTCGGCTCCGGCCGCACGATCTTCAACAACAAGGGCAACCCGGTTAAGCAGTACGAGCCGTTCTTCAGCGACAGCGCGCGCTACGAGACCGAGCGCGAGCTCGTCGAGACCGGCGTGACGCCCGTCCTACGCTACGATGCGCCCGGCCGCCTCGTCCGCACCGACCTGCCTGACGGCACGTTCACCCGAGTCGCCTTCGTTCCCTGGCGCCAGGAGAGCTGGGACCCGAACGACACCGTGACCGAGAGCCGCTGGCTTCGGGAGCGCGGCAGCCCGGACCCGGCCGGTCCCGAGCCGGCCGATCCGAGTCAGCGTGCCGCCTGGCACGCGACGCGGCACGCCGGCACGCCGACGGTCACCCTCCTCGACACGCTCGGCCGCCCGTTCCTGACCATCGCCGACAACGGCCCTGATGGGCAGTACGCTACCCGTACCGAGCTCGACGTCGAAGGCAACGTCCGGGCGGTGATCGACGCCCGAGGAATCAGGGTGCTGGAGCAGGACTTCGACATGCTTGGCCGGGTGCTCCGCACCAGGAGCGTCGACGCCGGCCAGCGCTGGATCTTCGTGGACGTTGCCGGGCAGCCCATCCGAAGCTGGGATAGTCGCGGCCATACGCTCAGGACGCTCTACGATGCCGCGCGCCGCCCCACTCACATCTCGCTGACGAAGGCGCCGAACGCCGAGCCAGGCGATCCCGGCCACCCGGAGCGCCTGGACGAGCGGCTGGTCTACGGCGAGGCCCATCCGGCCGCCACCGACCTCAACCTGCGTGGGCGACTCTATCAGCAGTACGACGCCGCGGGCGTCGTGACCCTCGTCCGCTACGACTTTCACGGGAACGTCCGCCTTAGCAGTCGGCGGCTGGCTCGGAGCTACCGGTCCACGCCTGACTGGACGGCGCTCGACGGTCTGGCGACGATCTCCGCGATCGACGCGGCGGCCGACGCGCTTCTCGAAGCGGTGGCCTACGAGAGCCGCGCCGAGTACGATGCCCTCGGGCGGCCGACCCACGAGACCGCCCCAGACGGCAGCACCGTTCGCCCATCTTACAACCGGGCAGGTCTGCTCGATCGGGTCGACGTGCAGCTACGCGGCGCTCGCGATTCCGACGGCCAGCCGAGCTGGACGCCGTTCGTCTCCAACATAGACTACGACGCCCGGGGGCGCCGCACCCGGATCGTCTATGGCAACGGCGCCCGGACGTTCTCGAGCTACGATCGGTATACGTCGCGGCTGGCGCGGCTCCAGACGACCCGTGACCGCACGGCGTTCCCTGACGACTGCCCGGCCACGCCGTTAGCTGACTGGCCCGGCTGCGACGTCCAGCGGCTGCAGTACACCTACGACGCCGTCGGCAACGTCACGACGATCCGCGACGACGCCCAGCAGACGATCTACTTCCGGAACCGTCGGGTCGAGCCCAGCACCACCTACACCTACGACGCCGTGTACCGGCTGGTCGGCGCAATTGGCCGGGAGCATCTCGGCCAGACCGGTGGCGCGCTCCACCCACCGACCCAGCCCGGGGCGGGCGACGACCCCCGGGCCCGCCTGCTCCATCCCGGCGACGGCCAGGCGATGGGGCGCTACGCCGAGCAGTACGCCTACGACGCCGTCGGCAACATTCGGCAGCTACGCCACTATACGGCGAGCGGTGGCTGGGTCCGGCGTTACCTGACGGCGCCCGACAGCAACCGGTTGCTCGCCACGAGCCTGCCCGGCGATGCCGCCGACACGCACTCTGCACGCTACGCCTACGATGCCCACGGGAACATGGCCCGGATGCCGCACCTTCCGCTGCTGCGCTGGGACCACGACGACCAGCTCAGCGCCTCCTCCCGGCAGGTGGTGCCGACCGGCGCGACGCCCGAGACGACCTATTACTCCTATGACGGTGGTGGCGAGCGGGTCCGAAAAGTCACCGAGCGGCAGGCCGCCGTCGGCGAGTCGGCGACGCGCCTCAAAGAGCGGATCTACCTCGGCGCTCTAGAGATCTACCGCGAGTACGGCGGCAATGGGACTAGCGTGACGGTTGAACGTGAGACCTTCCACGTCATGGACGACACCCGGCGCATCGCGCTGGTCGAGACGAAGACGATCGACACGGCGTCGCCGGTCGTCACGCCCGTGCCGGCGATCCGGTACCAGCTGGACAACCATCTCGGGTCGGCCTGCCTGGAGCTTGACGAGCGCGCCAACGTGATCTCATATGAGGACTATCACCCGTATGGCACCACGGCGTACCAGGCCGGCCGGAGCGCCGCCGAGGTCAGCCTCAAACGGTACCGCTACACCGGCAAGGAGCGCGACGAGGAGACCGGCCTTGCCTACCATGGCGCCCGCTACTACGCCCCCTGGCTCGGCCGATGGACCAGCGCCGACCCGGCCGGCCTGGTAGACGGCGTCAACCTCTACGAATACGTGGGCGGCAATCCACTCGGGTTGCACGACCCGTCCGGGACGCAAGGCATATCTGGCTGGCTCAGGCCGAACATCTCGCTGTCGTCGACTGATGCGCTCGGCGTCCCCCGAAGCCCCGCACCGGCCCGGCCTCCACACATCGAAGCGAGGATCCGGCATGCCTCGGCTCAAAGCAGTGGCGGCGAAGTCGGCGGATCTGGCCCGCCAACCGCCCAGCAATCGTCTGCTGCCGAATACGAACGTTTCGCGACGCGCAGTGCCCCGATCCTCGGCTTCCTCCTCCCACGCGGTCACATAACTCCGTTCATCCGGCCCCCAAGCTACCGAGATCCGGTTCTCCAGGCGTACGCGAGCGCGGATCAGCGTGCAGCCCAGGCGGCGGCGTCGTTCAGCCAGGCAAGCAACGTGGCCGCGCTCTACGCATTTCTGGCGCCTCTGGCCCTGGCCGAGGTTCTGCTTCCCGCCGCGGTCGCCGGAGGAGCTCCCACAGTCGCCGGCGGGCGTGCCGCATTGTCTGGTGCACGCGCGGCGAGCAGCGCCTATGCGGAAGCAGGACGGTGGCTAGCCGCCAACTATCCCCGAGCGACGGGATTCACCATGTCTGCTGTCGCGAGCGCGGCCGGGGGAGTAGCTATCGGACCCCCACCCGCCCCAACCGTTCTTCCACCTGGCACACCGGTGATCACCGTGCCCCCCGGAAGTATGGGACCTTACCCAGCAGCCGCGCCCGCGTCGCATGTGCTTACGCGACTTCCTGGACTGCTTGGCCGACTCGGGCTGTCTAGCCCATCGTGGACGAACATCGAGGTGCGGTTGGTTTCTGGCTTGACTCCCTCGCAGATAGGGCCCTTACTTCGCCATGAAGGAGTGCACGTACGTCAGTACACAACAAACCCGAACCTAATGTACATGGGGCTTCGCAGCTTCGTCCCCGGCAGAGGAGTTGCAAACTACATCCTAGAAAGGCCCGCATATATGGCTCAATATGGGCCTGATTATCATTTTCTCATGCCTTGGAGATCAATGAACACGCTCTCGAGGATATATCTGATCGGGGAATTAGGGCTGCCCTATGTGGGAGGGAGCGCCTACCTTGGCTATCGGCTTGGTGGCGCGCTATCACCCCCGCCAACGCAGCAGACAAGGGGATGGCATCCCTAGTTGCGCAGACGATGATCCTGCGTGGAGCGCAACACGATACCGCGACCGCCTCATCGTCGAAGCGTCCGCGTTGGCATGAGAAGTCCGACACGCTCAGTTCATCCTCCGGTGACGATCGAAGTGCCGGGATGAGGTGACCTGGAGTCTCACGCTCCACCGACAAGTCGCCGGAGAGGCCATCATGAAACTTCAGGATCGCAACCTCGGCCTGCAGATGCGTGGTGACGACGTCAAACTTCTGCAGGCCGAGCTGCGCCGGCTCGGCTACACCATCGGCGATGACGAGCTGGTGCCGCGCCGGTTCGGCAAGTCGACTCGCCGGGCTGTGCTAGAGCTCCAGAAGGCGCACGGGCTGGAGACCACCGGCGTCGTCGATGAGGCCACTGCCGGGCTGATCGGCGAGGCGATCGCCGCGCTCTCGGCGAAGCCCGAGAATGGGCCCACGCCCAAACCGGAGACTGAGCCGGATGGGAAGCCCAAATCGTTCGTCGTGCGCGGGCACGTGCGCCTGACCGACGGCACGCCCCTGTCCGGCGTCGTCGTCCAGGCGTTCGACAAGGATCTGCCCTCCCTGCGCCCCGACGGCGCGCCCGGCGAGGAGCTCGGCAAGCCGGCCGTCACCGACAAGGACGGCGCCTACCAGATCGGCTACACCGCCGACCAGATCAGTCGTCACGAGCGAGCGAGCGCCGACCTGGTCGTCCGGGCCGTCGACGGCGAGGATCGCGGGGACGCCACGCTTGCCGAATCGAGCGTCTGGTTCAATGCGCCGGCCGTGGCCGAGGTCGACCTGGTCGTCGCGGCGGGCCGGCAACGCGGCCCGTCCGAATACGATCGCCTGGTCGCCGCCATCAAGCCACTGATCGGCGACCTCCAAATCGCCGACCTGACGGCCGCCGACGTCGAGTTCCTGGCCGGCGAGACCGGCCTGGACCGGGGGCTGATCGACCTGCTGGTGACCGCGAGCCGCCACGCCCGCCTCACCGAGCAGGCCCTGGCTCCCGTCGGCCCACCGTACCAGGACGTGCCGACCTTCTACGGCTGCCTCCGCGAAGAGCTGCCGGCCGATCTGTTTGCGCTCCTGAACCAGGACACCAAGACGCTCCGGGCGGCCCTCGGTGCGGCGATCGAGGCGGGAATCGTCCCTGCCAGCCGTGCCGACGACCTTGACGCCATCGTCCAGCGCCTCCAACAGCTCCGAGTCGTCCTCGCCCTCCAGCCGCCGGGCCAGGATCGGCCCTCGCCGTTGAGCCAGATCCTGGCGACGGCGCTGCCGACGACGGAGCAGCAGGCTGCGCTGCTACTCCGCTACCACGGCCATGACGGCCCGACCGAGCAGTTTTGGAAGGAGCTCGGCGAGGATTCGAGCTTCGGTGCGGACGGGCTAGTCGACAAGATCCAGCTCGCGCTCCAGCTTGGCGTCGTGACGGACGGCCATGGACCGTTCGTCCAGCACCTTCAGGAGCGGCGAGCGCCGGCCTCGATGCACGACTTGATTGACCTCGATCTCACAGCCTGGCGCACGCTGATCGCGGAGGTCGATCCGAAGGCCGAGCAGGTGCCGGCGTTCGTGGCCGGTCAGACCGCCGAGGAGAGGATCGACAACTACGCCCGGCGGATCGTGGGCACCCTCGAAGCCGCGTTCCCGATGGCGTACCTCGCCCGCGGCCTCGCCCAGCAGCCGACGGTCGACATGGCGCTGGTCAAGTCGGTCCTGGCGCTGAACCCGAACCTCGACATGACCCGACCGCTCCCCGCGCAGCTCGAGTGGGGCGACTTGCCGCCCGGCGACCGGGAGAAGGGCCGCGCTGCGGTGGCCGCGCTGCAGGGCGAGCTGGCGATGTTCCCGGGCCTCCATCTCGAGGACCTGCTGGCCACGCCCGACACCTTCAAGAACCCGATCCGCGACGCGGTCCAGCGCGCGCTGACCAACGCGCCCGACCTCGATCTCGGGGGCCACAACCTGACGGAGTACGTCGAGGCGCAGGGCGGCACGCTGTTTGCCGGCATCGACGCAGCCCTCCACGGGCCGGTGACCGACCAGCTCCGGGCGATGCAGCGCGTCTACCGCCTGTCGCCGCGCTTCGCCGACATCGCTCCCCTGATGCGCGATGGGCTCGACTCGGCTCAGGCCATCGCGTACCAGCCGACGGCCGATTTCCGACGCCAGTTCAGCGCCGAGCTCGGCGGCGACTTCCGCGCCGACCTGATCCACGAGCGCGCCGTCCTGATCGCCGACGACGCCGCCGTGGCGTTCGGCGCCGCCGCCGCGCTCAACACGAGCGTCGTCCCGTTTGTCGTCGGGCCACCCCGCGTCGATCCGCGCGTCCGCGCGACCTACGCCGATCTGTTCGGGCGGGTGAGCCTGTGCGCCTGCGAAGAGTGTCGT